>Ga0070709_10000164_pt1 | contig 42124 bp, 36 predicted proteins | sample LARL51metaG_FD_65449 | JGI IMG/M metagenome (GOLD analysis project Ga0070709, IMG submission 65449) | Corn, switchgrass and miscanthus rhizosphere microbial communities from Kellogg Biological Station, Michigan, USA - LAR L5-1 metaG | ecosystem: Host-associated > Plants > Roots > Rhizosphere ... | reverse complement strand
CGGAATTGAATTAAGGATACAATAATCGGAGACGGGCCATGGCTCACAAAAAAGCAGGCGGTTCATCGCGCAACGGACGTGATTCGAAAGGCAAGCGCCTTGGAATCAAGGCCTATGGTGGCGAGCATGTAGTTCCCGGCAACATCATCGCGCGTCAGCGCGGCACGACCTGGCATCCCGGCCTTAATGTCGGCATGGGCACTGATCATACTCTGTTCGCCAAGATCGAAGGCCGTGTCGAATTTCAAGCCAAAGCCAATGGTCGCACGTTCGTGTCGGTACGCCCGATGACCGAAGCCGCGGCCGAATAGTACGGTGGACGCATACGAGTCCGCCGGGTCCCGATGAACCGGCGGAGCTCTTCAAGGCTCCAAGTGGGGAGGCGGGATACCGGCCTCCCTTTTCATTTGCGCGTGTTTCGAGGTTTTCCATCCGAACACGCGCAACAAGTCGAACAGTTTGATCGACGGAGCCTTGAGAATGCTGCAGGACTTTCCGACGCCCACCGTGCGCGCGCCCCCGCCTTGCGTGCTCGAAACCGAGCGGCTGACCTTGCGCAGGCCGACGCTCGCGGACGTCAAGGCGATCACAAACCTCGCCAATGACCGCCGCATCGCCGAAAACACCCGCCGCCTGCCGCATCCCTATCGTCAGGAGCACGCGGTCGCCTTCGTGCGCGCCACCGCGGACGGCACGCACGAAGCGGCGTTCCTGGTCGAGCACAATCACGCCGCGATCGGCATGGTCGGCATCAACTGGGCAGCCAAGGACGCGCCCGAGCTCGGCTATTGGCTCGGCGTCGCCCATTGGGGCCGCGGCTTTGGCACCGAGGCCGCGCGCGCAGCGATCGATTTCTTCTTCGAGGAGACCGATGCCGAGCTGCTCTACGCCGGCGCCCGCGTTGCCAACCCCGCCTCCCGCAACATTCTCGAAAAGTGCGGCTTCCAGTGGACTGGTGTCGAGCTGCACCGTTTCGAGGCATTGGGCTCGTCGAGCCCGGTCGATTCATTCCGGCTCTCGCGCGGGGTGTGGTCCTCGCTGAAGCACTGGGCGAGCTCGACGCGGCGTGAGGCGTAAAAGGTTACGCCGGCGGGTTGACCGCCGCCGTGTCGCGGCCGAGCTTGCGCTCGCGCAGCACGATGTAGAGCCCGGCGGCGATGATGATCGACACGCCGATCATCGTCGCCGGATGCGGCACGTCGCCGAACACGACGAGGCCGAAGACCACGGCCCAGACGATCATCGAATATTGAAACGGCACCACGACGCTGGCCGGCGCGAGTTTCAGCGAGCGGTTGACACAAAATAACGCACTGACGGATATGATGCCCGCGGCCGCGAACTGAATCAGGCTGAACGGCGAAGACGGCGTCACCCAGCCGAACGGCGCCATCACGGCACCGAGCAGGAAGGTGCCGATGAATTGCGACGAGGCCATCACGACGTCGGGCGTGGCGCGCAGCGACCGCGTGATCAGCATCAGTGTCGCAAACGACAGGCTGCCGCCGAGCGCAATCAGCGCCGGCCAGCTGAACGTCTGCGATGACGGCCTGAGCGCAATCAGCACGCCGCAGAACCCGACCACGATCGCGCACCAGCGGCGCCAGCCGACCTTTTCACGCAGCAGCAGCGCTGACATTGCGGTGACGAAAATCGGACCGGCCAGATAATACGTGATGACGTCGGCAAGCGGCAGGTAGACCACGGCAAGAAAGAACGCGGCGACCTCGAGGGTGGAGAGCGTGACGCGCAAGAGCTGCAGCCAGGGCCGCTCGAGCCGGACAAATTCCGCGCGATGGCACCAGATCATCGGCGACAGCACGGCGAGCGCGGCGCAGGCGCGAAAGCACAAGAGCTGCCCGACCGAATAGGTCGCAACGATGAATTTTCCGAGCGCGTCGCCGAACGAGAACATGAACACCGACAGCAGCATCAAGGCGATGCCGGAGAGGCGCGCCGAGCGCTCGTCATTGTGAGGCGAGAGTCTTGCAAGCAGGGGAAGCAGCGGCATGGCGGTCCGGAGCGGAAACATCTGCCGCTTAGCAAGTCGTGCCATTTTTCTCCAGCGCGATTCCCGCAGGGGCGAACACCGTTGCAGGAATGCCGCGGCCGCGGCACGCCGTGAAGCGGAATTTCCGCTTCACACATGCGCGCGACCTCACGGTTGTTTGACGTCCTTAGCGACGCGCACGATCAAAAAGCGCGCGCCGGTGTGAACCAATTCATACAGGCTCGCCTCGGATCGCCGCAAATTCACGGCGCGATCGAACAGGCGGTCGCCCATCTGAAGTGAACACAGTGTTCGGCAACATCATGAGCTGAGGCCGAAAAAGTCTCCGTAACCTGCAATGACATCTGCACGCAGCCGCGCCGGATCGTGAGCCGAACCAGAATCCGCAAAAGCGCTTTTGCGTGAACCAATTCGGCGTCCTGCCTACCAAATACCAAGGGATGGATTTTTGCCGAACTCACGGGCGCTCTGCTCCGGTGCGTGGGGACAGCGCTTGAGGAAGCTCGACAGGAGGCAGCAGGCGCGATGATGAGGACGCTGCACATTTCCATGCCGGGCCCCGACGTCGGCGACGAGTCCATGAGACCAAATGTCGCTTATCGATACCGGCGATCGACATCATGCCAGACCTCGCGGCTGGCACTTGCATGAGATCCGGAGTATTATGGGCATCATTTCGCGCACCCGGATCAACATGAACACCGATGCGGAGGGCGATGACGACGCGCTAGGTCCCCGACCCGAGCGCTCCGACACCGGGGACGCTGGCGCGGCTCTCGTCCACCAGCAGACCGTGGTGCTGCTGATCGACCTGGTGGAATCGGTGCGACTGATGCGCGAGCGCGAGGCGGCCACGGTTCGCCGCTGGGCGGATTTCATCCGCATCGCCACCTCGGAGATTCTGCCGCGGTATCAAGGTATCCTGGTCAAGAGCCTTGGCGACGGCCTGATGGCACGATTCGAGACCGTGCGAGATGCCGTCAATGCTGCCGCCGAGATGCACCGGACGTTCGCCGCGCAGAACGCCGGCCTGCCCGAGAACCAGCACTTCCATCTTCGTGCCGGAGTCAACGCGGCGATGGCCTGGAGCGACGGCATCGATATCTACGGCACCGGCGTCAACCTGGCGGCACGGCTGGCAGCCCTCGCCGGCCCGGGCGAGACGATCGCCAGCGCCTCGGCGCATGAGCAATTGCTGACCGGCCTGGCGAGTCTGGCCAATCCCGGCGAGACGATCGGCAGCGCCGCGGCGCGCGACGAACTCACGCATGGCGTCGACGCCTCATGCGAAGACCTCGGCAACTGTATCCTCAAGCATTTCGATCAGCCGGTTCGGGCCTACCGCGTCGGACCGGCAAGTCCGCATCCGATCATCACCGGACGGCGCGATTATGGGACGGCGATGCAGCCCAGCATCGCGGTGATTCCGTTCGCCGCGCGAACCGACAATCCGGGGCTGTTCGATATTGGCAACCTGATCGCCGACAGCGTGATCTGGCGCCTGTCGAAGTCGCCGAACATGAAGGTAATCTCGCGCCTGTCGACCTCGGTGTTCCGCGGACGCGCGAGCGACGTCGGCGCGGTGTCGGCTCACCTCGGCGCCGCCTATGTGCTCAGCGGCGCCTATGTCGCGAGCGGCAGCGAGATCATGGTGACGGCGGAACTCTCCGCCGCCCGCGACGATCAGGTGATCTGGAGCGATCGGCTGCGCGGGAAAGTCGATGATCTGCTGACCCCCGAGAGCGAACTGGCCGACCATATCGCACAGGCGGTGCACTTCGCCGTCTTCGAGGCCGAGGTCGAACATATCCTGACCCAACCGCTGCCGACGCTGGAGAGCTACTCGCTGCTGCTCGGCGCCATCAAGCTGATGCACCGCTCGACCAAGGAAGAGTTCCTGCAGACCCGCAACCTGCTCGACGAACTGACCCACCGGCATGCGCGGATCGCCGCCCCACGGGCCTGGCTCGGCAACTGGTACATCCTGCGGCTGACGCGCGGCTGGTCCGAGGACCGCACGCGCGACGCGACGGAGGCGCTGAGCGCCACGCATGCCGCGCTCGACCGCGATCCGTCGGACGCGCTGGCCCTCGCCAGCGAGGGCCTTGTCTACTGTCATTTGTTCAAGGATCTGGACATGGGCCGCAAGCGCTGCGAGGCGGCGGTGCTGGCAAACCCCAGCCACGCGATCGGATGGCTGTTTCTCGGCATCGTCCACGCTTTCAGGGGTGACGGAGCAGCCGCTGTCGAAGCGACGCGACGCGCGCGTGAACTCTCGCCGCTCGACCCGATGCGCTACTACTATGAAGTCCTCAGCGCAACCGCAGCTCTATCAGCGCATCAATACGAAGACGCCGAGCGGCTGGCGCGCTCGTCGCTGGCGCTCAACCGCATGCATCTCTCCACCTGGCGCGTGCTGACGATCGCGCTGGTGTCGCAGGGGCGGATGGACGAGGCGCGTGCCGCGCTCGTCAAGGCCCGCGAGCTCGACCCGACAATGACGGTGGAGACCTATCTCGCGCGGATACCGAACGCGCAACTCGAGACCGGCCGTCACTGGGCGCGGTGCCTGGCGATGGCCGGATTGCCGACCGGAAACGGCAATTCGAACCGGCATTGATCGGAGGAAATAACCGGCTGCATGTGAAGCAGCACACATTTCGATAGGATGCGGCAGGAGCAGACTGGTTGCGTGGTGCCGGAAGTGACCGTCGGACAAGTTGAGTTAGTCGACAGGAGGCACGAATGAGCCAACTAGGCGGAGCGGGAGGAGCAGGCGGAGCGGGTGGTGCTGGCGGCGCAGGAGGCGCTGGCGGAGCCGGTGGTGCAGGCGGAGCCGGTGGGGCCGGCGGGATCGGAGGCGCTGGCGGCGCGGTCCTTGGCACACTGGCCGATGTCTACGCCAATCCGGTCATGGTCGATGCGCTGATTCATTCGCGCGAAGGCACCGAGGTCACCACCGACACCAGTCACTACGAGCCGTCTTTCCCCGGCATCGATGATCCGAAGCAAGCGGAGCGCTGGGAACAGTGGGTTCGTGCGACCCTTGGAATCGGCGAGATGCTGCAAGGCATCACCCTGCAGGCGTCGGGAACGAATGCATTCCAGGTCCTGTCATCAGGCAACCTGATCGCGGAAGTGCAGCGTCCGGTCCCCGCGACGTTCCGGAACCAGATCCAGATGGTCCTCAACTGGTCGCAGTTGCGGAACGAGCGCGCCACCGAGATCATGGCGGAGATCGATCCGCAATACGCGTTCTGGTCGTCGATCGTCTATCTCCACCCGGAGCGGACCAGACGTACGCTCGAGCTCATCAACATGGTGCTGCAGTTCTGCGTCTACGTGGAGATGCGCTTCAAACATGCGCTGGCGTGCTTCCGCCCGGTCGAATACAACGCGCAAGTACAGCCCATGATCACGACCCCGGGGCATAACAGCTTCCCGATGGGTCATGCGGCGCAGGCCTACGCGGTGGCTCACGTCATCAAGAAGCTGCTGAGCCTCGACCCGGCGCTCCCGCACAAATGGGCGATCGACCAGCTCGACCGCCTGTCGGCGCGCATCACCACCAATCGCGTGATTGCCGGAGTTCATTTTCCGGTCGACAGCATGGCAGGACGCATGCTGGGCGTGGCGCTCGGCGAGTATTTCTACGGGCGCTGCACCGGCAACCAGACCTTCATGAGCCGGACCTTCCATGCCGGGGTGATCGATACCGCCAACCCGATGCCAGATTTCAACCCGTTCACGGCGGATCAGAACCTCGATGAGGCACCTGGCGCCGGGAAGGTGTACTCATATTCCGTCGGAGCGAGCGTTCCGCAGTCCACTTTGATGAGACATCTCTGGCACAAGGCACGGAAGGAGTGGCGAGGCAGGTTCGGCGTCCCGTCGTAAGCCAGCAGCGGAGACAAAACTCATGGACGACGAACCCAGGCAATTCCCACCCAGCTTCGGTCCCTACCTGCGGTACGCGATCGTCACGGACTTCAGGGATTTCGTCCCGTTCGACGAAGGGTCACTGCTGTTCCTGCTGGTGAAATTCAAGCTGCCCGACACCGACACGCAAGATCCAGCGGCAGCATTCGAGAAGGCGATGACCGGTCAGATTCAGTTCGGGCCGGCCAACGACAAAACGCGGTATGTCACGATACGGATTGACAAGGCCGGGCTGCTCAGCCCTGGCGCCCTCGACAGCTGGACGAAGTATGTCGAAAGAGTCGAGTTGTCGCTTCCATTGCGCCCGTCGAATGTGGAAAGCCTCGCGCCAGCCGGGCTTGACCCGCGCTATGAGAAACAGCCGCCGGCCCGACGCCTGGTCGGGATCATGGACGACGGCTGCCCGTTTGCCGCCGCGCAATTTCTCAAGGTCGCGTCGGACGGCTCGATCACCACGCGGGTGCGGGGGATCTGGGACCAGAACGGCGGCAAGCAACCGATCCCGGTCAACGGCAACTCGTTCGGAATGCTGCTTTCGGATTTTCATTACGGGCTCGAATACCGCCGCTCCCCGCCAGACCCCGCCCAGATCGGACTCGATGACTGGAGAGGGATGCATGCCACGCCGGCCGGCGGCACCGACGAGGACGGCTGTTATGCCGATGCCCAGTTTACCAGGCTGGCGAGCCAGCAGTCGCACGGCGCGCATGTCATGGACGTGCTCGCGGGGGCCATGCCCATCTCGTCGCGGATCGGCGATCCGCCAGGCTGGACGCCGGGAAATCCCGCGACCGACCCTGCGTCCGACACCGATATCGTGTTCGTGCAGTTTTCCGACGCCTGCATCAAGGACGCGACCGGCGTGTGGCTCAAGGCTTACGTGATCGACGGCATCCGGTACATCCTGTCATACGCCGATCCGGACCACACCGAAAACGTGATCATCAATCTGAGTTACGGGCCGACCACCGGACCGCACGACGGCACGGCGGAGCTCGAAGGCTTGTTGAGCGCGCTCGTTGACTATTACGATGGAAACCAAAACAAGCCGAAGCTCGACATCTTCCTGTCAGCAGGCAATTCCTATCTGACCAATGAGCATCTCGCTTTCACCGGCGACACTCAGCACCACGACGTCGAATGGACCTGGCGCCTTCCTCCCGACAATACCGTGCTGTGCTTCGCGGAGATCTGGATGGACGACGCCGTCGCCGGCGGCGTTCAAGTGAGGTTGAGGTCGCCGAGCGGCCAGTTTGACAAGACATCGCTGCCCAACCCCATCAGCACCATCCCGCCGACACCCGGTGGCAACACCCCCGAGCTGCTTGGCCCGATCGTGCTGGGCAACGACCGGATGTGGCTGCTCGAAATCGGCCCGACCGTCGCAGCGCCCAACGTTGCGGCCAACGAGCATGGCGACTGGACGATCACGATGACCGGTGTCGCCGCAGACGCCAAGGTGGATGCCTATGTCGCACGAACGGATCCGAACATGGGCGTGACGACCGGCGCCAAGCGTTCGAATTTCGTCGACCCGAGCTGGGAACGAGCCCGCTCGGCCGCAGCGAGCTGCACGTTCGTCGATGGTGAATTCGACAACACCGGCTCGCTCCTCTCCCGCTTCGGCACTCTCAACGGGATCGCCACCGCCGACGATACCGCGGTCCATGTTGCCGGCGGCTACGTTCTTCTGGATGGGCGCAAATCGCCCTATTCGTCCGCCGGGCCCTCGCGCGATTATCCGACGACACCGCGTTTCGGTCCGGACTTTGTGCTGCCTTGCGACGAGTCTCACGCTCTTCAGGGAATTCTTGCCGGAGGCACGCGAAGCGGCAGCGTCTTTCGCCTGATAGGGACCAGTACGGCGGCACCTCAGCTGGCCCGCCAGTGGGCGAAAGTCATCAACGGAACGCCGCTCCCACCGGCAACCGACCCTCCGGGAACCCTGACGGAAATGGAAAAGCGGGGCGGCGGCGATCTTCCACCGCCTTAGCTAAAGCCCTGCCGGCAGCTTGGCTCCGCGTGGTCTTTGAGTATCCGAAATGCAGCATTTCGGGCCCGGTCGGGTTGCCGCCTCGGCCCCGTTGCCTTACCTAGAGGCCATGAAATTCCTCGATGAAGCCAAGGTCTATATCCGCTCCGGCGACGGCGGCAACGGCTGCGTTGCGTTCCGGCGCGAGAAGTTCATCGAGTTCGGCGGCCCCTCCGGCGGTAACGGCGGACGCGGCGGCGACGTCATCATCGAGGTGGTGGACGGGCTGAACACGCTGATCGACTACCGCTACCAGCAGCACTTCAAGGCTCAGAAGGGCGAGAACGGCATGGGCAAGGACCGCCACGGCGCCGGCGGCAAGGCCATCGTGCTCAAAGTTCCTGTCGGCACCCAGGTATTCGACGAGGACCGGGAGACGCTGATCCACGATTTCACCTCGCTCGGCGAAAAGTTTGTGCTCGCGCGCGGCGGCAATGGCGGCTTTGGCAATGCGCATTTCAAGTCACCGACCAACCGCGCGCCGCGCCATGCCAATCCCGGCCAACCAGGCGAGGAACGCTGGATCTGGCTCCGGTTGAAGCTGATCGCGGATGCCGGCTTGGTCGGCCTGCCCAACGCCGGCAAGTCCACCTTCCTCGCCGCGGTCAGCGCGGCAAAGCCAAAGATCGCCGATTATCCTTTCACGACGCTGCACCCGCAGCTCGGCGTCGTCAGCGCGGGCGGCCGCGAATTCGTGCTCGCCGATATTCCCGGCCTGATCGAGGGCGCGCATGAGGGCGCCGGTCTCGGCGACCGCTTTTTGGGCCATGTCGAGCGCTGCCGCGTGCTGCTGCATCTCATCGATGCGACCTGCGAGCATGCCGGCAAGGCCTACAAGACGGTGCGGCACGAGCTCGAAGCCTATGGCGGTCAGCTCGCGGAGAAGATCGAGATCGTCGCGCTCAACAAGATCGACGCGGTTGGCCCCGACGAACTGAAGAAGCAGAAGGACCGCCTGAAACGCGCGGCGAAGAAGACTTCGCTGCTCGTCTCCGGCGCGACCGGCCAGGGCGTCAAGGAAGCTCTTCAGGCGCTGGTGGATGTGATCGGCGCGGCGCCCGTCGAGAAGCAGGACAAGAGCGCGGCCGAAGCGGAGCCGTGGACGGCCTAGACCAAAAACCTCCTTTTCCGTCCGCGACCAGCGAACCCGCATGGCCCAAGCCAAAAACATCCTCTGGATCATGTGCGACCAGTTGCGCCATGACTATCTCGGCTGCACCGGCCATCCAACGCTGAAGACCCCGAACATCGACGCGATGGCGGCGCGCGGCGTGCGCTTCACCAACGCCTATGTGCAGTCGCCGATCTGCGGTCCGTCGCGGATGTCGTTCTACACCGGCCGCTACATGCGCTCGCACGGCTCGCACTGGAACGGCTGGCCGCTCAGGGTCGGCGAGCCGACGCTCGGCGATCACCTGAAAAAAATAGGCGTGCGCAACGTGCTGGTCGGCAAGACCCACATGGCGCCCGATCTCGAAGGCCTGAAAATGCTCGGCATCGCGCCGGACTCGATCATCGGCGTGCATGTCAGTGAGTGCGGTTTTGAACCTTACGAGCGCGACGACGGCCTGCATCCTGCCGGGCGCCCGCGGCCGCGCTACGACAGCTATCTGCGCGAGCACGGCTTTGCGGCCGAAAATCCCTGGGAGCATTGGGCGAACTCCGGCGCGGCAGATGACGGGTCGTTGCAGAACGGCTGGCTGCTCAGCCATTCCGACAAGGCGGCGCGGATTCCGGAAGAACATTCCGAGACGCCCTATATGACGCGCCGCGCCATGGACTTCATCGCCGAAGCGGAGACGGATGGGCGCCCGTGGTGCCTGCACCTCTCCTATATCAAGCCGCACTGGCCCTATATCGCGCCCGAGCCGTACGCCAGCCTGTACAAGGAAGCCGACATCAAGCCCGCGATCCGCTCCGACGAGGAGCGCGACAATCCGCATCCGGTGTTCGCGGCCTATATGGACATGCGCTATTCCAAGAACATGGCGCGCGATGAGGCGCGCGCCAGGGTGATCCCGGCCTATATGGGCCTGATTGCGCAGATCGACAACCAGATGGGCGTGCTGATGCGCTTTCTCGCGGCGCGCGGACTCCTGGATACGACCATGATCGTGTTCACCTCCGACCACGGCGACTATCTCGGCGATCACTGGATGGGCGAGAAGGACCTGTTCCACGAGCAGTCGGCAAAAATCCCGCTCATCATCATCGATCCCTCGCCCGAAGCCGATTTTTCACGCGGCAGCGTATGCGATGCACTGGTCGAGGCGATCGACCTGGCGCCGACCTTCCTCGACTATTTCGGCGGCAAGCCGCTCCGCCACATTCTCGAAGGCCGTTCGCTGATGCCATGGCTGCGCGGCGAAACGCCCGCCTGGCGCAAGGTGGTGCTGTCGGAATACGACTATGCCATGCAGGACGTGCGGCTGAAGCTCAACCAGCCGATCGAACGCTGCCGCCTGTTCATGGTGTTCGACGGCCGCTGGAAACTGATCCATGCTTCCGGCTTCCGGCCGATGCTCTACGATCTCGCCGGCGACCCGCAGGAGTTTGTCGATCGCGGCGCCGATCCGTCGTGTGCCGATGTGATCGCGCGATTGCAGCAAGACCTGTTCGACTGGGCGCTGCATCCGAACGGCCATATCACCACATCGAACCACAAGATCGCGGCCTATGCCGACAACCAGCTGCAAGTCAAACGCGGCGTCCTGATCGGCATCTGGGACGAGGCCGAGCTCGCCGCGATCCGCGCCGAAATCGCGCGAAGGGCAAAGGGCTGACACGTCAGCGCAACTGGTTCAGCGAACACTCACATTCCCGCTCCCGGCATGAAACAGCGGATCCTGACGTCGAGCTTGTGGAGCAGGTCATGGCTGTAGCCATGGATGTAGATCGGCCAGACCATCGTCCGGCCATATCTGTTCGGCTCGACGACAACCGCTTCGTCCGGAACGTCCCACCATTCATTCATGACACGGACACGGTAATGTCCCTCTCTGCTTTCCCAATCGGCATCGGCGACAACGCTGCCGTCCGCATCGGAGCAGCACGGGCCAAGTCCGCTGCGCAGTCCCATGAACCAATCATGGAGCGGAGAGTTGACATAGCGGCCGTCGAGGTCACGGGCGAGCGTACCGGACGCGGCGAGCAGCAGAGCGATGGCGAGGAATGCTTTCATGGCGGAAAGCTCCTGATATTGTGAGGAAACGATCGAGGATCTCCATGGCGATGATCCGCGCTGCGACGGCGAGGAGCGCCGCGAGCTGCATGCTCTCGTTATCCATGTGTCTGCCTGTGACGCCGCTCTCGCCGGCGCGCGCGGACGATGCTCCTCAGCAGGTGTTCAACAATGCTTGCCGGACCTGCCATTCGATCAGGGAAGGCGACAATCGGCAGGGGCCGAACCTGTTCGAAATCGTTGGACGAAAGGCGGGATCGCTTCCGAACTACGCGTATTCCAGTGCGATGAAGAATGCTGGCTTTGCCTGGGACGAGGCAAAGCTCGCGCGCTTTATCGTCCATCCCGACGAGGTCGTGCCAGACAACAAGATGCAGCCATATGGCGGCCTCGCATCCGAGGATGCAGAAAAGATCATCGTCTTCCTGCGATCGATCGGTCCGCGATAAGGAACGACAGGTCCTTTTGCCGTGAAGATCACTCGCGAACGCCGATCGACATGACGGGGATTGCGATCAACGACAGCCCCTTCATGATGACACCTCTGGGATCGAGATATTCTCACCACGAATTCCAAATTGACCTTAGTTCGGTTTGTCGTCGCGGCGTATGAGCGGGTTCACAACCGACCGGCGCCCTGGAGCTTCAATTCAATAGCCGGCTTCCGACGCGCACGCGTGCGGCATTGAGAGCATTTTCAAAGAGTCTCGCTCTTCAATCGACTGCACTTACATGAAATGCCGAACGGTGCTCGGGGCAAGCCGCGCAAGGCTGTTTCAACTCTCTTTCGACAACGGTTTCCGGAATGACCCTGCTTCAATTCGCCGCGCTCGCACAACATGCGACGTGAATTCACACCGCTCGGCATTCGTCGAGAACCGGCTCGGACACGAGTCGTTCAAACGATTGCCGCCGTGATCGAATTCGCAAGTGCCCGTACCTGCTACCGCGATGCGCATGACAGCGAGCGCCCGTCTTTACAATGCGCGCGACAATGCGCGCTCCGTGTCCTCGCACATTGCGGAACGCCTTGCGATGCCTTGATTTCGATCAAGCCTCATCACCAGCCAAGCCTGTGAGTGCCGTTCCGGCATGATGGTCGGTTCAAGCAGTGGACTTGACGGGTCATGGAAACGCCGATGATCAGAGCGCTGCGTCAGGCGCAGCTATACGGACACCTCGTTGCTCGAACCGACAAGCTCTACCACCCTGGCGGCAGTCGTCCTCTTTGCAGTATGCAAACGGCGCTGAAGATGGTCAGAGCCGGCTGGCTGGCGCCTCGAGGCGACAGATACGAGATCACGCGCGAAGGATTGCGCGTGCCGGAGCCAGAGCCGACACGGCCTAAATCGGTTTGAAGCAGCGCCTTGCGACACGCGTCCAGCGAGGCCGCTCCGATTGTCGCCACTCTTGAACCAACGCGGACGAGCCGCGTCATGGCCGCCGCATCCTTCGAGACGCGGCGAGGCGCCGTTCCTCAGGGCGAGGGAGGGAGCGGCGTTCCGACAACGCCGGCTGGCTAGTTCTCAACCTTGTACCCGGTCGCCTTCACGATCGGCTGCCAGAACGCCGTGTTGGCAGCGAGTTCCGCCTTCAGACCGTCTGCATTCGTGCCCACCGGGATCAAGCCCAGCGCAATCAGCTTCTCCCGCAGCTCCGGCTCCGACAGCGCTTTCGCTGCGGCTTCGCCGAGCTTGTCCGCGACGTCGCCAGCACTGCCGGCCGGCAGCCACATGCCATACCAGGCGTCGGCGACGAGATCGATGCCGCTCTCCTTCAGGGTCGGCACGCTCGGCAGGAACGGCGAACGCGCGGCGCTGGCCACCGCGAGAATTTTCACGGAGCCGGCGCGATGCTGCGCCATCGCGTCCGCGAGCGTGGTGATGCCGAACGGCAGATGGCCGCCGATCAGGTCGGTGACGATGGGGGCGCTGCCGCGATAAGGCACGCGCGTCATCGCCATCCCCAGCGTCTTTTCGAGCTGCGTGCCGGCGAAATGCGGAATGGTGCCGTTGCTCGGCACGCCATAGGTGGCCTTGTCCGGATGCGCCTTCAGCCAGGCCAGAAACTGCGGAAAATCCTTTGCCTCGACCGCGGGCCCGATGACGATGCCGAATTCGAAGCGCGCGAGCAGCGAGACCGGGACGAAATCTTGACTCGCATCGAAGCTCGGCCGGGTCTCGACCATCGGCAGCAGGTACATGGTGGGACCGGTGGTCACCAGCACCGTCGTGCCGTCCGCTTTGGCACCCTTCGCCGCCCTGATCCCGATCAGCCCATCGCCGCCGGTCCGGTTCTCGACGATGATGGTGCGATCGAGGAGCAGGCTCATCCGCTGCGCCAGTACCCGGCACAGCGTATCGCCGCCACCGCCGGCCGCGAACGGAAAGATGATTTTGGTCAGCGGTCCGGTTTCGGCGCGCGCCCGCCCGCTTGCCACGGCCCACGGGAGCGCGAGGCTTGCTGCGATGAAGTTGCGACGATCCATGTTTCTTCTCTTCCTTGTCCCCTTCCGCCCTTGATTACCTCAGGCTGCGGCGGCCGGGAAATGGCTTCCGACATGAGGTAAGGCCTGGCTTGCGCGAACCAGGTTCCCCGTGCAAAAGCGATGCGCAGGGAGCGCCGGGCGCGGTGTTCCCGTTTCCTCTGATCAATGTCCGCTGTCATGTCCGTCGCTTTGGCCCGCCCCGAGCTGAAGAATTTCCGCCGCATCGTCGTCAAGGTCGGGTCATCGTTGCTGGTCGATTCCGAAGCAGGCGAAGTCAAGGCGTCCTGGCTCGCCGCACTCGTCGCCGACCTCGCAAAGCTGCATTATGAGCGGCGCGACGTGCTCATCGTGTCGTCGGGCTCGATCGCGCTGGGACGCAGCCGCCTAAAGCTGCCACGCGGACCTCTGAAGCTCGAGGAGAGCCAGGCGGCGGCCGCGGTCGGGCAGATCGCGCTGGCGCGGATCTGGTCGGAGGTGCTCGGCGCGCACGGCATCGGCGCCGGCCAGATCCTGGTGACGCTGCAGGACACCGAGGAGCGCCGCCGCTATCTCAACGCACGCGCGACGATTGCAAAGCTGCTGGAATGGCGCGCGGTGCCCGTGATCAATGAGAACGACACGGTGGCCACCAACGAGATCCGCTATGGTGACAATGACCGCCTGGCGGCGCGCGTCGCCACCATGGCGAGCGCCGATCTGTTGATCCTGCTCTCCGACATCGACGGCCTCTACGATGCGCCGCCGGCGCAAAACCCGGACGCAAAGCTGATTCCGGTGGTCGAGACCGTTACCTCCGAGATCGAGGCGATGGCGGGCGCCGCCGGATCGGAATTGTCGCGCGGCGGCATGCGCACCAAGATCGAGGCGGCCAAGATCGCGACCACGGCCGGCACGCATATGCTGATCGCCTCGGGCAAGATCGAGCATCCGCTGCGTGCCATCGCCGAGGGGCGCTGCACCTGGTTCCTGACGCCCGCCAATCCCGTCACGGCGCGAAAACGCTGGATCGCGGGCTCGCTGGAGCCGAAGGGCACGCTGACCATCGATGCCGGCGCGGTCAGGGCGCTGCGTGCCGGACGGAGTCTCCTGCCGGCCGGCGTGATCCGGGTCGACGGCCAGTTCGCCCGCGGCGATGCGGTTGTCGTGCGCGGCCCCGACACCGACGAAATCGGCCGCGGCCTGGTCGCCTATGACGCCGAGGACGCCGAAAAGATCAGAGGCCGCTCCTCGCCCGATGTGATGACGATCCTCGGCATTTCCGGGCGCTCGGAAATGATCCATCGCGACGACCTGGTGATCGGACCTGCCGGGGCATTCTCGGCCGGGTAGGCCAATGGCCGACCGCGGGCTGGCCGGGCGCGGGTCAGCCAAGCCGCAACCGCCTTCGCAAGCAGGCTTTTTCCGTGCTAGGAGTTTTGGCTTAATCGAAGGCCCGAAGACCAGATCAAGCAAGACCAAACGCCATGACCGCCTCCCTGAAGGCGATCGACGGCAACGTCGATCTCGCCGCCCTGATGAATGACCTCGCAAGCTCCGCGCACGCTGCCGCCCGGGTGCTGGCGCTCGCTTCGGAAGAGCAGAAGAACCGTGCGCTCGACGCCATGGAACGTGCGATCCGCCAGAACGCCGAGACGATCCTTGCGGCCAATGCCGAGGATGTCGCGGAATTTCGCTCATCCGGCGCCACCGCCGCGTTCATCGACCGCCTGACCCTGACACCGGCGCGCATCGCGGCGATGGCCGACGGGGTCGCCACGGTCCGCGCGATCGGCGATCCCGTGGGGGTGGTGACCGAGCGCTGGCAGCGGCCGAATGGCATGACCATCGAGCGCGTGCGGGTGCCGCTCGGCGTGGTCGCGGTGATTTTCGAGAGCCGGCCGAACGTGACCGCCGACGCCGGCGTGCTGTGCCTGAAATCCGGCAACGCCGTGATCCTGCGCGGCGGCTCGGACTCGTTTCGCTCCAGCCGCGCCATCCATGCGTGCCTCGTTGAGGGGCTGCGCGAGGCGGGCCTGCCGGAAGCTGCAATCACGCTGGTGCCAACGCGGGACCGTGCCGCGGTCGGGCTGCTGCTGGGCGGTCTCAATGGCAAAGTCGACGTGATCGTGCCGCGTGGCGGCAAGAGCCTGGTGGCGCGCGTCGAGGCCGAGGCGCGCGTTCCGGTGTTCGCGCATCTGGAAGGCGTCAACCACGTCTATGTCGACCGTGCCGCCAATCGCGACATGGCGAAGGCGATCGTGCTGAACGCAAAGATGCGCCGCACCGGCGTCTGCGGCGCGGCCGAGACGCTGCTGGTGGATCGCGCCGGCGCGGCAACTCTTCTCGGGCCGCTGGTCGGCATGCTGATCGATGCGGGCTGCGAGGTGCGCGGCGACGAAGCCGCCCAGCACATCGATGCGCGCGTAAGACCTGCGGCCGAGGACGATTGGAACGCCGAATATCTCGACGCGATCATCGCAGCCAAAGTGGTCGACGGCGTCGACGGCGCGATCGCACATATCCAGGAACACGGATCGCATCACACCGACGCAATCGTGACCGATGACGACGAGGCGGCGGAAAAATTCCTGAACGAGGTGGATTCGGCAATCGTGCTGCACAACGCGTCGACGCAGTTCGCCGATGGCGGCGAGTTCGGCTTCGGTGCCGAGATCGGCATCGCCACCGGAAAATTCCACGCCCGCGGTCCGGTCGGCGTCGAGCAACTAACCAGCTTCAAATATCGCATCCACGGCAGCGGACAGACGCGACCGTGACCGGACATGTTGTTGCGTGCAGAGCAGCCAGAATCGGACGACCGGCAACATGAGGTCGCGACGCGGCACGGAGCGGAGTACGCGTTGAGCGAAGTCTCGGCGGCGCGGCCAGCGGTCGCGAAAAGCCTTCCGCTGTTCACCGAAGGCATGCGCGTCGGACTGCTCGGCGGCTCGTTCAATCCGCCGCATCTCGCCCACCGCGCCATCAGCCTGTTCGCGATCAAGCGGCTCAAGCTCGACCGCGTCTGGTGGCTGGTCAGCCCGGGAAATCCGCTCAAGGACAACGGCCATCTGCACGGTCTGTTCGAACGCGCCGAGGCCGCGCGGCAGATGGCCGACGATCCGCGCATCGACGTCACCTGTCTCGAATCCGTCATCGGCACGCGCTACACTGCGGATACCATCAATCACCTGCGCCGCCGGGCTTCCGGCCTGCGCTTCGTTTGGATCATGGGCGCCGACAATCTCGCGCAATTCCATCGCTGGCAGAACTGGCAGCGCATCGCACGCCAGGTCCCGATCGCGGTGATCGATCGCCCACCACAGAGTTTTCGCGCGCTCACCGCGCCGGCGGCGCAGGCGCTCGCGCGCTATCGGATTCCCGAAAACCAGGCGGGCCGGCTGCCCATGCTGCGCCCGCCCGCCTGGGCTTTTCTCACGGGACTGAAGATCAACCTGTCGTCGACGGGCCTGCGCAATCCGGATGGGAGTTGGAAGAGCGCCACATCGAGCGGAACGTAACGGCGGCTTCGCGCGTTATCCGCTGTTTTGAATGCATCCGGGCGCCCGTTACGCTCCGGATGGAGTGACCGGTCTCGGGGGCTTTTCCGACGTTCGCCCCGGGTGCTGGACGCGGCTTTCGAACTTCGGACAGTGGGGACTGGCGTATTGAAACCGTTAACCCCACATGCCTAGAATGGTCCGCGGGCACGAGGATTCGGCAACCCGCGATACAGTGAAAGGAATGGTCCCTGACCACGTCTGTATTGTCCAAGTCTGTTTTACCCAAGGCCCGAAAGACCGCGCGTAAAACATCGACCCAGAATGCGGCCTTGAAGGCGCAACCTGACGCCGACAAGACGCTGAACCTGATCCTCTCCCGCCTCGAGGATATGAAGGCGGAAGAGACGGTCACCATCGACCTTCGCGGCAAGTCCGCTTTTTCCGATTACATGGTCGTCACCACGGGCCGGGCCAACCGGCACGTCGGCGCGATTGCGGAAAATGTCCTGAAATGCCTGAAGGACAACGGAATCAAGAACATCCATATCGAAGGCATGCCCAATTGCGACTGGGTGCTGATCGATTCCGGCGATGTGATCGTGCATGTCTTCCGACCAGAGGTCCGCGAGTTCTACAATCTCGAGCGATTGTGGATCCAGGGTCCGACGACGGCGAAGGCGGTCTAAGGTAGGCTGGTCCGGCGCGCCAGGGGTCTGCCGCATTCGGCGGCTGGCTGCGCATGTCGGACACGGAAGTCGGGACCGGGCGCGGCGGAAGGATTGACGCATGCGCCTGGTCGTGATCGCGGTCGGCCGGTTGAAGCAGGGTCCGGAGCGGGACCTTGTTGAGCGCTATCGGGAGCGGTTTGACGATCTCGGCCGCAAGCTCGGATTTCGCGGCCTTGATATCCGCGAGATCCCGGAAAGCCGGGCCCGCGACGCTTTGGCGCGGATGGCCGACGAGGCGGCGGCGATTTCGGCCCTGATTCCCGAGAAATCCGCGGTCGTGACACTGGACGAACGCGGCCAGAACCTGGACAGCACCGGTTTCGCCCGGACGCTCGGACGCTTGCGGGATCAGTCGGTCGCCAATACTATTTTCATCATCGGCGGGGCGGACGGACTTTCGCCCGATTTGCGGCGCAGGGAGACGCTGAACGTCGCGTTTGGCGCCGCGACTTGGCCGCATCAAATGGTTCGCGTGATGCTTCTCGAGCAGCTTTACCGGGCCGCAACGATTCTTGCCGGCCATCCCTATCACCGCGCCTAAAGTGCGCTACCTGGACGAACCTTGACGCGACCGACGCCCCGGATCCGCCATTTGCACGCCGCGCTTCGCCGCGGCCTGCTGTCGTCGGTTCCGCTCGCGCTGTTGCTGTCGCCGGCCAGCGCCGCCGAGCCGGCCCGTCCCGGCCAACAGGCGGTGCAAAGCGCTGCCGCCACACCGGCCGCCGCCCCGGTCTCGCCCGACGTCATCAAGCAGCGCGCGCAGGAGCTCGAGGATGCACGCGCCGCGCAGAAGAGCGCCGCCGAGCAGCAGGCCAAGCTGCAGGCCGACATCGCCTCGATCGGACAGGATCGCTCAAAACTCAACCAGCAGCTGATCGATGTCGCCGCACGGGTTCGCAGCATCGAAGCGAGCATGGGCGACACCGAAGCACGGCTGCACGCACTCGATCAGCGCGAGGCCCAGATGCGGGCGTCGCTCGACTCGCGCCGCTCCGACATCGTCGAGGTCCTGGCGGCGCTGCAGCGGGCGGGACGGCGTACGCCGCCGGCGCTGCTGGTGCGGCCCGAGGACGCGCTGCAGTCGTTGCGCACGGCGATGCTGCTCGGCTCGCTGGTGCCGGAGTTGCGGGCGCGTGCGGAAAAAATCTCCGGCGAGCTCGGCGAACTGCTGACCGTCCGCAAGGCGATCAGCACCCAGCGCGACAAGCTTGCCGCGGATCGCGACAAGCTCAAGGACGATCAGACCCGCCTCGCCGCGCTGGTCGACGAGCGGCAGCGCAAGCAGTCCTCCGCCGAGAAGGATTTCGAGCAGGAAGGTGCCCGCGCCATTGCGATGTCGAAGCAGGCCGACAACCTCCAGGGCCTGATCTCGAAGATGGAGCAGGACCTGAAGAGCGCGGCCAAGGCCGCCGCCACCGCCAGCCTGCAGGGGGTTCCGCCGCAAGGCGGCAAGACCGACCCGGCGGGACTGAAGAACCCGACGCGGACGAGTCCGGCGATCGCCTTCGCCTCGGCCAGAGGTATGTTCGCCCTCCCGGTGAACGGGACAAAGATTCGCGAATTCGGCACATCCGACGGGGTCGGGGGGACTCAAAAAGGCATTTCTTTGGCGACGCGGCCCGGCGCGCAGGTCACAACACCTTGTGATGGCTGGGTTGTTTACGCCGGTCCGTTTCGCAGCTACGGACAACTCTTGATCCTCAATGCCGGGGGCGGGTATCATGTCCTGATCGCCGGGATGGAACGCATTTCGGTGAACATCGGCCAGTTTGTACTCTCGGGAGAGCCCGTGGCGATCATGGGAAGCACGTCTCAGGTTGCTTCCATTCTCTCCACGAACGCGAGCCAACCCGTGCTTTATGTCGAGTTCCGCAAGGACAACACTCCTATCGATTCAGGCCCATGGTGGGCCGCAAGTGAAGGCGAAAAGGTTCGCGGATGATGCGAAAAACTTCTGTAGTTCTCCTCAGCGCTGCAACCGGCGCCGCACTGACCCTTCTGGTGACCCAGCCTCGCGCCGTCCTGATGGGATCGAGCGCCCGCGCTGCGACCGCGGACACCTATCGCCAGCTCAACCTGTTCGGCGACGTGTTCGAGCGGGTGCGCAGCGACTATGTCGAGAAGCCCGATGACAGCAAGCTCGTGGAGTCCGCGATCAGCGGCATGCTGTCCGGCCTCGATCCGCATTCGAGCTACATGGACGCAAAGAGTTTTCGCGACATGCAGGTGCAGACCCGCGGCGAGTTCGGCGGCCTCGGCATCGAGGTCACGATGGAGGACGGCCTGATCAAGGTGGTGTCGCCGATCGACGACACGCCCGCCTCGAAGGCCGGCATCATGGCCAACGACATCATCACCATGCTCGACGACGAGCAGGTTCAGGGCCTGACGCTGAACCAGGCGGTCGAGAAGATGCGCGGCCCCGTCAACACCAAGATCAAGCTGAAGATCGTCCGCAAGGGCGCCGACAATCCGCTCGACGTCACGCTGGTGCGCGACAACATCCGTGTCCGCTCGGTGCGCGCGCGCGTCGAGACCGACGACATCGCCTATATCCGCATCACCACCTTCAACGAGCAGACCACCGAGGGCCTGAAGAAAGAGGTCGCCAATCTGCAGAACCAGATCGGCGACAAGCTGAAGGGCTACGTCATCGACCTGCGCAACAATCCGGGCGGACTGCTGGAAGAGGCAGTCACTGTCTCCGACGCGTTCCTGGAGCGTGGCGAGATCGTGTCGACCCGCGGCCGCAACGCCGAGGAAACCCAGCGGCGCACCGCCCATGCGGGCGACCTGACCAAGGGCAAGCCGGTCATCGTTCTCATCAATGGCGGCTCGGCTTCGGCTTCCGAAATCGTGGCCGGCGCCTTGCAGGACCACAAACGCGCGACCTTGGTCGGCACCCGCTCGTTCGGCAAGGGATCGGTGCAGACCATCATTCCGCTCGGCAGCGGCAATGGCGCGCTGCGCCTGACCACCGCGCGCTACTACACGCCGTCGGGCAAGTCGATCCAGGCCAAGGGCATCGTTCCCGATATCGAAGTGCTGCAGGACGTGCCGGAAGAGCTGAAGGCCCGCACCGACACCCGCGGCGAAGCCTCGCTGCGCGGCCATCTGAAGAACGATGGCGACGAGAAGACCGGTTCGCAGTCCTATGTCCCGCCGGATGCCAAGGACGACAAGGCGCTGAAGGCGGCCGACGATCTGCTGCACGGCATCAAGAGCAACACGGCGGCGAACACGCCGGCGCCCGCGCCCGACACCAAGGCCACGACGACCGACAAGGCCGCGACCAAGGCGAACTGACCAGGCCGATTTCGATCGGCGATCCAAAGGGGGCGGTCCGGACGGGGACCGCCCCTTTGTTGTTTTCGTCAGCCAAAGCCCCGTTCTGACGCGTTTTCTCGGCCGGAACCGGCGCGCGCGACAACGCTCCGGCAGTAGGACCACGGTACCGCCACGGTTTGGCCGTGCAGCAGCCTTGCCTTGGCCTCACCCGTGGTATCGTCCGAATCAGTTGATTCGGGAAAGTCGATGGCAGACACGGCCGACGATCTGAGCACCCCGCTCGGACAAAAGACCTTGCGCCGCAAGCGCCGGCTCCGTTTGCCCTTTACCGGACTTCAGGCCCTGACGGCCGCGCTTGCACTTTTTCTGGCGACTTTTGCGGGTTTTGCGCTGTTTGGCGACAATCCGCTCGGCGGCGAGCCGGTCGCGCGCGTCGCGATCCGCGAGGGCAAGGCCGGCGGCGACGCGCCTCAGACCTCCCACAGCGAAGCGCACGGCGCCAAGGCGGCGAGGGAGGCCAAGGAAGCCGCAAAGGAGACGACACCGGCCGAGCAGCACACCGTGACCATCATCGACGGGTCGAGCGGCGCGCGGCAAAGCGTCGTGGTCGGAACCGCCGAGTCCGCGACGGATAATGGCCAGCCGGCCATGATGACGGGGATCAACGAGCACCTGCTCGAGAAATCGCGTTACGGCCTGATTCCCATCATCGCCGACGGGCTGAAGCCTTTCACGGTCTATGCGGCCGATGCCGATCGCGCCAAGGCCGCCAAGATGCCGGTCGTCGCGGTGGTGGTCGGCGGGCTCGGCGTCGGCGCGGCGAAGACCACGGACGCCATCATGAAGCTGCCGGGCGCGGTGACGCTGGCATTCACGCCCTATGGCGCCGATCCCGGAAAGCTCGCCGAGCGCTCGCGGGCACAGCGCCACGAGATCTTCCTGCAGGTTCCGATGGAGCCTTACGACTATCCCGACAACGATCCCGGGCCCCAGACGCTGCTGGCCACGCTCGGACCCGAACAGAATCTCGATCGGCTGTACTGGCATCTGAGCCGGCTGCAGGGCTACGCCGGTCTCGCCAATTTCATGGGCGCGCGTTTCATCGCAACGGACACTGCGATGCAGCCGATCATGCGGGAGGCCAGCAAACGGGGGCTCGGGTTTTTTGACGACGGTTCGGCGCCGCGCAGCGTGGCGGCGCAATTGGCTGCGAGCCAGAGCACGCCGTTCGCCAAGGGCGACGTCGTCATCGATGCGGTGCCGACCGCGGCGGAAATCGACCACGCGCTCGCCAAACTCGAGGGAATCGCCAAGGAACGCGGTTTTGCGGTCGGAACCGCCTCCGCGCTGCCGGTGTCCATCGAGCGGATCGGCGTCTGGACCAGGGCGCTCGAAAGCCACGGCATCATGCTTGTGCCATTGACAACGGCGATGCTGAAATCAAAATCGAGCTCATGACACAGGACTGTCGCATGTCCCATCGCATGGATCGGCGCCGGCAAGAGGCGCTGACGGCATGACGCGCTACGAAGACCTGCCCTATCGCACCTGTGTCGGCGTCATGCTGATCAATCAAGCGGGGCTGGTCTTCATCGGCAGGCGGGCCGGCGGGATCGAGCACGTCGACGAAACGCATATCTGGCAGATGCCGCAAGGCGGCGTCGATCCGGGCGAGGACACCTGGGAAGCCGCCAAGCGCGAGCTCTATGAGGAGACCAGCGTCCGCTCGGCGGAAAAGCTCGCCGAGGTCGGCGACTGGCTCACCTACGACATTCCGCGCACGGTTGCCGGACGCGCCTGGAAGGGCCGCTATCGCGGCCAGCGGCAAAAATGGTTCGCGGTGCGCTTCACCGGTGAGGACAATGAGATCAATGTCGCAAGCCCCGGTGGCGGCGGGCACAAGGCGGAATTCGTCACCTGGCGCTGGGAGCCGATGAGGAATCTTCCCGAACTGATCGTCCCGTTCAAACGGCCGGTCTATGAGCGCGTGGTGCAGGAATTTGCCGCGCTGGCTGACCAACGTTAGGTTGTGCTCCGAACAAGACGGTTCGGAGCATCATGAACGTTCAAGCGGCCCTGACAGCGATCGAACGAGTCACCGAGACAGACGCCCCATCCGCCGTCCTGCGGGACCTTCGCGACGAGAACGGTCTCGCCCATTTCGTTTATCACACCGTCTACGTCCTGGGCTTTGAGCCAAATCCGCTTCTCCTCCTCACCTATGAAGAGGCATGGGTCAGCCGTTGCGTCGCGCAAGACGATTTTCGCATCGACCCGGTCGCGATCGCCGGTCGCGAAAGCGGTGCCGCGGCGACCGCGCACAGCGGCTCATCTGCCTCGTCCGTATCGGTCCCCGCGTGAATTGATCTGAAATGCTGCTGCCGGTTCGGCTTCGTGGCCGTATAAGGTGCGGCACGAGGGAGAAACCGGATGACCGCAGAAAAACCCTATCGTCCCAATGTCGGCATCGCGCTGTTCAACGCGGAAGGCCGCGTGCTGATCGGCCGCCGCTTCCGCGGCGATGGTCCCGAGATCATTCTGCCGGGGCTCGAATGGCAGATGCCGCAGGGCGGCGTCGACGAGGGGGAGGATTTTCACACGGCGGCGCTGCGCGAACTGTGGGAAGAGACCGGGGTGAAGCGTGCCATCCATCTCGCCGAGACGGATTGGCTGGCCTACGACTTTCCGCCTTACGACGGACCATCGACACACCGGCTCGCAAGATTTCGTGGCCAGCGCCAAAAATGGTTCGCGCTGCGTTTCGTCGGCCGCGACGACGAGATCGATCCCACAACGCCGCGCAACGACCAGCCTGCGGAATTCGATGCCTGGCGCTGGGAGCGGCTCGACCGCGTCGCCGATCTCGTCGTGCCGTTCCGCCGCGAGGTCTATCGCGAAGTGGCGCGGCAGTTTGCGCAATTTGCGGGTTGAGGAGTTCGGCTCTCATCGAGCTTGACGACAGCACATGTCGGCCGATCTGCCCGTCCAGATCGTCATGGCCGGGCTCGTCCCCGCCATCGACGTCTTTGAAGCACGAGAAAGCAAGACGTGGATGCCCGGCACCCGTCTACGCCGAAGGCTTCGCCGGGTTCGATCTCAGCCCGGCGTAGCTTTAGCGAAGCCGGGCACAAGGCCGGGCAGGACGAGCGAGTGGAAACGGTCGAACAGATAAGTCTCGCCGCAAGCGGAGCAAGCAACACTCAGTTCGGCGCGACCGTAAACGGTCCGATGGCGATGACGCGGCAGTTGCTGTCGTGCTTGCCGCAGTCGCCGAGCGCGTCGTCGATCGCAGCCCGCTCGCTCGCTGCCTTCAAGCCTAATCCCGGCCGCCCCGCGCTGCCGACGGCCACCGCATTCCATCCCGTCGCTGCCTCGGCGAGCTTGCGCGTGACATTGTCGCGTCCGTTCGCCATGATGGAGGGCTCGGTCGCTGGTTGAAAGAAGCCGACCGCCTTCATCTGCGTCGGCACCGCGACAACAAAATTGTCGTCGACGGCCACGATCATGCAAGCCGCCCCGGCGATCGCGCCGCACGATTCCAGGCTTCGCCGCACCGATTCCTGGATCGTCTCCAGTCCGACATTGAAGAAGAACTGGCCGGTCGGTCCGATTGCGAGCGACTTCGATTTTCGCGCGGGCACGAAGGCGTTCTCGAGCCGCGTCCGCCCGGACTCGCGCAGCAGCGGAACGTCCTTGCTCGCAAACGGCCGCTCGATCTGGGCGTCGCGCCTGAGCCATGGCAGCGCAGGGACCGGCGGCCTGCCGTGCGGATAAACGACGCTGTTGCCGACCGCATAGACCTCGCAGGGACGCTTCACCTCGCCTGCATCCGCGCGCTTCTGGCACTGCTCGAGCGCTGCGCTCCTGGCGATCTCCTCGCTCGGCTGGCCACTGACCGAGCTCAGGACGCCATTGATGTTCAATGCGACCGCCTTGGAGTCGGTCGCATTGACATATTCGTTGCCCAAAAAGATGCGCGCGTGGTCGCCGACGAAGGGCACGGCATCGGCTGCGAATTTTTCGCCCGCCTGTGCCGGCGACGATGGCGGCGCCGGGACAGCAGCTGCCGGGGCAACAAGAGCCGGTGCCGGAAGCGGGTCGGACGCGGCGCTCGCCAACGGCGAGGAGGACGGCGTGGACGATGGGAGCGCGGCCTTCTTGGCGAGCGACCTCTCCCGCCGCTCGCTGGCGAGCTCCATTCGGGTGAATCTGAGAAATCCGCTCACACTGATCGCGGTCACGGCGATCACCATCACGACGACCGGCCACAGCCAGGCCGGGCGCGATCCAGCCGCAGGCTTCTTCTTCACCCGCGGCTTGGCGTAGGTGCCGTCCTCGCGGCGCATCGCGACCATGTAGGCGTGCACCGGGGTCGGGATGTTCTTGACCTCCTGCGCGCCGATGTCGGCGAACTGCACGGAGAGCTTGTTGGCAACCTGCTCGTGCACCGAGCGCGAAATGCAGATGCCGCCGACCTCGGCGAGGGCTTCGAGCCGCGCGGCGATGTTGACGCCGTCGCCGAGCAGGTCGCCGTCGCGCTCGACCACGTCGCCGATGGTGATGCCGATGCGAAAGCTCATCTGCCGGCTCGGCGGATAGGCCATGTTGCGCGTGCGCAGGCTTTCCTGGATATCGATCGCACAGCGCACCGCTTCGACCGCGCTCGGAAATTCCGCCAGCACGGCATCACCGGCCGTGTTGAAGATGCGGCCGCCGGCCTTGCCGATGAAATCATCGACGACGGCGCGATAGGCGGCAAGCCTGCGCAGCGTCTCCTCTTCGTCCTCGGCAACCAGTCGCGAATAGCCGGCAATGTCGGCCGCAAAGATCGCCGCGATCTTCCGCTTCATCGAAGTCAGCCTCGACATCAGAACGCGTGAAGAATGCCGTCAGATCGCGCCGCGCGCAACCAGAGTCAGCCTACGCCCGCGCTGCACCGCGCGCCGTCACGATTTCATGAGCCGGGAGCTGATCCCGATACGGCCGATGCCTCGGCTCAGTGCATCGCGGTCGTATGAAGTTCGTGCTGGATGCTCTTGAAATGATCGAGCCGCTCGAGCGCGTGATCGAGCTCGGAACCTTCCTTCTCGGCGAGCTTCTCTTCCATGCCGCTAATTTGTTCGGCGAAGGCGGCGCGGTCGAGCTCGTCGATCGAGGTCGCGACATCGGCGAGCACGGTGAGGCCCTTCTCCGACACTTCGGCAAGGCCGCCGAGCACGATGATCTTCTCACGCTTGCCGTCCTGGATCACCGTGAGGATGCCGGGCCGCACGGCGGCGACGACCGGCGCATGACCGGCCAGCACGCCGAAATCGCCTTCGAGCCCGGGAATGTCGACCTGGTCGACTTCGCCCGAGAAGGCCAGCTTTTCCGGCGAGACGAGATCGAAATGGAAGGTGGCCATGACTTACCCAGCGAATGGTGAATAGCTGATCGTGAGCAGGGACGCAGAGAGAGCGGATGGCTTTGCCATTCGCTCCTCCCTGTTCGCTACTCGCTCAGGCCGCCTCAGCAGCCAGCTTCTTGCCCTTCTCGACCGCCTCTTCGATGGTGCCGACCATGTAGAAGGCGGCCTCCGGCAGGTGGTCATACTTGCCTTCGCAGAGCCCGCGGAAACCCTTGATGGTGTCAGCGAGATCGACGAACTTGCCGGGCGAACCGGTGAAGACTTCCGCGACGTGGAACGGCTGCGACAGGAAGCGCTCGATCTTGCGGGCGCGCGCCACCGTCATCTTGTCCTCTTCCGACAGCTCGTCCATGCCGAGGATGGCGATGATGTCCTGCAGCGACTTGTAGCGCTGCAGGATCTGCTGGACCAGGCGCGCGGTCGCGTAGTGCTCCTCGCCGACCACCAGCGGGGTGAGCATGCGCGAGGTGGAATCGAGCGGGTCGACCGCCGGGTAGATGCCCTTTTCCGAGATCGCGCGCGACAGCACCGTGGTGGCGTCAAGATGCGCGAAGGAGGTCGCGGGCGCCGGGTCGGTCAGGTCGTCGGCCGGCACGTAGATCGCCTGCACCGAGGTGATCGAGCCCTTCGTCGTGGTGGTGATGCGCTCCTGCAGCGCGCCCATGTCGGTAGCGAGCGTCGGCTGATAGCCCACCGCGGAGGGGATGCGGCCGAGCAGCGCCGACACTTCGGAGCCGGCCTGCGTGAAGCGGAAGATGTTGTCGACGAAGAACAGCACGTCCTGGCCCTGGTCGCGGAAATATTCGGCGACCGTCAGCCCGGACAGGCCGACGCGGGCGCGCGCCCCCGGCGGCTCGTTCATCTGGCCGTAGACCAGCGCGCATTTCGACTTCACGTTCGGATCGGGCTTGTGCGGATCGGCGTTCACCTTGGATTCGATGAACTCGTGATAGAGGTCGTTGCCCTCGCGGGTGCGCTCGCCGACGCCGGCGAACACCGAATAGCCGCCGTGGGCCTTGGCGACGTTGTTGATCAGCTCCTGAATCAGCACGGTCTTGCCGACGCCGGCGCCGCCGAACAGGCCGATCTTGCCGCCCTTGGCATAGGGCGCGAGCAGGTCCACGACCTTGATGCCGGTGACGAGGATTTCCGCTTCGGTCGACTGTTCGGTGTATTCGGGCGCCGGCTGATGGATGGCGCGGGTTTCCGCAGCCTTGATCGGGCCGGCTTCATCGACGGGCTCGCCGATGACATTCATGATGCGTCCGAGCGTGCCGTCGCCGACGGGGACGGCGATCGGCTGGCCGGTGTCGGCGACTTCCTGGCCGCGGACCAGACCTTCGGTCGCGTCCATCGCGATGGTGCGCACCGTGTTCTCGCCGAGATGCTGGGCAACTTCGAGCACCAGGCGGTTGCCGCCGTTCTTGGTCTCCAGCGAGTTGAGAATCGCCGGCAGATGGCCTTCGAACTGCACGTCGACGACGGCGCCCATCACCTGCGTGACGCGGCCGACCGCATTGGCGGCGGGGGTGGGGGCTACTTTGGCGGCTGCCTTGGCCATCTCATCTCTCTCCTTCAGATCCGAAAAATCTAGACCACGGTCAGCTTGACCGGAATATTGCCTTTGGTGGTAGCCGATGTCGGGCAGGTCATCCCCGAATCTCCCTAGACCGCCTCGGCGCCGGAGATGATCTCGATCAGCTCCTTGGTGATCATTGCCTGGCGGGTGCGGTTATAGATCAGCGTCTGCTTGCGGATCATCTCGCCGGCGTTGCGGGTGGCGTTGTCCATCGCCGACATCTGCGCGCCATAGAACGAGGCGTTGTTCTCGAGCAGCGCGCGGAACACCTGCACCGCCAGATTGCGTGGCAGGAGGCGCGTCAGAATCTCGTCTTCCTCGGGCTCGTATTCGTATGAGGTCGCCGCGCCGTTGCCGTTGCCGGCCGTCTCTTCCACCACGAGCGGAATGATCTGCTGCGCGGTCGGGACCTGCGAGATGACGGACCTGAAGCGCGAGAAGAACAAGGTGCAGACGTCGAACTCGCCGGCCTCGAAGCGGGCAATCACCTGCTTGGCGATGTCCTCGGCGTTCTTGAAGGCGAGCTGGCGCACGCCGCGCAGATCGACATGGGCGATGATCTGGCGCTCGAACTGGCGGCGGAGCTGCTCGTAACCCTTGCGGCCGACGCAGAAGAACTTGACCTCCTTGCCCTCGTTCATCAGGGCAATCGCCCGCTCGCGCGCCAGGCGCACGATCGAGGAGTTGAAGGCGCCGGACAGGCCGCGCTCGCCGGTGCAGACCAGCAGCAGATGCACCTGATCCTTGCCGGTGCCCGCGAGCAGCGCGGGCGCGCCCGGAGAGCCCGCGGCAGCGGAGGCGATGTTGGAGATCACGGCGGACATCTTGTCCGCATAGGGACGCGCGGCTTCGGCCGCGGTCTGCGCGCGGCGCAGTTTTGACGCCGCCACCATCTGCATGGCCTTGGTGATCTTCTGCGTCGCCTTGGTGGAGGCGATGCGGACCCGCATGTCTTTCAGTGACGCCATTTCTCAAGCTCGCCCCGGCGATCGATCCGAGGATCCGACCGCTAAACCTCACTCCTCGTCATGCCCTGCCTCGTGCCGGGCATCCACGTCTCAACTCTGTTCCACGTCAGAGACGTGGATGGCCGGGACATTTGTCAGCGAAGACGCGCTTCGCGCTTTAGCCCGGCCATAACGCGTCGATATCAAGCAAACGACTTGGCGTAGCCCTCGACCGTCGCCTTCAGCTTGGCTGCCGAGTCGTCGGAGAGATCGCGGCTGTCGCGGATGGCGCTGAGCAGGTCGCCATGCTTGCTGCGCAGCAGCGACAGCAGGCCTTCCTCGAAGGCCTTGACCTTTGCGACCGGAAGCGGATCAAGATAGCCGTTGGTGCCGGCCCAGATCACGCAGACCTGCTCCTCCATCTTCAGCGGCGAGAATTGCGGCTGCTTCAGAAGCTCGGTCAGGCGCGCGCCGCGGTTCAGGAGGCGCTGGGTCGTGGCATCGAGGTCACTGCCGAACTGCGCGAACGCCGCCATTTCGCGGTATTGCGCGAGCTCGCCCTTGATCTTGCCGGCGACCTTCTTGGTGGCCTTGGTCTGCGCCGAGGAGCCGACGCGCGACACCGACAGGCCGACGTTCACCGCGGGCCGGATGCCCTGGAAGAACAGGTCCGTCTCCAAGAAGATCTGGCCGTCGGTGATCGAAATGACGTTGGTCGGAATGTAGGCCGACACGTCGTTGGCCTGGGTTTCGATCACCGGCAGCGCCGTCAGCGAGCCGTTGCCGTTGTCGTCATTGAGCTTGGCGGCGCGCTCGAGCAGGCGCGAATGCAGATAGAAGACGTCGCCCGGATAGGCTTCGCGGCCCGGCGGACGGCGCAGCAGGAGCGACATCTGGCGGTATGCGACGGCCTGCTTGGACAAGTCGTCATAGATGATGACGGCGTGCATGCCGTTGTCGCGGAAGTACTCACCCATGGTGCAACCGGTGAAAGGGGCGATGTACTGCATCGGCGCCGGGTCGGAGGCGGTCGCCGCGACCACGATCGAATATTCCAGCGCGCCCTGCTCCTCGAGCACCTTGACGAACTGGGCGACGGTCGAGCGCTTCTGGCCGATCGCGACATAGACGCAATAGAGCTTGATCTTCTCGTCGCCGGTCGCGTTCAGCGGCTTCTGATTGAGGATCGCATCGAGCGCGATCGCGGTCTTGCCGGTCTGGCGGTCGCCGATGATCAGCTCGCGCTGGCCGCGGCCGATCGGGATCAGCGCATCGATCGCCTTCAGGCCCGTCGCCATCGGCTCATGCACCGACTTGCGCGGAATGATGCCGGGCGCCTTGACGTCGACGCGGCGGCGCTCGGTGGCCTGGATCGGGCCCTTGCCGTCGATCGGGTTGCCCAGCGCGTCAACGACGCGGCCGAGCAGGCCCTTGCCGACCGGCGTATCGACGATGGCGCGGGTGCGCTTCACCGTCTGGCCTTCCTTGATCTCGCGGTCGGCGCCGAAGATCACGATACCGACGTTGTCGGTCTCGAGATTGAGCGCCATGCCGCGGGTGCCGTTCTCGAACTCGACCATCTCGCCGGCCTGAACATTGTCCAGACCGTAGACGCGGGCGATACCGTCACCGACGGACAGCACCTGCCCGACTTCGGAGACCTCGGCCTCCTGGCCAAAATTCTTGATCTGGTCCTTGAGGATCGCGGAAATTTCCGCGGCGCGGATGTCCATCAGCCTGCCTCTTTCATCGCGTTCTTGATCGAATTGAGTTTGGTACGGAGCGAGCTATCGACCATGCGGCTGCCGAGCTTGACGACCAGGCCACCAATGATCGACGGATCGACCTTCACATTGAGCGTCACGTCCTTGCCGGTCACCGATTTCAGCGCCGCCTTCAGGGCGTCGAGATTCGCATCCGACAGGGCTTCGGCGACGGTGACCTCGGCGGTCGCCTCGCCCTTGAATTTCGCCACCAGCGCGCGGAACGCGCGGATCACATCATTGACCGCGAACAGCCGCCGGTTGGCGGTCAGGACTTTCAGGAATTTGGCGGAAACGCCGGAAATTTCGGCCTTCTCGAGCACGGCGCTGAGCGCCTTCAACTGCGTGTCGGCGGAAAATACCGGGCTGCGGACCAGCCGCTTCAGATCATCACTCTCGGCCAGCAGCCGATCGAACTGATCAAGATCGGCCAGCACCGCGTCGATGGAATTTTCATCGCGGGCCAATTCGAACAAGGCCGTTGCATAACGACCGGACACTCCCGAAACGGACGGATCTTCAGTGGCCACAGACCTAGCTCTTTCAGCTGTTAAACTCGCAAGGTTGAAAAACCGTCGCCGCGGGTGCAGCGCCTAGCGATTCAAGCCCTTGGAATTCAAGCGGGACTTCGATTTTTAACCGGCGCAGGGTCGCGACGGCGCCTTAAAAATCGCGGCTTTGCTATCATAGCGAAAGCGCAGGTGCAACATGACGGACCCCGTCCCTTCGCATGAATCGGCTCACATGCACCGCGGCTGATTGCCCGATGCCGCGTCCAGGCGGACTGACCTCGCCGCCTCCTCATGATACCTGCGCCGGCGCACCGCCGGCTCGCGCTGCCATGTCCTGAGCTCATACCCCTCCTTGCCGCACTGCAATGGACGGATTGCTCCGGCAGTACTTTGTCAAAGCTTGCAATTCTAAATTTCGATTTAGCTATACTGTATAGTGCAGTATTATCTCATTAATTGTTTCTTAATTCGCAAGATTACGGAATTTCTCCGGATTAGCGGACTACCGCGACAATAGATTGCTCTGGAGCGCGCCCACCTTTACTGCCTAATTCATGCCGCATTAGGTGAGCAAACGGCGAATTCCTCACAACCAAACGGGGGCTTCACTGACCACACGCGTGGTTCTACTAACAAAAGGGACAGATTTAATGTTGAGGACACACAACTTTAAGGTGCGATCGAAGGCAAGATCTCACACCGCGATTGCGGCCTTCGTAGCCACTCTCGCCGTCGGCGGCACGGCGACCGAGGCTTCGGCGAAGTCGGGACATCATCACCGTCATCACGTCGCGGCGCGCCATCACCACCACCACCAGGTCGCGCAAGACGCGCCCGCCAATAACGGCTTCGGGTCGTGGCTGAACTCCAATGCGTCGATCTTCCACGCTGCGCGGTCGTTTTCCGGCGTGGCCTCCTACTACGGCAACGAATCCGGCCGGAAGACCGCGTCCGGCGAGCGCTTCAACCAGAACGCGATGACCTGCGCCCACCGCTCCCTGCCGTTCGGGACCAAGCTCCGGGTTACCCATGGCGGCCGCAGCGTCGTCGTGACCGTCAATGATCGCGGCCCCTTCATTCGCGGCCGGGTCCTCGACCTCTCCACGGGCGCGGCCCGGGCCATCGGCTTGACCGGCGCCGGCGTCGGCCGCGTCACCGCCGAAGTGATGTCCTAAAAGGCGCGCGCAGAGCGCCGTTCCAAAAGACAAACCTGGAAAGTCTCGCGTCCAGCACGGGCGCAACGGATCCCGTTGCGTCAAAAGACAGCCCGCCGTTTGGGGACGGCGGGCGTTTTTGCGCCGTCATTGCGAGGCGCGAAGCGACGAAGCAATCCAGACTGCGCCCGGGGAAATAGTCTGGATTGCTTCGCTTCGCTCGCAAAAGGTCACAAAAAGCTCTGCGGATCGACATCGACCTCGAGCTTGAGGTTGCCCTTGGTCTTCGGGCCATTCGCGAGCCAGTGCCGCAGATAGGCCGACAGGTCAAAACCGCGCGCCGACTTCAGCAGCAGGCGGAAGCGGTATCGCCCCTTGATGACCGCGAGCGGCGCTTCCGCCGGCCCCAGCACCTGCACATGCTCATCGCGCGGCGCGCTGGAGGCGAGGCGGCGCGCAAACCCTTCCGCCGTCGGCCGGTCGCCGCCCGAGACGATCAGGCTCGCAAGGCGGCCGAACGGCGGATAGAGCGTGCGCTCGCGCGCCTCGATCTCGCTGGCATAGAACGCCTCGCGGTCGCAGGCGACCAGCGCCTTGATCACGGGATGCTCGGGCTGATGGGTCTGCAGAAAGCCGACGCCGCGGCCCTGGTCGCGCCCGGCTCTGCCGACCACCTGATTGAGCAGTTGCCAGGTGCGCTCCGCCGCGCGCGGGTCGCCGTTGCTCAGGCCGAGATCGGCGTCGACCACGCCGACCAGATTGAGCCGCGGGAAATGGTGGCCCTTGGCGACGAGCTGCGTGCCGATGATGATGTCGACGCGGCCTTCCGCGATTGCGTTGAGCTCGGCGCGCATGGTCTCGATCGAGGTGATGAGATCGCTCGACAGCACCATGCTGCGCGCCGCCGGGAACAGACTGGCTGCCTCCTCCTGCAGCCGTTCGACGCCGGGACCGACCGCAACCAGGGATTCCTGTGCCGCGCAATTCGGACAGGCCGGCGGGCGCGCCATCGAGAAGCCGCAGTGATGGCAGACCAGGCGCTGGCGGAAGCGGTGATCGACCAGCCAGGCGTCGCAGATCGTGCAGGCGAAGCGGTGTCCGCAGGCCCGGCACAGCGTCAATGGCGCATAGCCGCGACGGTTGAGAAACAGCAGCGCCTGCTCGCGCCGCTCGATCGCAAAGCCGACCTGCTCGGCAAGTTCCGGCGAAATGAAGCGGCCGCGCGGCGGCGGCACGCGTTTCAGATCGATCGCCTGGATATGCGGCATGTGCTGGCCGCCGAAACGCGACGGCAGCAGGACACGCTGATAGCGGCCCTTGCGCGCATTGACCTCGGTCTCGACCGATGGCGTGGCCGAGGCCAGCACGATCGGGATCTTTGCGATATGCCCGCGCACCACCGCCATGTCGCGGGCGTGATAATGCGTGCCGTCCTCCTGCTTGTAGGCCTGGTCGTGCTCTTCATCGACGACAACAAGTCCGAGATCCGCATAGGGCAGAAACAGCGCCGAGCGCGCGCCGACCACGACCGACGCCTCGCCGGCCGTGATCGCCGAAAAATTGCGCGCGCGTGTACGCGGCGTCAGCTCGGAATGCCATTCGATCGGCCGCACCCCGAAGCGGCGCGCAAAACGGTCCAGAAACTGGCCGGTCAGCGCGATCTCCGGCATCAGGATCAGCGACTGCCGGCCACGACGCACGGTCTCGGCGACCGCCTCGAAATAGACCTCGGTCTTGCCCGAGCCGGTGACGCCGTCCAGCAGCGCGACATGGAAGCTGCCGTTTGCGGCGAGCGCACGCATGGCGTCGACCGCCGCGCGCTGCTGGCGCGAGAATTCCGGCTGCGCATGGGACGGATCGGGTGGCGGGGGCGGCGGCGGCCGCGGCATCGGCTCGACATTGAGCGTGCCCTCGTCGACCAGGCCGTCGACGACCGAGGTCGACACGCCGGCTTCCTTGGCCGCCTCGGACTTGTTGTGCAGCAGGCGATCCGACAGCACCTCAATCAGGCGGCGGCGCGCCGGCGTCAGGCGCTTCGGCGGCTCGCCGACCAGGCGTACGCCGAGCCGCGTCCGCTCCGGGCCAAGTTGCTCGCCCATCTTCAGGCACATCCGCAAGACCATGCCGCGCGGCGACAGCGTGTAGTTGGCGACCCAGTCGACGAGTGCGCGCAGCTCGCGTTGCAGCGGCGGAACCTCGAGTTTTTCACCGACATCCTTCAGCCGGTTGTGCAGCCGCGGATCGGGTGTGGCGTTGTCCGCCCACACCACCGCGAGCACCTCGCGCGGGCCGAGCGGCACGGCGACGACGTCGCCGGGCGCAAGCGCCATGCCGCGCGGCACGCGGTAGGAATAGGTCTGGTCCAGCGCGACCGGCACCAGCACATCGACGAAATCAGTCGATGACGCAGCGGATGAGGTCTGGCGGATCGTATGGTCCATGGAAGAAACGGCCTCGGAGCACGACGGGGGAAGGGTAACGCCCACCGGTGAAGTTAGCGAACATTAAACGAACACGGTGCGATATAATCGAGAGAATCAGGGCATCCAATGCCGACGGCAAAACCCGCTCCCGCGATCGCGCCGCTCGCGCTCGCCTCCGCTGACGAGACGCTGGCACTCGAGGCCACGCGCTGGCTCGCGCATCTTCGCGCCGAGCGGCGGCTGTCGCCGAAAACCCTGGAAGCCTATGCGCGGGACCTCAGGCAATTTCTCGATTTCCTCTGCGGCCATTGGGGTGAGCGCGTGACGCCAGAACGCTTTGCCGCGCTCGAGGCCGTCGACATCAGGGCGTTCATGGCGATGCGGCGCGCCGATGACATTGCCGGCCGCTCGCTGATGCGGGCCCTGGCGGGCCTGCGCTCGTTCGGGCGTTTTCTCGAACGGGAGGGTCGCGGCAGGGTCGGCGCGCTCTCGGCCATCCGCGCACCCAAGGTCCCCAAGAGTCTGCCGAAGCCGATCGGGATGGGACCTGCAAAACGCCTTGCCGATGCGGACGAGCGGGCACACGAGGCCCGCGAGCAATGGATTCTGGCGCGCGACGCTGCCGTCATGGCGCTGCTCTATGGCTCGGGCCTGCGCATCTCCGAAGCGCTCGGCCTGAAGCGGCGGGATATCCCGAAGCCGGGCGAAGGCGACGTGCTCATCGTCACCGGCAAGGGCAACAAGACGCGCATGGTGCCGGTGCTGCAGAACGTCCTGCAGCTCGTTGCCGATTATGTCGCGGCCTGCCCGCATCCGCTGCCGCAAGCTGGACCGGTCTTCGTCGGCGCGCGCGGCGGCCCGCTCAGCCCGCGAATCATTCAGCTCACCATGGAGCGCATGCGCGGCGCGCTGGGCCTGCCCGACAGCGCCACCCCGCACGCGCTGCGGCACTCCTTTGCCACGCACCTCTTATCGCGCGGCGGCGATCTGCGCGCGATCCAGGAACTGCTCGGCCATTCCTCGCTCTCGACCACGCAGGTCTATACCGGCATCGACAGCGAACGCCTGCTCGAAGTCTACCGCCAGGCGCATCCGCGCGGCTGACAGGGTCTGAACAAGGTCCCGTCATATCCTGTTGCCTCTTGCGCGATAAGGGTTTGTTCGGCAATCGTCCTTGCCGATCTTGCGCAGCAGGAGGGATCATGAGCGCACATGAGAGCATGGAGCAGGCGGACCAGGCCAAGGAGGCGTCCGGCGAGAACAGAAAAATCGCGCTGTTGATCGCGGTGATCGCGCTGTTCCTTGCGCTGTCGGAGACGCTGGGCAAGGGCGCGCAGACCGAATCGATCAGCAAGAACGTCGAGGCCTCGAATCTCTGGGCGTTCTTCCAGGCCAAAACCATCCGCCGCACGGTGGTGCAGACCGCGGCCGACCAGGGCAAGCTGGCCCTCGGGTCAGCCGGCGACGACGACGCCAAGGCCGCGCTGCAGAAGCAGATCGACGAGTGGCAGGAGACGGCGAAGCGCTACCGCTTCGAAGAGAAGACCGGCGAGGGCAGCGAACAACTCGCCGACCGCGCCAAGCACGCGGAAGAGGAGCGCGACGAGGCGACGGCAAAATACCATCACTACGAGCTCGCCTCCGCGGCATTCCAGATCGGCATTGTGCTGGCATCGGCCACCATCATCACCGGCATCGTGGCGCTGGCCTGGGTCTCCGGCCTTTTGACCATCGCCGGCATCGTGATGACTGCGCTCGGCCTCTATTTGCCGCACCTGCTGCATCTGCATTAGCCTGGATTGGTGAGGCGCTCGGGACGCTCGCGCGATCACCTTCGCCATCATGCCCCGCTTCAAGCGGGGCATCCAGTATTCCAGAGACGGCGGTGCTTGAGCGGATAAGCCGCGGCGTACTGGATCGCCCGGTCGAGCGGGCGATGACAGCAGTATTTTGGTTGGCCCTGTGCCTCCGCGCTACAGCAGGGAAAGCATTACCGCGCCTCGCGCACGCTGCGGCGAAAGCGCTGGATCAGCCGCAGCGTCCGCGACGACCAGCCCTCGCCGTTGCCGCGCACGAGGTCGAGGATCCGGACCTTGACCGGATCGACCAGCGCCTTTGCCCTTGCGCGCAGCATCATGATGTAATCGTAGAGACGCTCGAACCAGGCCATCTCCAGCAGCTTCGGCCGCGTGACATCGAAGATGAACGCGGTGACGCCGACCCCGAGGAATTTCGCCACCAGGATGGTGAAGAAGGCGCTCATCCAATGTTCGTGGGCGAGCAGCCAGAAGCCGGCGAGCTTGAGCGGGAACAGCGGAATCACCGGGACAATGAACACGATCAGCGTCATCACCGGGGAAAGAGAATCGACCCGCTCGGCGAGCCATTGCTTGAAGGCGTGCAACGGGATCGCCGCAACGAAGCGGGCCACGATCGGTTCGAGGTGATCCCACAGCCAAGCTTCGATCAGGAAGACGATCGCAAGCAGAATCCAGAACGGCTGTAGCAGGCGGCGTAGCATCGATGCCTATCTTAGCCCGGATTCAGCCGGGCCGAGATCACATATGGATGGCACGCTTGCCGACTGCAAGCGCGGCTTCCTTGATGGCTTCCGAACGGGTGGGATGTGCATGACAGGTGCGCGCCAGATCTTCCGCCGAGCCACCAAACTCCATCAATACGGCTGCTTCATGGATCATTTCGCCGGCTTCGCGGCCGATGATATGCACGCCGAGTACACGATCGGTTTTCGCATCTGCGAGAATTTTCACGAAGCCGTCAGTGGTCTGGTTGACCTTGGAGCGGCCGTTTGCGGTGAAGGGGAATTTGCCGACGGTATAATTGACGCCTGACTGCTTCAGTTCCTCCTCGGTCTTGCCGACCGACGAGACCTCTGGCGTCGTGTAAACCACGGCCGGGATCACGTCGTAGTTTACGTGTCCCGCCTTGCCGGCGATGATCTCGGCGCAGGCGACGCCTTCGTCCTCCGCCTTGTGCGCGAGCATCGGCCCGGCGATGACATCGCCGATCGCGAAAACGCCCTTCACACTGGTGGAAAAGTGCCCATCGATTTCGACGCGGCCGCGATTGTCGAGCGCAACGCCGGCCTCCTTGAGCCCGAGGCCTTCGGTGTAAGGCACGCGTCCGATGCAGACCAGCACGACATCGGCCTCCAATGTCTCCGCAGCTCCGCCGGCGGCCGGCTCGATCCTGGCGGCGAGGGTCGGGCCCGAGCTATCGACCCCGGTGACTTTTGCGCCGAGCCTGAAGACAAAGCCCTGCTTTTCCAGGATGCGCTGGAACTGTTTTGCGATCTCGCCATCCATCCCCGGTAAAATACGGTCCAGGAATTCGACGACCGTGACCTGCGCGCCGAGGCGGTGCCACACCGACCCGAGCTCGAGCCCGATCACGCCGGCCCCGACGATCAGCAGTTTTCCCGGCACCCGGTCGAGCGACAGCGCGCCGGTCGAGGACACGATGCGCTTCTCGTCGATCTCGATGCCTCTCAGCCGCGCAATGTCCGAGCCGGTGGCGATCACGATGTTCTTGGTCTCGACGACCTGCGCCTTGCCATCGCTACCGGTCACCTCGACCTTGCGGGCGCCGAGGATTTTTCCCTTTCCGCGGATGACGTCGATCTTGTTCTTCTTCATCAGGAAGTCGACGCCCTTGACGTTGCCGTCGATGCCCTGCTGCTTGAAATTCATCATCGACGGCAAATCGAGCTTTGGCGGCGGCACTGCGACGCCCATCTTGGCGAAGGAATGCCCCGCCTCCTCGAACATTTCCGTTGCATGCAGCAGCGCCTTCGACGGCATGCAGCCGACATTGAGGCAGGTGCCGCCGAGCGTCGGGCTTTTCTCCACGACGGCAACCTTCATGCCGAGCTGCGCGGCGCGCACCGCGCAGACATAGCCGCCGGGACCGGTGCCGATGATGACGAGATCGTAAGTGGCCATGATTGAATTCCGTAAGCTTTAAGAGATGGTGCCCGTCAGCGTCCGCCCGAGACGTCGAGGATGGCGCTGGTCACATAAGAGGCTTCGTCCGACATCAGCCAGACGATTGCGTTGGCGATTTCCTCGGCTGTGCCGACGCGCTTCATCGGCACCAGCGGAGCCAGCCGGTGGGCACGGTCGGGCTCGCCGCCGGCGGCGTGGATTTCGGTGTCGATCAGGCCAGGCCGGATCGCGGCAACGCGAATGCCCTCGGCGGCAACTTCATGGCCCAGCCCGACCGTGAAGGAATCGATCGCGCCCTTGGAGGCCGCGTAGTCGACATAGGTGTTGGGCGACCCGAGTTTCGCGGCGACCGACGACAGATTGACGATGACGCCGCCCTGGCCGCCATGGCGCGTCGACATCCGCTTCACCGCCTCACGGGCGCATAAGATGCTGCCGGTGACATTGACCGCCATCACGCGCTGGATGCGCTCGGCCGACATCTCGTCGACGCGCACCCCGCTCCTGCCGACAATGCCGCCATTGTTGACGAGAGCGCCGAGGGTGCCGAACTTGTCGGCGGCCGCGAACAGCTTGAGGACATCGCTCTCCTCGGCGACGTCGCATTTGACCGCGACCGCCTTGCCGTTCTTCGCCTCGATCGCGGACACCACATCATCAGCCGCGGCCTTGTTGCTGGCGTAGCCGATCACGACCCGATAGCCGCGGCCCGCGGCCGCAAGCGCCGTGGCGCGGCCGATGCCGCGGCCTCCGCCAGTGATGATGACGACTTTGTCGGTCAATGCTGCCCCCTCCGATGCGCCCCGCAAACCTGTCCTCGTTGCGCGCCGTCCTCAGAGATCGAGCACCAGCCGAGCCGGATCTTCCAGCGATTCCTTGACCCGCACCAGGAATGTCACCGCTTCCTTGCCGTCGATCACCCGGTGATCGTAGGACAAGGCGAGGTACATCATCGGGCGGACTTCGATCTTGCCGCCGACCACCATCGGCCGCTCCTGGATCTTGTGCATGCCGAGAATGCCGGACTGCGGCGCGTTCAGGATCGGCGTCGACATCAGCGAGCCGTAGATGCCGCCATTGGTGATGGTAAAGGTGCCACCCTGCATCTCCTCGATCTTGAGCTGGCCGTCGCGCGCACGGCGGCCGTAATCGGCGATCGACTTCTCGATCTCGGCGATCGACTTGTGGTCGCAGTCGCGCACCACGGGCACGACCAGGCCGCGGTCGGTGCCGACGGCAACCCCGATGTGATAGTAGTTCTTGTAGATCAGTTCGGTGCCGTCCATCTCGGCGTTGACAGCGGGAATGTCCTTCAGCGCCTGCACGCAGGCCTTGGTGAAGAAGCCCATGAAGCCGAGCTTGATGGCGTGCTTCTTCTCGAAGACGTCCTTGTACTGCGCGCGCATCGCCATGATGTGGGTCATGTCGACCTCGTTGAAGGTCGTCAGCATCGCCGCAGTGTTCTGCACTTCCTTCAGCCGCCGCGCGATGGTCTGGCGCAGCCGCGTCATCTTCACGCGCTCCTCGCGCGCCGCATCATCGGCCGGCGAGGGCGCCCGCACCTGTACGGCGGCCGCCGGCTGATTGACCGGCATCGGAGCGGCGGCCGCCTTCTCGATTGCGGCCAGCATGTCGCCCTTGGTGACGCGGCCATCCCTGCCCGAACCCGGCACGGTCGTCGCATCGATGCCGCTTTCGGCGGACAGCTTGCGCACCGAGGGCGCCAGCGGCGCATCAGAAGGCGGCGCTTTTGGCGCGGCCGGCGCGGGAGCTGCAGGCGCAAACGACACCGGGGGCGGCGCGGCGGGAGCGGCCGGCTTCGGTGCGGCGGCTGCCGGGGCCGCCTTCGCGGCGACCGCGCCATCATTGATCTGGCCGAGCAGCGCGCCGACCGCGACGGTCTCGCCGTCCTTGGCGACGATCTCGCCGAGCGTTCCGGCTGACGGCGCCGGCACCTCGATCGTGACCTTGTCGGTCTCGAGCTCGACCAGCGGCTCGTCCACCGCGACCGCCTCGCCGGCCTTCTTGAACCAGCGGCCGATGGTGGCCTCGGTGACGGATTCACCCAGCGTCGGGACACGAATTTCAGTCATGATCTATTTCCTTAGGCCAACCCTGCAGTCATCAAAATCGACTGTCATCGTCCGCGAAAACGGACGATCCAGCACGCCGTGACGATTCCGATCACAATGGACGACGCTGCGTACTGGATGCCCCGCTTTCGCGGCGCATGACAACTGGAAGTTAACTCAACGCCTCGTCGAGCAGCGCCTTGAGCTGCGCCAGATGCTTCGACATCAAGCCGGTCGCGGTGGCCGCCGATGCCGCGCGGCCGGCATAGCGCGGCCGCTTGTTCCTGGCGTTGGTCTGGTTCAGCACCCATTCGAGATAGGGCTCGATGAAGTGCCACGCCCCCATGTTGCGCGGCTCTTCCTGGCACCACACCACTTCGGCGTTCTTGAAGCGCGAGAGCTCGGCGACCAGCGCCTTCAGCGGCACCGGATAGAGCTGCTCGATCCGCATCAGATAGATGTCGTCGAGATCGCGCTTTTCCCGTTCGTCGTACAGATCGTAATAGACCTTGCCCGAGCACAGCACGAGACGACGGATCTTGTCGTCGGGAACCAGCTTGATCTTCTCGTTCGGCAGCATCTGCGCGTCATCATAGAGGATGCGGTGGAAGGTCGTATCCTTGCCGAGTTCGTCGAGCCGCGACACCGCGCGCTTGTGGCGCAGCAGCGACTTCGGCGTCATCATGATCAGCGGCTTGCGGATCTCGCGATGCAGCTGGCGGCGCAGCACATGGAAATAGTTGGCAGGCGTGGTCGGATAGACCACCTGCATGTTGTCCTCGGCGCACATCTGCAGATAGCGTTCGAGCCGTGCCGAGGAATGCTCCGGCCCCTGCCCTTCATAGCCATGCGGCAGCAGGCAGACGAGGCCGGACATGCGCAGCCATTTGCGCTCGCCGGAGGAGATGAACTGGTCGAACAGCACCTGCGCGCCGTTGGCAAAGTCGCCGAACTGCGCCTCCCACATCGCCAGCGCATTCGGCTCGGCCAGCGAATAGCCGTATTCGAAGCCGAGCACCGCCTCTTCGGACAGCAGCGAGTTGATGACCTCGTAATGGCCCTGGTCGCCGCCGAGATGATTGTACGGGGTGTAGCGGCTCTCGTCCTCCTGATCGATCAGGACCGAATGGCGCTGCGAGAAGGTGCCGCGCTCGCT
>Ga0070709_10000162_pt1 | contig 42771 bp, 51 predicted proteins | sample LARL51metaG_FD_65449 | JGI IMG/M metagenome (GOLD analysis project Ga0070709, IMG submission 65449) | Corn, switchgrass and miscanthus rhizosphere microbial communities from Kellogg Biological Station, Michigan, USA - LAR L5-1 metaG | ecosystem: Host-associated > Plants > Roots > Rhizosphere ... | reverse complement strand
GACGGCCATCACCGCGCCCTGGCCTACCGTAAGCTGAAGCGCCCGATCCGGGCCTGGGTCGGCCGCCTAGGATCGCCCGCCGACCGGAAGGCGATGGAGGAGACCCACCTCGACCAGGTACACGAGGGTGCGTCACTCCTGAACAAATCGGCCGGACCGGCTACGGCCCTGGTGACCCGGCAGGTCCTTACTAAGAGCTGGCGGGACGCCTGGCGGCACGAGCTGCGCGGTCCGGACGGCCGGTGGATCCGCTCAGGCGAGCATATCGAGACACCGGCTGCCGCTGGCGGCTCGGTTACCTTCCGGGTCCGCACCTCGGGCGGGGCCACCGATCACGAGACGATCGAATCGGCCCGAGCCAAGCAGCGGGAGCACTCCGCGAACGGCGTCAAGTCCAAGATCGGTTATGCACCGGGCCACGACGCCCGGCACGTCAGTCTGCTGACCGATGCCGTCCGGAATGGCCGGATGAACCGCGCTCAGGCGATGCTCGAACTGTCTCACGCGCCCAAGCTGCAGGAGAAGCTGGCCCGGCACCTGGACGGCTCGGCCGCTCCTAAGCCCGGACCAGCTAAGCCTAAGCCCGAGCCGGACCCGGACGAGGCACGGTTCAGCAAGCAGATCGTTGACAACTTCGCCCAGTTCTATCGCGATGCTGTAGACAAGGACTCGTACATGTCCGGCTACAGCAAGAAGCTGCTGGAGGAGCTGCAGCGCCGGATCAAGGCCGAGATGGACGACCCGGGCACTACGCACGAGCGGGCCGAGGAGCTGTGGCCGCTCCGGGCCGCCCTGCAGCGCGAGCTAGACCGGAAGGCGGGCAAGATTCCCGATGCCGCTGACGGCTACCGGCCGGGCGACGAGGTGCAGATCAACCTGAGCGACGGCGGGTGGTTCAGCGGCACGGTCAGCTCCGTCCTCAGCCATCACGAGGTCATGGTCCGCACCAGCGGGGGCAGTCACCGGGTGCCGACCGACGACCCGGCCCGGATCAGGCGTCCCGAGCCCAAGAAGCCAGCTAAGGACCCCTGGGGTGTCATGATCGTCCAGGGCATCGAGGAGAACTCGCACGATGCGGCCCAGTTCAAGAAGTACCTCAAGGGCCTGGAGGACGTGGTACTTGCCAAGGGCCGGGACGAGCTGCAGCGCGAGTTCTCCGAGGACAACCCTGATATCGTTCGCAGGGCACAGATCCGCCGACTCAAGGGATCGATCGAGAACGAGATCGACCGGCGTGCTAAGGCCCAGCGGCGCAAGGAGGACAAGCTGCGCAAGGAGGCCGAGCAGGCTGACCTGGCCAAGGGCGTCGACATTCACTCCCTGGTCAGCCAGGCCCGGCAGATCGCGGAGGACCTGCTCGGCATCGACCCGTCTGGCGACCCCAACCATGGCTCCAATCACCGGACCACGGTCACTGTACCCAAGCAGGGTAACGAGGACATTCTGGCCTCGATGGGCTGGGACGGCCAGATGGAGCTACGCGAAGACGTGGTTGCCAACCTGGCCCGCATCCGGGACAAGGACCACAAGGCACCTCTGAACTTCCACGAGGCCGACACCTATCAGGTGATCCTGCACGAGCTGTTCCATTCGATCGGCCAGGGCCAGCGGAACACCGCGTTGCTGTCCCAGAACACCGCCGCGTACCAGCGCAAGCTGCAGGCTGACATCGAGGAGGGAATGACCGAGATCGGGGCCGCCACCCACGCTGCCGAGTTCGTCGACGCCCTCGGAGTGGGCGACACCCCGACCTTTGCGGGCAACTTGCGGAATCTGGCCACGATGTATGGCCTGAACAGCAACCTGGACAGCGGCGGGTCCTGGGGCCACTACGCCAGCAAGGTCACTCGCCAATACCGGTGGCTGCAGAAGGTGGCCAGCCTGCCAGCTCACAGGAGCCTCGGCCGCGATGAGGCCAGCCGGGTCAAGGCACTGGTAAAGGAAATCAGCCGGTCGGGCGTCGAGGGTAAGCTAGGCATAATGGCCGAGCAACTGGTCCGGGGCTACGGCCTCGACCCGGACGCGAACGTACCAGGCACCGAGACCCGGATGAGGTCGGCCGCGATCAGCAACCTGGGCAGCCTGCTCGGGCAGGCGGCCCGTGCCCCTGCGGGTACGCAAATGGCCAGGGCCTCGGTCGTGGACGAGGAGAAGGCTAACCCGATCTGGGACCAGGCATTCACTGAGATGCAGAGCATCGTGCAGGCGTGGGAGGCGGCATCGTGACACCGCAGGAGATAACCGAACAGGCATTCGACGATCCGGAGTCGATCCCGGCCGGGCTGGAGGAGCTGCGCAGGCAGGCCGCCGACGCCGACGAGAACAGCCAGGAATATGTGCAGATCCTGGACGCCAGCCGGACCTTGCGCAGGCTCAAGGGCTAGCCCCGGCCGAGGATCAGCCCGCCGTCCAGGAACGATCGCACGATCAGCGCGATCAGCGCGACCAGGATCAGGGCCAGCAAGGTTGCGACCAGGACCAGCACCGGAATCACGAACAGGTGCCCGAACAGGATGAACGTGATCTTGGCCTGGTACGCCCATACCATGAAGGCCCCGACCAGTCCGATTAGCCAGCGGACGTCCATCTCAGATCACCTCTCCGAGGATGAAGTGCAGCTCGTGCGGGAGTTCCCTGCTGTCGAGGTACACGAACTTGTCGACCCGCTTCTCGCGCTCCTTGGGCGACAGGTCGCTCAGCTCCTCGATCGCCTCGGCCGTGTCCTCGTCCACGACCACCAGCAGCTTGATTACCTTGGACTTCATGATAGCTCCTCCTCGGGTCCGGGGGCGACGGGCCGGACGGCGAGTGTGCGCCTCCTAGTCCGGCTTCTGTGACCGGCCTCCCGGCCCGTCGCCCGGCAACGGCAGAGAGGGGATCGGGAGTATCTCCGCCACCCGCAAGGGCTCTATAAGGCGGCACTTACGCGGATCGGTCAGCCCGGCCCCCCTCGGGGGTCCGGCACCTGACGGAGCTTGACCGTCAGGGCGTTCCCTGGTCCCGTCCCAGGGGCTGCGCCTGGCTCGCTCCGACCATGACCGGCCCGTGTCCTCTAATCGACCGTGACCTGCTTCGCGCCTGGCCCCCGGGACCCCCACCGGGCTCGCGACCGGGCTGGATTGCCCGGCCCGACCCTCAGGCCCCGCCTTCCTTCGGGACCGGCTGGGGGCCGGTTCCCTTCTAGTAACGGAGGCCCGGTGGGGGCTCCCCTCTCTGCTGTTGTAACTCCATTAAAACATCCGGCTTGACACCGTGTCAAGTATCTGGACCGATATGGCTTCGCGTGGCTTGCCCGAGCTGAATGGAGCGCGGTACCCTGTGCACATGGCAGACGGCCGGGGCGGCAGCGCCCAGACTCTCCGCGACTACTGGGAAGGCCACGGACACTCCGGCCCCTCCCACGGTACCGAGCGTGACGCGATCGGCTGGGGCACTCCGGGGGACTTCGACCGCTGTGTCGCCCAGGTCACCGAGCACGGGCACATGACGCCCGAGCAAGCCAAGGGATACTGCAACCTGCGGCACCACGGAGCCCTCGGCTACTGGCCCGCCCAGCACGCTAGGATGGAGAAGGGTGTGGACCTGCTAACCAAGGCAGCGGACGGCTCGGGCGAGGCCCGGGTGCCCCCCGGCAAGGTCACGGGCGGGCAGTTCACCGTAGGAGGGGACGGACCCAGCACCGCGCCCAAGAAGCCGAACCCGTACGGCAAGAAGGGCGGCAAGGGCAAGCAGGGCAAGACGGGTCCGAAGGGCTCCGGCCCCGGGGGCAAGCAGGGGAGGGCAGCCCGCCGTGCCGCGCTGAAAAAGAAGATCGCCGGTCTGGAGGGCCGCCTGAACGCGCTACTCAAGGAAGAGCGCGAGCTGACCAAGGGTCCGGTCAGCGGGGCCGCCTCGACCAAGACCGGCACCCAGGGCAGTTCGGTCAGCTCGAACGCCCAGGCGTCGACCTCCCAGAGCAGCAGCTCGTCGTCCCAGCACAGCAGCACGGCGGCCGGGACCTCCAAGCTGGGCCAGGTCCAGCAGCAGATCAAGCAGCTCCGGGCACAGATCAAGGCGGCCCGGTCCCAGCTTGCCAGCACCAAGGCGTGGGAGGGGCCGGTGACCAAGGCCAGCCGTAACCAGCGCGACCGGCCGACCGGCCGGTTCAGGACCTTCGAGGGCGAGCGCGACGAGGCGGTACGGGCCTTCCAGGAGGGCCGGGTCGGTGACGCGGTTGACTTCCTTGGGTCCGCTCGTGCCCTGGCATCCGATCCCGGGCACCGGACCGTCCTGTCGCAGATGCAGCACTCGCTGTCCAGGACCCAGCACGTCGTGCCCGACGTGACCAAAGCCGGTCCCCACGGCTATGAACATGGCTGGAAGAAGGTAGCCCCGGATGCGGCCCGGCCGATCAAGGGCGACACCGTGTTTGCTGAGCACGAGGACGGCACCCAGATCACCGGCATCCACGACGGTACCTCCAGCGGCCGGATCTCGATCTCTACGGCCAGGCAGGGCCGGGTCAGCGTTCCCCGGGAGGCAGTCCGGCACGCCACCCCTGGCGAGAACGAAGCCCACATGGCCGAGTACGGGCCGAGTGCCGCGCCACCGGCTCCGGCCGGAGAAGCCGCGAAGGGCTAGCCCGTGGCCCTCGGCAACCAGTCTGCCGCGTTCGACCTGAGGATGCCGCTCGGGTCGAACAGCTCATGGACGATCAGTATGTTCCAGGCTGACGGTATCTCGCCGTTCCTGATCGCGGGTCACACGTTCGAGTATATCGTCTCAACAGCACCGTTCGGGGCCAGCCCTGCGGGCTCCACGGTGATCCGTCTCCGGTCGGACCAGCCCGGCTCCCCGACCCCGGCCGGGGGCGGACTCATCGCCGTGGTGAGCACCTCGGTAGTCTCCCAGGTACAGTTCGCTCTGTACCCTCCGGCTACCACCCCGCTGACCCCGACCACGTTCTACCATGCGATGTGGATGGACTACGCCGACCCGGCTAACGCCCTGAACCTGTTCTGGGGCCAGCTCATGCTCGATCCGGCGGTCCAGCCGTGACCACATTCGCTCAGCCGGTCGTCACCATCGCCCCCACGTCCCCGATTGCCCTGACGGTCGCTCCGGACAATCCCAGCCAGCTCAGCCTGACCACGGGCGGGTCGGCCGGGGCAGTAACCTCGGTCAACGGCCAGACCGGAGCGGTCACGATTACCTCGCTGGTCAACCCCATGACCACGCTGGGCGACTCGATGTACGGCGGGGCCTCGGGCACCGTGACCCGGCTGGCGGGCAACGCGGCAGCGACCCGTAAGTTCCTGCGGGAGCTGGGCGACGGAGTGAACGCGGCCCCTCCGGTCTGGGATACCCTGGTAGCCGGGGACATCCCGGCCCTGAGCTATGACGCGCTGGGCGCTGCGGCTGCGGCCCAGGCTGCGGCCCAGACCTACACGGACACCCACGCGGTACTCCTGACGTCCCTGCCGCTGCCGATCGCGAGCGGCGGTACCGGCCAGGCCAGCGCGGCAGCGGCGATCCAGGCCCTGATGGCTGGCGGGGTCACCGCTCCTGCCTACTTCGCGCCCAAGGTCTTTACGCTGTCCCAGTCGGGCGGCCTGGTCGCGGTCGATGCCTCCCTGGGCAACGTGGCTAAGCTGGCCCTGACCGCTTCCGGCTGGACGATCAGCAATCCGACCAATCCGGTCGATGGGGATATCCTCCGGTTCCGGCTGGCCCAGGACGCCACGGGCAGCCGTACGGTGAGCTGGGGCACGGCCTACGACTTCGGCTCCACAGGAGGCACCCCGAACTCCGCTCCCACGCTCTCTACCGGGGCGAATAAGAGCGATACGATCGCGTTCGAGTACGACGCGGCTCTGACCAAGTGGTGCTACCTGGGTGCTCCGATCCCGCAGGGCTTCTGATGTCCACGTTCACTGTGTGGAACGGGGCGATACCGGTGGGGGGCGGTACCCCGTCCTCGACCGCTACCGGCAGCAGGACGGACAGCCTGGTGTTCCAGGTCAGCTCTCCCTGCACGCTGTCTGGTATCGCGTTCTGGGTCCCCTCGACCGAGACCAACCTGGCGGGCAGCAACTACAACGGCATCCTGTACACGACCGTGACCGGAACCACAGGGACGCTGGTCGCTCAGAACGCGGGCAGCGGTACCTTCGTGGCTGGACAGTTCAACTGGGTACCGTTCAACGTGGCGCTGACGCCTGGCGTGTTCTATTCCGGATGCATCAACCACCCGGACCTGCTGGAGTTCATCTCGGGATTCTGGGGTACGGCGGTGGCTGCCAGCGGGTTTACTTCCGGGCCGATCAGCGCACCGGCTCAGGCGAGTGCCCCGGGGACTATTCAGCAAGGGTTCTTCAACGCGGGCCTGGGGTTCCCTGGGTCGGCAAACCATCCGGCCACCTGGTACGGCATCGACGTACGGGTGGAGACCGCGCTAGCGGCCAATGCGATGCTGGAGATGTTCCCCTGACCGAACCGTTTAGCTCGACTTGCCTGAGCTGAATCACATACAGTACGCTATGCGCTAGCAGGAGGAGGCAGGGTGGCGACTAAGGCTGCTGTACTGGGGCAGAACGAAACACGAACCGCGTACTTCTCCCTTCCCATCGTGCGGAAGGAGTACACCCCAGAGGGCGACCTGATCGTATACGGTCCGTGTACGGACGGTAGCCGCGACTCCGACCATCAGAAGGTCGACCCGAACTGGTCGGCTAAGGCACTGCGAACCTGGATCACTACTGGTGGTAATGTCCGGGTACAGCACTCGCCGTTCCTTTACCCGGCAGGTAAGGGACTGGCGCTCGAAGAGTTCAAGGACGACACCGACGCACACTGGCTCAAGGCCCTGGTCCTTCAGTCGACCCCGGCCTTCGACCTGGTTGAGAAGGGGGTACTGCGCGACTTCTCTATCGGTGTCCTGGATCCGGTCACGCTGTTCAACGACCCGACCGCTCCGGCCGGGACCATCGCTGGCGGCGACATCGGTGAGGTGAGCCTCGTCGACCGGGGGTCGAACAAGAACACCTCGTTCACTATCGTCAAGGCCGCCAAGGGCGGACCGGCCGAGCTGGTGGCCCGGCTATCAGGTCCCCTGGCCTATCCGGCGATGTTCGGCAGTGCAGTGAACAAGCGGAAGCTCAAGGACGGCCGGGTGGTCGACTCGGGCGGACAGGACCGTACGTCGCTGGCCGACGAGGACTTCGCGGGTCCGAACAAGACCTTCCCGATCGGATCCCGGGCCGACGTCCCCGACGCTGCCTCGCTGGCTCACCACGCGGAGGACCCGGGGGCTGTCCGCGCCAAGATCAAGGCGATTGCCCGGAGGAAGTTCGGTATGACCGACGAAGAGATGCCACCCAGCCTCAAGGCCAGCGACAGCTGCCCCACCTGCCACGGCAAGGGAACGATCCGTGACGGTCACATGGCCTGCCCCGACTGCTCCAAGGTCACCAAGGGCGACGCGGCCGAAGACTATCCGGGCGACCGGGAGAGCGCGGAGGAGCCCGCCGACTACGACGCGGACGAGGACGACGACAAGGACGGCGACGAGGACAAGGACGCCAGTCCTAAGTCCGACAAGGCGATCGACTCGAAGAAGCTGCGCAAGAGGCTCATCAAGGCCCAGCGCGAGGCCCTGCTCAAGTCCGCGTTCCCCGAGGGCGACAACGGCGGCGATACCCCAGTAGACGACCCCAAGGTCAAGGACAAGCAGATGGAGCCAGCAGGCAGGCACCGGGAGCCGGACGGCGAGGTCGTCGAGGAGCTGGAAGAGGACGGCCACATGCACACGACCAAGGACGAGGTGACCAAGGCCGACCCGGACGCGGCCGACTCGTTCGGGATCCGCCGTCTTCACGACCTGGTGTGTCCCGCGTTCAGGTCCAAGGCGGTCCGGAAGGCGTACGGGCTCGGCCCGGACCTGTTCGAGGACACCCTGCCCGAGCGCGAGCTGCAAACCCTGGCAATGAAGGCCATCGGGGAGAACGACTTCGACCGGGCCGGGCACTACGCGGGCATCCTGGAACTGATCGGCTCGATCCGGGAGATCGGCCCCGATGTCCTGATGGACGCCCGGAAGGCCCTGCCTCACCTCACCCCGGGCGTAGCGGTCCACCCGCGTCAGCAGAGCGAGATCCGCCCCTCCCAGTTCAGCCGGAGCTACGTCGGAGACGGCCACCCGCCCCTGTCGGCGGCCGGGGCCTCCCGGGGCGACCGGCTGCCCGAGGCCCCCGTTCACCACGTGTCGGCCAGCCAGTTCCACCGGGGGTTCATCTCGTCCGGCCACTCGTCGATGTCCCCCTCGGGCGGCACCCAGGCGAGTGCCGGTACCGCCGCGTTCGGCCAGGCCCTCACGTCCCTGACCTCGCTGCACCGCAGGATCTCCGCGCTGGCCCCGGACATCTGCCCCGTGAACCTCACGACCGAGGACTTCGCACACGACTCGAACAGCCGCACCGGCATCCGGTCCGCTGCCATGCAGCCCGCCCCAGCGCGTAGCGTGGGGGAGGGTGGGAGGTCCGTCGTGAAGGCTGCCGGAGCCCTGGGCGGGGCCGATGCCATAGCGGCCGAGCAGAAGCTCAGGAGAAAGCTGGCCAAGGCCCAGCTCGCCAACCAGGAACTTAAGGCCGAGAACGAGCGACTCGGTTCCCTACCCTCGCTCGACCCCGACGACACCGCGTACCGTGGCGTCCCCGAGCTTAGTGGTCCGGTGGACCGCAAGTCTCTCGTCAGCAAGGGAATCGGTGGTGCCGAGACCCAGAACGACGACCCGGACTACATCGAGTACCTGCAGCGTATGGCAACTAGTGGCGATCCGCGTATGCGGGTCAGCGCCACCAAGGTGCTGACCGCCATGATCACGAAGTAGGTATAGGAGTAAGCTTGTGGTTGCAACACTGACCGACCTGGACCGGGCGGCCCGCGAGGACACCCCGGACCCGATCGGAGAAGGTTCTGAGGCCGTCTTCCGGACCGGCCGCCTGTCGAGTGCCCTGTCCGAGCGGATGCCGGTCGCTGTCAAGGGCGCGGGCTTCGCCGGAATGGGCCGGGGCGTCCGCGACTGGCGGGGCGGTACCACCAAGGGCGTAGCCCCCCTGGACGACGACGATCCCGCGCTGTTCCAGCTCGCGTTTCAGGCTGAGCGGGAGGTCCGGACGGCTGTTCGTAAGTCGTTCAAGTCGCCGCGCAAGGTGATGAAGTCCCTGAACCCGAACTTCCTGAACACGTTCGGCGGGTTCATGGCGGGGATGGACGCACCGGGCGGCTCGGGCAACGCCTGGATGATCCAGCTCATGCAGCAGGTGCAGCAGGCGCTGGGCGAGCTGGGCAAGAACATCAACCTGTCCGTTCCCCTCACCGCTGCGACCCAGGGCCTGGTGCCCTACGACCTGGTGAACCCGGCCCGGCTGATCTACCCGGTCTATTCCCCGCTGCGGAACAAGCTGCCCCGGGTCCAGGGCCAGGGCACCAGCCGCAGGGTCAACATCGTCACCGGCATCTCCGGCTCGAAGACCGGGGGCGGCACGGGCGGTGGCTCGGGCAACGTCATCGACATCTCGCTGGCCGACGTTCCCAACAACCAGATGCAGATGCCGGGCGGCACCTTCCCGACGAACATGCCCAACACGGGCCTGCAGTCGGCTGTGCCGGTCAACATCCCCTACCAGTTCTTTGGCATGTCGGAGGCCCTCTCCTGGCTGTCGCAGTTCAGCGGCCAGGGCTACGAGGACATCTCGGCTCTTGCCAACCTGATCCTGCTCCAGCAGTTCATGCTGCAGGAAGAGTTCCAGATGATCGCGGGCAACACGACCGCGCTCACCGCTCCGACGACCGCCGCGACGATCGCCCTCCGCACTGCCGGTACCGGCGAGATCGCGTTCAACACCTCGTACACCCACTTCATCGTGGTCGTTACCGCCGCGAACGAGTACGGCGAGACGGTCCAGAACACCGCGTCGAACGACCTCACCACGGTGGCGTCGGGCACGGTCGTGGACGTCACCCTCGGCCAGACCCTCCCGGCCGGTGCCGAGTGGTGGAACGTTTACGTCGCCGTGAACCAGGCGTCCCCCACGCGGACCCAGTTCTTCCGGGCCTACACCGGCCTGGGCGGGGGCAGGCTCACCCTGCAGGGTCCGACCGCCCCGGGCTCCGGCCCGAACCCGCCAGCGGCCGACTCGGGCACCTCGGGTGCCAACCGTATGCTGGGCGTGATCCCGACCCTGACCGGTGCGGCCTCGACGGGCGGGTCGAACTACCCGACCGGCGTCGGCTGGCAGGCCGGTTACTACCAGCCGGGCGTGAACACCCACCTGTCAATTGCGGCCCTGAACCCGATGCTGAACGGGCTGTGGAACGGCTCGCCCCAGTTCGGGACCGGGTTCGGCGCGTTCAAGGCCAACCCCGAGGAGCTGATCGGCAACTCGACTGACCTGATGAACCTGTCGAACGACATCGTACAGGCAGGCCAGGCGAACAACTACCAGCTGATGATCGAGCAGTCGGCCGTCGCGAACGTCATCGCGGGGGCTGCGGTCAGCCAGTACGTGAACCCGTTCACGCGGCAGATCCTCAAGCTGCTGGTCCACCCCTGGTGGCCGCAGGGCACCGTCGCGGCGATGTCCTACACGGTCCCCTACTCCTGGTCGAACATCTCCAACATCTGGGAGATGGTCATGGTCCAGGACTACCTGTCGGTGTCCTGGCCAGTGATCGACCCCACCTTCCGCTACTCGATGTTCATGTACGGGGCGATGCTCTGCAACGCTCCGATGTACTGCGGCATCCTCACCGGGCTGCAGGCGCACGACACGACCCCGTACTCGTAAAGCTTCGGGGGGTCCGGCCCACCTGTGCGGGCCGGGCCTCCCGGGGACTCATCACAGAAGGGAACGGCAACGATGGCAGACCAGACCATCACCCTGGTCGGGCTCTCGGCCGTCTCGGTCCGGGCACCGTCCGGCAACCAGGAGAACCAGATCATCAGCAATCCCGGCCCGTCGACGGCGTTCCTGGGCCAGCCGGGAGTGACCCCGGCCACTGGCTTGCCGTTCCCTCCTGGCTCCGAGGCGAAGCTGTACAAGCAGGGCACCCCGATCTCCGCCTGCGTAGCCGGGTCGGTCGTCTGGGCGGGGGCTCCGGCCCTGGCCGCGTCGACTGTGGCTATGACCAACAACTCCGGCCAGGCCGTCGCCGTCACGGTCACCGGGGGCACTGTCACCGTCATCGCGGTCGGTGCGACCACCCAGTCAGTGAACGGCACCAACCTTACCTCGGGCACCTTCGTGGTCCCGGCCGGGTCGACCATCACCCTCACTTACTCGGTCGCTCCTACGGTTACCTGGAAGTTCGGCCAGGCGGTACCCCTGCAAGTCAGTGCCGGAGTGCAGGCGACATGAGCCTGGCCCCCGGATCGGTCTCGGTCCCTACTTCCGCTATCCCGCTGCCGATCTCGGCCAGCTCGCCCGGGTCGCTGGTCCTGATCAACACCGGACCGAACGCTATCACCATCGGCGGCCCGAACGTGACGGCCGGGGCGGTCGGGGCCGGGTCCGCTACCATCCCGAACGGCGGGGTTGTCTCCCTTCCCCACGTGGGAGGCGTGGCACCGAACTCGATTTACGGGATCGCAGCGACCGGAGCGTCGGTCCTCAACTGGTTTTACGGGACGGAGATTAACTCGTGAGCAGCATCATCGTCGACGACCTGTCGAACGCGTCGAACGGGATCGGCCAGACGGTCGACACGGCGGCCCAGCTAGGCAGCGGGACCACAGTCCGGCCGTTTGCCACCGCGATCGCGGAGGGCAGCGTCACTGGCGGGTCCTGCCAGCTCCAGTCGGGGGTTGCCTCGGCCAGCGGCATCACCTGGACCAACGAGGGGTCCGCCCAGAACCTGTCGGCCGGGGCCGCAGTCGCCCTCACCCGCCCGGCCGGAGCCGTCGCCTTCATCCGGGCAGTGGTTGTCACCCCGGTCGCCGGCGGCAAGTGCACGGTCGTCATCACTGCTTAACCTTAGGAGGATGTCGTGAGCGCAGGCACGACCCCTGTGACGCTACCTCCAGGCTGCTACGGCCTGAACATGGCGTCGACCGGCCAGGAGTTCAACTCAGACCCTGGCGGGTCAGTCCGGATTCCGGACGAGTACTACGGCGAGCTTTCGCAGAGCAACGCCGCGAGGAACGGCCTCATCACGGTGGGGCTGCACGTCAGTATCGGTACGAAGAGGGGCCGGGTCTGCACACGACGCGGCTGCAACTTCCGTGCACAGGCATGGTCGCTGACCTGCCCGCGTGACGGGTCACCGACCGAGGAGGAGTGATGGTTCTTTTTGCACGAAGCGATCAGCTTGAGGTTAAGTGCGAGGCTCGCCCTGGCACCTCCCACGTCCGGCCCCGCCTGACCAGGGACCCGGACAGCGATTTCGTCCCGACCTGGGGCGTCGAATGCCGTCCCTGTGAGACCGGCCACCTCAAGAACGACCCGCACTGGGCGCGCACCAGGCACCGTATCCCGCTCACTCCCGATGAGAAGGAGGAGGCCGAGCAGGCGATCAAGGACGCGGCGCACATGGACGCCCAGATCAAGCTGATGGAGGCCCGGCAGCGGGCGAGCCATTACCGGGAGCTGCTCGCTACCGGCGAGCTGGACGCCGGAGCGGACGAGCCGGTGATCACTGGCGCGGAGGATACCGTCGGAAGCTCTCCCGTGGTCACGGAGACACTCAAGGCCGATCCCGGGGCCTCGTACAGGGGGCTGACGCTCAAGGACCTCCGTGACCTCGCCCGTGAGCGCGAGATACCAGTGTCGGGGAGTAAGCAGGACCTCATCGCCCGTCACATCGAGTACGACACCTGAGCACCTGAGAGCGTGGGAGGTATAGGGTAAGGTGGTTGCGCTACCGCAGCTCCCGGTCGGCCCCGGGACGCCCTATATCACCCCGGCCGTCCTGCGGTCAGCTCCCACCGGTATCGACTGGTCCACGATCCCATTCAGGGGAGCCGATCAGCGGGCTCAGCAGGCAGAGCAGGCCAATATCTGCCTGCGAGCGACTGGTCTGGTTGAGGGGATCACTAACCAGGTACTGCGAGCGACACTCGATACCGAGTTCTTTACCGGCCCGGACTGGCGGGTCACGATATCCAACACGACCGGCAATATCCGGGTCACGGTGTCGCGCTGGCCGATCCTCCAGGTTATCGGGGGGCAGGTCACTCCTAACACCTTCCCGAGGACCTGGACGACGATCCCGGCTGACCAGATGGATATCGAGAAGCCGCCCATCGGGCTGTACGGAGCCTCTCAGGCCGCAGACGTGCCGGACGGCGGTCAGGCCATCATCATCGCCCCGCAATTCATGTGGTGGTGGCCTGGCCGTAACGCCTGGCGACTCCAGGTCCAGTACATCAACGGCTGGCCGCACACCTCACTCACCGCCCACGCTGCGGCCGGGGACTCCACCGTATCGGTTGACGACACCACCGGCTGGGCACCCTCGCCCAACGACCCGGCTGACCAGCAGTTCGGGGCGACCGGCATCTTCTACGACGGCCTGTTCCAGGAAGTGGCAATGTGTACCGCCTCGTCGGTGATCGCCGGTCCGGGCACGCTGACCCTGGGCAGTCCTCTCACGTTCGACCACCAGGCGGGCACCCTGCTGACCAGCATGCCCCGTACCGTGATGAACGCCACGATCGACATGGCCTCCTCGCTGGCCCTGGCACGCGGGGCGACCTCCACCACGGTCCAGAGCGTGTCGGGCGGGGCGGGCACGGCCGGGGGCGGGCCGCTCGGTGTCAAGGAACTGCGGGAGCTGGCCAAGCAGGCTGTGCTGAGCTACGCCCGGGTGATCTGATGCCGGTAGCCTCCACCGTCGCCTACGTCAGGGACCTGCTGAACGGCCAGAACCTTCCGGGGGGAGGTGGCAGGCTCGACGCGTTCGTGGCTCCCCCGGACCCCAAGACCGATTCGGTCAACCCAGCCGCCTACGTCTGGATGAGCCGGGGCACGACCAGGCGGGTCAGCGGCCCCCGGTCGGTTCCCCCGCCCAACCTGTGGCAGGCGACCGCGAGCGGGCCGCGTGGGTGGAAGAAGATGACCCACAACATCTCGATCTGGATCACCTGGTTTGACGACAACTCGGACGCTCAGGCCGACTCGACGTTCCCCACGGTCCTCGACTGGGTAATGATGATGCTGGAGACCTGCCACATGCCGCAGGACATCCTCGACCCGTCGACCGGCGACATCTCCGCTCAGATCATCAACCTGGGGCAGAACCTTGAGTACGAGTGGGTGCCGGTCCGCTCGACGGCCAGCCAGCGCGAGCAGCGGCAGGACGCCCTGATTACAGCCCCGACAGAGGAGTGGGTGCAGCGATGACCGAGACCCCCGAGCAGGAGCCCGAGGCAACCGAGCCGGAGCCCGAGGAGGCCGAAGAGCCAAAGGCCAGGCTCCACGTCTACGATGGGCCGGGTCCCCGGTCCTACCCTCACCGGTCCGACCCGGAGACCGGAGCAGTGCTTACCGTCGAACCGGGTGACGTGTTCGATTTTGGCGAGGAGCTGCCGCCTGACGATGGCCTCTGGTATGCTGTCCCCAGCGATAGCGGCCCGGCCAGCACAGGGGCAGGGGAAACCGAGGAGTAAGCGATGCCCCTGACTGTACCGTCGACGATCTTCCCCACCGAGGAGAGGTTCGTCAACGTAATCCGGGAAGCTACCCCGGGTACCATTCCGTCCAGCTCGGGCACCACCTTCCCTATGGTGAACCTCGAGCCCGACGACAAGCCGCTGTGGCTGCTCGACGAGTCGCTCCGTGGCGGCATGGGCGACATCTACGACTTCCTGCAGGGTCCCCTGTACGCGGAAGTCACGATCCCCGAGACGCCTGTCTACGTCGACATGATGGGCCACCCGCTGTACAACACCCTGGGCGACTACACCCAGTCGGCTCCGGCAGCCACTCCGAACACCACCACCACGGCTCCGGCCGTGTCCGGGGCAACCTCTCTGACGGTCACCTCGGGAACCTCGTTCACGGTGGGGATGTGGATCCAGGTCTACGCGGCCGGATCGACCGGCCCGGCCGAGATCGTCAAGGTCCTGTCCGGGGCCTCTACCACGATCACACTCGACCCGACCACCCCCATCCGGTTCCCCCACGCGTCCGGGGCTACGGTTACCAACACGACTGTCGCGGCCGGGACCTACTCCCACGCCTTCTCCCTGCTGACCTCCGGGTTCCTCGGTAACGGCAACTTCCTGAACTTCGCCCAGCCGCCTACCCACTGCTGGACCGACCGGACCCAGGTTCCCCAGATCGGCGGCAACCCCGGGGGTGCCCGCCAGTACGCGGACTCCTGCTTCCAGACCCTGGTGCTCACCGGCAACGCGGAGAAGCTGCTCAACTGGAACGGCGCGTTCAGCTCCTACGTCGGCCAGCTCGCAACCACCGCTCCGGCCGCCTCGGTCAGCTCGATCCGAGCGATGCCCGACTTCACGTCTATCGTCCAGCTTGCTACCGGGGGCGCGCTGGCTCCGGTCTATGACATCGTGGAATGGCAGCTCACCCTGTCGCGGCAGCTCAAGGTGTTCTTCACCAACGACGGCTCCCAGAACCCGTACGTCATCGGCCGTGGCAAGCTGGGCGTGTCGGGCAAGCTGACCTTCTCCCCGGCCATCGACGAGACCGCTCTGCTATACATGCTGCAGAACACCCAGCCGCAGCTGCAGATCCTCACCACAAACAACCTGCTCACCTCCAACCCGCTGTACCAGGCGATGCAGATCGACGTCCCGTTCTGCGACTTCGACACCTCGAAGATCAACTCGGGCGACGTGCTGTTCGGCTACGACGTCACGTTCAAGTCACACCACACCAACACCACCCGTAACACGATCGTACCCACCGGCTGGTCGGGCGGGTTCTCCGCCTGCAAGGTCACACTCAGCAACGCGGTACCGATCTTCTTCTAAGGGAGCACAGGCCCATGCGACACACCCTCACCTCCGGCAACTGGATCGAGATCCTGCCCATCCAGGCCCTGAAAGCCAAGCACCGGGACCGCACTGACGGAGCGGTCAAGCTGTACATCAAGCTCGACGACAAGGGCGACCCGGACCTGTCCGCGATGCCGCTGTCGATGTCGCTGCAGACCATCCGGAGGGACGCCCTGCTCGCCCAGCTCGTGTCAGCCTGGTCGTTCACCCTGGTCGAGTACGACCCGGACGGCAACGTGGTGGAGGGCACCGAGGCCGCCCTGCCGGTCCCCTACTGGGACGGGGACAAGCAGGAGATCGCCTGCGAGGCCAGCTTCGGTGAGATCGGCATCGACGACTTCACCGAGATCGAGGACATCCTGGCTCCGTACCTGGCCAAGATCCAGCGTCGTCCGGACCCAAAAGGGACGACTACGGCAGGCTCAAACGGTACCTTGCCGGTAAAGGCAAGCGACCGCCCGAGGGCCTGACCGACTCGGACATCCGCGACATCCTTTACATTATCAACTGGGGCATCACCCCGGACGTGGGAGGGAGGGCGGAACTGCCGCTGGCGGTGGACACCTGGCTCATAGCCACCCAGATCTGCCTGAACAAGATACAAAGTGAGGAGGCGAGCAGCAAGAAATGACCCCGGAAGAGCTGCCCGCCTACTGGGCCGCGATCATTCAGAAGCTGGGCGAGCAGGGGCCTAAGGCTGCGGCTAACGCCATGGCCAGGGCCTTCCACAATGAGGTCGTCGGGTCCGAGCTGGTGATGTTCTCGCACTCGGCCGGTACGCGCACCCCGGCCCCGGCCGGGGGGCCACCGGCAGCGGTCACCGGCAGCCTGCGGCGATCGGTCCGGCTGAACGCGGCCCGGCCGTCCGGGGCCTACCGGGCGACGGCCGACGTGAGCCCCCGGATCGTCTATGCCCGGATCCAGGAGATGGGCGGTACGATCACCGCCAAGCACCTCACCGAGAGGGGTAAGCCGGGTTACCTGCGCTGGGGCGTGTCCGGGGCCTACCACTTTGCTAGGTCGGTCACCCTCCCCCCACGTCCCTACATGCGGCCGGTTCATAGGAGGATGGTATCGGACGGCAGGCTGCGTAACGCGGCAGCCGGTGCGGTGCGACGGCTGGTGCCCTGATGGCCGACGACCTTGACCCGATCAGGCAAGAGTTCATTGCCGAACTGGAACCGTATGTCCGGCCGATGCGGGAGGCCGAGGACGAGGCCAGGCGGTTCGCTGAGGACAACCGGTTCGCTGGCGACGAGGTGCGGGCTCTGGCCCGTGCCGTGGCGGAGAACTCGGCCGAGATCCGCCGACTGGCCGACGCCCTGGTCGAGGACAACCACGAGCTAGGCGAGCTGCGCGATAAGGCAGTCGAGGCGGGCGAGGCCCTCGGGCATGTCCGCGACGAGGCGGCAGAGGCCGCCCATGAGGTTGACCGGCTGGGCACCCAGGCCAGGGAGACCGCTGCCGACCTGGACCTGATGGGCCTGTCCGGCCTGTCGACGGTCCAGTCTGTCGGCAAGCTACTTCCGCTGATGGGCCTGCTGGTCGGAGTCGCGGCCAGCGTCGCCCCCGCCCTGGTCGCTGCCGGGCTCGGCCTGGGCGCGTTCGGCATCTTTGCCATCCCGACCATCAAGCAGGTTACCGGTGCGCTCAAGGACACCAAGCAGCAACTGGCGGCCCTGCCCGCTCCGATCCGCGATGCGGTCCAGCAGGTAAAGAGCCTGGAGACCGAGTGGAAGAACCTGTCCAAGGCGTTCCAGCCGGTAACCTTGCACCTGTTCGCTGGCGGGCTCGGGATCATCGCTGCCCTGCTCCCCAAGCTGGTCCCGCTGGCCCAGCAGGGCGCGGTAGCGTTCCAGCACATCGAGACCGCGCTCAGCCGGGGGATCAATAGCGCGGGGTTCTCCCAGTTCCTGGCCACCATGTCCAAGCAGATCGTGCCTGCGATCGACGCGATCGGCCACCTGGCCGGAGCCCTGCTCGGCCTGCTCGGTCACGCGCTGGAGGCCCTGGCCCCGCTGGCGGCCCCGCTGCTCAACATGCTTGCCGGGCTGGTCCGTGCCCTGTCCGGCCCCCTCACGTCGCTCCTGGGCGTGTTCCAGCAGATGCTGTTCGCCGTGCTCAAGGCGATCCAGCCGATGCTGCCCGGCCTGTCCAAGTTCGCCTCCCTGCTGATCGGGGACGTGGGGAGCGGCCTGGAGGCGCTCATTCCGATCGTCTCCCAGGTGATTCAGCTACTCGGCCCGGCCCTGACCTCGATCCTGCTCGACCTGGAGCCCATCCTAGCCAACCTGCTGACCCCCAACTCCGGGTTCCTGGCCGCGCTCAAGCTGATCCCCGGGCTGCTGCGGCTGATCCTGCCGCTGTTCACCGGCCTGGCCTCAATCCTAGCCAACCCGATGTTTGCCACCATCGCCTCGGACATCATCACCGCAGTCGTTGCGTTCAAGGCCCTGGCCGCCATCATGGGGATACTCCGGGGGGCCTTCCTGGCGCTGACCGCCGTGATGGAGGTCAACCCGATCATCCTGATCGCGACCGCGATCGGCCTGATCGTCATCGCGATCATCGAGCTGTGGCAGCACTCGGCCGCCTTCCGCGACTTCTGGAAGGCCACGTGGCACGACATCCTGGCCGTGGTCAGAGCGGTCTGGGCGGCGATCCAGCCGATAGTAAAGATCGGCATGGCGATCATCTCGGGCGAGATCAAGGTCGGCATGGCCGTCGCCAAGGCGGTGTGGACCACCGTGTGGGACGCCATGAAGACCACGGTTACCATGGTCTGGAACGTCATCAAGGCGGTCGTTACTGCAGCTATCAACACGGTCAAGGCTGTCATCCAGTTCGTGATGGACGTGATCCACGGCCACTGGTCGGCGGCCTGGCACGACCTGGTGAACATCGCCTCGATCCAGATTCACATGGTCGCTTCAGTGATCCGCTCGGTCGCGTCCGGGTTCATCACCCTGCTGTTTAACGCGGGCCGGGACATCATCCAGGGCCTGATCAACGGTATTAAATCGATGTTCAGTGCGGTGATGGGCCTGGTCGGCAGCATCGGCCACGCGATCTCGGGCGCGTTCAGTGCCGTACTTCACATCTTCTCCCCGTCCCAGGTCTTCCACCAGCACGGCCGGAATACTATGCTCGGTTACATCAACGGCGTGATGTCCCTGCTGCCCACCGTAAAGGCTATGATGGCCGAGGTGGCGCGATCCTTGCTGCCGTCCCGGGTGCCCGTGGCCAGCCTTTACGGAGTGGGCTCCGCGAGCGCTCCGGCCCCGGCCCTGGCAGGCGTGGGGGGCGGCAGCGGCCCGGCCCCGGGGGGTTCGCTCATTGTGAACGTCGACGGCAAGCGACTGTTCGAGATCCAGCAGTCCGAGCTTTATCGGTATAACGTCCGCAACTCGGGGCAGGTGACGGGCGTCCTCAAGCCCATGTGACATGGCGCTAGCACTGGTCCAGCAGCAGACGGGCGGGGCGTACGCGACCCCCGGCCCGCAGTACATCGTGCCCAACAACGCCCTGGGCAACATGATGGTCATCTACGCGGCCTGGAATGTCAGCGCCCAGGTAACCACCGGCAACGGGGTCATTCCGGTCGGCGCGGTGGCCGACGACCAGAACAACTGGTGGCGGCTGGCGGGTGACACTGGCAACCTGGTCACCGGGTGCCGGGCCGCGATCTGGGTCTGCACGAACGCTCTGTCGGTCCAGCGCTGGCTGAGCGTCTGCATGCAGGGCTACGTCAACTCGTTCGCCTTCATCATGGCCGAGATCTCCGGCCTGCCCTCGAACTACTGGCCGCTGTTCGACTTCCTGACCAGGACCTCCAGCGCGTCCACCTCCTCGATGAACGTCGCGGGCACGGCCACCGTGCCCGACTTCGGCCTGACCATGGGGGCCTCGGGCTCCACCGGCATCACGCTCAACCAGACCCAGGCCGGATGGACCACGGTTACCACGGCCAGTGCCGGAGGGGCCAACCCGAACGGGATCAAGCTGACTGGCCAGTTCGGAACCTTCGGCTCCGGGTCGGTGCCCTCGACCTGGACAGTCACCGTGGCCGGACCCTCGGCCGCGATCAACGTGGGCATCACCCAGGCCAGCAACCTGCCGGTCCAGATCAACCCGAACTTCCCGAGGGTGTTCGTCGAGGCAGCCCTCGGTGCCACCCCGGGCGACCCCACCGTCGCGACCCTGGACACGGCCTACACCGACCTGTCGGCCCGCTGCATCGGCACGGCCGGGCAGGCGATGATCAGCTTGTCGGGCGGCAGGCAGTACGAGCTTAGCCAGCCGGAGTCGGGTACCTGCACGATCGCAATGAACAACCAGGACGGGGCCTTCAACCCGACCAACTCCAGCTCGCCGTACTTCCCGAACATCCGGCCGGGGGTGCCCCTGCGGGTCAGCGCCCAGTACAGCGGAAGGCGCTACCCGCTGTGGTCCGGGTACGTCGAGCGCTGGCCGCAGGACTGGCCCGACTTCCCTCAGTGGGGCTGGTCCACCATGGTCGCAACCGATGGCGTGGGAGTCGCTTCGAGCGTCAACCTGCCCTCGGCCGTGGCAGGCGAGATCCAGGCCGACAACCCATACTTCTGTTTCCCATTCAACGAGCAGTACACGACCTCGCAGAACACCGTCAACGGAGTGGTTAAGACCGCTACCGCGACAGACGGGCTCGTCGCGGTCAACATCGCCCCGGGCAACCAGCGGACGGCCACTTACATCGACGGGGCGGGCCAGCCGGTCCAGACCGGCCAGTCCCTCGGGTTCCTGGGCGACTCGGGGACCGGCATGGGCTGCGGCACGTTCAGCGGCCTGGACCTGACCGGCGTCCGGGGGCCGGGCTGCCAGTACGGACCCGATTTCGGTCTGCCACTGCTCAACACGGGCGGGGCGGGCGACATGGCGCTGGAGTTCTGGTTCCTGCCCCCCTCGGTAGCTGCCCCGGGCAGCACCCAGAATGTACAGCTATTCGAGCTGCTGACTCAGCCGTTCCTGGCCTCAAACGGGGCTGCGGCTCTCGGTGGCGGGGTGTTCATCATGGGCGGGATCAGCTACCGGACCGACGGAACCATGGCCTGGTACACCCAGGAGTCGTGGTCGGGCACGGTCACCGCCATCACCAACCTGGCCGAGAACGTCCTGCACCACATCGTGCTGAACATCAGCAACGGCGGCATCGAGTTCTGGCTCGATGGCGTCGACAAGGGCAACGTCGGCGGCCTGGCCCCCACGCCTATCCAGGTCGTGGCGTTCGCTTTCGGCCTGGCCACCTACGCCTACGGCAACCATGGGGCCAACTCCAACTACGCCATGGCCTACGCCACGGTGTACCCGTACGTCCTGCCGAACTACCGCATCCAGGCTCACTACTCGTCCGGGTCGACCGGGTTCGGCGGGGACTCGCTGATGCAGCGGGCCGGGCGCTACATCGCCTGGGGCCGGACCAACCTGGGTCTGGCCGGGCCGGTCGTGCCGGACCACATGCAGCTCGCGGCTGCCTACTCCACCGCCAACTCCCCGCTGTCGACCGCCATGAATGATGCGGTGGAGAGCACCGGAGGCCTATGGTTCGTCTCGCCTAACGGGAACCTGACGGTCCTGCCCCGGAACTACCTGTACAACCAGGCCAGTTCCGTCACCTTCGGGGATAACGTGGGAGGGGGGGAGGTGCCCTACCTGCCGGAGACCGGGTTCGACTATGACAACACCTACTTGCAGAACAGCGCCCAGGCGACCCTGCAGAACGGGCCGAACTCGCTCGCCCTGCCGCTGGTCCGTGATACTGCCTCCCAGGCCCAGTACTTCCAGCGGGGGCCGCTCCAGCAGTCAGTTAGCGCGGCCAATCCGGGCGATGCCACCGACCGGGCTACCTGGTCACTGAACAAGTACAAGCAGCCGTCGCTCCGGGTCCGCCAGATGAAGGTGAATCTCGCGTCCCGGCCGAGTGCGATACAATCGGTACTGCAGACCACGCTGGGCGACACGGCCACGGTCAACCGCAGGCCGCTCAGCCAGGGCTCCTACTCGCTGCCCGTAGTGGTCGGCAAGGTCCAGCACGACATCGGCCCCGGCAAGTGGGATGTGACTTACCAGATGTACCCGAACGTGCCCGAGAACACCGTACTCACCACCGACACGGCGACATTCGACGTGCTGGGCAATAACGTGCTGGCCTGGTGACGCGATGCCCCTGAACCCCTCGACCTGGGCCGCCAACTTCCCGATCTCGGCCGAGCAGCTCAACGCGGACCTGTACACCTACTCGCCCGGCAATAACCACACGCCAAACGGCATCCTGTTCCACGCCACTCCGCCGATGGTCTGGTCCAACCTGCGGGACGCGACCGCCCTGGGCACCCAGCCCAGCTCCGCAGGCGGGTCGCTCAAGAACATGGACTCGAACGGGAGCTGGCGGGCTCACATCGACAACAACGCCCTGTTCGCTACCGGGGCCGACTTCATGGGTCCGAACGCGGCCGGGCACTACCTGCCCACAGTCCCCGGGTCAGCCGGGTCGACCACCCCCTCGATCAGCATCGGCGGCAACTACCTGGCGTTCGGCGTGTGCGTGTTCGCCGCGACTACTACGGCCGACTGCTCCGGCTGCTCCCTGTTCTACAACGGCGTAGCTGCGGCCCGGGGCGGCATGCAGCTCAGCTCGACCACCCGCGATAACGCCTCGTACGTCGTCGACCTGATGACAGCCAACCCGCCCAACGTGATCAGCCTGGGCGGGCTGTGCGCCGACACCGGGGCCAACTTCGCTTACAAGGTCAACGCGACCGACTACGCCAATGAAACGAACCTGTTCGGTACGCTCTGGACCGGGTTCGATCCTGCGGTAAACAACACGACTGCCGGGTCGCTCCCCACGCCTACGACGGGCTACAACTCGGCCAGCGCCATCACTAGCTCGGGGATGAACGGGAACAATCTGGCTGCCCCGCTCAAGTTCCTTAACAACCGTCCGCAGATGAGGGCGTCGGGGCTCCTGTCGACCTCGATCCCGAACAACGCGACGATCACTCCGACCAAGGTTCCCCTGAACACGGCCGACATCGATCCGTGGGGCTCGTTCAACACCTCGACCAATACGTTTACTGCTCCGGTGTCGGGCGTCTATCTGGTCCATGGCTCCGTAGCCTGGTCGGTGGCCACCGGCTCCCAGCGGATCACCGGATTCCAGATTAACGGCACTACGAACATCTGGGGTCCGTCGCACCAGAACACCGGGCTACTCCAGACCAAATCGCAGTGCACCCGGCTGCTGGACCTGAACGCGGGCGACACCCTGATCCTGACCGGATCGCAGAACTCAGGCGGGGCCACGACCCTGAGCAACGTCATCGCCTGCCGCCTGGTCGTGGTCTGGATGTCCACCCTTGCGGGCTCTAACGGGTCGGTGTCCTGGACTCCTCCGGACATCGGGTTCAGGTGGCAGGCCGGAACCCCCGGAGCGTCACTCCCCGCCCAGTTCCAGGCTCACCTAGCGAACGACCTGTCGTTCCTGCTCCAGCGGCCCTACCTGCTGGCCTACCAGACCGTAGCCCAGACCGGCCTGACCAATGCGTCATTCAGTACCATCACCATGGACCACCTGGGCGGCCGGATCCACAACGCGGCCGGGGACAACTACGGCGGCTGGAACAGCGGCGGCAACTTTTACGCAGCGGTCCAGCCCGGCTGGTACCTGGCGGTAGCTCACTATGCCCAGGCCGTCCCCTCGGCCACCCCGGCTCACCCGGTAGCCGCGATCGGCTACCTGACCAGCACCGGGGGGAACCAGGGAACCTCGATCCAGACCTGGGGCCAGCACGTCCGGACCACCTCGGCCAGCTACCAGCCCGGGGCCGAGGCGATCGGCTTGTTCTACCTGCGGACGGGCGACCGGCTGCAGCCGTTCTATCAGCAGCAAGACGGCGGGGCGACTTACAACACTGCGGTCGGGGTCTCCGGGCTGGAGTCCGCGTTCGGGTGCGTGTGGGTTAGCGAATAAGGAGAGGTGTGAACCTATGGTCGCTGGTGAAGGACATCATTCTCACCGGCACGGGCGTGGCACTGATCGTGTCACAGATGCTGAACGCAACGCCGTCAGACGCCCTGCTAGTCACCGGGCTGGCCCTGACGGTGCCCTCGATCGCTGGGCATGCCAAGGCGCTAATGTCCGGGCCTTCAGTGTCCGAGGCTGGGGAGCAGTCGCCTACGACATCACCGGAGCAACGATCATCGCGTTCTTCTGGGGAGTAGCCCTGGCGATCCTCCTGGGAGGCGCGTGATGAGCTTCCGTGACCTCCGGAGACGTCTGGTGACCAGCCCCCTGGCCGGGTGGCGCTGGCGGGTGGCCTGGCTGGTGGCCCTGGTCGTCCTGGGCTCGGGAGCGAATCTGCTATGGACCTCCCACGCCATCCAGCAGAATAACCACAACTGGTGCGACGCGCTGAGCCTGCTGACCAAGCGGCCGGTGCCCCGTCCCGCCGACCCGGCCGCCAACCAGTCAAGAGAGGGCCAGTACGAGTTTTATCTCACCCTGATCGTACTCAAGCACAGGCAAGGATGTGACTAGATGACGATGCTCAAGTTCATCGACGCGATCTCGCTGGCGAACGCCCAGAAGGCGGGCCACGCGGACGGCACGGCGTTCTACCTGGCCGGGGGTAACGCCTTCCGGGCCTGGCCGCTGTCCGAGGTCCACGGGATCGGCACCCGGTACCGGCTGCCCATCTTTGTCCGGAGCAACCCGGACCTGGCCGGCCTGCCGGGCGACATCGAGATGACCATTCACGGCCTCGGCCTGGTCGGGGCTCCCAAGGGCACGCTGGTCTGCCTCGACTCCGAGACCTCGGTCGACCCGACTTATGTCCGGGGCTACTGGGCGGGCATCCACGCGGCCGGGTACAAGCTGATCGACTACGGGTCCCAGTCGGTCGTGTTCGGCAACCGGAACCCGGACGGCTACTACTGGGGCGCAGAGTGGACGGGCGAGCCGCACATCCACAGCGGCGACGGGGCGACTCAGTTCATCTCGCTAGCCAACTTCGATGTCAGCGAGTTCGGGTCGCTCCTGCCACTGTGGGACACAGCCCGCCCCTCCGCCCCCGGACATGTCACGTTCCTGACCAGCCAGGAGGTAAGCCACATCATGACACAGCTACCCATCATCACTCTGGGCATGACCGACGACCAGTTCCCCCACTGGTACATCCGGGGCCGGGTCCAGCCGATCCTGAACGCGACCTGGCACGCCGACCTGGCCGTCGACGGGGCCTACGGGCCGAAGACCCAGGCCGCGATCGAGAAGATCCAGTCGCTCTATTCCCTGCCCGAGTCGGAGAAGGGCAAGGTCGGTCCTGCGACCTGGGCGCTACTGCTGGCCGGAGCCCACTAGCTCTGGGCCGACCGGAAGGTCATCTCGGTCCCGATCGTCCGGGCGGCCCGGTCCAGGAAGTCCGCGAACTCGGCCTCGGAGCAGTGCTGGGTGTGACTCAGCTCGCTCCAGGGGAACGTGTGGTCGTACCGGATCTGGGCGTCGATCGCGTGGATCGGCTCGGGCGGGGCCGGGGGCTTGGCCCGGTGCCGGATCGTCGTGGTCCGGGCCGCGTGGCTGATCCTGACCTGGTATCCGGTTCCCGGGCTGGCGGCCTCCCACTCGGATGGCGTGGGAGGCGTCATGATCACGAACCTGAGCATCTGCAGTGAGGTGTAGAACCGCGCCATGGTCGCGGGGACGTCGGCCAGCGCTTCGGTGTAGGTAGTCATGCGGCCAGATTACCGGATGGCTTGACAGCCCGTCAACATGGAGCGGCCCCGGCCGGGGGAGAGTCCCGGTCCGGGGCCGCTGCTGGCGGGGTGGGGCTTACTTGATCTTGTCTCCGACCGTGCCGTCCTCGGCAACCTCGTGGTCGCAGTTCTTGCCGATCAGGCGGTGGCGGGCCACGCGCTGCCCGGCCGCGTCCTTGACGATCACCGCGTCGTAGGACTTGTCGCCGTGGCTCACCTTGACCTGGCTGCCCAGGAGCTGGTCGCCCGCGCTGGCGACGGCCTTAGCCTCAGCGGTGTCGGCCTGGGGACCCGCAGCGGGGGCCTTGGCCGACGTGCCCTTGGGCTGCTTCGGCGGCTTCGGCTTGCTGGCGTTGGTCTTGCGCAGCTCGGCCGAGTGCCGCATCTTGCCGACCAGGAGGTCCGAGCCGCCAGCCTGGCGGATCAGGGCCTCGGCCGCGTCAGCGGTCATCTCGTCCTTGGAGACGGACTGGGCCAGGCGGCTCGCCATCCGGGCGTCGTGGCCCTGGGCGAACGCCTTCTGGGTGGTCCGGTCGCAGGTGTTGCCGGTGCCGGTGAGGCAGCCGCACTGCTTCGGGGTCTTGGTGGTGTTGGCGCTGGTGGCAGGCTTGCCCGCAACCTCGGGAGTGCCGCTCTCGGCGGTCGGAGTGGTTGTCATAAGACTATCCAACCAGGTTCCTTGACACGCACGCAACCCCCCACGCGTGTGACGCGCATCACACTGCGGTACGTAGCTCGCCAGTCACCGGACGACCCGGCTGGCCAGGTCCCCCGTGGGCCTCGATGACCTTCTCCCTGAGGTACGCGGCGAAGGCCGGGCTCTTGCCGTCCGACCGGCCCTGGTCCTTTGCCAGGGCAGCCAGGGCCTCACCGGGGTCCAGCTCGAAGGCAGCTACTATCCGGTTGAGCAGCCGGGTCGACGGTGCCCGGTCGCCGGATAGCAGACGGGAGACCGTGGTGTAATCGCAGTTCGCTAGCTCCCCGAACTGGTGAAGTGACATAGCCATGGGGTCCACGTACCTTTCTATTCTCGGGAGGCACCTGGGCCTCCCATCTATGATATCACCCGCAGTGACACGGAGACAACCCTGGCAGGCTCGTTGACAGCCTGTCAAGGGGTACGCTAAGATACCTGACATGGAAGACACCGAGGGCCTGAGCTTCGAGGCACTGTTCGGTCCCGGCCACCTCGAATGGGGTCCGGTCGGCCGCCTGAACGACGCCGCGATCGCGCACAGGCAAGACCTGAGGAGGACGCAAGTGGGAAGCATGGGAGCATGGGCTGAGCTGGAGGGACTGGGCGGAGTAGCTTACCCTCCGGCCCCGCAGAGCGCGGCCCGGATCATCGCGGAGGAGCTGGGCCGCGACGAGGCCGAGGCCCTGGCCGCACTGGCGGCCCGGACCCTGGCCCGGCTCGACCAGATCGAGCAGCAGTACGGTCCGGACGGGGAGGACGGGTCGGTGATCCGGTTCATCCGGACGATCCGGACCCGGACCTACTCGTACGCCGCGATCCGGGCCGGGGGCCGCTGGTACGTTACCGGTGGCCAGTCGCCCCAGCAGCTCACCTGGTCTGAGCTGGTCCGGTGGCTTGACCACCAGAAGATCCAGGCGGTCGAACGCCTCGTCTGCCCGGACTTCGAGTGAGCCGGGGCCTGCCCGGTCCGGTCCGGGAGTACCTCGACGCGATGGACCGGAAGATCGAGGCCCTGAGCGACGAGGACAGGGACGCCCTGATCGGGCAGGTCCTCACCACGCTCGGGCTCTACCAGGGAATGACCCGGGTGGCCCTGGCTCGCCTGATCATGGAATCGGTTGTCGCCATGGACGGAGCGCTAGTCAGGGCCGCCCGGCCCGGGGGAGACCTTGAGGCGGAGGTCCGCCAGCTAATGGCGAACTCGGCCGCCCTCTGTGCCGCACTTACTCGTAGGGAGCGTGGGAGGCCCAGGCTATGAGCGCAGCGGAAGTAATCGTAGTAAGTCACAGCGAGTTGCTCACCGCCAGACGCTGCTCGTTCAAGCACCAGGCGGCCTATGTCCAGCGCTGGTCCAAGCCACCTAAGTCCGACTCGGCCCTCGCCAAGGGCTCGGCCTGGCACGCGGTGATGGAGGCCCATTACCTGGAGGTCCAGGCATGCCAGCGGTCCGGGGTGATCGCTCGCGACGACATCCTCGCCCGGTGCAAGAAGAAGGTCGCACCGATCGTGGACGGGCTGGACGACGAGGTTGGCGGGCTGATCTGGTGGATGTACACCGGCCACGTTCAGTTCTACGGAGCCGATCCAGACTGGCAGATCCTCGCGGTCGAGCACGCGGCTGAGGTCGCGCTGCCGCTGCCCTCCGGCCGCCCCTCGCGGTTCCGGCTCAAGGTCAAGATCGACCTGGTAGTCAAAGAACGCAGCACCGGCCGTATCCGGATCGTCGACCATAAGTCGGGGAAGGACCTGCCCAAGCGGAAGGCCCTGGAGATCGACGACCAGTTCCCTCTGTACCAGTGGGCGATGACCCAGCTCGGCAAGCGGGTGTTCGGCCTGACCTACTCGGCCGCCCGGACCCTCCGGCTGCAGGCCGATATCAAGGAACCCGGGTCAACCCCGCTGGACGAGCGGTTCAGCCGGGAGAACATGCACCGGACCGACCGGGAGATGCAGCAGATCGCGATCGAGGCGTACCTGACCGCTCGTGCCCGCTACATGGAGCAGCGGCTCGTCGAGAAGGCGGGGATCGACCCGCCCCGGACGACCGACCCGCTCCGGTGCCAGTGGGACTGCGATTTCTACGACGCCTGCCTGGCCGGACGTAAAGGCATGGACTGGCGGGACATGCTCCACCACACCGGGTTCGTTCAGCAATTCGAGAGGCACTGACATGGATACGGGCGAGGCTCTGGCCCAGGCCATCCAGGACGAGGCCGACAGCCTGGGCTGCGGAGGTTCCGAGCTGGGCGTGTTCCTATCGGATGCGCTGGACCGGATTGGCGTCCGGTTCCGCCACCTGATGGGCGACACCGGACACGGGGAGGAGGTGGAACACGATGGCGCACAAGCCGATCAGGCTGGTTAGTTACCGGACCGGCAAGTCGGTGATGGTCTCGCGTAAGACGGCCGACCGGGCGTGCGGAGAAGCCGAACGACGGCTCCGGGCGCAGGAGCGCATACGCAACCAGGACCAGCGCACCAGTTGACGGAGGACTGAGCACCGCGATACAGTGGTAGTCGCTCGCGCTGAAGCCTAGCGCATGGACCGTCTATCGGTTCGCTGTTCTCCATCGGGTAAGCGGCCCCGCCCTGAGGGTTCCCCGGCCCCCTGGGCGGGGCCGACCTATGTCCGGGTCCGGCTGACGTTGACACGCTGTCAAGCGGCATGGTTGCCTGGAGGGGTACCCCACACGAGGAGGACTGATGGCTGAGGACAAGACGCCCGCCACGCTGGCGGACGAGCAGGAGTTCGTCAAGGTGGTCTACTGGGGCGATTTCGGCTCCGGTAAGACCACGGCGATGGCTCATCTGGCCAAGCTGGGCGGGCCGATCAAGTGGATCCGGGCGGAGAAGGGCCTCAAGACCCGGCCGCTCCGGACCCTGGGCGTGCCGGTCGAGCGAATCGAGCCGGTGGACGAGCTGAACCCGGACCGGCTGCTCAGGATGATCGAGGACTGGCGGGGCCTGCTCCACGACAACCCGGCCGCGATCTGCGGGACGGTCCTGGACACGATCACGACCCTGGTGGCCCGCAGGGTCGAGCACTACACCGACCAGGAGTGGAAGGAATACGTCGCCCGCTGCCACCGGCAGCATGTCGAGGTTGACCGCTCCAAGCGTTACTCGGCCGTCGAGGACGCCCGGGACCTGTACGGTCCGGTGAACCAGGAGCTGGGCCGCCTGATCCGCCACCTGGCCGACCTGCCCTGCCACAGCGCATTCGCGGCCCAGATCCGGACCGACGTCGACAAGGCCACCGGCCTGACCATGTACAGCCCGGCCGCCAACCCGGGGGTCCAGGGCCTGCTGATCGGCTACTGTGACCTGGTGATCGAGACCCAGCCGGACGGCCAGTACGACGAGGGCGACGACGTTTTCCTCGGGTTCCCCAAGCCCCGGGTCGGCCGGACCGGCAAGGACCGGTTCGGTGCCCTGCCTCGTATCCTGGTCGACCCGACCATGGACCGGGTGGTCGCCTACGTCCACGGCAAGATCGATTACCGCGAGGACCCGATCCAGACCCGGTACCGTGAGCTGCTCAAGGTCCGCAAGGACCGGCAGGCGAAGGAAGACGAGCTGTGACCGAGCCTGAGATCCGGGCCTGGCTGGGCGTCCCCGAGGACGACCCCCGCGAGCTGCGCGACGAGATCGTCCGGGGTATGGCCGACGTACCTAACCCGCCGTCCGGCCCCACTGACGAGCACCTCGCCGTGTTCAAGGCGTACCTGGCTAGCGTGGGAGGGCCGCCCTTCACGTTGTTCAAGGGGCCGGTGCTGGTCACTGACCCCCCGGGTTCCAGCCATGACTGAGCGCAAGCCCGCCCTGTGCCTCCTGATCCAGGACCGGGAGGGCCACGACCTGGGCGGGCTGGTGCTCCTGGACCAGGGTAACCGCCAGCTAAACTGCGACTGGTTCGCTGGATGCACGCACAAGGCTATCGCGGCGATCGTGCCCACGACCCAGGGAGCGGCCCCGCAGCTTGCTTGCGGGACCCACCTGCCCAACATGCACCTGGCGATCTGGAGAGACAAGAACCCGCCCCGCCTGCTCGTCAGGGACGGGTCCCGTATGCTGGCCAGGAATGATCAGGTCCGGGGCCAGCAATGACATGGTGCGGCTACTCATGGACGTCCTGGCGGGACGGCCGGATGGTAGGTGCTCATGAATGCCGCCTGGCGCATGACCCGGAAGACACCGATCCGGTTCACATGTGCACCAGGTGCGGTTACACCCCCAGTATTGACAGGCCGTCAAATCCGGTGGTTGACTCCCTGTCAGAGAACAGCGGCACGACAACTGATGGAGGAACAATGCCGAAGCTCGACAACGCCACTGCCAAGAAGGTTCACAACGCGGAGGGCGGTGGCCGGGCGCTGCTCGACGAGGACCAGTACCGGCTCAAGCTGGAGAAGGTCATCGTCGCGCCCAAGCCCGACAGGAACGGCGACACCTACTGGCGCTGGACCTTCGCCGTGGTCAGCGGCCAGACGTCCGGCGACAAGTTCAAGGGCAAGGCCGCCGTCACCCACACCTGGTTCGTCGAGGACCGGGCGTGGTACCCGAAGATGATCTTCGAGGCGTTCGGTGTCAAGCCGAACGTCGACACGGACACGCTCCTGGGCAAGGAGCTGCTCGCGATCATCACCCAGTCCGAGATCACCTCGGGCCAGCGCAAGGGCCAGATGGGCAACGACATCTCGACCTTCATGTCGCTGGACGCGGCCACCGACGACGACTGGGACGACGACGGCGACAAGTCGGACGAGTCCGGCGCGGACGCCAGCTCGGCCGACGACGACAGCGAGCCCGACTTCTAGGCAGGACCCGCTAGCGGCCAGGCCCCGCGTTCCCCGCAGTCAGGGGGAGCCGGGGCCTGGTGCGTCTGAGGACACGGTGGTGTAGTGGATGGCACCCCCGGGCGGGGTACGGGACCGTTAGACACCCTGGAGAGCACCGATGCTTCATCTTGCCGGGGAGGGACCCAGGCTAGCCGGTAGAGCGGCCGAGCTAGTCGAGGGTCTCTCGACAAACCTAACATGGGCGCTTCACTGGGCGGCCCAGGGCTGGCCAGTGCTGCCCTGCAGCCCTGACACCAAAGGCCCTCTGATCGAGGGCGGAAAGACACAGGCCACTACCGACCCAGCCCAGATCCGGGCCTGGTGGGACGAGTGGCCGGACGCAATGATCGGAGGGCGCACCGATGGCCGCGTCGTCCTTGATTTTGATGCCTACAAAGTCGGTCATCTGGCCGATCTACAGGAGCTGGGGGAGCTGGTCCCCACACGGACCCATTCAACGCCTGGTCATGACGGAATACGAGGTCGCCATCTGGTCTATCGGGACCCAGGTCGCACGTGCCGCTCGACCAAGCTCGGGCGAAACAAGACGATTGACGTGAGGGCCGGGGCCTCCCTCGACTACATCATCCTGCCACCCAGTTCCAACAGCCACGGAGACGCCTACGCGGTCACGGACTGGCGTCCCCCCGCCGCAGTGCCCGGCTGGCTGCTAGAGGCCGCCCGTCGCCCTCCCGTGAACGCGGAGACCATACTGGACGGCCTGCCTGCCCGCGAGCCCCTCCCACGCACCCTGATGATCATGGTGCCCGACACGGCCGACCCCTCGGAGCACACTTACCTGCTCGCCCGTAACGGCCTGCGGGCCTGCCTCACCCCGGGGCAGATCCTAACCCTGCTGGAGGATGATCCGGTTACCCGGGCACGCCTGGCCGAGCAGAAGCGTCAGCAACCCGGCTGGTGGCCGGACGAGTTCTACCGCATCCTGACCCGGGCGCAGGAGGAGGTAACCGGAGCCCTGGCTTCACCGGACGACAAGGCGACAGCCTCCCAGGTCGTCATGCAAATAGCTCGGCGCGATTTCGAGATCGGCCAGACGACCGAGGGTGTACCGTTCGCCGTGCCCCGGGCCGGGCCTCGGATCGCCCAGGTCTTCCGGGGCGGCAAGAACTCCTTCCGTGCCGAACTGGCCGCCCGGTTCGAGCAGCAGCTCGGCCGCCCCCCTGCCCAGAACGCCATGAGCGAGGCCCTCCAGGTCCTCGAAGGTAACGCCCTAGGACTACCCATGACACGCCTGCCCCTCCGGGTCGCCAGCCACGAGGACGAGCTGGTTCTCGACCTCGGCACACCAGACGGCAGGGTCGTCATCATCGGCCCCGGGACGTGGAAGGTGGTAGACGAGTCCCCGGTCCTGTTCACCCGCACAGACCTGACCGCACCCCTGCCCGAGCCGGTCCGGGGCGGCAAGCTGGCCGACACGCTCCTGCCCCTGATCAACCTCACGGGAGCGGACCGTGACCTCGCTATCGCCTGCATCCTGTCCTGGCTCTGGCCGGATATCGCCCATCCCGTCCTCTACTTGCGAGGGGAGGAGGGGACGGCCAAGAGCACGGCGGCCCGCCTGCTCCGTCGCATGGTCGATCCCTCGACGGTCGAGATGCGCCGTCAGCCCGGCCGCGACGAGGACTTCGAGATCTCGCTCGCTGGCCAGTGGGGGGTCGTCCTCGACAACCTTAGCTCGATCTCCGAGTGGCTGTCCGACGCCATCTGCACCGCAGTCACCGGAGTGGGCGACATTAAGCGGAAGAAGTACTCCGACCAGGAGCTATCGGTGATCCAGCTCCGGCGTTGCTTCATCCTCACCTCGATCCCGCCCCTGATGGAGCGCGGCGATCTCGTCGACCGGACCTGTGCCTTTGACCTGATGCCGGTCGGCTCCCGTAAGACCGACACCGAGATGTCCCGCGAGTGGGCCGCAGCCTGGCCCCTGGCCCTGGGTGCCCTCCTCGACCTGGCCTGTAAGGTCATGTCGGTGATGCCCCTGGTGGCCGAGACCGATGTTCATCGCGACTTCCGTCTAGCCGACTTCGCCCTGATCGCTGCCTCGATGGATCGTGTCGCGGGCACCCGGGCTATGCGCTGCTACCGCGACAAGGTTGCCGATGGGGTCCGGGCCTCGGTCGAAGCCGATCCGTTCGCGGTCCACCTCAGCCAGCTCGCGGCCGAGGGCTGGGAGGGCACTGCCCACATGCTGTTCGACACCTACAAGCACAAGCTCCGTCTCCCGGGGGCCGACCTCTGGCCCAAGAACGCCATCTCGATGTCCAAGCGGATCCAGCGGATGACCGGCACCCTGCGCAAGTCCGGCGTCCATGTCCAGCACGGCAGGCGCAATCGGGGCGCGATCTGGACCCTGTTCCGGTACGACCAGGAGTGACGCTAGTGTAGGTGTGTAGGCCCGGAGGCCCGTATCTCTCTCTGATACGGGCCTCCGTGATGTCCGGGGGCGGTGTATGGGTGCAGGGGTGTATGGTCTCTCCCCCCCCCTCTCCCCTGACAACTCCCCCGTAGGAGGTAGAGGGAGAGCACCCTACACCCCTACACCTGCCTACACCCCCCCTGGCCGCACCTCACCCAGCCGTGCTAGACTCCCCCACATGACATGGCCATGGCGGATCAGCTCCGAGCTACGGACGATCTCGGCCACACTTGCCCAGCTAACAGCGAAGGTGAATAAGATCATGGCAGACCAGGACGCTCTCAACGCGATTGCCCAGCGGATCGAGGCCGACGTGACGGGCGAGGGCGCTGCCCTCCAGACCATCAAGGACGCCCTCGCCGCGCTCCAGGCGACGGCCAGCCAGGGCCAGCCCCTCGATTTCACCGCCATCAACCAGGCCGTGACCGACCTCGACGGCAAGCTGTCCGACATCCAGCAGGTGGCCGCCTCCACCCAGCCCGCCCCCCCGGCCGACCAGCCCCCGCCTGCCACTCCCTGACCCCCGGACAAGCCGGAGCCCGCCACCCCGAGGCGTGGGAGGCGGGCTCCGGCGTGTTCAGTCCGTCTTGTCCCGGTAAGCGTCCCGGGCGATCATCCCCGTCCTTATTCGCTGGGCGCGCTCCGGATGCTTGTCCTCGTATTTCCGATTCCGGGCCTGGCCCTTCGCAGTCTTCGTGTACCGCTGGTGCTTGGTCAGCCCGTCCTCGACCCCGTTCCTGTCAGGCACCGGGCTCCTCCCTTGCGGCTGGCCGGGCGTGCAGCGCGTCGATCCTGGCCAGCACCCGGGCCAGCTCAGTCATCGAGCGCACCGCCAGCACCTTAGTCACCTTGATCGTACCGCCGCTCAGCTCGTCCTGGTATTTGTTTACCTCGGTGAACTCGACCGTCACGGCCATCTTGTACCCGGCCGTGGTCTGGTCCCTGGCCCCGGCCATCAGAAGTCCACCCTTAGCATCTTGTCGATGCGGCCGACCGACTCGCGGTCGTCCCTCGGCATGTCGTTTATGTCGGCCTGCTCAAGCCGGGTCTTCCGCTCCTCCAGCGCCTTCCGGATCTCGTTCGCTTCCGCGAGCGTGCCCTTCCAGGTGAAGTTCTTGTCCTGTGCCATGTCTCCTCCTCGGGTGAGGGGGGCCGGTCGGTCCGGCCCCCCGCTCGTCCTAGATGCCGTTCCTGGCGTAGGCCAGGCTGCTCAGGCAGACCCACTCCATGCCCCGGGTCACGGCCACGTAGCCCAGCCGCAGCTCTTCCTTGCGGGGGGTGCGGCCTGGCAGCGGCTGGGGGAAGTCGTCACCGATCAGCACCCGACGCCACTCGCGGCCCTTGCTCTTGTGCGCGGTCGTGACGATCCGGTCCGCGATGTCTTCCTTGACCAGGCTGCGGGTCATGTCGATGATGGCCTGAGGCCCGTACTCCTCGATCGCCTTCACGATCGGGACCAGGGTCCCCGCGTCCTCGGGCTCCTCCTCGATGTACTGCTTGACGTCTTCCCAGGTCTGGAACCCGACCAGCTCCGGGTGATCGGTGGTCCGGCCGTTCATCAGGGCCTCGGCGGCCTCGGCCAGGTACTGGATCGCGGCCCCGCCCCCGACGATCGCTACCTTGAGCCCGGCCTCCAGAGCCCGCATCGCCCCGCCGATCGTGCCCGCGTTCGTCCGGTAGATCTCGGCGTCCCACTCGTCCCCGGCCGCGATCTCCTGCACGACCTTGGACTCGTGCGCGGCCAGGCCCTGCAGCCGGTGGTCCGTCTCCAGCATCCGCAGGAAGTCGTTGCCCGCGTCCGCGATCTCCGGCCCGAACCGGTAGCTACCCTGGAGCGGCAGCTCCGTCATCGGCCGGGTCCCCACGGCCTCGTGCAGGAGGCTCATCACGTCCTTGGACCCGCGCCACTCGTAGATCATCTGGTTGGAGTCGCCCACCAGGATGACCTGCTTGCCGCGCTGGTTCCGGATGATGTCCCACACGCAGTCGTTGGTGTCCTGGGCCTCGTCCAGGATGATGACTCGCTGCCGCAGGGTCGGCTTGGTAAGCTGGTACATCTTGAGGTAGCAGTCGTGGGTGAACCACAGCTTGCCCTCGGGATTGGTGATGTCCGTGTTCCAGGCCCGGATTGCCAGCTTGGTGACTTCCACCCGGATCGCGGGCCACACCCGCTCGTCGATGCCCTTGGCCGTGGGCACGTGGCGCTGGCGGGGAGCGTCGAAATCGCTGTAGCAGAACCGCTCCAGGGTCCGCCTCACCAGGCTGGCGACCCTCCATCCCTGCATCCGCTCGACGATCACGGCGTGGGAGGCGTGGGCCTGGGCACCGTCCGCGCCCTTGACCCGGGTGTCGCAGGTCAGGCAGTATGCGAAGACCATCTCTTCCGGCAGGCCCAGGGTCCGGGCAGCGTCCCGGCTACGGGGTTGCTTGGCGTTCAGCCGGGCTCCGAAGTCGTTGACGTAGTGGCTGTAGGCCAGGCCGTGGCTGGTCACCACGCGGACGTGCCGGGGGAACCGGCCCTTGGCTTCCATCTTGGTCGAGGAGTTGTAAGCGATGTATAGGATGCTCGCATACGGGTTGGCTTCGGCCACTGACACCATGGTCGTCGTCTTGCCAGTCCCCGCGAGGGCCGCAGCCGCGATGTTCATGTTGCGGTCTTTGCTGGCCTCGACGATCTTCGCCTGCTCCGCGTTGGGGGCGAACTTGCTCACTGGGCGCTCCTGGGCGCTCGGGGGGTCTCCGGCTGGACCCCGGGCTTAGCCGGTAATACCATCCAACCATATCATTGACACGGTGTCAACCCCTGGCGTTGACAGGAGGTCAAGCAGGCTGCTAACGTGGGCACATGCGCAGATGGGAATCATCGAGCCATTCGGACGGCAGCCGGAGAGACCGCACGATGGGCCAGGCCCTCGGTTACCTGGTGTGCCTGGTCCGGGGTCACGTCGACCCGGCCGTGGTGAGTCATCTGCTTGAGCCGCCTAACACTTCCTACTGCCTACGCTGCGGAGATCGCCTTGAAGCTGCCAGACATCGACGGCCTGACCGTCGCCTATGACACCGAGGGCTCCGGCCTGCATGTTGACGACGGAGCCCGGATCAGCGCTGTATCGTTCGCCTTCAGGGACCCGCAGAGCGGGTCGATCCGGTCGGCCTCGGTCCCGTTCGACCAGGGTTGCGACCAGGAGTGGCTGCCCTGCGGACAGAAGGACCTGCCAGTAACCCATGCCCGACGGGTGAACAAGTGGGACCCGGAGCACCGGATCGCGCCCAACAGGGACGAGGCGGTGTGGCACCACCTGCATCGCTGGCTTCTCCGGCAGCACCTGGTGATGCACCACGCTAAGTTCGACTGCCTGCAGGCCGCAGCCGGTCTCCGCAACTCACCGGGGACCGGGTACGACCTGATGCCCCGGGTTATCGCGGACACAATGCTGACCGCTGGGGTCCTGTGGCCCCGCGACTCTGTGGCCCTCAAGGTCCTCGCCGTGACTCACCACTTCGGTAAGGAACTCGGCATCCTGGAGGGGGCCGAGGCCGACGAGCAGGAGGCCCTCGGTCCGTGGAAGGGTCCGACTACCGACCCCCGGTTCGACCTGATCCCCTGGCTGGTCCTCGGCCCGTACTCGAAGCTGGACGCGGAACTTACCCTGATCGCTCACGAGTTCGAGACCGGCATGGTCTGGGAGCCCAGCCAGCGATCGTCGGTCGGGTCCGACCTGGCCCTGGCCCGGGTTCTTTACGGGATGGAGCGGCGGGGAGTCGGCCTCGACGTCCCAGGTATGCTTCGCGAGGCAGGCAAGCTCAGCGGGATGGTCCGGGCGGCCGGAGAACGGGTCCCGTTCAGGGGCTCGACCGGTGCGCCGACTCCCCCGGCAGCGGTCAGGTACTTCTTCGGTGACCCCCCGGGCGGGCTGGGGCTGCTCCCGTTCAATGACAAGATGACCGCAGGCGGCAAGACCAGGGGTCCGCAGCCGCAGGTCGACGAGGAGGTCATCACCCGGCTGGAGAAGCAGGGCGTTCCCGGGGCGGCCCAGTACGCGGAGTACGCGGGACTCAAGGCGGCCCTGGAGAAGTGGTACCAGCCCTGGCCTGCCATGTGCGGGCCGGACGGCCGGATCAGGACCTCGCACAAGCAGGGAACCGTGGTGTCCGGCCGTCTCGCGGTCGAGCGCTGGCAGGCCCAGGCGATGCCCCACGACTACCAGATTCCCGAGGGCCTGCTGCCCCCGCGCTACTTCCTGATTACCGACGACGGCTACGAGGCGTGGGAGGCGGACGCCAGCCAGGCCGAGATCAGGATCGCGACCTACGTCGCCAAGGAAAAGCGAATGTACCGGATGCTCAAGGCCGGTTACGACTCGCACGACGCGGCCACCCTGCTGATGTTCTATCCGGATTGCCAGACCAAGGCCGAGGCGATCGCCAAGCGCGGCCCCGAGGCGTGGGAGAAGAACCGGCAGGTTGCCAAGCGCTGCAACCTGGGCATCCTCTACGGGATCGGTGCCAAGGGTCTGCAGATCCAGATCGCCAAGTTCACTGGTATCGAGTACTCGGTACCTCAGTGTGCCGAGTGGATCACCGACTGGAAGCAGGCCCTGCCCGGGTTCGGCCAGGCCCTGTACGAGTACAGCCAGCTCGCCCAGAGCCAGGGCTTCGTACGGCTGTCGACCGGCCGGGTCCGCAAGTTCAGTGAGTACGAGCCGGTTCACAAGGCGTTCAACCAGCGGATCCAGGGCGAGGTAGCCGAGGCAGCCAAGAAGGCGATGCTCCGGTTCGACCGGGAGTACCCGGGCATGCTCCTGCTCCAGGTGCACGACTCGATCGTCGCCCAGTTCCCGTCGGCCCGTAAGGACGAGATCACCGGGGCGATGCAGCGGATCATGGTCGAGACATTCAGTCAGATGTACTCACCGATCCCGTTCAAGGCCGATTGCAAGCCGTTCGGCCGGTGGGCCTACGCGAAGCCCGAGGAGGTGGCCGCGTGAGATGGTGCCTGCGGATCGTCCTGGAGGGCGACCGGTTCGTGTCGGCCGATCTGTTCGAGGTCCCCGACAGCCACATCTTCGGCCAGTATGGAGCCGAGATTCACGCGGACGTGACCGAGGACATCGGGGACCGGATCCGGCCGGAGCTATCGGGACTGGCCGGTAAGGTCAGCCTGACCGTCGCCTCGGCCGAGATGCGGATGAGCTGGAGGTGCACCGGCTGCCCGGACAGCGGCGGAGGGTCCGGGGATGCCGTCGCCCAGGCCGAGCAGAATATGGCCGGTCACGTCCGGGCCACCGGACACTACGTACAGTCAGAATGGGGCTGAGGGTGAAGCAATGCCTGCTCTTGATGAAGACACAGCGCGGCTGGTCGATACATTCGCTGTCGCAAGTGCCGGACGACCATCCGTTCGGAGATTTCGGGGACTCGATGCACCTGGAGGCCCCCTGGCGGGACTTGAAACCGGCGTCTACCGGATCGCCGCGATCGACCCGGGGGACTCGTGGGGCGGCCTCTCGGAGATCGACCTGAAACCAGGCGGAGGGATACTCCTGGGCGGAGGGTTCGTCGACCAGAGCCGGTACGGCAAGATCCGGCTGATGACCTGCCGGACACTTAAGCCCCTGGATCTGTGCGATGAGCTGGACCGGATGGCCCCGCTGCTCGCTGCGGTGGTTCTGGAACGATACTCGCTGTATCCCTGGATGGCCCGGGAGCAGGGGTTCTCCGAGATGCTCACTCCGCAGATGGTAGGCATGGTCCGCTGGATCGCCCGGTCGCACGGGGTGCCAGTCTACCTCCAGGACGCCAAGGGCACGCTCAAGGAAGGCCGGAAGGTGGCGGCCAGGGCCGGTTTCAAGATGAAGGACCGGGTACTCGGCTCGGGCAAGTGGAAGTACCGAGGCCCGGACTTCGATCTGCCGGGTAAGCCGCACCGCCGCGACTCGGCCGCCCACGGCGTGTGGTGGGCGAGGTTCTCCCCCGATTCACCTATCCGTTGACAGGGTGTCAAGGGGTACACTAGTCTGGGTCTACCTACCCATGGAGGGGAGCTATGACACTTCAGGTAATCGTCGGCGGCCAGTTCGGGAGTGAGGGAAAGGGAGCGATCGCCGCTCACCTCGCTAAGGAACTGGCCGACCTGCTCGCGGTCCGGGTGGCCGGTCCGAACGCGGGTCACACGGTGATCGGGCGCTGTCCGAGCACCTGCCCCGAGCGGAACACGCCGGACGGGATCGGCGGGCATCACCCCGAGGCCCACCCGTGGCGTCTCCGCAGCGTTCCCGTGGCCGCCGTGACCAGGGAAGACGCGATCCTGGCCCTGGGGCCGGGGAGCGAGATCGACCCGTCCGTGACCGTCCGGGAGGTCGAGGAGCTGGACGACGCGGGGTACCGGGTCAGCCAGCGGCTGTGGGTGGACTACACGGCCACGGTGATCGAGCCCAGGCACCAGCAGACCGAGCAGGCTTGCCGGTCAGACGGCGGGGCCGAGCCCGACTTCGCGCACAGCCTGGTCGCGACCATCGGTTCGACCGGCAAGGGCATCGGGGCGGCCAGGGCCGACCGGGCGATGCGGACCGCGCACCTGATCGAGGACAATAAGGAAGGGTGGCCGTTCGCCACTACCGATGTGGGCGACTTCCTGCGGCAGCGGCTGGCCATCGGCGGCAACGTGCAGATCGAGGGGACCCAGGGCTACGGGCTCGGCCAGCACGCGGGGTTCTACCCCTACTGCACCTCCAGCGACTGCACCGCCGTGGACTTCCTGGCGATGGCGGGCTGCCCGCCCTGGCTGGCTGCTCCGGACGACCTGGAGATCTGGGTCGTGTACCGGACCCTGCCGATCCGGGTAGCGGGTAACTCGGGTCCGTTGCGCCACGAGACGACGTGGGAGCAGGTGGGCCAGCCGGAGGAGTACACCACGGTTACCCGCAAGGTCCGGAGGGTCGGCCTGTGGGATGCCGTGCTAGCGCGCCGTGCGTTCCTGGCCAACGGTCACCAGACCGGCCGTGCGAACGTCTTCGCGGCCCTGACGATGGCTGACTACCTGGCCCCGGGCCTGGCCGGGTGCCGGACCCTGGGAGAGATTCCCGACCAGTCGGTACAGGACCAGTTCGACCAGATCGTGTCCCGGTACTCGAAGGACATCGGGGCACTTATCCGGATCGTCGGCACGGGACCGGCCAGCGTGATCGACATGCGCTCGTCCTCGAACGGCAGTAACCGGATAGTAACGGCGGGGCGGCAGTCCCCGGACGGGCCGATCGAGCCCAGAAAAGAGAGGTACCTCGCATGACCGCACAGGATCGCAAGCACGACGACACGGCCGACCTCGGCCCGATCGGGCGGGCCGCCCTGGACGCCTCGGTGCCCAAGGTGGGCAACGTGCTCGGGCCGCAGGTCCCGGCCAGTGTCACGTTCGAGCAGCAGTGGGACCAGTTCGAGCGGTTCGCCCGCGAGATGTTCGAGGCCGACCTCAAGCGGGCCAGGGCCAAGGCCATGGAGTACGGGTCGCACGACCTGGAGATCATGGGGACCTCGATGGTCGCGCTCCTGCCGGAGGGTGGCCTGCTCGACGGCCAGTCGCGTCACGCGGCCGGGATCGAGATGGCCATCGCCTTCTACCTGATGGGGAAGGCGTCCCGGATGTTCGGGGCCTACAAGAAGGGAACCACGCCCGGGGACGACTCCTGGCGTGACGGAAGTATCTACTCGATGATGGCCCGGTACGTCCGGGCGAATGGGAGGTGGATCGGATGAGCATCGGCGGACTGGCCGACGAGGCCCCCGACGAGATCGGTTTCCCGGTGGACACGCGGCCGGACCGGACCAGCCCGGACCTGCCCCTCGGCCCGGTGCTGACCAAGCACGGGTTCGGGCCGGACCCCCGGCCGCACGCCACGCGGCTCCGTGATCACGAGCGGCTGCGGACAAACGGTGGGCTGCTGGCGGCCCGGCTGGGCACGGACCAGTCGGTGCCGCCCTTCATGGCGAGGGCCTACGAGGGCGACTGCGGCCTTGACCTGGCCACGACCAAGGAAGCGGTGATCCGGCCGGGCGAGACCCACAACATCTCGACGGGGGTCGCGATCGCCCTGCCGCCGTACACCTTCGGCTGGATCTGCGGCCGGTCGAGCACCTGGACCAAGTGGGGACTGCAGGTCCTCGGCTCGATCATCGACGAGGGCTGGCGAGGGGAACTCAACGTGCTGGTGTTCCGGCCGGTCCGGTTCCCCGAGCCGAACGACCACGAGCTGGTCGTGCCAGCGGGGACCCGGCTGGGACAGGTGATCATCCTGCCCAACCTGGCCCCGCAGGTCCAGATGTACCGGGTCCGGCCCGAGGACCTGCCCGGCAGCGACCGGGGTACGAACGGCTTCGGCAGCACCGGGTGAACTACAAGCTGATCGCGGTTCCGGAGGACCGGCTGAGCGTGGGAGACACAGGAGCCCACATCATCGGTCCTCCGGGTCCGTTCGAGGTAGTCACCAACCAGAACGTAAGCGCGCTGCTGGCCGTGTCGGCTAACGAGGTGACCGAGGTAGTCGTGCCCCGGGAATCGCTAGCCATCGTCCTGAACTACGCGCATCATGTCGGGGCCAGCAGCCCCGACCGGCAGCTACGGGAGGCCCTGGGCGTCCTGGACGAGGAGATGAGAAAGTGAGCGACCTGCCGAAGGACGGCAGCCTGTCGGGCGAGGAGCTGCCCGACGAGGACGACCTGGCCCGGATGGCTGCGATGATGGCCAACCAGATGAACCAGCCAGCTCAGTCCGGCTGGCGGCCCGGATGCGCCAACTGCCTGAACGGACATAAGCTGGCCATCATGGAGCTGACCGCTAAGCTGAACGGCATGGGGCTGTCAGTCAGTGACCCGGCCTTCATGCAGGCATTCCAGACGGCCCGGCAGGCGGGCATGATGTTCGCCCAGAACCCGATGGCGGCGATCGGCCAGAACGGCACCAAGCCGGACATGATCCCGCCCATCCGGGCCGCCGACGTGATGGTGGGCGGGACGAGCC
>Ga0070709_10000161_pt1 | contig 43173 bp, 40 predicted proteins | sample LARL51metaG_FD_65449 | JGI IMG/M metagenome (GOLD analysis project Ga0070709, IMG submission 65449) | Corn, switchgrass and miscanthus rhizosphere microbial communities from Kellogg Biological Station, Michigan, USA - LAR L5-1 metaG | ecosystem: Host-associated > Plants > Roots > Rhizosphere ... | reverse complement strand
GGCAGGAAGCGGACCACATTGTCGCCGGCGCCGACGGTCAGGAGCTTTTCGTCACGCAGCGCCGCCACCAGATCGGCGGAGGGCACCACGGCCTTCACCCCGACCAGCAGCCCCTCGCCGCGCACGTCCGCGAGGATGCCCGGATGGCGATCGACCACCGAGGCGAGCTTCTGCTTGAGCAGCAGCGACATCTTCTGCACATGGTCGAAGAAGCCGGGTTTTAGCATGACGTCGAGCACTGCATTCGCCGCAGCAACGGCGAGCGGATTGCCGCCAAAAGTCGAGCCGTGCGAGCCCGCCGTCATGCCGGCGGCGGCGTTGGCGGTGGCCAGGCAGGCGCCGATCGGAAAGCCGCCGCCGAGCGCTTTCGCCAGCGACATCACGTCGGGCGAGACGCCGAAGCGACGATGGGCGAACAATTCGCCGGTGCGGCCCATGCCGGTCTGCACCTCGTCGAACACCAGCAACAGGCCGTGCTGGTCGCAGAGCTCACGCAGTGCCTTGACGAAGGCATGCGGCGCCGCGCGCACGCCGCCTTCGCCCTGGATCGGCTCGATCAGGATGCCGGCGGTGTGCGGACCGATGGCCTTCTTCACCGCATCGAGATCGCCGAGCGCCACCTGGTCAAAACCTTCCACCGGCGGCCCAAAACCTTCGAGATATTTTTGCGATCCCGTCGCGGCGAGCGTCGCCAGCGTGCGGCCATGAAACGCGCCCTCGAAGGTGATGATGCGATAGCGCTCGGGGCTGCCCTTGGCGGCGTGGTGCTTGCGCGTCACCTTGATGGCGCACTCCATCGCCTCCGCGCCGGAATTGGCGAAGAAGGCGAAATCGGCAAAGCCGCTCTGCTCGCATAGCCGCGCTGCAAGTCGCTCGCCGTCCGGGCTCTTGAACAGGTTCGACATGTGCCAGAGCCTCGTCGCCTGCTCCTGCAACGCCGCGACGAGCGTCGGATGCGCATGGCCCAGGGCATTCACCGCGACACCCGACGTGAAGTCGAGATAGCGCGCGCCATCGGTTGCGATCAGCCAACAGCCTTCGCCGCGCTCGAACGCGAGATCGGCCCTGGCAAAGACGGGAAGCAGATGCGACGTGGCACGCTCGGTCATGATGATCACTGGATGCTGCGGCGGCCGCAATGCGCGCATTGGCGCGGGGATCGCATCGACGGCTCGCGTCCGAAAAACAAAAACGTGCCGCAGCTTTCTACGGCACGTGGCACATATTGTAGGGCAGGCATGAAAGGTGTCAACATGCCGCCACGCAGGTGCCGCATTGGCTTTTTCGGGTCCTGCATGCGCGTGCGCGCGCGACGATATCCGTGATCTTCCGGGTAACCGGAACATGTGGAATGAGGGCCCGGACTCTTGCGCCGGAGTCACGGCATATTGTAGCGTTTACCCTGTTGGGTACGACATCTCGTGCGACAGTAACCAGATCCTTCTAGTTCTATGGTTCGGCGTAAACGTCCGGGCGCTTGGTCGCGCTCGGCGAGGGCTAAGGGATTCTGACAGCAGGGATTTTCGGAAGGTTTTGACATCGCGGCGCCGCCAAAAAGTAAGGCAGCGCGGCGCGAAGGGAAAGATACGATGACGGTATTAACCTGGTCCGATGAACGCGTCGAACAGCTGAGGAAGCTCTGGGAGGCGGGCTTGTCCGCCAGCCAAATCGCCGCGGAACTCGGAAACGTGACACGAAATGCTGTGATCGGCAAAGTCCATCGGCTCGGCCTGTCGGGCCGCGCCAAGAGCCCCGCATCGGCCGCGCCGCGCCCGCGCAAGGCGCGTCCGGCCCAGCATATCGTGCGTGTCGCGCGGCCGGTGTCGCGCGGCAATACGGCGCTGGCGCAAGCCTTCGAGGTCGAACTCGAGCCCGATCCGATCGCCTTCGACAATGTGGTGCCGATGAGCCAGCGGCTGTCGCTGCTGGAGCTCAACGAGGCCACCTGCCACTGGCCGGTCGGCGATCCGTCGAGCCCGGATTTCTTCTTCTGCGGCGGCAAGGCGCTCGCGGGCCTGCCCTATTGCGCGCACCACTCCCGCGTCGCCTACCAGCCGGCCGCCGATCGCCGGCGGCAGGCGCCGAAGACGACCGCACGGTAATCAACCGGCCGTTTGAAACTCATCCGGTCGCTTGGAATTCCGCCGGCAACCACGCGCACATCAAACCCTCTCCCCTTGCGGGAGAGGGTGCTCCGCGGCTCTCACTTTTGAAACAACGACGACGGCTATTCAGCCTTGGCAAAGCGGTCGTCGAGCGCGTAGCCGGCGCCGCGCACGGTGCGGATCGGATCCTGCTCGCGGCCCGGATTGAGCAGTTTTCGCAGACGGCCGATATGCACGTCGACGGTTCGCTCGTCGATATAGATGTCGCGGCCCCACACGCTGTCGAGCAGCTGCTCGCGGGAAAACACCCGCCCCGGATGTTCCAGGAAGAATTCGAGCAGGCGGTACTCGGTCGGACCGAGATCGATCGGCCGCCCCGAACGGGCCACGCGCCGCTTCTCGCGGTCGAGCTCGATATCGCCATAGGCGAGCACGGTGGCGAGCCGCTCGGGGCTCGCGCGGCGCAACAGGCCCTTCACCCGCGCCAGCAGTTCCGGCACCGAGAACGGCTTGACGATATAGTCGTCGGCGCCGGTCTTCAGGCCGCGCACCCGCTCGCTCTCCTCGCCGCGCGCCGTCAGCATGATGATCGGCAGTTCCTGGGTCTCCAGCCGCGTCCGCAGCCGCCGGCACAGTTCGATGCCGGACAGGCCCGGCAGCATCCAGTCGAGCACGATGAGGTCGGGGACACGCTCCTTCAGCCGCGTGTCGGCATCGTCGCCGCGGGCGACGGTCTCGACTTCGTAGCCTTCGGTTTCGAGGTTGTAGCGAAGCAGCGTGGTCAGCGCGTCTTCGTCTTCCACCACCATAATGCGGGCGCCCATGGCGTCAGGTCTCTCCATTCAAGCGGGCCCGGCTGATCCGAAAGACGCGCCCTGCCCCACTGACCGGGGCGCGGGACGAGCTTTCGGGACCAACGCCCTAGTTTCCAGGAACCGTCGTGGCAAAGGCCGTCATGTCGCCCTTCGGGCGCTTGTCGACCATCTGCTGTCCTTCGATCATGTAGAAAACCGTCTCGGCGATATTGGTCGCGTGATCGCCGATCCGCTCGATGTTCTTGGCGCAGAACATCAAGTGAATGCAGAACGAGATGTTGCGCGGATCCTCCATCATGTAGGTGAGAAGCTCCCGGAACAGCGAGGTGCAGATCGCGTCGACCTCCTCGTCGCCCTTCCACACGCCCATCGCCGCCGGCAGATCGTGGGCGGCATAGGCGTCGAGCACCGACTTGACCTGGGACTGCACGAGATCGGTCATGTGCTCGAGCCCGCGGATCAGTTTCAGCGGATGGAAATCGCTCTCCAGCGCGGCGACGCGCTTGCCCATGTTCTTGGCGAGGTCGCCGATCCGCTCGAGGTCGGTCGCCACCCGCATCGCGCCGACGATCTCGCGCAGGTCGATCGCCATCGGCTGCCGCCGCGCGATGGTGAGCACCGCGCGTTCCTCGATGGTACGCTGCAGAGTGTCGATCTCGAGATCGGCGGTGACCACGCGCTGGCCGAGCGCCACGTCGCGGCGCACCAGCGCGTCGACCGAATCCGTGATCATGCGCTCGGCGAGCCCGCCCATTTCGGCGACCAGCCGGGTCAGCTCCTGCAGGTCGCTGTCGAACGCCTTGGTGGTATGTTCAGAACCCATCATGCTCTCCTAAAGCAACGCAGTCGTTCTAGACACTCTCTGAGGCGATTGCCGCCAGGTTCATCAAGAGAACGCCTCAACCAACCGCACTGCAAACTTCCAAGTTAAGCCAATGCCGCTTCGAATCCGTAAGGCACCAGACGGACCTGCGTCGCGGCCGGCGCAGATCCGCATTTCTCAGCCGAACCGGCCGGTGATGTAATCCTGGGTGCGCCGATCGCTCGGCGACGTGAAGATCTTCGAAGTCTCGTCGAACTCGATCAGCTCGCCCAGATACATGAAGGCGGTCTTGTCGGAGACGCGCGCCGCCTGCTGCATGTTATGGGTGACGATGGCGATCGTATAGTCCTCCGACAGTTCGTGGATCAGCTCTTCGACCTTGGCCGTGGAGATCGGATCGAGCGCCGAACAGGGCTCGTCGAACAGGATCACCTCGGGCCGCACCGCGACCGTGCGCGCGATGCAGAGCCGCTGCTGCTGTCCGCCCGACAGCGAAAGACCGGAGGCGTTGAGCTTGTCCTTGACCTCGTTCCACAGCGCGCCGCCGCGCAGCGCCTTCTCGACCCGGCCGTCCATCTCGGATTTCGGGATCTTCTCATAAAGACGGATGCCGAAGGCGATGTTCTCGTAGATCGTCATCGGGAACGGCGTCGGCTTCTGGAACACCATGCCGACGCGGGCGCGCAGCAGATTGAGATCGAGCCTCGGATCGAGAATGTTGGTCTGGTCCAGCATCAACTGGCCGGTCGCGCGCTGGCCGGGATAGAGATCGTACATCCGGTTGAAGATGCGCAGCAGGGTCGACTTGCCGCAGCCGGACGGCCCGATGAAGGCGGTGACGCGGTTGGTGCCGAGCGTCAAATTGATGTTCTTCAGCGCGTGATGCTCGCCGTAATAGAAGTTGAGGTTGCGCACCGTGACCTTGGCCGGCGCCTCGGGCAGCGTGCCGGAATGGACGCCTGCTTGCGGCGGACTCACGGAAACAGACAGATCATTCATTTTGCGGTCCTCTCGGCACCCAGAATGCGTGCACTGATATTCAGGGCCAGAACGGCGAGCGTGATCAGCAGGGCGCCGCTCCAGGCGAGCTGCTTCCAGTAGTCGTAGGGGCTCTGCACGAAGTTGTTGATGGTCACGGGCAGGTTGGCCATCGTCTTGGTCAGGTCGAGGCTGAAGAACTGGTTGGAGAGCGCGGTGAACAGCAGCGGCGCGGTCTCGCCCGCGACACGCGCGGTTGCCAGCAGCACGCCGGTGATGAGCCCCGATCGCGCGGCACGATAGGCGATCCGCCGGATCACCAGGGAGCGCGGCAGGCCGAGCGCGCTCGCCGCCTCGCGCAGCGGGTTGGGCACCAGCAGCAGCATGTCCTCTGTGGTGCGCAGCACCACCGGAATGACGATGACGGCGAGCGCCAGCGAGCCCGCAATCGCCGAGAAGCCGCCCGACGGCACCACCACCGCGCCGTAAATGAACAGGCCGATGATGATCGAGGGCGCAGAGAGCAGGATGTCGTTGATGAAACGGATCACGGAGGTCAGCCGGTCGTGGCGGCCGTATTCGGCGAGATAGGTGCCGGCGAACAGGCCAAGCGGCGCGCCGATGCCGACCCCGATCACGGTCATGATGACCGAGCCCGTGATGGCATTGAGCAGGCCGCCGGTGGTCGACCCCGGCGGCGGCGTGCTCTGCGTGAAGACATCGAGGTTGAGGCCCGTCACGCCGTTGAACAGCAGCGTGAAGAGGATCAGCGCAAGCCAGGTCACGCCAAAGGCGGCGGCGGCGACGCACAGGCCGCGGACGACGACGTCCTTGCGGCGGCGGCGATTATAGATCGGGTTGATCGATTTCATCGCTTCACTTCCCGGCTTTCTTCTCGAGGCGCAGCAGCATCAACCGCGCGGCGGCCAGCACGAAGAAGGTCAAAACGAACAGCAGGAGGCCAAGCAGGATCAGGCCCGATTGATGCAGCCCGTCGCTTTCGGCAAATTCGCTGGCGATCGCCGCGGAGATCGTCGTGCCCGGGGCGAAGATCGACGTGGAGATGTGAAAGGAATTGCCGATGATGAAGGTCACCGCCATGGTCTCGCCGAGCGCGCGTCCGAGCGCCAGCATGACGCCGCCGATGACCCCGACCCTCGTGTAGGGGATCACCACGCTGCGCACGACCTCCCAGGTGGTGCAGCCGACGCCATAGGCCGCCTCCTTCAAAACCGGGGGCACAGTCTTGAACACGTCGACCGAAATCGCAGTGATAAACGGGAGCACCATGATCGCCAGGATCAGCGAGGCGTTGAACATCGAGAGATAGGAGGGCGGTCCGGCGAAGATCGCGCCCAGCACCGGCACCGAGCCGAACGTGTCGATCATGAACGGTTGGAACGTATAGGCCAGGAACGGCCCCAGCACGAAGAAGCCCCACATCCCGTAGATGATCGAGGGGATGCCGGCGAGCAGCTCGATGGCAATTCCGATCGGCCGGCGCAGCCATTGCGGGCACAACTCGGTCAGGAAGATCGCAATCCCGAGCCCCACCGGTATAGCGATCAGCATCGCGATGACCGAGGTGATCAGCGTGCCGTAGATCGGCGCCAGCGCGCCGAGCACGGGTGGATCCGCCGATGGCGCCCAGCGCTGGGTCCACAGAAAGGCAAAGCCGTATTCCTTCATCGCCGGCCAGGCGCCGACGATCAGCGAAACGATGATGCCGCCGAGGATGAGCAGCACCGAAATCGCGCTGAGGCGCGTGATCCAATAGAAGACGACATCGCCGAGCTTGAATGCGCTCAGGGCCCTCGCGCGATCGTAGGGTCCGGCAGCTTCGATCACTTGGCTGGCGTCGCTCTGAACGGCCATCTCTGCCACGCTTGTCCCCTTAATTCCACGCTTGAACCATTGTTCTTGTCGGGCCGCATCGGGAGCGCCCGCTGGTCTCCGAGCCGACCGGCTCGCTGCCTTTTTTTGGCGGGCATCCGCCGCCCCGCGTCGAGCCGGCGAATACCGGGAAAGCCGACGGGCCACAGCGCCCGCCAACCTCCTCCCCCTGCCGGGGGAGGAGGGCCACTTGCAAATCAAACTCAGCTCTTGATCTCGTCCGACCAGGTCTTCTCGATCTGCTTGATCACGGCGTCGGGCATCGGGATGTAGTCGAGCTCCTCAGCCATCTTGGCGCCCTTCTCGAAGGAGAATTTGAAGAACTTGAGGGCGTCCTGGGCCGCAGCCTTGTCGGTCGCGTCCTTGTGCAGCAGGATGAAGGTCGAGGCGACGATCGGCCACGACTTGTCGCCCGGCTGGTCGGTCAGGATCAGGTAGTAGCCCGGCGCGTGCGCCCAATCGGCATTCGACGCGGCAGCCTGGAAACCTTCAGTGGTCGGCTGCACCGGCTTGCCGGCCTTGTTGACGAGGCCGGTGTAGGTCAGCTTGTTCTGCTTGGCATAGGCGTACTCGACATAGCCGATCGAGTTCTTGGTTTGGCCGACGTTGGCCGACACGCCCTCGTTGCCCTTGGCGCCCACACCCGCTGGCCATTCGACCGCCGTGCCGGACCCGAGCTTGGACTTCCACTCCGCGCTGACCTTGGCGAGATAGTCGGTGAAATTGAACGTCGTTCCCGACGCGTCCGAACGGTGCACGACCGAGATCGCCGCCGCGGGCAGGTTGACGTTCGGGTTGAGCTTCTTGATCGCCGGATCATCCCATTTGGTGATCTTGGCCTGGAAGATGTCGGCCAGGGTCTGGCCATCGAGCACGATGTCACCCGGCTTGACGCCGTCGATATTCACGACCGGAACGATCGCACCCATGATCATCGGCCACTGCGCAAGGCCGTCCTTCTCGAGCTGCTCGGCCTTCAGCGGCGCGTCGGTGGCGCCAAAGGTCACCGTCTTGGCCTGCACCTGCTTGATGCCGGCACCCGACCCGATCGACTGGTAATTCACGATACCGCCCGTGTCCTTCTTGTAGGCATCGGCCCACTTGGACAGCACCGGGAAGATGAAGCTGGAGCCCGCGCCGGTAATGTCGGCGGCATGGGCGGACGTCGCAGCGGCGACCAGGCCGGCCGCGACGATGGCTTTTACGAAATTCATGCTGGTCTCCTTGTTGTGCGGGCGAAGCGCAACACGCACCCGGATGTTGCCCGCAAGCCCCCCTTTAGGAGCGGTCATTGCCCCTTTTATAAAGGTTTGATGACACTTGGATGACAGGTCAAGCTGTTGAGATTACTAAGCTTTACGCCCCAGCGGTAAACTTGGGCTGGGGAAAGCAAGCAATGAACGCTGCCCCGTTCTTCGGCACGCTCTCAATCAGCAGCCGGCCGCGGTGGCGGTTGAGAATATGCTTCACCAGCGAGAGGCCAAGCCCGGTGCCGCCCTGCGCGCGGCTGTCGCCGACGTCGACCCGATAAAACCGCTCGGTGAGCCGGGGCAGATGCTCCGGCGCGATCCCCGGGCCGAAATCGCGCACCATGACCCGGGCTTCCGGCGCGCCGTCGCCCGACAGCGCGGAGGTCAGGGAGACGATGATCCGTCCTCCGGAGGCGCCATATTTCAGCGCGTTCTCGATCAGGTTCTCGAACACCCGAAGCAGCTCTTCGCGGTCGCCGGCGATCGTGACCGGTCCCTCCGGCAGCTCGATATCGACCACCACCTGGCGCTCGCGCGCAAGCGGCTCCAGGCCGTCGGCGACCTGGCGGATGATCGGCACGATATCCACCATCGTGTCCGGACGGACATGGGCCGACAGCTCGACCCGCGACAGCGACAGCAGGTCGTCGATCAACCGCGCCATGCGGGTCGCCTGGGTGTGCATGATGGCGAGAAAGCGCTCGCGCGCCTTGGCATCCTCCTTGGCCGGCCCCTGCAGGGTGTCGATGAAACCCGAGAGCGCCGCCAGCGGGGTGCGCAGCTCATGGCTGGCATTGGCCACGAAGTCAGCACGCATCTCCTCGACGCGGCGCAGCGGCGTCTGGTCGTGGAATGTCATCAGCATGCATTTGTCGGTGCCGCCGAAGGTGGTCGGCACCGGCACCGGCGTGATGATCAGCTCCATCCAGCGGTCGACCGGGACGTGGTCGAGATAGGTCGCCCGCCGCGGTTCTGTGGTGGCGATCGCCTCGCGCAGCGCGGTGATGATCTCTGGCGAGCGCAGCGCGAACTGGGCGAGCTCGTTCTTGCGCAGCGCCGGCGCGAGCTGGGCCGCCGCGGCATTGAGGTGGATGACCCGCCCGGCGCGGTCGAGCAGCACGGCGGGATCGGGCATTCCGGCGACAATGGCGCTGACGGCGGCGGCCTCGACGGGATTGCCGAGCCGGACGTCCTCGCGGGAGGTGACGGCGCCCTGCAGCCGCCACGGCACCAGGGCCGCGGCCGCGATGCAGGCAAAGACCACCGCCGCACGGAGCGGCGACAGCTCATCAAGAGCGACCAGGACGGAGAGAGAAAGCGCGGCGGCCAGCAGGATGATGGCGGAATGACGCAGCCGATCCGGCCAGGGCGAGAAGAACGATGAAGGAGTGGTGGGGGCGTCCAGGGCCATCTCGCCTGCTTTCTCCTGTTCCGTTCCCCTCATGCACTCGGATCGCGCCGCTCCCTTACATAGGCAGCTTCGCGCGCCGGCTGTGCGTCGAGCGCAAGCGCCGCCTGACGCAGGCGCTTCGATCGGGCGCCGATGATAACCTCGCGAAACGTCAGCAAGATTACAGAGATGACAAAGGGAACGATATAGTAGAGCAGACGAAACAGCAGCATGCCCGCGAGCAGCTCCTCGCGGTCCATCTGCCACAGGCCGACCAGCATCGCGGCATCGAACACCCCGAGCCCGCCCGGCGAATGGCTGGCGAAGCCGAGCAGCGTCGCGGACACGAAGATCACGGCGACCACCACGAAGCCCAGATTCGGCTCGTCCGGGACCAGCACATACATCGCCAGCGCACAGAAGCCGAGATCGACGATTCCGATCGCGATCTGCAGCAGCGTCAGCGGCCCGCCCGGCAGCAGCACCGTCCAGGGACCGCGCCCGACCGCCCGCGGCTGGCTCCAGACCCAGGCCACATAGGCGACGAGGCCGAGGATGATCCCGATGGCGACGATCCGGTTGAGCCAGGGCGGCAGCTGATCGATCGCAGCCGCAGCCTCCGGATGATAGGAAATCCCGAGCCCCAGCACGGCGGCATTGCCGAGCCAGAAGGTCAGCCCCGCCAGAAAGCAGATCTTCGCCACATCGATCGCGTTGAGACCCCAAGCGGAATAGATGCGATAGCGCACCGCGCCCCCGGTGAAGACGCTGGCGCCGACATTGTGGCCGATCGAATAGCTGGTGAAGGCGGCGAGCGCATTGATCCGGTAGGGCACGTGAGCGTGCCCGATCGCGCGCACGGCAAACAGATCGTAGAAGGTCAGGGTGAAATAGCCGGCCGCCACGAACAGGCCCGCAAGCGCGATATCCGAGGCCTCGGTGCTCTTGATGGCCTCGATCACCTCATTGCCATCGATGCCCCGGAGCATGTGGTAGAGCACGTAGCATGCGATGCCGATGACGGTGACGCTGACCGCAACGCCCAGCCGGTGCAGGATCTGCCTCTGGCGCAGAACCAGAATCGTCCTGCGGATGGCTTGCAGCATCGCGTGTCCCGCCTCCGAGCTTGATGAACCCTCGCGACGCTCCCACCCGCGAAGTGCGGAAGCGGTGGGCCGCTCGCTGCCTTGGCTGTTCTGGCGCTGCCGTTCTAGCATTCGCTACCCGATGCGACGAGGTCTGTTGAGATTGGCTCGCGTCGAAGCTGACGGAAAGACCCTAGTGAAGATGATGATCTCCCGCGGATCTGGTTCTGGTACGCATCCCGACAATCAGCGGAAAAACGGAAACGAAAGTCGAAGCCACTACACGCATTCCGGATTGAGCGAGGTGTCGATCCCCAGCTTGCCATATTTGGCGCACGCATGTGAATTGGAGACATTGACGCCGACTTGACCTCACCCTGACTGACCCATCTCACGGCGCGACCGCTGTAGCGATCTTTGTCGCTATAGCCGGTCCCGACCACCGTTGGTAGCGCGTTTCCGGACCAAACGGAACTCGCCAGAATGTGAATAAAGGGCGCATCTTCAATATTTTATGAAGCTTGCACCACCGGGCGCGCACGGGATGCCGGCCGCGCCGGTGCCGTCCCGCTAGATTTAAGCAGAGCCGCCCGCCGTGCAGGGGCGGCGGATTGCCGCAAGGGCCGTCGGGTTCGCCCTCAGGCGTCCAGATAACCGCGCACGACCGCTGCTTCGGGGTTCGGGAAGATGGCCATGGCGGTTTTCATGCGACGAAAGCCGAAGCGGTTGTAAAACCCTTCCTTGCCGGGCGCCGCATATAAAATGATCTTCCGGTGCCCAGCAGCAACGCGCAGGAGCCTCGCCGTGATCTCCTTGCCCACCCCCCGTGCCTGATAAGCCGGCAGCACGGCGATGTCGCAGAGGTAGGCGCAATCACGGCCGTCGCCGAGCCCGCGACCCGCGCCAACGAGCACACCCGCGTCGAACGCAAAGCTGCGGAACATGCTGTTGCCGAACACCAGCGCAAGATCGGCGGGCGCCTTGTCACCCAGCGGAGCGACCCGATAGAGCGCTGACAGCTCGTCCCAGTCGACCCGCGCGAGATCATCGGTCCAGTCAAAGGGCATTGCTGCTGCCTCCGTGGCCACTCACTTTCCAGTTCTTACCGCACCGCCGCAACCACCGGCATCGGGAAACTGCCAATTGGCGCGCCGACCGTCTTGTCTCCGACCTTACCCTCGACAATTCCGCCGCCGCCCGGCACGAGCGCCACGTCAGCCGCGAGCCGGGCAGGCAGCGCGCAGGTAAAATCGGCCGCTTGGTCTGGTTAGCCGGTTCGCATCGCTACGCTGCGCCGTACCACCCAGGCCCGCAGCAGGGACCCGACGGCACAGCCGGCGACATAGGGCCCGAGCATCAGGAGCGCTAGCTCCAGCCAGTAGCCGGGACGTCCCGGCACGATGTGAACGAGCGCGACGACCAGGAGAGCCGCAGCAAGCAAGCCGAGCCAGCCGGCCAGCACCCTCGACACCCCTGGCCCGCGATGCACCACCGCGATCCAGCCCATCCCAAAGCCCAGCAGCAGCGCGCCGAGCAGCCAGCCCCAATGGAACGTCACGAGGTAAGCCATGGTCACATCACCTTGAACTCGATGCGGCGGTTCTGCGCCTTGCCTTCTTCGCTGTCGTTCGGAACCAGCGGCTGGGTCGCGCCAAAACCCGTCGCCGTGAAGCGGACGGCCGGCAGGCCGGCCTTCACGAGATAGTCGACGACGGCCTGGGCGCGTTTTTCGGACAACGCCTGATTAATCTCGTCGTCGCCGTCGGTGTCGGTATGGCCGGCGACCTCGATGTTGGAGGCCGGGCAGCGCAGCGCGATTTCGACCAGGCGGTCGAGCAGGCCGGTTGAATCCGGATCCAGATCGGCCTTGCCGGCCTCAAAACGGATGCTTGCCTTGCCGAGCAGTTCCGAGAACAACTGCTGGCACACGGTGGCGTCGACAGGCGCGACCGCGGGCTTGACCGAGACATCGGCCTTGAACTGCCAGTTTTGCGGAAACTCCTTGCCGAGACCGGAACGTATCTGCAGCGCAGCAGCGTCATAAAGCGCATCGCCCGACAGCCTGACCTCGCGATCCGACACCACGAGCGTGCCCGTCGACAGCCGCGACAGTGCGCCGAGCGCCGGCACCACGGCCGCCGCAAACCCGCCCGGCGCGCCGATGCTGGCTTTCAGGTTATCGACCACCTTCTCGCTCAGGAATTTTCGGGCCGCCGCGGCCGTGATCGCGGCGTGGACGGCCTCATCAGGCACATTGCCCGACAGCGTCAGTGTCGACGCCACCGGATCCTTGTTGACCTGGAACACGTAAGGCGGCGCCTTGAGGTCGTTGGCCGCGATCTTGAAGCCTTCCGGCAGTTTCTTGAGCGCCGCAGCGATCGCTTCGCGGTCGCCGAGCTCCCGCGCCATGCCCGACAACGACACGCTGGAGTCCGAGATCGTGAACTTGCCGTCCTTGAGCTTGGCGATCTGGCCGAGCAGCAGCACCGCGGCCTCGTCGAAATGCGCCGGCGCGCCACGCGCCAGCTTCATCTGGTCGGACACTTCGACGCCGCCGAGCGCACCGCGCGCCGCCTCCGCCAATTTGGCCTTGCTGGCAGGCAGCGGGGCGCTGCCGGCGAGTGTCACCCTGACGACATCGCGTTCCGCCGACCAGACGAAGGGCCTGGCTTCCGCCGCCAGGCGGGTCTCATCATTCACCAGGCGGACCCCGGGCACGGCGTCGACGGCACCAACCGCGGCGCTGCGGGCAGCTTCCGAAAAGGCCTCTGCACCCAAGGTGACGTCACGGCCGGCGACCGCGATCGTCGTCTTGTCGAGGACTGCGCCGTGGAGGGCGGCGGCGCTGCGGTCAGCCAGATCGGCTTCCAGTGGAGCAGTGGAGGTCCATGCCGCGAATGCCCAAAGGACGATCAAAGGGATCACGCCCGGCCACCATTTGCTGCTCCACTTGAAAAAACCGTCCATGCAACATCCTGAATTTGCTGGTGTCCCTCGGTTCTGCCGCTCGCAAACGCGCCTCGCTGCGAGGTCGCGCGAACGCCAGAACCGTGACACCAGCGGCACCGGGAAGCAGAGACAAAACAAACCCTTCAGGGGCTGTCAAACCGGAAAATGGCCGCTGAATCGAAGAGCCGCCGCCAACCGGAATAACCGTTTGTTCAGCGGTCCTTCGCTAACCTGCATTAACATTTCAACCCGGCCGCTTACGTTCCATGAAGCAATTTCGCAACACCGTCATCCGCGCCGGGCTGGAAGCGCTGTATTTCAGCGGGGCTCACATCCTGCTGCGTCCGATCCTGGCCGGCGTCGGCGCCATCTTCACCCTGCACCATGTCCGGCCGCGCCGTGACGGCGAATTCCAGCCGAACCGCCATCTCGAGGTCACCCCAAATTTCCTGCGCGCGACGCTCCAACATCTGCGCGCCCATGATGTCGACATCATCACGCTCGACGACATGCATCAGCGGCTGATCGAGGAAAATTTCTCGCGCCGCTTCGCCTGCTTCACATTCGATGACGGCTACCGCGACAACAGGGATTTCGCGCTTCCGGTGATGCGCGCGTTCGACGCGCCATTCACGGTCTATGTCGCGAGCGATTTTGCCGAAGGCCTTGGGCGGCTGTGGTGGGTCGCGCTCGAACGAGTGATCGCAGCCGCATCGTCGATCGAGGTTCCGGTCGGCGGTGTGCCGAGCCGGCTCGACACCACGACGGCGGCCGCCAAGCGAGCCGCCTATCAAAGCGTGCACGACTGGCTGCGCCGCCTGCCGGGCGCGCACGACGTGCGGCGCGAGGTTTCCAGCCTGTGCGCGCGCCATGGCGTCGACGAGGCGGCGATCCCGGGCGAGCTGTGCCTGTCCTGGGACGAGCTAAAACCGTTCGCCGGCGATCCGCTGGTCGCGATCGGGGCCCACACCGTCAGCCACTGCAACCTCGCCAAGCAGCTCAACGAGACCGCCGCCCACGAGCTGACCGAAAGCCGCAGCCGCATCGAAAATGTCCTGCAGCGCCGCGTGCTGCATCTCGCCTATCCCTATGGCGACCGGATCGCCGCCGGCGCGCGTGAGTTCACACTCGCCCGCGCTGCCGGCTACAAGACCGCGGTCACCACCCGGCCCGGCATGATCTTTCCCGAGAGCGCCGCGCACATGACGGCGCTGCCGCGGATCTCGCTCAACGGCAACTACCAGGACGAGCGCCTGCTGCCGGTGCTGACCTCGGGCGCGGCGACGGCGATGTGGAACGGTTTTCGCCGCGTCGACGCCGCGTGACGGCGCTATCGCGCCTTCCCGGGATCAGGGCAGACTATCCGTCTTGACTCGTTTCCGCCGCAGCCTCACAGAGCAATCAAATCTCACGGGGAGGCAAACATGTTCGGCAATCTGTTTTCACTCGAGGGCCGCATTGCGCTGGTGACCGGCGGCTCGCGCGGCATCGGCAAGATGATCGCGGCCGGCTATCTCGCCCACGGCGCAGCAAGAGTCTACATCACCGCCCGCAAGGCCGGACCTTGCGAGGCCACCGCAAAGGAGCTGACCGCGGCCTATGGCGGCGAATGCATCGCGCTGCCGATCGACATTTCGTCACTGGCGGGCGTTGAGATGCTTGCAGGCGAGATCAGGAAGCACGAGCCGAAACTCGACATTCTGGTCAACAATGCGGGTGCGGCCTGGGGCGCCGAGTTCGACGAATTCCCGGAAAGCGGCTGGGACAAGGTGATGAACCTCAACCTGAAGACGCCGTTCTTCCTGACCAAAGCGCTCGCCGCGCCGCTGCGGGCCGCAGCCTCGGCGGAGCGGCCGGCGAAGGTGATCAACATCGCCTCGATCGACGGCATCTTCGTCAATCCGATGGAGACCTATTCCTATGCCGCCAGCAAGTCGGGGCTCATCCATCTGACGCGGCGCATGGCAGCGAAGCTGATCAAGGATCATGTCGTCGTAACTGGCATCGCGCCGGGCCCCTTCGCCTCCGATATGAACCGCGCCGCGCGCGACCATGCGGGCGAGGTGGCGACCCGCGTGCCGGCGGGACGCATCGGCACGACGGAGGACATGGCGGGCGCCGCGATCTTCCTCGCCTCGCGCGCCGGCGACTATGTGGTCGGCGCCACCATCGCGGTCGATGGCGGCATCGTCTACGCCAATGCCGGGATCAAGGGTGAGGGCTGGGATCAGTGAGAGTGGTGCGCACGCTTCCGCCACAAGCACGTCCTCATGCCCCGCGAAAGCGGGGCATCCGGTAACCACCGGCGCGCATCATCGTTGCCGATCGTGGTTGCTGGATCACCCGCTTTTCGCGGGTGATGACAGCCTACGATGTGGCAGAGCCCGCGCTAAATCGCGGGCAAAAAGCCGTCACGTCTCGATCTTCACATATTCGAAATCGCCGGGGCGGTTGTCGATGCCGACCTTGGGCGGCGCGATCCATGACGCGAACTCGCCCGTTTCCGTGACCGGCTGCATCAGCGAGGCGATATAGTCGCCGTCAGCCGTCGACGGCAGCCAGTCGTTCCTGCGCTTGTCCCAGGCCGCATCGTCGATCAAGTCGCCGTCGGGCGTGGCGTGGACCTCCTTGAACTCGCCGATCTCGCGGTGGAAGGCGGTGTGCGGCAGCGCCAGCTTGTAGTCGTAGCCGGCCGTCGAGATCACCTTGTTCCAGCGCAGCATGCCCTTGACGCAGTCCTGCGTGTAGTCGTCGCGCAGGCGCATGTTGAGCGCGGTCAGCGCCGGCTCGTCGACGCGCTTGATCTCGCCATCGACCAGCTTGAGCACCGGATAGGTGTCGCTTGCGAGCCTGTGGTCGTCCTGGATCTGGGTCTCGTGGTAGCGGCCCTTGATGCCGGCGTTGAAGGCGTTCGCCGCATTGGTCGACACCTCCGAGCCGAACAGGTCGAGCGAAAGCGAATAATGCAGGTTCAGCTTCTTCTGGATGGTCGGCAGGTCGATCACCCCGAGCGCGCGCACCTTTGCGACATCGTTGGGATCGTCGATGCCGGCCGCCCGCATCGCCTCGCAGGTGCGCTGCACGACACGCCCTACCCCGGTCTCGCCGACGAACATGTGGTGCGCCTCCTCGGTCAGCATGAAGCGGCAGGTGCGCGACAGCGGATCGAAGCCGGACTGCGCCAGCGAATGCAGCTGCATCTTGCCGTCGCGGTCGGTGAAATAGGTGAACATGAAGAAGGACAGCCAGTCCGGCGTCGTCTCGTTGAAGGCGCCGAGCATGCGCGGCGAGTCCGCATCGCCCGAGCGGCGGCGCAGCAGCTCGTCGGCTTCCTCGCGGCCGTCGCGGCCAAAATATTTCTGCAGCAGATAGACCATCGCCCAGAGATGGCGGCCCTCCTCGACATTGACCTGGAACAGGTTGCGCATGTCGTAGAGCGAGGGCGCGGTCTTGCCGAGATGGCGCTGTTGCTCGACCGAGGCCGGCTCGGTGTCGCCCTGGATCACGATCAGGCGGCGCAGCATGGCGCGATATTCGCCGGGCACCTCCTGCCAGGCCGGCTCGCCATAATGCTCGCCGAACGGAACCACGCGGTTCTCCTCCTGAGGAGCAAGAAGGATGCCCCAGCGATAGTCCGGCATCTTCACATAGTCGAATTTTGCCCAGCCGCGCGGATCGACCGAATAGGCGGTGCGCAGATAGACCAGCGATTGCTGAAAGCCCTCCGGCCCCATGTCGTGCCACCAGTCGATATAGCCGGGGTGCCAGCCTTCCAGTGCCTTCAGCACCTGGCGATCCTCCGATAGATTCACGTTGTTCGGAATCTTGGTCGAGTAATCGACGTTCATGATGTTCATGTTCATGCTTGCCTCCTCGTTGTTGTCGTCATGGCCGGGCTTGACCCGGCCATCCACGTCTTTCCTTTCCATCGAAAGCAAGACGTGGATGCCCGGCACAAGGCCGGGCATGACGAGGCAAAAATCTCTAGACCCTCGTCATATCGAATTTCGGCCTTTCGCCGGTGCCGTAACGCCGCAAGGCGCCGTCCTCGCCGACCGCGTTGGGGCGCTGGAAAATCCAGTTCTGCCAGGCGGTCAGCCGCGCGAAGATCTTCGATTCCATGGTCTCGGGCCCGGTGAAGCGCAGGTTCGCTTCCATGCCGGTGAGCGCATCCGGCGAGAAGCTGGCGCGCTCCTCCAAAAACACCCTGACCTCGTCATCCCAGTCGATGTCATCGAGCGCGAAGGTGACGAGCCCGAGCTCTTCAGCCGCTTCCGCCTCGATGCTCTCGCCGATCTTTTCGCGCGCGCGATCGAGATCGGACGGGCTCGCCTGGAAGCGCGCCTCGAGCCGCGTCAGGCCATGGCTCATCGGATAGGGACCAAAGTTCATCGCAGAGAGTGTGAGGGCCGGCGGCGAATGATTGTCGCCCTGGCGCGAGCCGATCAGCATGTAGGAACGGTCGGCGGCGAACACGAGCTCGGCGAGCGTGCCGACGAAGCAGGAGCCGGGCTCGACCAGCGTCACCAGCGTGCGCGAGGTGACGTCGATGCGCTTCAGCACGCGCTTCCAATAGTGACGGATCTCGTTGACCAGCCAGTGCGCCTTGTTGGCTTCGAGGAAGTCGTCATGGCTGAGCACGTTCGCCGGTTCGCCGTGCGACTTGAACACCAGCATCGCAATGTCGAGCGCGTTCAGACGCAGGTGCAGGATCGCGTCGTCGAGCTCGCGCGCGACCTGCAGCGGCCAGAACCCCGCGCCTTGCGCGACCATCCCGTCAAGGTCCGCCGGCGGGGCCAGCTCCGGCGCCTTGACCTGGATGGTCGCGATGCGCGCCGCGCGATCGATGTCGACGCTGACATGGCTGTAGCGGACGCTGTTCTCGTCGATGGCGCGTGTGAGCGGCGTGAGCGCAACGCCGTTGCCGCTGCCGTTGCGTTTCGAGGCCGCGGCGAATTCCTTCGCTCGCTCGGCGATCTTGCCTTCGAGCTTGCTGTTCGGCGCGACCTCGTCGACGAGGCGCCAGCTGACCGCGCGCTTGCCCTTGATGCCTTCCTCGATGGTGCAGAACACATCGGCATGGTCGCGGCGAACTTTGCGCTTGTCGACGACGCGCGTCAGTCCACCGGTGCCGGGCAGGACCGCAAGCAGCGGCACTTCCGGCAGCGCGACGGCAGCCGCACCGTCATCGGCCAGAATGATGTGATCGGCGGCCAGCGCCAGCTCATAGCCGCCGCCGGCCGCGGTGCCGTTGACCACGCAGATGAAGCGCTGGCCGGAATGTTCGGACGAGTCCTCGAACCCGTTGCGGGTTTCGTTGGTGAACTTGCAGAAATTGACCTTGTGCGCGTGGGTGGAGCCGGCCAGCATGCGGATATTGGCGCCAGCGCAGAACACGCGGTTCTTGCCCGAGCGCAGCACCACGACCTTCACGGCCGGATGCTCGAAACGCAGCCGCTGCACCACGTCCGCGAGCTCGATATCGACGCCGAGGTCGTAGGAATTGAGCTTCAGCTGATAGCCTTCGAACAGGCCAGCGTTCTCATCGACGTCCATCGTGAGCGTCGCGACCTCGCCGTCGACCGCTAGCTTCCAATGCCGGTAGCGCGAGGGATCAGTCTGGAAATCGATGAAGGTCGCGCCTCCCGCGAGCGCGCGCTGTTCCCCGGCCATGAGCCACCCTTGTTTTTTCGGTTCGCTTGATATGAACAATAGTGCATGTTTTTCCGCGCGTCTAGTCAAAACCAGGCCAACATGCACTTTGTTTCATATTCGTGATCAGCAAGGACTTTAGGCGGCGCGTCCCGCCGGCTGTTCGTGCATGTCCATGACGGCGCTATAAAAATCCCGAAGAACGGTCAGCGTCGCCGCGGCGGCCTCGCGATGCGGCGAGTGTCCGACCTCGGGCAGAACGGTCACCTCGACCGGGCAGTAGCATTCCTGCTGCGCGATCTCGATTTGCCGCAGCGTGCCATATTGATCCTCCGCGCCCTGAATGATCGCGACGGGCACGCGGATATAGGCAAGATAGTCGGAAATATCGAAGGCGCGGAATTCTGGATCGAGCCAGGCGCCGTTCCAGCCGTAGAAGGCGTTGTCGACATCCTTGTGCCAGCGCGCGAGCTTTGCGCGCAGGTCGGTGGTCTCATAGGTCGTCTTGATCTCGGCGATCGAGGCGACGCAAATGTCCTCGACGATGAAATGCGGCGCGAGCAGCGCGATCGCGCGCACGCGATGATCGGCAATGCCGCCCGCATACACAGCGGCGATCGAGCCGCCGTCGGAATGTCCGACCAGAATGCCTCGCCGAAAGCCGATCGCGTCCAGCAGCTTCGGCAGCACCTCGAGCGCCTCGATCTGCATGTAGTCGATCGGACGCGGCAATGTCACCGGCGAGGAGACGCCATAGCCCGCGCGCGAATGGACGAACACGCCTGCCCCCGTGGCGGCCTGCAGGCGGTCCGGAAAATCGCCCCACAGGGCGGCCGAGCCGAGGCCCTCATGCAGCATCACGATGGTCGGCGCATCCTCGGGCTGCGGACCGATCATGCGGTATTCGAGCTCGGAGGAGCCAATAGTGAGAAAGCCGGTGGAGCGGAGTTTCATGCGTTGCTCTTGCTCTTGCCATCTCGTCATGCCCGCGCTTGTCGCGGGCATCCACGTCTTTCCTTTTTTGTGCTTCAAAGACGTGGATGGCCGGGACAAGCCCGGCCATGACGACGGGTTAATGGGCTAACGATGCGCGCCCTCGCGCAGCTTGAAGCGCTGGATCTTGCCGGTCGCGGTTTTCGGCAGACTGTCGACGACCTCGATCCAGCGCGGATATTTCCACGGCCCGATCTTCTGCTTGACATGCTCCTTCAGCACCTCGTGCAGGTCGCCGGCATCCGCGCCCGCGCGCAGCACCACGAAAGCTTTTGGCTTCAGCAGCCCTTCCGGATCGGCCTCGGGGACGACGGCAGCCTCCAGCACGGTCGGATGGGTGATCAGCGCGCTCTCGACCTCGAACGGCGACACCCAGATGCCCGACACCTTGAACATGTCGTCGCTGCGGCCGCAGTAGGTGTAACGGCCATCGGCATCCCTGGTGTATTTGTCACCGGTGCGGGTCCAGTAGCCCTCAAAGGTCGAGCGGCTCTTGTTGCGCTGGTTCCAGTAGCCCTCGCCGGCCGACGGCGCGTGCACCAGCATCTCGCCGACCTCGCCGTCGGCGACGTCGCCACCCGCTTCATTGACCAGCCGCACCTGATAGCCCGGCACCGGGCGGCCCGATGCGCCGTATTTGATGTCGCCGGGCGCATTCGACAGGAAGATGTGCAACAGCTCGGTCGAGCCGACGCCGTCGAGGATGTCGACGCCAAAACGCGCTTTCCACGCATGGCCGATCGATTCCGGCAACGCTTCACCGGCCGAGGTGCAGATGCGCAGGCGCTTGCCCGCGCCCTCGTTCGTCAGTTCATGCAGCATCGCCGCGAACAAAGTGGGCACGCCATAGAAGATCGTCGGGCTGTAGGTGTTCAGGAGCTCGAACATGCGCGCGGGCGTCGGGCGCTCGGAATTGAGGATCGTGGTGGCGCCGACCGACATTGGAAAGGTCAGCGCGTTGCCGAGCCCATAGGCGAAAAACAACTTTGCCGCCGACAGGCAGACATCGTCCTCGCGGATGCCGAGCACCTGTTTGGCGTAGGTCTCGGCGGTCGCGGCCAGATTGCCATGCAGATGCCGCACGCCCTTGGGCATCCCCGTAGAACCTGATGAATAGAGCCAGAATGCCGGCTCGTCCTCATGGGTCGCGACGGTGGCAAAGCTGTCGCTCTCCTTGGCGATCTCATCGGCGAACAGCTTGTGGCCGAAGGCATTCTTGCCGGATACCACGACGTGATCGAGATCGCTCATGCGCCCGACAATATCCTTCACGACGGGATAGAGCGCCTCGGAGACGACCAGCACGCGGGCGCGGCAGTCGGCCAGGATGTAGGCATATTGCTCGGCCGTCAGCAGCGTGTTGAGCGGCACCGGCACGATCCCGGCGCGGATCGCGCCGAGAAAGGCGACCGGAAAATCCGTCGTGTCGAGCATGATCATGGCGACGCGCTCTTCGCGGCGGACGCCAAGCCGCCGCAACATGTTGGCCATGCGGCGCGACTGCCGCTGCAGCTCGCCATAGCTGAGCTCGGAGGCCGTATCGGTGAAGGCGAGCTTGTCCCCGCGTCCCTCATCGACGTTGCGGTCGAGCAGCCAAGTCACCGCATTGTAGGAACCGGACGTCCCGATCACGACGCTTCTCCCTGTCGTTTTAAGAATTATAGTTCATAGAAAGACCACCGGCAGCGCTTGCTGTCAATCCTCTCCGGCATTATGTTTCCGACGAATGAGTGACGCCAACGACCCGGAATCCGATTTTCTCGAACAGCTCGGGCAGCGTGTCCGCACGCTGCGGTCTCTGCACGGCATGTCGCGCAAGGTGCTCGCAAAGGTCTCGGGGATTTCCGAGCGCTATATCGCGCAGCTCGAGAGCGGCAAGGGGAACGTCTCGATCGTGCTGCTCCGGCGCGTCTCCAACGCGATCGGCGCACCGCTGGAAGACCTGATCCCGATCAACGATCCCGCGCCCGACTGGCAGGTGATCCGCGATCTCTTGCGCAAGGCCTCACCCGGCCAGATCGCACAGGCCAAGGAAATCCTGTCGAGCAGCAGCACCTCAGCGCAGCGCCGGCCGGCTTTTTCCGGCATCGCGCTGATCGGCCTCCGCGGCGCAGGAAAATCCACGCTCGGAAAACTGCTCGCCAAAACCATCGGCTGGAATTTCGTCGAGCTGAACAAGGAGATCGAGCGGCAGAACGGGCTGTCGGTTTCCGAGATCATCAATCTCTACGGCCAGGAAGGCTTTCGCCGCATGGAGCAGGCCGCGCTGGCCCAGCTTCTGGCGCGCAAGGAGCTGATGGTGCTCGCGACCGGCGGCGGTATCGTCTCCGAGCCGCTCACCTTCGACCTGATCCTGAAATCCTTCTACACGATCTGGCTGAAGGCCGAGCCCGAGGAGCACATGGCGCGGGTGCGCCGCCAGGGCGATCTGCGGCCGATGGCCGATGATCGCTCCGCGATGGCCGAGCTGCGCAACATTTTGAAAAGCCGCGAGCCGCTCTACGCCCGCGCCAATGCCGTCGTCGACACCGCGGGGCTGTCAGTCGACGCTGCCGCGGCTCGCCTGAGCGACGCGGTCGCGCCGGTGATCGAGAGCGAAGCGCGGATGTTCGCGCACGGCTGAGCCCGCCGTTTGGTTCGCGTGCAATCACTGCCCGCGCCCACCCCCGTTAACGTTGATAGGAGGTTAATACCTCAACCTTGGACAGCACACCCTCCGCCTGTGTTAACAGGCCGTTAAACGGGTGGAGAAGGTCATGCACGATCGGCGGCAGCTGTTCAGGAACCGCGTGTATTACGGCGGCGAACTCGCCTTCAATGGGCGGAGTTCAACACTCGCCTGCATCGTTCGCAACTTCAGCACGCGGGGCGCCAAGATCGAAATCGAGGGCTCCGCCGTTTTTCCCGACAAGCTCGACTTCACGGTCGAACGCAAGGGGCTCTCCTGCCTCGTACGCCTGGTCTGGCGCAATCAGACGGAGGCCGGTCTCGTCTTCGCCGAGGCGCACGCGATCGACGCGCCCGTCCCGCTCGACTGGGCACGCAAGCTTGCCGCCAGCGAGCGGATCAACCGGCGCCTGCAATCGCGCATCGAGCAGCTGCGCTCGGAATATTAGAGGCGCACATGCATTCGCAGGAAGAAGCCGAAGCCGTTGCCGCTTCGCCGGGTGACGCGGCAGAGGCGCCGCAAGCCTTTGCCGAACCGACGCGGCGCATCTGGCCGCGGGTGCTGCGCATCGTCCTGCTTGTGGTGTTCAGTCAATACCTGATCATCGCCCTCGGCGTCGGGCTGTCGTTCGCCGCCACCCTGCGCCATTATGTGACACCGCAGCTCCTCGCCACGTTCGAGGCCATCGCCAAGGCACTGAAGCCTTGAGCGCACAGGCAACCGGTTACGGACTCCGCTCGGCGTCGCGGAGCTCGGCGTAGCTCAGCGCACGCAGATCGGTCCCGTCGAAATAGACGAAGCGAAGCCGGCGGCGCTGCGAGACGAAATTCGCCGGCAGCGGGTCGTAGCGAAAGGTGCCGCCGCCGAGATGCGGCGTCAGGCTGCCGACGTCGGTGAGCGCATCGATCTCGACCCGCAGCAACCTCAGGCTGACATCGCCGCTCTTCAGCTCGAAGGGCACGCGGGCGAGCCGCAAGAAGCTCGTCGGATCGGTCGCGGTCACGAAGGCCTCGACGAAGGCTTTTTCGACCTTGTCGAGATCGGCCTCCGGCGCCGTCACACGTGTCCCGCCCTCGGGCTGATGCGGCGTCTGCCATTGCACCGGTGCGCGATGGCCGTGCGGGTGATTGTGGCCGGGGCCGTGCGAAGCATGAGGATGGTCATGATCATGCGAATGGTGATCGCCGTGGTCATGATCATGATCATGATCATGATCATGATCGTGGGCGTGATGGTGATGGCGATGCATGACGGCCTCAATAGGCGACGGGCTTGTTGATGATGGATTTGTGGCTGCCGAGCTTGCCGTGCGCCACCATCGAGCCGAGCGCCTCGACGACCACGCGCACACCGATCAGAGCGGTGATGTCGGAGGTGTCGTAAGGCGGAGAGACCTCCACGACTTCGAGCCCGCAGAGCCCCTCGGCGGCAACGAGGCCAAGAATCTTCAGCGCCTCCCGCGGCAGGAACCCGCCCGGCTCGGGCCAGCCGGTGCCGGGAACGAAGCCGCAATCGATCGAGTCGACGTCGAAGGAGATGTAGACCGCGTCGGCATCCTTCCAGGCCAGCTCGAGCGCGATCTCGGCGGTCTTCTCCAGCCCGATCCGCTCGATGTCGGCGATCGTCAGCACATTGGTGTTGCGCTTGCGCGCGACCTCGACACCTTCGCGCGGCACCTGCCAGCCGCCGATGCCGAGCTGGACCAGGTTGGTGGGCGACACGTTCGGCAGATTGGTCGCCCAGTACCAGGGCGTGGTGTGCATGCGCTCGTCGAGATCCTTCTCCTGGATGTCGATGTGGCGGTCGAAATGGATGATGCCGATCTTCTTGTCGGTGCATTGCGCGATGCCGCGCACGCAGGGGAAGCCAATCGAGTGATCGCCGCCGAGCATGATCGGCAGCGCGCCGGAGGAGAACACGTGCGCAACGCCGCGCGAGATCTGGTCAAAGCTCTTTTCGAGGTTGGCGGGGATCGTAAACACGTCGCCGGCATCGCACAGCGTCATCTGCTCGCGCAGATCGACGCCGAGTTCGTAGTTGTAAGGCGTATAGAGCGCGGAGATGCGGCGGATGCCTTGCGGCCCGAACCGGGTGCCGGGACGATAGGTGGTGCCGGAATCGAAGGGGATGCCGATCACCGCCGCATCATATTTTGCGACGTCACGCACGTTCTCGACATAGGGCGCCTTCATGAAGGTGTTGATCCCGGCGAAATGCGGCAGCTCCCCGCGCGCAAAAGTCGGGATGTCGCGATCGGTCAGGCTCTCCGCGCCGGGCAAGCCCATGTCGAGCGCCCACTGCCGCTCCTTGCGCCAGCCCGCGCTCGGCAGCTTTCCTTCGGCATCCAGCGACTGCCAGCCTTGCGTGGCCATCTTGTCGAAGTCGGGATGGTGCCGCCGCGCCTGCAGTCTTTGAGGCCGGAGGCCGGCGTGATGCGCGCGGCGCGCGCGGAAGTCGAATGGCATGAATGGCACTCCTTGCTGGCCTTGTGGCGTCTTATTGCTGGGCCTGTGCCCGGACGAACCCGAGCACCGGCACGGTGCTGTCGCGCGTCAGGTCGAGGTCGTAGGTGATCTTGGCGCCGAACCGCTCCGGCGCCTGCGGATCGCGGCGCACGCGATCGAGCGCGATCAGCCGTGTCGCAAGACCAAAGGCTTCCTTGATGTCATGGGTGACCATCACGATGGTCATCTTCAATTCGCGCCAGAGCGGCTTGATCAGCGCGTGCATCTGCGCCCGGGTGCCCGGATCGAGCGCGCCGAACGGCTCGTCCAGCAGCAGCACGCGGGGCCGCTTGGCGAGCGCCTGCGCGATCGCAAGGCGCTGCTGCATGCCGCCGGACAGCGCACTCGGATATTTCTCGCAATGCTCGGACAGGCCGACGGCGTCGATCAGCGCCCGGCTGTGCTCGACGGCCTTGCGGCGCGCCGTCCCGAGCAGCCGCGCGGAAAATCTTCGTTCGGCGAACTCGTAACCGAGAAGTACGTTGCCGAGTACGGTGAGATGCGGGAACACCGAGTAGCGCTGGAACACGATGCCGCGGTCGGGGCCCGGCTCGGCGGGAAAGCTTTCGCCATCGAGAAAGACCTGGCCTTGCGTCGGCCGCTCCTGGCCCAGGATCAGGCGCAGAAAGGTGGTCTTTCCTGCTCCCGATGGGCCGACGACGGAGAGGAACGTTCCCGACGCGATCTCGAGATTGATGCGCTCGAGCACGACCTGGTTGCCATATTCGACCCAGACGTTGCGGAACGACAGCGCACTCATCAGCGCGGCTCCTGCACGAACGCCCAGGGAAAGGTTTTGCGACCGACATGGACCAGCGCCAGGTCGAACAGGTAGGCCAGCAGCGTGATCCAGGCGACGTAGGGCAGGATCACGTCCATCGACAGATAGCGCCGCACCAGAAAGATGCGGTAGCCGAGCCCGACGTCGGACGCGATCGCCTCCGCCGAAATCAGGAACAGGAACGCCGGCCCGATCATCAGCCGCACGCATTTGATGAGGCGCGGCATGATCTGCGGCAGCACCACGCGGATCGCGATCTGCCAGGTCGAGCCGCCGAGCGTCTGGGCCTTGATGAGCTGTTCGCGCGGCATTGCGGAGACCTCGAGCGCGAGGTCGCGGATCAGCATCGGCGTGACGCCGATGATGATCAGCATCACCTTCGACAATTCGCCGAGACCGAACACGATGAACAGGATCGGCAGCACGGCCATCGGCGGAATCATCGACAGCACCGCGATCAGTGTTCCCAGGCCCGCCCCTGCGACCGGCAGCAGACCAATCGAGAGGCCGAGCACCAGGCCGACGGCCGCCGAGATGCCAAGCCCGAGGACAAGGCGCTGCAGGCTGGCCGCGGTATCCACCCAGAGCACGTATTCGCCGGATCGCCGGTCCGGCTCCGCAGCCAACCGCTGCGTGGTCGTGACCATCTCGGAGACCGGCGGCAGCAGCTTGTCGTTGGGATTGGCGGCGCGTCGCTCCGCCGAGCCGATCACGTAGACCAGCGCGATCAGCAGGAACGGCAGGATCGCAAGCAGGATCCGGCCGCCCCGTGGCGGGACAACGTTCATGGCACGCGTCATTGTGCGCCTTCTCCCCGCAGCCGCCAGCGCCGATCTCCGGGCGCCTAAAGCTTTCCGTCCGCGGCAAGCTTCATGTAGCTGGGATCGAAGCGCAGCTTGACGTTCGTGGTGGCGCCGAGGGTCGAGGTCGGCGTCTTGATCCCGATCGCATCCTTGGACTTGACGTTCTCACCGAGCAGATTGTGCTCGAAGCAGAAGCTGCGCACCAGATCCATGATCTTCGGCAGATCGGAACCGCTCATGAATTCGGCGCCGTCCTTGGGCGTGTAATACATGTGCGTCGTCTTGAGCTGGGTTTCGAAACCGGCGAGGTCCGTGCCCGACAGCTTTGCCATCGCCTCGCGCGCCGCCGTGCCCTTCTCACCCTGGTCCTTCATCAGCGCGATGGTCTCGTACCAGATGCCGACCAGCGCTTTCGCAAGCTCCGGATTGTCCTTCAGCGTTTCGCTGTTGACCACCATCAGGTCCTCGATCTCGCCGGGGATCTTGCTGGAATCGAACACCAGCGTCGCGCCAGGCTCCGCCTTGACCTCGAGGAGCTGGGGATTCCAGGTGACGATTGCCGTCGCGTCCGGCGACTTCGAAGCGGCGACGATGTCGGCATCCGAGGTGTTGACCGTCTTGATGTCCTTCTCGCTCAGCTTCACGGTGCCTAGGCCGCGGGCCAGCAGATAATGCGACACCGACAACTCGACGAGATTGATCTTCTGTCCCTTGATGTCGGCGAGCGTCTTGCCCTTCTTCAGCACGACGCCGTCGTTGCCGTTGGAGTAGTCGCCCATGATCACCGCGGTCGTGTCGACGCCGCCCGCAGCCGGAATCGTCAGCGCGTCCATGTTGGTGACGGTGACGCCGTCGAACTTGCCGGCGGTGTACTGGTTGATCGACTCGACGTAGTCGTTGATCTGCGTGACCTTGATGGTGATGCCGTATTTGTCGGCCCACTTCTTGACGATGCCGGCTTCGGCCGCATAGGGCCACGGCATCCAGCCGACATAGATCGTCCACGCGATGTTGAATTCCTTCTTCTTCGCCGCAAGCGCCGGCGAGGTCGGCGACGCTGCGACGAGAAGGCAGGCAGTGCAGGTAGCGGTGATCAGGTTTCGTAGGGTCGCCATGTCCAGTCCTCAATTGGTTTGATGACCGCGGACTGGCAAATAGGACCTGAGTGCCTGCCAAGCGCGGCCACTGAGGTCTCCCGGGCTTTTATCCCGCCGTGCACCAGGGGTTGCACCCCCGGCGGCAACTCTCGGACCAGACACTCCCTGACAGGGAATCGGAACCCTAGCTGCCAACTCTGGCTCTTCCAGGAGCAATAAAGGTGCCAAGGAAGGCTTGGGGAAAATCCATATGGAATCAGAGAAGCAGGCTCTGGCCGATGCCTAAAACACCGGCACACGAACTTTTATTGGGCACGCCCGCCCGACCCATCGCTGGCAAGCTAAGCCGAGCCGGCCGTGATGGCGCGGTCGTGCTCCTCCAGAATGGCCTTCAGCCGCTCCTTCACCTGCTGCGAGCCGGCGCCGGTTTTTTCGTCGATCTGCAGCCGGCGCAGCGAATTCTGCGTCATCCTGTTGGCGATCCATTTGCGCTCGAAGCCGAGCGTCGATTGCACGGTTGCGATCACGGTGACGACGAGCGACAGGATCGTCGCGACCGTTTTCGGATCGTCATTCCACACCTTGACGGTGGTCTGCGACATCACCGCGGCAGCCGCGCTGCATACGACAATGCAGATCGTCGAGCCGTGGTTGGCGAAGCTCCAGAGCCGCTTTCCCCTGCGGCTCCGCTTCAGCGCGGCATCCAGCGTCTTCGAGACGAACTGCGCGCTCTCGTCGATACCCACACCCGCAGCGACTGCCTGATCCGCCATCGTCGCCTGATTACCCCGGAGAAGATCACGCGTCCCGCGGCTGGTGTCGGACATGGCAATTCCTTTTTTAGCCCTTCAAACGCGCATGACATTGATGCCGGTTCGTGGCGTATCCGCGACGGAAAGCCCTTGCCTGCAAGGGCAGGCCGGGTAACCTCGCCAGCCACCACCGCACTACCGTCGATGAGGCCTTTCGCCATGATGAGCCAGGAGCAGAACGATCTGATCACGCGCACGGGCGCGAAGGCCCCCTGCGGCAGGCTGATGCGGATGTACTGGCAGGCGGCGGCGCTGGTCGACGAACTCTCGGGCGAGCGGCCGGTGCGCCCGGTTCGGCTGCTCGGCGAAGATCTCGTACTGTTTCGCGACGAGCAGGGCCGCTATGGCCTGATCGACCGCCACTGCGCCCATCGCGGCGCCGATCTCGCCTTTGGCCGGCTCGAACATGGCGGCCTGCGCTGCGCCTTCCACGGCTGGCTGTTCGACACCTCGGGCCAATGTCTGGAAACGCCGGCCGAGCCAAAGGGCTCGCAGCTCTGCGCCAACGTCCGGCAGCGCGCCTATCCCGTGGTCGAGCGGAGCGGCATTCTCTGGGCCTTTCTCGGCGAGGGACAGCCCCCGGCCTTTCCGGAGATCGACTGCTTCATCGCGCCGGGCAGCCACACGTTTGCGTTCAAGGGCCACATGGCCTGCAACTGGCTGCAGGCGCTCGAGGTCGGGATCGATCCGGCGCACGCTTCCTATCTGCATCGCTTCTTCGAGGACGAGGACACCTCGGCCGCCTATGGCCGGCAATTCCGCGCCGCCTCCGCCGGCAGCGAATTGCCGATGACGAAAATTCTCCGGGACTACGACCAGCCGATCATCAATGTCGAGCAGACCGAATACGGGCTGCGCCTGATCGCGCTGCGCGAGCTCGACGCGGAGCGCACGCATGTCCGCGTCACCAACCAGCTGTTCCCGCACGGCTTCGTCATCCCGATGAGCACGGAGATGACGATCACGCAGTGGCACGTGCCGGTCGACGACGAGAACTGCTACTGGTACGCGATCTTCACCAGCTATTCGACGCCGGTCGACAAGCAGAAGATGCGCGCGCAGCGGCTCGAGCTCTACGAACTGCCGGACTACATCTCGCGCAAGAACAGGGCGAATGATTACGGCTTTGATGCCGGCGAGCAACGGACGTCGACCTATACCGGCATGGGCCATGACATCAACGTCCACGACCAGTGGGCGGTGGAATCGATGGGCGCCATCCAGGACCGCACCAAGGAGCATCTCGGGCAGAGCGACAAGGCAATCGTGCAGTATCGCCGCCTGTTGCGGCAGGAGATCGAGAAGGTTTTGGGCGGCGAGATGCCGATTCTCGTGCTCGACGAGAGCAACGCGAGAAGCATCCAGGGGCCGGCGACGATGGACGGCATCGGCCCGACCCAGGGCTGGGAAACGTTCTGGATGGAGGTCGACGTGAAGCGCCGCCGCGGCGCTCCCTGGGCCGCGCCGGTGCCGAAGGACATCGCCGCGAAGGTCCCACACCTGACGGCGGCGGAGTGATGGGTTTTTCGTCATTGCGAGCCGAAGCGAAGCCTGTCATCGGGCCGCGCTTTGCGCGGACCCGTTGGCTCCTCGCAATGACGGCCACTATGCATTCGTCCCAGGTCTCACCTTCGAGGATCCCGCATTGAGTTTCGTCGTGCGTCACGCGCTCTGGTCGGACGAGCAGAAGGAAGCAGCCCAGCGCCTGCGCCGCGTCGCCGAGGAAAAGGGTCTCGAACTCATCCGCTTCTCCTTTCCCGATCAGCACGGGGTTTTGCGCGGCAAGGCGCTGGTTGCGAGCGAGGCGCTTGGCTGCCTGGAAAGCGGCGTCACCATCACCACGACCATGTTCGCCAAGGACACCTCTCACCGCACGGTGTTCCCGGTCTTCACCGCGGGCGGCGGCTTTGGCATGAAGGAGATGGAGGGCGCGGCCGACGTCCTGATGGTGCCGGACCCGCTCACCTTCCGTATCCTGCCCTGGTCGCCGACCACCGGCTGGGTGCTGTGCGACGTCCATTTCAGTGACGGCAGGCCCGTTCCCTTTGCCACGCGCCAGCTGCATCGTGCCGTCCTCGCCGATCTCGCGGCGCGCGGCTACGATCATGTCGCGGGCCTCGAGGTCGAGTTTCACCTCTTCAAGCTCGATGATGCCAAGTTGGCGGCGGGCGATGCCGGCCAACCCGGCCAGCCGCCGCAGGTCAGCCTGCTCTCGCACGGCTATCAATATCTGACCGAGCAGCGCTACGACCAGATGGAGCCGGCGCTGGAGATCATCCGGCGCGACATCCTCGCGCTCGGCCTGCCCTTGCGCTCGGTCGAGATCGAGTTCGGGCCGAGCCAGTGCGAATTCACCTTTCAGCCGCGGTCGGGGCTGGAGCCGGCCGACAACATGGTGCTGTTCCGATCGGCGGTGAAGCAGATCGCGCGCCGCCACGGCTATCACGCGACCTTCATGTGTCGGCCAAAGCTGCCTAACGTATTCGCGAGCGGATGGCACCTGCACCAGTCGCTGACCTCGCGAACGAGCGGCGAAAACCTGTTCGTCACCAAGGATGCCGGCGAGGTTCTGAGTGCACTCGGGCGCGGTTATCTGGCCGGGCTGCTGGCGCATGCCCGCGCCTCGGCGGTGTTCTCGACACCGACCATCAACGGCTACAAGCGCTACCGCTCCTATTCGCTGGCGCCCGACCGCGCGATCTGGGGACGCGACAATCGCGGCGTCATGATCCGCGTGCTCGGCGGCGCCGACGATCCGGCAACGCGGTTGGAGAACCGGATCGGCGAGCCCGCCGCCAATCCCTATCTGTACATGGCCTCGCAGATCCTTGCGGGACTTGACGGCATCGACCGCAACCTTGATCCTGGACCGTCGGCGGATACGCCCTATGAGACGCAGGCCGACCTGCTGCCCAGGAGCCTGAGCGAGGCCATCGCCGCTCTGAAGGATGACGAACTCTTTCGCGAAAAACTCGACCCGCAATTCGTCGACTACTACGTTCACATCAAGAACGCCGAGATCGAGCGCTTCCAAGCCGAAGTCTCCGACTGGGAGCACCGCGAATATTTCGAGATGTTTTGAGGCCCGCGTTGCCGACGATCAACGCGCGCGGGCCGCTGAACGCCCAAGATAAAATCTCGGCAACCTTGCCGTGGTCAGTGACCGAACTTGACGGCCACGCCGACGATCAGGAGCAGCGCGATCGAGAAGACCGGCGAATAGGCACGTTTCGCCGCGCCGCTCCGCCAGTTGGCGATCGCTCGAAAGGCGCGGCGGATCGTTGACGAGGCTGAACGCGTTACCGAAGAGCTGGACATCTCTCGCTCGCATAAAAGGCTGGTTCGTGCGCGGATTGAGCGCCGCCGAACATGCGCGCGAGTTCCATATGAATTCAATCGAGGAGCGCCGGCGTTCCCATAAGGGCGGCATAAGTAACGCCCGGAACGCCAACCTGGCGAACTGATCCCGCGGGTCTATTCGAAACCTTGCACCGGCGGTGCCTTGGCGTGCGGAGCCGGTGCGGTTGCTGGAGGCGTCGGCATTCTCGCCTGCGCGGAGGCAACCGAATTATCTGCAGGGGTCGCCGGCGCAGTCGCCTGCCCGGTCCGGTTCGGCGCGGCCTGATCGGGAGTCGTCCGCGACTGCATCTGCCTGGCCCGCGTGCGGGCGCGATATCTGGCCCGCTCCCTGCCGTTCACGCCCCAGGAACTTCCGATCGCCGGCCCCGCAGTATAGCCAACCACGGCGCCGGCCACCGCGCCGACCGGCCCAAAGACGAGAGCCCCGGACACCGCGCCGAGCGCAGCGTCGGTGCCGCGGCTTTCGGCCCGTGCCGAGATCGGCACCAGCACAACGGTCAGAAGCGCCAGTGCGCCAAAAATCTTCATCATGGTTCCCGGGAAGAGCTTGAATCAGGTTCCGAAACGGAACCTGATTCGTCCAAGAAGTCTGTCTCACGATGAGACAGAAATGTGATGGCATTCAGGCGACGCCTGCGGCGCAATTTGGAGCGCCGGCCAACGAGTTCCACGAGGCCAGGAGAGTGAAATCGGCGGTCATCCGGCGCGTGGCCGGCACATACCGAACCTTAACGCTCGTCGTGTTCTGATCCTCGAACTTTAATCAATTGCAAACCGACCGATGCCCATGCGTTTGACGATTTCCCGGGCGATCATCGCCTTCGGTGCCCTTGCCGCCGCGGGTTTTGCCGCCATCGTGCTGACCAGCACCGTCTCACTGAACGAGTTGCAGGTCGGCGGCCCGCTTTACAACAAGATCAAGCTCGGCAACGACCTCGTTGCCGATATTCTGCCGCCTCCGGAATACGTCATCGAAGCCTATCTCGAGGCGACGCTGGCACTCCACGATCCGGCATCCGCGCCGGCCCATCGCGAGCGGCTCGTTCAGCTCAAGAAGGACTACGACGATCGGCGCGACTACTGGACGAAGTCGGATCTGACGCCCGCCATCCGGACCATGCTGGTCGAGAAATCCGACGCCGAGGTGCAAAAATTCTGGAACGGCCTGGAGCGCGATCTCCTGCCGGCGCTGGCGTCCGGCAACGCGGCCGCTGCGGCAAAATCCTACGCGGATCTCACGAAGGCCTATCTCGCCCATCGCGCCGTCATTGACGACATCGTCAAGCGGACCAATGACGAGAACGCGGCGACCGAGGCGGAGGCCGCGGCCAGTGTGCACTTCTTCTCGATCGCGCTGTGGTGCGTGTCCGCCCTGGTCTTCCTGATCGTCGGCGCAGGGGTGCTCGGCGTCGGTCTTGGCGTGATCCGCCCGATCACCGCGATGACGGACGTCATGAAGCGGCTCGCCACCGGCGAACTCGGCGTCGCCGTCCCGTCGCTGTCGCGCAAGGATGAAGTCGGCGACATGGCCAAGGCGGTCGAGGTCTTCAAGGACAACGCGCTTCGCGTCAAGGACATGGAAGCCGAGCAGGCCGCGCTGAAGGAGCGCAGCGAGGGCAATCGCCGGACGGAAATGTCGCGCGTGGCGCGGGATTTCGAGGCGACCATCGGACAGATCGTCAAGTTCGTGTCCTCGGCCTCCTCCGATATCGAGGCCGCGGCCTCGACGCTCAGCAAATCGGCCGAGGCGACCCAGGGCCTGTCGACGACGGTCGCCAGCGCATCGGAGAAATCGGCGGTCAACGTCGATTCCGCCGCCGCCGCGTCGGAAGAGATGGCGAGTTCGGTGTCGGAGATCGGCCGCCAGGTGATGGAAGCCCAGAAGATCACCCGCGCCGCCGTCGACCAGGCCGCGCAGACCAACCAGCGTGTCTCGACCCTGTCACAGGCTGCCGGGCGGATCGGCGAAGTCGTCAAGATGATTACGGCGATCGCCGAGCAGACCAATCTGCTGGCGCTGAATGCGACCATCGAGGCGGCGCGCGCCGGCGAGGCCGGCCGCGGTTTTGCCGTCGTGGCGTCCGAAGTCAAGGCGCTGTCGGCTCAGACCGCGAAGGCCACCGATGAAATCTCGGGGCAGATCACCCAGATGCAGGCGGCGACGGAGGACTCGGTTGCCGACATCAGGGAGATCGGCTCGACCATTGCGCGGATCTCGGAAATCTCCGCGGCCATCGCCGCCGCCGTCGAGGAGCAGGGCGCCTCCACGCAGGAGATCGCGCGCAATGTGCTGGAAGCTGCGAGCGGCGCCAGGCAGGTCGCGGGTTCGATCGCGCAGGTGACGAACGGCGCCGTCGACACGGGCGCCAAGGCCCAGCAGGTTCATGGCTCGGCCGGCGCCTTGCTCAATGAAAGCCGGCGCCTGAGCGAAGAGGTCGACAGGTTCGTCGCCACGATCCGCACCGCGTAAGGCATCTGGCAGCCAGGCGGTCAGCATCCCGCGAAGCCGTCAGCAAGCTCGGCTTTGAAACATTGCGGACGCGCTCTCAGTCGTCATGGCCGGGCTTGTCCCGACCATCCACGTCTTTGATCAAGCAGGACAGAAGACGTGCATGCCCGGCACCGATCTACGCCTTCGGCTTCGACCCGGCGCGGCACCTCGGCACGCCGAGGGGTCGAGTAAAACGTGCCGCTCAGCGACCGCCGCCGGCTGCGATGGCGGTTGCTTCGGCCGCGGCGCGCTGCATGTTGGATGACATCTCGCCGGTCACGGTGCTCTGCTCCTCGACCGCGGCGGCCGTGGTGGTGACATATTCGCTGACGTCCTGGATCGCCTTCTTGATCTCGTTGAGCGCGGCGACCACATCGCCGGAAATGCCGTTGAGGCTGCCGATCTCGGTGCCGATCCTGTCGGTGGCCTGCTTGGCCTGGTTGGCGAGGTTCTTCACCTCCGAAGCGACCACGGCAAATCCGCGGCCGGCTTCGCCGGCGCGCGCCGATTCGATCGTTGCGTTGAGCGCAAGCAGGTTGATCTGCCCGGTGATGTCGCCGATCATCTGGGCGATGCCGCTCATCGCCTGTGCCGCATCGGACAGCCGCTTGGCCTGCGAATCGGCAGACGCCACCCGCTCGACGGCGCCGAGTGCGGTTTCCCTGGATTTCACCATGGCCTCGGAAATCTCCCGCACCGAGGCGTTGAGCTCCTCGGCGCCGGCCGCGACCGTCTCCATCATGCCGCGCACGCGCTCATTGCCCATGCGCACCAGAACCTGCCTGGTGATGTCGCTGGCATATTTCACGACCTTGAACGGCTTGCCGCTGAGATCGAGGATCGGATTGTAGGACGCCTGGATGTAGACCTCGCGGCCACCCTTGCCGATCCGCTTGAATTCGCCGGCTTGATATTCGCCGCGGTTGAGCTTGGCCCAGAACTCGCGATAGTTGGCGCCGTCCCGCTCCGCAGGATCGACGAACACGCTGTGATGACGACCCTTGATCTCGGACAGCGAATAGCCGAGCGCATGCAGGAAATTATCGTTGGCGCCGATGATGGTACCGTCGAGATTGAACTCGATTACGGCCTGCGATTTGCCGATCGCGGCGATCTGGCCGGCAAGATCGGCATTCTTCAATTTCTGCACGGTGACGTCGGTTGCGAATTTCACCACCTTGAACGGCTTGCCCTTGTCATCGAACACCGGGTTGTAGGAAGCCTGAATCCAGACTTCCCTGCCACCCTTGCCGATCCGCTTGTATTCCCTGGCCTGGTATTCACCGCGATTGAGCGCGGCCCAGAACTCGCGGTACGCGGCGCTGTCGCGCTCCGATGCTTCCACGAACATGCTGTGGTGCTTGCCCTGGATCTCGGGCAGCGTGTAGCCAAGGCCCTTAAGGAAATTGTCATTGGCCGTGATGATGGTGCCGTCGAGATTGAACTCGATCACGGCCTGCGAGCGGCCCGCCGCGGCAACCTGGGCGGCATAATCGAGGTTTTGCAGGCGAATGCTGGCATCGGCCCATTCGACCACCGTGCCGGCACGGCTGCCATCAGATTGATGCAGCGGCGTCGCAACCAGATCGAAGCTCCACTTGCCGATCCTGATCATCGCGCGATGCGCCGACTTCAGCGATTGCAGCATCTGCCGCTGATGGCTCGGGTTCTTGTGGAAGACATCGATATTGGTGCCGACCAGTCTGTCGACGCTGAACTGCGGCAGGTCCTTCTTCAGGTCCGGCTCGGCCTGGCGCAACAGCTTCGTGACCGCCTCGTTCATGTAGACGATGTTGAACTTGTCGTCGGCCACCATCACGTTGGCGCTGATGGCCTTGGTCGCGAGTGCGGTCAGCGCCTCGGCGCTGTTTCTCCGTTGAAACATGTGGCTCCTTTGCCATGCACACGAGTGTCTCCGTGCAGTTTCGGACCGTAGAATCAAGGGCTGGTTAATATTGGGTTCCGTAAAAGCACGGGATTTACCGTCAAATTCTTGAAAATGCTAATGAATTCGCGCAATGGTTGCGGCCTGCCCGAAACGACATTTTCAGTAGATCTGCAGGGATTGCCGACGAGCACGCGCCGAGCGCGATTCGTGTTTGCTCAGATTCCGAGATAGCGGTGCTGCAGGTCAGGCTCCGCCATCAACTGCTCCGATGAGCCGCTCCACACCGTGCGGCCGCGCTCGATGATGAAATGGCGGTCGCAGATTCGCGCGAGATGCCCGACATTCTTGTCGATCACCAGGATCGACTGCCCGCGCGCCCTGAGCATCGACAGGCAGTTCCAGATCTCTGCCCGGATCAGGGGCGCGAGGCCTTCGGTGGCTTCGTCCAGGATCAACAGCCGCGGGTTGGTCATCAGCGCGCGCCCGATCGCGAGCATCTGCTGCTCGCCGCCGGACAAGAGATTGCCCATGTTGCCGCCCCGCTCGGCGAGCCGCGGGAACAGCGTGTGGATCTTGTCCAGCGTCCAGGGATCCGACACGCCGAGCCGGTTGCCGCTGGCAGCGACGAGATTTTCGCGCACGGTCAAGTTGGGAAAGATCTGGCGTCCTTCCGGAACGAGGCCGACGCCGAGTTGCGCGATCCGGTAGGACGCAAGCTGGCGCACCTCCTGACCGAGAAAGCGGATCGCGCCTGCGCGCGCCGGCGTCAGCCCCATGATCGAGCGGATCGTCGTGGTCTTGCCCATGCCGTTGCGGCCCATCAGCGAGACCATCTCGCCCGGCCGGACTGTGAGCGACAGGCCGAACAGCACCTGGCTCTGGCCATAGCAGGTCTCGATGCCGTCGACCTCGAGCAAGGGCGCGGCGCCGGCCGTTTCGCGATCAGCCATGGTGCGTCACCACGTGCTGGTCGCCGAGATAGGCGCGCTTGACTTCGTCGTTCTGGCGGATCGCATCCGGCGCGCCGGACGCGATGACGCGGCCATAGACCAACACGCTGATGCGGTCGGCGAGCGCGAACACCGCTTCCATGTCATGCTCGACCAGGACGATGGCGACCTCGCGCCTGAGCTCCTTGAGCAGCTTGACCATGCGCGCCGATTCGGTGACGCCAAGGCCGGCCATCGGCTCGTCGAGCAGCAGCAATTGGGGCCGGCTCGCGAGCGCGACCGCGAGCTCGAGTTCGCGCTGCTCGCCATGACTGAGTTTTGCGACCACCACGTCGGCGCGATGGCCGAGGCCGACGCGCTCCAGCGCGGCGTGGGCCGCTTCGCGCAAGCGCGCTTCCTTGCGCGCATTGGCGAAGAAGCGGAAGGAATGGCCGGCATGCGCCTGCACCGCCAGCGCGACATTGTCGGCGGCCGTGAAATCCGGCAGCAGCGATGTGATCTGGAACGAGCGCGCCAGGCCAAGGCCGCAGCGGCGCCAGGCCGGCAACGCGGAGATGTCGCGACCATCGAGATGAATGCTGCCCGCATGCGGCGCGAGGTGCCCAGTCAGCTGGCTGATCAGCGTGGTCTTGCCGGCGCCGTTGGGACCGATGATCGCATGCAGTTCGCCGCGGCCGACATCGAGACAGACGTGATCGGTCGCGACGATGCCGCCGAAGCGGCGGACCAGATTGTCGACCCGGAGCAGCGGCTCAGCCACGCGACAGCCTCCCGAGCACGCCCATGATGCCGCCGCGTCCGAACAGCACGATCAGGAGCAGCAGCGGCCCCATGATCAGCGCCCAATATTCGGTGATCTGCGACAAGAACTCCTCCAGCAGCAGGTACACGATCGCGCCGACCACAGGGCCGAACAAGGTCGCCATGCCGCCGAGGATGACCATCACCATGAGATCGCCCGAGCGGGTCCAGTACATCACGGCGGGACTGACGAAATCGGTATTGTTGGCGAGCAGCGCGCCGGCGAGGCCGCACAGCGTCCCGGCGATGACGAAGCAGACGAGCTGGTAGCGTTTTGCGGGAAACCCGATCGCCTGCATGCGTTGCTCATTCGAGCGCAGGCCGCGCACCACCATGCCGAAGCGCGAATTCACGATGCGCCAGATCAGGAACACGGTCAGAAGCAGGCAGGCGAGGCAAAGATAGTAGAACTGCACGCGGCTCGAGAGATTAATCAGGCCGGAAAAATCGCTGCGCTTGTAGATGGTGAGCCCGTCGTCGCCGCCGTAGCGCGCAAGCCCCGAGGCGACATAATAGGCCATCTGCGCGAAGGCGAGCGTGATCATGATGAAATAGACGCCGCGGGTGCGGAGCGACAGCGCGCCGATTACCAGTGCGAACAGCGCGGAGGCCAGGAGCGCCACCGGAAACTGGATGAAGCCCGAGCCGATCCCTTCCTGCGCCAGGATGCCGACGGCATAGCCGCCGATCCCGAGATAGGCCGCATGGCCAAAGCTCATCATGCCGCCATAGCCCATGATCAGGTTGAGGCTTGCGGCCGCCAGCGCCATGATGACGATGCGGGTGAACAGCGTCAGCACAAAAATGTTGCCGGAGAGCGCCGAATAGAGCGGCAGTGCGAGCAGCCCTGCGACCGCCAGCACCGCGACGAGGTGCCCGGCATTCAGTCGTGTCTTCATCATCGTCGCGCGGCCGGAAACAGCCCCTCCGGTCGCACCACCAGCACGATCGCCATCAACAGATAGATCAGCATCGAGGACAGCGCCGGCGCCGCCGTCGAGGCGGCGGCCGAGCTCAGGATCTGCCGCAGCAAATTGGGCAGGAAGGCACGGCCGAGCGTATCGATCAGGCCGACCAGGATCGCGGCCAGGAACGCACCGCGGATCGAGCCGATGCCGCCGATCACGATCACGACGAAGGCGAGGATCAGGATGTTCTCACCCATCCCGATCTGCACCGTGAGAATCGGAGCCTGCATCAGCCCGGCGAGACCGGCCAGCGCCGCGCCGAGCCCGAACACCAGCGTGTAGAGCAGTTTGATGTTGATGCCGAGCGCGCCGATCATTTCCCGGTTCGAGGCGCCGGCGCGGATCAGCATGCCGACTCTCGTGCGCATGACGCCGAGATAGAGCAGCAGGGCGACCAGCAGCGCCACCACGATAATGGCGAGACGGTAGGCCGGATAATGGATGCCGGGCAGGATCGGCACCGGCACCGTGAGCCAGTCCGGCAACTGCAGCGCCAGCCCCGCCGGCCCCCAGATCAGCCGCACCGCCTCGTTGAAGAACAGGATCAGGCCGAAGGTCGCCAACACGTGATCGAGATGGTCGCGGCCGTAGAGATGCCGAAGCGCGACGACCTCCAGCACGATGCCGAGGACGAGCGTGGCGCCCAGCGCAAGCAGGATCCCAAGCAGGAAACTGCCGGTCTTGGCGACCAAGGTCGCCGCGAAATAGGCTCCCATCATGTAGAGCGAGCCGTGCGCCAGGTTGACGAGATCCATGATCCCGAACACCAGCGTCAGCCCCGCAGCGAGCAGGAACAGCAGAAGCCCGAACTGCAGGCCATTCAGGATTTGTTCGATGACGAGAAGCATCAAGAAGCTGTCTTGCTGGATGAACAGTCGAGCCGCGCGATTCGCTCACCTCTCCCCTGCGGGGAGAGGTCGGATTGCCCAGAGCGATGCCAGGCATCGCACTGGGCAATCCGGGTGAGGGGGCGCTGCTCTAACGAGGGACCGTAACCCCTCACCCCAGCCCTCTCCCAAAGGGAGAGGGGGCGCACCTCCGTTGCGGCAACAGCCCCATTCAATCTCGTCACCCCCGACAAAAGGCGGCAGCGCGGCAGGCGCTACCGCTCTCGCGCTTCCTTCTACTGCATAGCAAATTCTGCGGCTATTTCATCGGGCATTTGTCGTGAAAGCGGTCCTGGTCGTCCTTGACGATGGTGGCGACCGTCTTCAGCGAGAGCTGGCCCTCGGCGTCCTTGACCACGTCCTGCAGGTAGAAATTCTGGATCGGGATGTGGTTGTTGCCGTATTTGAAAGGCCCGCGCAGCGACTTGAAGTTGGCCTTCTCCATCTCGGCCTTCATCGCGTCCTTCTTGGTGAGGTCGCCCTTTACCGCGACCACCGCGCTGTTGATCAGCTGCGCGGCGTCATAGGCCTGCGCGCCATAATAGGTCGGCCGTAGGTTCGGATACTTCTTGCGGTAGTCCTCGACGAACTTCTTGTTCTGCTCGTTCGGGAGGTCGTTGACCCATTCCTGGGCACCGGGAACGCCGAGCGCGTTGTCCTTCTGCAGCGGCAGCGACAACTCGTCGATCGTGAACGCGGTGTAGAGCGGAATCTGCGGCTTCAACCCGGCCTGGACGTACTGGTTGAGGAACTGCACGCCGGCTGCGCCCGGATAGAACACGAAGATCGATTCTGCCTTGGAGTTGCGCGCCTTGGTCAGCTCGGCGGAGAAGTCGAGCTGGCTCGGCCAGACCGTGTATTCCTCGCCGACCACCTCACCCTTGAAGGTGCTCTTCACGCCGGCCAGCATGTCCTTGCCCGCGGCATAATTGGGCCCGATCAGAAACACCGACTTGACGCCCTTCTGGTTCATGTAGACGCCCATGGCCTGCGGCGTCTGGTCGTTCTGCCAGGAGGTCGAGAACACGTAAGGCGAGCACAATTCGCCGGCGAGCTGCGACGGGCCCGCATTGGCCGAGATCAGGAAGGTCTGCGAATCCACCGCGGTTTTGAGCGAGGCCAGCAGCACGTTCGACCAGATGTAGCCGGCGATGAAATCGACCTTGTCGGACTGCACCAGTTTTTCGGTCTTCTGCTTGCCGACGTCCGGCTTCTGCTGGTCGTCCTCATAGATCACCTCGACCGGCTTGCCGTCCATCTTGCGGCCGAGATGATCGAGCGCAAGCTCGAAGGAATTGCGCATGTCGTTGCCGATCACGGCGGTCGGACCGCTGAAGGTCGAAACAAATCCGATCTTGATGGAATCCGCTGATAGCGCGGAACTGCCGAGCGCGAGCCAAGCCGCGCCCGCGAGCCAAAGTGCCGTCCTCATCTTCATGTCCCCTCCCTTGCCTTCTATCGTTCCGGCTAGCCGGCGAATGCCCGTGCGAACATGCGCGACAGGTCGCTGCCGGATACCTCTTGTCATCCGCGCGCCTGTCTTGTGTGCGCAATCCCGAGCCGGCAGCAAGACAGAACCCGCCACCGACCCATAGACCTTCGCAAGGGCTCATGAACCATAATTCGCCTTCAGCGGCAAAGGCAAGAATTATAGTTCAAGGTAGACCGACAGCGTGCAGCGCAAAAAGCCGCAGGCGCGGCGATCCGCGACTGCGGCTTGAATGGGAACGGCTTAGGCGCTTCAATCCTCGCCCAGCATCCGGTAATTGCCGACGATGGTTGCGTGGCGCACCACCGGCGCTTCGGCACAGCGGTCCCTGACACCGCTCTGGAAGGCCTGGAACGCCCCGAGTTTGGGGAGCGCGCTGCTGCCGTCATCGGCCTCGGTTTCAACGATGTGGACGAATGTGTCATCGTCGAGCCGCAGCGTCATGTAGCGAACGCCTGCGGGCTTCTCGACCGCCAATTCCTTGAAGACCGCCGCCACCAGGTCGGCGTTCTGGTTGGCCATTTCGGGCTTGGTCCGGTAGCTGATCAGTCTTCGGTTCATCGCGCGCTCCTGCTTCTTGGCTGCTAACTCTGCCAGGGACGTTCGAGGCCTGCGAAAGATTCCGGGCGAGCGAAACAATTTTGGCCGGGCGACATTGGTCGCGACTGAGAATGTCGATCGCGTTCCGCTATCGCCCGATAGCAATGGTCGGCTTGGATTGGACGCAACAATCGTCCAAGATGATGCTCACGACATCAAATGCGGAGGCCTCGGCCAATGACCATGGCGCCGTCAAATCCTCATCACGTGGTCATCGTCGGCGCCGGCTTTGGCGGCCTGGAGGCGACCTATCGGCTCGCCGGCGCCGGTGTCCGCATCACGCTGATCGACCGTCGCAACCATCACCTGTTCCAGCCGCTGCTGTACCAAGTGGCGACCGCCTCGCTGGCGACCTCGGAGATCGCCTGGCCGATCCGCTATTTGCTGCGCAACCGCCCCGAAGTGACGACGCTGTTCGCCACCGTCTCGGGCGTCGATGCCGCAAGCCGTCGCGTGCTGCTCGAAGATGGCGGCGAGGTGAACTACGACACGCTGGTTCTCGCCACCGGCGCGCGCCACGCCTATTTCGGGCATGACGAGTGGGAGCAGTGGGCGCCCGGCCTGAAGACGCTCGAGGATGCCACCACGGTGCGGCGGCGCATCCTGGTCGCTTTCGAGCGGGCCGAGCGCGAGACCGATCCGGTGCGCCGCGCGGCGCGCCTGACCTTCGTCATCATCGGGGCCGGACCGACCGGCGTCGAACTGGCCGGCACCATCGCCGATCTCGCCCGCGACACGCTGCCGCAGGATTTTCGCAATATCGATACCCGCAAGGCGCGCGTGGTGCTGATCGAGGCCGGTCCACGGGTGCTGGCCGGCTTTCCCGATGACCTCTCGGCCTATGCCCAGGCCTCGCTGGAACGCCTCGGCGTCGAGGTGGTGCTGGGCCAGCCCGTCACGGACATCACGCGCGACGGCGTGGTCTATGGCGACAACACGCTCGCGGCGAAAACCATCATCTGGGCCGCCGGCGTGCGCGCCTCGCGCGCCGCCGAATGGCTCGGCGCGCCGGCCGACCGCGCCTACCGCCTGCAGGTCGAGCCCGACCTGACCGTCCCCGGCCATCCCGACATTTTTGCCATCGGTGATACCGTGACGATCTCGGCCTGGAACGGCAAGCCGGTGCCCGGCATTGCGCCCG
>Ga0070709_10000159_pt1 | contig 43637 bp, 40 predicted proteins | sample LARL51metaG_FD_65449 | JGI IMG/M metagenome (GOLD analysis project Ga0070709, IMG submission 65449) | Corn, switchgrass and miscanthus rhizosphere microbial communities from Kellogg Biological Station, Michigan, USA - LAR L5-1 metaG | ecosystem: Host-associated > Plants > Roots > Rhizosphere ... | reverse complement strand
GCGCTGATCTTCGACCTCATCCGCACCCGCCAAGCCGACCCCCACGTGGCCCAGCGCGACGACGTGCTGTCCATGCTGGTGCAGGCGCGCGACGAGAACGGTGAGGCGATGACCGAGCAGGAGCTCCGCGACGAACTGATGACCCTGCTCATCGCCGGCCACGAGACCACCGCCACAGCCCTGGCCTGGTGCTTCAACCTCCTGCTCACCCACCCCGAGGAGCTGCGCCGCCTGGGCGACGACCTCGACGCCGGCAGCACCACCCGGCTCGACGCGGTGATCAAGGAGTCGATGCGCATGCGCCCCGTCGTCTCCATCGTCGCCCGCGTGCTGCATGCGCCGATGCGGCTCGGTCGCTGGACGCTGCCGCCCGGCGTGCTGGTGGCGCCCAACATCGAGCTGGTGCACCACAATCCCCGCCTCTACCCCGACCCGGAGCGCTTCGACCCCGGCCGCTTCGTCGACAAGCAGGTGGAGACCTACGAGTGGCTGCCCTTCGGCGGCGGCATCCGCCGCTGCCTGGGCGCCAGCTTCGCGGTCTTCGAGATGCGCACGGTCATCCCCATCGTGCTGCGTCGCGCCGGGTCGCTGCGGCTGGTCGAGCAGCGCATGGACGCGGTGCGCCGCCGCGCCGTGGTGATGGTTCCCGAGCACGGCGTGCGCGTCGTGCTGGAGCGTCCCCTCGCCGCCTGAGCCGCGACGGCGGCAACCTACTCGGTGAGCTGCTGCCGGAAGAAGGCCAGCGAGCGCTCCCAGGAGCGCTGCGCCGCATCCGCGTCGTACGCCTCGGGCCGGGTGTCGTTGAAGAAGGCGTGGTCCCCCTCGTACCAGAAGAACTCGACCTGCTGCCCGCCCGCGGCGATGGCCTTCTCCAGCTCCGCCACCTTCTCCGGCGCGTTGTAGCTGTCCTTGCCGCCGAAGTGCCCCTGCACGGGACCGCTCAGCTTCGACCAGTCCGCCGAGTAGCTGGGCCAGGGCATCACCGGGTAGTAGGCGACGGCGGCGCGCACCTCGGGACGCTGCGTGGCCAGCAGCAGCGAGAGCCCGCCGCCCATGCAGAACCCCACGGTGCCGACGGCGTCGCCGGTGGCGCTGTCGGACTGCAGCAGCCACCGCACCGCCCCGCCCATGTCCCTGGCTGCGCGCGGCAGCTCCATCTCCATCATCAGCTTGCCGGCGTCGTCCGGCTCGTCGTTGGAGGCACTCGACCCGTGGTAGAGGTCGACGGCCAGGGCGGTGAACCCGTCGCGGGCGAGCCGGTCGCAGACGTCCTTGATGTGCGGCACCAGCCCCCACCACTCCTGGATGACCACGATGCCGGGCCCGCTGCCCGACCCGGGTGTCGCCAGGTAGCCGGACGCGCTCTGGCCGTTGCTGGGGAACTCCACCATATCGCCCATGCTTCTCTCCCGGTGCGGGTTTCGACGACGCCCGTGACGGAGAGCGAGGATAGTCCGCCGGGACGGCCCCCCGCCGGACCTCAGCGCACCACGTACCGCGGCGGGTCGCCGTCGACGCGAACGGCGCGACCGTCGCCCACCAGCTTCTCCAGGTGGGCCTCGACGCTGCGCGCCGCCAGCGCGTGCAGCGCGTCCGGGTAGGCCGCGTAGATCTCCGGCACGACCTCGATCGGGGCGGTCGCCTCGCCGCGACGCCGCACCGCCTCGGCGACCTGGGCCTCGCGCTCCAGCCGGTGGGCGATGTACTGCTCGATGACGGCCACGCCGTCCTCGATGACCCGCCCATGCCCGGGATGGATCACCGCCGGCCGCAGGGCGAGCACCCGGCGCAGCGACTCCATGTAGGCGGACATGTCGCCGTCGGGCGGGTTGATCACCGTGGTCATGCCGCTGAGCACGTGGTCGCCGGTGAACAGCTCCGACGACGCCTCGTCGAAGAAGCAGAGGTGGTCGGAGGCGTGGCCGGGCGTGTGCACGGCGCGCAGCTTGACCCCGCCCGCGCTCACCGTGTCGCCGTCGCGCAGCGGCTCGGCGCCGTCGTCGCCGGGGTCGAGCGCGCGCAGCGGTGCCCCTGTCCGCGCCGACAGCTCACGGGCCAGCGGGCGGTGGTCGGGGTGCGAGTGGGTGAGCAGCACCGCGGTGATGCGCCCGTGCAGGGTGCGCACGCGATCCTCGATGGCGGTGAGGTGCCGCGGGTCGTCCGGGCCGGGGTCGATGCAGAGCAGGTCGCCGTCGCCGCCGACCAGGTAGGTGTTGGTGCCCGGCCCGGTCATCATCGACGGGTTCGGGGCAAGAACGACAGAAACGCTCACACCGTCTCCGGCGGCCAGCTGCCGGGCAGCGACATGGGCAGCCGTCCGGCGACGACGTCGTCGATGCTGAAGAGGATGGCGTCGACGGGCCGGGCGCCCAGGTCGGCCAGCGCGGCGGCGGCGGTGTCATGGCGCGACACCTCGTTGCACATGATCCGGGTGGGCGGCAGCATCATGCCGAAGTTGCCTTCGGTCATGCGCAGCGCCTCGGCGGCGGTGTACCAGCCGCTCTCGGTGGCCTCCGCGGCGTGGTGCGCCGCCTCCTGCTCCAGTGGCGCGGGGCAGGCGAAGAAGCGCGTGTCGTAGCGGCGCGACTCCCCCGCCGGGGTGATGAAGTGGGCCACGTAGGCGAGCCGCTCCGGCGCGATCAGCAGCCCGTGGCGCCGCAGCACCTCGGCGAACGGGGTGCCATCGAGCAGCGCGCGGCGTGCGGCGGCGAGGTCGTCCGCGTCGGCCGCGCTCAGCATCGCAGCGTCCTCACGCGCACCGATGAGGATGCCGGTCTCCTCGAACACCTCGCGCACTGCGGCCACGTGCAGCCCGGCACACGCTCGCCGCCCCTCCGCGTCGTCGAGCCGCATCCGCGCCGCGGCCTCGCGCGGATCGAAGGACGGCGCCAGGACGAGCAGCTCGTCGGCGGAGTCCTCGGCGTCGACCGCGCCGCCGGGGAACACGTACGCCGAGGCCGCGAAGCTGCTGCGCGCCGGCCGTCGCAGGAAGTAGACCTGCACACCACCAGGCCCGTCGCGGAGCAGCAGCACCGTCGAGGCGGGGCGGGGAGTCACCGGCGGGGACGGCGTGTCGCTCACCGGCTCACCGCGCCGCGACGCTGACGCTGCGCTCCACCGCGGGACCGATCTCCTGCGCGCCCTCGGCCGGCACCAGCCGCAGGTGCAGCGTTCCTGCCTGGTGTGGCACCAACACGACGCGCAGGCTGACGGTCTCCTGCCCGCTGAGGTCGCCGCCGCAGGCGCGGCCGTCGCCGAAGGGCACGCTGTCGAGCCCCTGGAAGACCACCTGCCGCACCGTCACCGGCGTGTCGAAGGAGATGGCCAGGCACAGCGGGTGGATGATGCTGCCACTGGTGTTGTCGATGGCCAGGTCGAGGAAGGCCTGCTGGCCGGCCACCGCGCTGGACGGCACCGAGCCCGCCACCTCGGCGCGCACCTTGCCGCCGGTCGAGGTGATCAGGGGCAGCACCGTCGCCGAGAAGGCGACGGCGAAGAGCACCAGGAAGCCGGTCAGCAGCCGCACCTGTCCAGGCACGCGGTCCCAGGTCGCACGGGCGCGCTGCAGGCGGGTCGGCGAGGCCTCCGGTGGCGGGGATGGCGGGGACTGCAGCGCCGGACCCACCGGCGCTCAGATGGTCGCCGGGGCGCGGTACTCGCCGAACACCTCGCGCAGGGCGCCGCAGATCTCGCCGAGCGTTGCGTAGGCGCGCACGGCGTCGAGGATGGGCGGCATCAGGTCGGCGCCGTCGTCCCTGGCCGCGGCGCGCAGCGCGTCGAGGGTGCGCTGCACCGCGGCGTCGTCGCGATTCTGGCGGTGGCTGCGCAGGCGGCTCAGCTGCTCCTCCTTGGCCCGCTCGTCGGGCCGGAAGATGATCTGCTGCTGGGCCTCCTCGGTCTCGGTGTACCTGTTGACCCCGACCACGACCTTCTCACCGCTGACCACGGCCTGCTCGGCGCGGTAGGCCTCGTCCTGGATCTGCTGCTGCATCCAGCCCGCCTCGATGCAGCTCACCGCGCCGCCGCGGCGCTCCACGTCGTCGAGGATCTCCTGGGCGCGGCGCTCCAGCTCGTCGGTGAGCCACTCGATGTAGTACGAGCCGGCCAGAGGGTCGACGGTCCCGGTGACGCCGATCTCCTCGGCGATGATCTGCTGGGTGCGCACGGCGATGCGCTGCGCCTTCTGGGTGGGCAGCGCCAGCGCCTCGTCGTAGCAGGAGAGCGCCAGCGACTGCACGCCGCCGAGCACCGCGGCCAGCGCCTGGATGGCGGCGCGCACGATGTTGTTCTCCGGCTGCTGCGCGGTCAGCGTCGAGCCCCCCGTCTGCGTGTGGGTGCGCAGCATCTGCGACTGCGGCTTGGTGGCGCCGAAGCGGTCGCGCATGATCCGCGCCCACATGCGGCGCAGGGCGCGGTACTTGGCGATCTCCTCGAGGAAGTCGGTGTGGGTGTTGAAGATCCAGGAGAGCCGCGGGGCGAAGTCGTCGACGGCGACGCCGCGGTCGATGGCCGCCTGCACGTAGGCGCAGGCGTTGGCCACCGCGAAGGCCATCTCCTGCGGCGCCGTCGAGCCCGCCTCGCGGATGTGGTAGCCGCTCAGCGAGATCGGGTTGAACTTGACCGCAACCCGGGCGCAGTAGGCGATCAGGTCGGCGGCCAGCCGGATGCTCGGCCGCGGCGGGTAGATGAAGGTGCCGCGCGCCACGTACTCCTTGAGCACGTCGTTCTGCGCGGTGCCCATCACCTTCTCGGCGGGCACGCCCTGCTTCTCGGCGGCGACGACGTACATGGCCACCAGCACCGGCGCCGGCGCGTTGATGGTCATCGAGGTGCTCACCTGGTCGAGCGGGATCTGGTCGAAGAGCGCCTCCATGTCGTGCAGCGAGTCGATGGCCACGCCGACCTGGCCGACCTCGCCGGCGCTGCGCGGGTCGTCGCTGTCGAGGCCCATCTGGGTGGGCAGGTCGAAGGCGACGCTGAGTCCGGGTTGCCCGTGCGAGAGCAGGAAGCGGAAGCGCGCGTTGGCGTCGGCGGCGGTGCCGTAGCCGGCGTACTGGCGGATCGACCAGAGGCGGCCGCGGTACATGGTGGGCTGGATGCCGCGGGTGAAGGGCCACTCGCCGGGGAAACCCTCGTCGCGCGCCGGGTCGTGGTCGTCGAGGTGCAGCGGCGTGTAGAGCCGCTCGACGGGGATGCCGCTGCCGGTGACGAACTGCTCGTGCCGCTCAGCGCCCTTGGCGAGCGCCCGCTGCAGCGTGGTCTCCTGCCAGCGCTGCAGGCCCTCGCGGTAGCGCCCGGCGGCGCTCGCGGAGGAATCGGTGGAGGTTCGCGGCTTCTCGGAGATCATCCTGCGGTCCCTGGGTGGACAGGTCGCCAGCATACGACGGCCGCTCGCGCGCACGAATCGCGGCGCACATGCGTTCCCGTTTCGCGACCCCCATGGCTGCACACCTGTGCGACACTCGCGCCCCGTGATGGCCAGGGTCGACGAGCACCTCGTGGCCGACCAGGCCGCGCGCCTGGGGGCCGGCGGGCTGAGCTACACGCCTCGGCAGCTCTACTACGCCGTCTGCGCCGCCATGGAGCGCCCCGAGGTGACCGTGGGCACCACCCAGGCCGTCCTCGGCGCGGTCCTCACCCTCGCCGGCGTGGTGCTCGGCGTCCTGGCCACCGTGTACCTGGTGCTGTTGGTCATCCTCGGCGTGGTGCTCACCGCCGTGGGCCTGCAGAACCGCCGCCGCGAGCTCAACCGCCCCACCAGCCGCGCCCTGGCGCTGGGCTGGGACGAGTTCCTCAGCGCAGCCGTCGAGCCCCGCCGCAACGGCGCCCTGCCCGCGCTGCCGGGCCTGCTGCTCGAGGAGCACGCCCCCACGCCCCCCGAGAGCGACGGCGACCTGCCCCTGGTGGTCTGCGACCGCCGCGAGACCGCCGCCCTGCTCGACGCCATCAACGGCACCGCCGGCTTCGCGGTGCACGCGGTGTACGAGGAGGACGCGGGCAGGCTGGTCACCGACCGCCGCGTCTTCGCGCTGCACGACTGCGACCCCTCCGGCTGCGGCCTGCCCCTGCGCCTGCGCGACTCGGGCGCCGGCGAGGTGGTCGACATCGGCATGCGCCCCGCGCAGATCGCCCACCGTCGCGCCCAGGTCATCGAGGGCGCCCCGGCCATCGTGCCGCGCGAGACCGCCGCGGTGCTGACGCCCGACGAGATGGTCTGGCTGGCCGAGGGCCGCCGCGTCGAGCTGGCGGTGCTGACGCCGCAGGAGCTGCTCGAAGGCGTGCGCCGCGCCGTCACCGGCGGTGCCGTGCAGCCCCCGGGACCCGCGCCGTCGGGCGTCGGGCTGGCCGAGGTGCCGCTGCTGGCGGCGCCGGAGAAACCGCGCGCGGCCGCGCAGTCCTAGTCGACGGTCACCTGTTCCTCGTCGCGGGCGCCGACGAGGATGGCCATATTCCCGCTGGGATGCTTGTTCTCGTACATCAGCTGGTGCGCCTCACCGACGCCCTCGAACGGGAAGACCCGCGACAGGCAGGGATCCACCTCACCGCGCGCCACCATCTCGTTGAGCGCCGCGGCCTGCTCGTCGTTGGCGAAATGCGAGCCCTGCAAGCGCTTCTGCCGCATCCAGAGATAGCGCAGGTCGACGGTGGCGAGGTACCCCGTGGTGCCCGCGCAGACGACCACCATGCCGCCGTTGTCGACCAGGACGATCGAGGTGGGGATGGTCGACTCGCCGGGATGCTCGAAGACGATGCGCGGTGAGCGGCGCTCACCGAGGACGTCCCAGACCGCCTTGCCGAAGGCGCGCACGCCCTTGAGCCACTCGTTGTACTTCTCCGAGTCGCGCCAGTCGGGCATGGGGCCCCAGTGGTCGAAGTTGCGGCGGTCGACGTAGCCGACGGCGCCGAGCTTCTTGCAGTACTCGCCCTTGTCCTCGCCGGACACCACGGCGATCGGCAGTGCGCCCTTGGCGCGCGCGATCTGGATGGCCTGCGAGCCGAGGCCGCCGCTGCCGCCCCAGATGAGCACCACGTCACCCTCGGCGACGGTGTGCGGCTCCCAGCCGCAGAGCATGCGATACGCGGTGGCGCCGACCAGCATGTAGGCCGCGGCCGCGGCCCAGGGCAGCTGCGGCGGCTTGGGCAGGCACTGGTGCGCCTGCACCAGGGTGTACTGCGCGAAGGAGCCCCAGTTGGTCTCGTATCCCCAGATGCGGTTGCTCGGCGCCACGATGGGGTCCTTGCCGGCCTTGACCCAGGGGTCGTCGGCATCCCAGACGCCGCAGTGCACCACCACCTCGTCGCCCACCTTGACGTTGCCCACGCCCTCGCCGACGGCCCAGACGATGCCCGAGGCGTCGCTGCCGCCGATGTGGAAGCGCTCCTCCTCACCGGCCTTGTTGCGCGCGGCGACGACGTCGACCGGCTTGCCCAGCGAGGCCCAGACGTTGTTGTAGTTGACGCCCGCGGCCATCACGTAGACGAGCGCCTGTCCCGGCCCGGGGCGGGGCGTCCCCACCTCCTCGACGGCGAAGGCCTCGCGCGGCTCGCCGTACCGCTCCGGGCGGATCAGCTGCGCCAGCATCCGCTCGGGAACGTGGCCGAGCGGGGGCATCTCGCCGAGCTTGGTTCCTTCCAGCCTGTCCAGCATGAATCCCTGTCTCCTGCGCGCCTCATCGACGCCACCCGCCGACGGTCGCCGTAGGCGTCGGACGATACACGGAGCGGTCTTCGCGACGCTCAGGAGCCGGCCGCCTCGCCCTCCGTGGCGGCCTGGGGCGCGGGCACCTCGGTGAAGTAGCGCGCCCGGTAGCGCGCCAGTGCGGGCATGGCCGCCACCACCGCGCCCAGCCCCACCAGGCAGAGCACGCCGCCGCTGACGATGGAGACCTCGGGCGAGAAGGCCGTGGCCGCGCCGCCCGCCTCGATGTCGCCGAGCGACGGCCCGCCGACCACCACCATCGAGTACACCGCGGAGATGCGCCCGCGCAGGTGGTCTGGCGTGACCGTCTGCATGATGGTCGAGCGCGCCACCGCGGAGAAGGCGTCCGCGGCGCCGCCCACCGCGAGCGCGATCATGGCCAGCCACAGAGATCCGGCCAGGCCCAGCCAGATCACCGAGAGGCCCCACACCGCGACGACCGCAACCACGACGCGGCCCTGGGCGCGGGTGCGTCCTACCCAGCCCGAGCTCAAGGCAGCCACCACTGCGCCGATGGCCGGCGCGGAGGACAGCAGCCCCAGTCCCACGGCTCCTGACTTGTAGACAGAGGTGGCCAGAACGGGGTAGAGCGCGCGGCGCATGCCGAAGACCATCGCCACCATGTCGGCGGCGAAGCTGCCCAGCAGCACGCGCTGCCGCACCACGTATTCCAGCCCGCCGCGGATCGACTGCAGCACCGGTTCGCGCTGCGCTCCGCGCGGCGGCTGCGGCGGGATGCCCAGCACCGCGGCGATGGCGGCGGCGAAGGTGATGACGTCGACCAGGTACCCGGGACCGATGCCGATGGTGGCGATGATCACGCCGCCCAGCGCCGGCCCGCAGAGCAGCGCCGTCTGGTAGGCGGCGAAGTTGAGTGCCAGCGCGCTGGCCAGGTGCTCGGCGGGCACCAGGTTGGGGATGGTGGCACTGCGCGTGGGCTGGTCGACGGCGGAGAAGGCGGCGATGAGCGCCGCGGTGCCGTAGAGGTAGCCCACGTTGTGCCAGTGCAGGAAGGCGCCGACGGTGAGCACCGTCGAGCAGCCGGCCAGGCAGGTGTTGGTGACGAGCAGCAGGCGGCGCCGGTCGACCATGTCGGCGATCGCCCCGCCCATCAGCGAGAGCGCCACCAGGGGCACGAGCTGCACCAGCCCGATGGCGCCGACCGCCAGCGAGGAGCCGGTGAGCAGGAACACCTGGTAGGGCAGCGCCACCACGGTGATCTGCCGGCCGATGGTGCTGACCAGGTTGCCCAACCAGAGCAGCCGGTAGGCGCGGGCGACGCGCAGCGGGGTGATGTCGGTGGCCACCGCGCCGAGCAGCACACGGGCGCGGCCGCGGCGCGGGCTGCTCGCGGTTCCCGGCTCCATGCCGAGCATTCTCCGGGGTGGCGCCCCGCCAGGCGCCGCGCCGGGCGTGATCCCCGAGCTATCCTCCTGCGCCATGCCCGAGACCCCCGCCGCACTGCGCGAGGCCGCCGAGGCGCTGCTCGACCGGCGTGAGCTGATCGACCGGCCGCTCGCCGAGCGGCTGGCCGCGCTGCCCGACGACGACCTGCCCGAGCTGATCCAGCTCGCCCACCGCGTCCGCCTGGCCTGGATGGGGCCGGCGGTGGAGGTGGAGTCGATCATCAGCGCCAAGACCGGCGGCTGCCCGGAGGACTGCACCTTCTGCTCGCAGTCGGCGCGCTACAGCACCGAGGTGGAGCGCGAGCCGATGCTGCCGGCCCGGCAGCTCGTCGAGCTGGCGCGGCAGACCAGGGAGCTGGGCGGCACCGAGTTCTGCATCGTGGTGGCGGTGCGCGGACCCAACGAGAAGATGATGCGCGACGTCGTCGAGGCGGCCCACGCCATCCGCGAGTCGGTCGACATCGAGGTGGCCGCGTCGCTCGGGCTGCTCAGGGAGGGGCAGGCGGAACGCCTTGCGGCAGCAGGGATTCACCGCTACAACCACAACCTCGAAGCGGGTCCGCGCTTCTTCCCGCAGATCTGCACCACGCACAGCTTCGAGGACCGGGTCGCCACCTGCCGCATGGTCGTCGACGCCGGCATGGAGCTGTGCAGCGGCGGCATCTTCGGCATGGGCGAGACCTGGCAGGACCGTCTCGACCTCGCCTTCACGTTGCGCGACCTGGGTGCGCGCGAGATCCCCTGCAACTTCCTCAACCCGCGGCCGGGCACGCCGCTCGCAGCCTCGGATCTGATGCGTCCGCTGGAGGCGCTGCGCTGCGTCGCCGTGTACCGTTGCGTGATCCCCGATTCCGTGCTGCGTTATGCGGGCGGCCGCGAGGTGGTGCTGCGCGACCTGCAGGCCTACGGGATGCTGGCCGGCGCCAACGGGCTGATCGTCGGCAACTACCTGACCACGCTGGGGCGCAGCGCCGAGGTGGACATCGCCATGCTCGCCGACCTGGGCATGCCGGTGGCCACCGCACCGCTCACCGGCACCCGCGGGCTCATCCCGCTGACACCCGCCTAAGCGCGTCTGCGCGCAGCCAGCCTAGGCCTCCGCGAGACGCACCGCCGTCGCCGCCATGGCCAGCATGCCCACCCGGAGCGACTCCTCGTCGATGGTGAAGTCCGGCGCATGGTGCATCGGCGGCACGCGCGGGCCGGGCATGGCGCCGACGAAGAAGTGCACCCCCGGGATGCGCTCCAGGAACAGGCTGACGTCGTCGCTGGGCGGCATGGGGGGCAGCTCCAGCACGCGGTCGGCGCCGAGCACGTCCGCGGTGGCCGCGCGCCAGGCAGCCACCGCGGCGGCGTCGTTGACCACCGGCGGCACCGCGGTGGGCAGGTCGGTCTCGATGTTGACGTCGAAGTCGGCAGCAACGCGCGTGGCCAGCGCATGCAGGCGGTCGCGCGCGGTGTCGTACTGCTCGGGCAGGAAGGTGCGCAGCGTGCCCTCCAGCATGGCGTGGCGCGGCACCACGTTGGACGCCGCTCCGGCCCGGATCACGCCCGCGCTGCAGGCGCACTGCACCTCCTCGTAGGCCAGGCCCGCGGCCACCTCGGGCAGCCCGCTCGACAGCGCCGAGACCGCCAGCACCACGTTGCCCGCGGCGCCCGCCATGGAGCCGTGGCCGCCCGCGCCGCTGAGCAGGATGCGCAGGAACTGCGCCTGCGACATGGCGATGCCGGCGCGCGCACCGACCAGCCCCGTGGCCAGCAGCGAGGCCAGGTGCAGGCTGACCATGCGGTCCGCGGGCGCGCTGTCGAGCACGCCGCCCGCGAGCATCTGGGATGCGCCGCCGTTGCCGGCGAGGTCCTCCTCCGCGGGCTGGAAGAGCAGCACGTACGACCCCGGCAGAGACTCCGCGCGCGCTGCCAGTGCCGCGGCGACGCCGAGCAGGATGGCCGTGTGGCCGTCGTGCCCGCAGGCGTGCATGGCGCCGTCGACCGTGGAGCGCCAGGGCACGTCGACCTCCTCGACCAGCGGCAGCGCGTCGAGGTCGGCGCGCAGCAGGACGCGCTGCCCGGGCCGGCCGCCGTCGAGCCGGAACACGGCGCCGGTCGGCGTCGGGCAGGGCAGCTCGGCCAGCCCGAGCGCGCGGAGCCGGGCGCGCACCAGCGCGGTGGTGCGCTGCTCGCGGTGCGACAGCTCGGGGTGCGCGTGCAGGTCGCGGCGCACGTCGACGGCGTCGTCGAAGCGCGCGTCGACCAGGCTGCGCAGGTCGTCGGACGTCAGCGCGGTGGCCATTCGCCGGGCCAGTGTGACGGAGTCGACCAGGCCTCAGTGCCCCTCGGCGGCGGCCAGGATCTCGTGGCGCAGGCCGGGGAACTTCTTGAGGTAGTCGGCCCGCTCCGACTTGAAGCGTTCCACCAGCGTGTCGTACTCGTCGACGCGGCCCTGGCGCTCGTAGAGCCGGCGCGGCTGCAGCAGCTCGACGTCGTCGATGCCCGGCACCGCGCTGGCCACCTCGTAGCCGAAGTCGGGATCGCGCTCGAAGCTGATGGTGCCCTCGGCGATGCCCTTGACCACGGCGCTCGACACCGGGATGGTCATCTTCTTGCTGCGCTCGTCGTTGGCGCCGCCGCCGATGCGGCCGGTGTTGAGCAGGAAGACCTCGAAGCCGGCGTCGTCGAGCAGCTCGAGGAAGCGGTTGCCCTGCATGGCGTGCAGCAGCGGGAAGAAGGGGTTGGTGCCGGGGACGCGCAGGAACTTGCCCATCTCGTCCTTGCCGCCGGCGCTGGTGCCCTGCGTCTCGCCGAGCATGAAATAGGCCGCCGCTTGCTCTCGGTTGAGGCGGGCGACGGCCGGGATGATGTTCTCGTTGCGGTTGAGGATGAGCAGCTGGTTGACCTTCTTCAGCTCGCGCGCATCCTTGGCGATGCCCAGCGCGGCCATGCGGAACACGGCGCGGCCGTTCTGGGTGTACTCGGTGTCGAAGAAGTCGACCTCGCCCCTGTCGTTCTGGGAGACGTTCTCCAGGTAGGCGTCGGCCTTGGTGACGGCGCCGTGGATGGCCGGCTCGTCCTTGGGGTCGAGGGCGAAGGTCTTGGCGAAGCAGCCGTTCTCGGTGGCCACCACGTGGCCGCCGGGGTAGAGGGCGACGAAGTCGTCCTGCACCGGCTGGCTGTTGTTCTGGCGGGTGAAGGTGGTGGTCGTCTTGCCCGTGCCGCTGAGGCCGACGATGAGCATGGTCTGGTCGCCGCGCGGCGTGGGGATCTGCTTGCAGCCCGCGTGGAGGGAGAGGCCGCCGCGCTCGTAGGTCAGCGCGTTCCACATGCGCAGGCCGCCCTTCTTCGACTCGCCGAAGTAGTCGGAGTTGAGCACCCGGGTGATGCCGTGCTCCAAGTCGACGGCGATGATGCGGTCGTCGGGGAAGCCGGGCGCCGGCAGGTTGGGCGTGTAGATGACGCAGAGCTCGGGCTCCCAGTCGGGGCCGCCCGCGCCCTCGCTGTCGAAGTAGAGGGCCTGCTGCATGCCGGCGATGTTGGCGTTGCTGGCCTCGATGAACAGCCGGGCCGCGACCCGGTACTGCGGGTCGTTGCCGATGTAGCCGTCGATGACCAGCATGTCGCGCGTGGCGATGTACTCGTCCTGCATCTGGGCGATGCGCTCGCCCTCGGTGCGGGTGATGGTCTGGTCGCTGTGGTTCTCGGGGGTGTCGGTGACCACGAAGGTGCTCGCCTTGCTGCGCGACACCACCTTGGTCTGCACGTTGAGGTTGTCGAAGACCGTCCGCCGCGCGTTGGGCATCCTGGCGGTCAGCTCCTTCAACTCCTCCGGGCTGGGGTTCCAGAGAACCGACTTTGCCCGGGGAAGCGTTGCGCGGCGGGAACGGATGACTTCGGTCATGACTCCTCCACGACTCGGTGTCGCGCAGCCTCCGCGTGTGCTCCTGTGCGGTCGCGCTGCATGATGAGCGGGCGGCAACGGGACGTCGCCCGGGACCCGAGTACCACTGTCTAGCCGGAATCGTAGCAGGGAGGCTGTTGAACATATGTTCCCCCTCCTGGAGCGATGTAAGATCGACGGCGATGAGTGAGACCCAGGTCGCCGCATCCCCGGCAGAGACGGCCCGCGACGACCGGTGGGTCTGGTTCAACGGGGACTTCGCCCGCTACCGCGATGCCAAGCTCGGCGCCATGACCCACGCCCTCCACTACGGCACGGGCTGCTTCGAGGGCATCCGCGCCTACTGGTCGGAGGACGCGGGCAAGCTCTACGTGCTGCGCGCGCCGGAGCACTTCGACCGGCTGCGCAACAGCGCCAAGATCCTGCACATGGGGCTGCCGCTGAGCACCTCGCAGATGTGCGAGGTCACCGCCGAGCTGCTCCGCCGCAACGGCTACCGCGAGGACGTCTACATCCGGCCGCTCTGCTACAAGGCCTCCGAGGAGATCGGCGTCCGGCTGCACAACCTCGAGGACGGCTTCCTCATCTACACCGCGCCCTTCGGCGCCTACGTCGACATCGACAAGGGCATCCGCTGCATGGTCTCCACCTGGCGCCGCGTCGACGACAACGCTGCGCCCGCCCGGGCCAAGTGCACCGGCATCTACGTCAACAGCGCGCTGGCCAAGACCGAGGCCATCGAGAGCGGTTTCGACGAGGCCATCATGCTGACCCAGGAGGGCCACGTCTCCGAGGGCAGCGCCGAGAACCTGTTCATCGTCCGGGGCGGCCGGTTCATCACCCCGCCGGCCAGCGAGAACATCCTCGAGGGCATCACCCGGGCCACCATCATGCAGCTCGCGGTCGAGGAGATGGGCCTGGAGGTGGTGGAGCGCTCCATCGACCGCAGCGAGCTCTACGTCGCGGACGAGCTCTTCCTCTGCGGCACCGGCGCGCAGATCTCGCCGGTCATCGAGGTCGACCGCCGGCCCATCGGCGACGGTGAGCCCGGGCCGCTGACCTCGCGGCTGCAGACGATCTACTTCGACATCTGCAAGGGGCGCAATCCCAAGTACCGGGACTGGCTGCAGGCGGTCTGAGGCCGAGGTGGCTCAGGCGCCCAGGCCGAGGCGGCGGCGGACCACCTCGGCGGTCGCGGCGCGGAGCAGCTCGGCCGTGCGGGCGCGCGACTCCTCGATGCTCAGCCCCTCGCCGATGGCGATCGCCTCCGCGTAGTCGGGGCTGGGCGGCTGCTCGACCGACCCGGCGAGTACGACGCAGGGCACGCCGGCGGCCGCCGCGCGGCGGGCGACCTCGGCTGGTGCCTTGCCGCCCGCGGTGGAGCTGTCGAGGCGGCCCTCGCCGGTGAGCACCAGCGCGGCGCCCTGCAGGGCTGCGTCGAGCCCGACGAGGTCGCAGACCATGGCCGCGCCCGGCACCAGCACGGCGCCGCAGACCACGGCCAGCCCGAAGGCGCAGCCGCCCGCCGCGCCCATGCCGCGCTCGTGGACTCGGGCGAGGTCGACGCCGACCGCCATGCAGGTGACCTGGGCGAAGTGGGTGAGCGCGGCTTCAAGAAGCGCCACGTCCGCGGGCGAACCGCCCTTCTGCGGGCCGAAGACCGCCGCCGAGCCCATGGGGCCGATCAGCGGGTTGCGCACGTCGACGGCGACCTCGATGCGGCAGTCGCGCAGGCGCGCGTCGAGCCCGCTGAGGTCGAGGCGGGCCAGTTGCGCCAGCGGGGCGCCGCCGTGGGTCAGCTCGGCGCCGTTCACGTCGAGCAGGCGGCCACCCAGGGCGCTGATCAGTCCCGCGCCGCCGTCGGTGGTGGCGCTGCCACCGACGCCGACCACGAGCCGCCGTGCCCCGCCGTCGAGCGCGGCCCGGATCATCTCGCCGACCCCGAAGGTGGTGGCGTGCAGCGCGTCGGGCTTCTCGCGGTGGAGCAGGCGCAGGCCGGCCGCCTCGGCCATCTCCACCACGGCGGTCCGCGCGTCCAGCCAACCCAGCCGGGCGAGCACGGGCGCACCGAGCGGCCCGCTCACCCGCAGCGTCTCGGCGCGGCTGCCCGGCGAGGCGGCGAGCAGGACGTCGAGGGTGCCGTCACCGCCGTCGGCCACCGCGACCTCGACCGGCTCGACGCCCACCACCGCCGCGTCGCGCACGCCCTCGGCCATGGCGGCGGCGGCGGCCGTGCCGGAGAGGGTTCCCTTGAAGGCGTTGGGCGCGCAGACGGCGGCGCCCGTCGACACGGCGGCTACCCCTTGGCCACCAGCGGCTCGGCACACCAGCGCGCCCGGCAGCTCTCGCAGCCCTCGATGTGGAGCACGAGCATGTTGCGCTGCTCGCGGCGCAGCGGCCGGCGCCGGTCGGCCTCGACGAGCACCGCCACGGTGGAGCAGTCGATCACCCGGGTGGCGCTGTCGTCCATGCGCAGGAAGACCTCCTTGAAGCGCTTGCGGGCGCGGTGGAGGAGGGTCTCGACGGCGGATTCGCTGATGCCCATGACCCGGGCGATGGCGGCGTAGGAGAGGCCCTGCAGCTCGCGCAGGGTGAGCACCATGCGCTGGCGCTCGGGCAGCCGCTTGGAGACGTCCCAGACCAGCTGGCGGAGCTGGGCGATCTCCAGGGCGGCCTCGGGGTGGCCGTGGCGGTCGCGGTCGGCGAGGCGGAGGATGGCCTCCTCGATCTCCTCGCCGCCGGCCGCGACGTGCTGCTGGGCCCGGGTCCGCCGGCGCAGCTCGTCGTGGCAGAGGTTGACCGCGATGCGGTGGATCCAGGCCGAGAAGTTGAAGCCCTTGTCGACCCGCTCGATGCTGCGCAGGACGTTGTAGAAGGTGTCCTGGACGAGGTCCTCGGCCACCGGCCCGTCGCCGACGTAGCGCGTGCAGACGGAGCGAATGCGCTGGTTGTAGCGACTGAAGAGTTTGTCGAACGCAGCCGCGTCACCGTCCAGGTACGCCCGGATGAGGGCGAGATCGTCGTCTTCGGCCATGACCCAACTGGGGGCGGACAGTGCGCGGCTTGCGCCCCCGGGAGGGACGCGCGAACACTCCAACCGTCTTGGCGGCGGAGTATAGCACCCGCCCTCCGGGCTCTCCGCCGCGGCGGCGGCCAAACCGTGCAATCGCCGCCTGCAAGTTTTGACCCGTCGCTTCGTCAATTCCCGTAGGACGGGGAACATGCGGGATCCCGGCCGGGCAGGCATGCGGCAACCGTAGGAGCGGTGGTGGAACCTCTGCGCATGGGACGGGACGACGCGAATTCGGCGCGTGTCCAGGTACGTTTCGCGGACGACGAGATCCTCGAAGGCGAGGCGGTCTCGCTCGACCTCGACCGTCCCGACTTCGAGCTGGTTCTTGCCGACCCTGACGCGAACAGCCGGCGCGCCCTGATCCCGCTGCCGTCGGTGAAGTGCGTCACCCTGTCCCGCCGTCCCACCGACGGCGCCGCCGTCGACGACATGCAGAAGGTGGCACTGCACTTCAACGACGGCGAGGTGATCACCGGCCTGCTCGGTGAGACTCCCCAGCGCGGCCGCTACGGTGTGCAGGTGGAGCTGGTCAACCGCGAGGGCGACCAGGTCGAGCTGCTCGGCATCCCCTACGACAGCCTCAAGGCGATGTTCTACCTGCGCGCCTGGGAAGGGCCGGTGATCGACGACCCCTCGCTGCACATCGTCTCGCAGAGCCTCACCACGCCCCTGGTGGACCTGCTCGGCGAGCTCCGCCACCTCGCCGAGATGCGCGACCGCGGTGACATCGACGACGGCGAGTTCGTGTCGCGGCGGCGGTCCGTTCTCGACCAGATCTAGCGCGCGCGGCGCGACGCGTCACGCAACCGGGGGACGGCGGCCGGTGTCGACTCCCGCGAGCTCCTCGTCGCTGACGTCGATCTCCATGCGCAGGATGAGCGACCCGTAGGACTTGCCAAGGGGGTCGCTGCGCAGAGACCGGGCGGCGCCGCCGTCGAGGGCCTGGTGGAGCACGAAGTTGAGCGCGCGCACGTTGGGGACCTCGTAGCGGTCGACGTTGCCGCGCACGAAGCGGCCGTAGTGCTCGCGGACGCGCTCGGGGGTGACCTCGCGCAGGAAGGCGCGGTAGAGGGCGTCGCTGGGGGCGAAGAGTGCGACGTTGGCGAGGTCGCCCTTGTCGCCGCTGCGCGCCTGGGCGACGTCGCGGAGCTGGATGCGCGTCATACCGCGGCCGCCTCCTCGACGAGCACCTCGACGCTGGGCTCGACCAGGCTGCGCGGCAGCAGCGAGGGCCAGACGCCGAGCAGGGCGCGCGCGCTCTGGGGGGCGACGCCGCCGCCGATGAAGGGCGGTCCGTTGAGTCCGAGCGGTGTGGCGATGCGGGTGAAGCGCTTGGCCTCGCCCTCCGTGGCGAAGCGCGCGCACACCCGCAGCACGACCTCGTTGGCGTCGTCGGGAATCGGGGCGGCGGAGCCGTGGGTGGAGTCGACGCCGATCAGCTCGACCACCCTGTCCAGCGGCCGCAGCCCGGCGCGCTCGGTCATGCGCTCGATCAGCGCGGCGCTGCGGCGCGCCTTGGCCACCGCGTCGGGCCAGGAGTAGCCGATGGCGCAGGTGCCGGCGTAGCCGTCGAGGTAGCCGAGGATGGTCTTCAGCGAGTCGGTGCGCTCGCGGCCGCGCACGCCGCTGACCTCGACCACGTCGGGCCCGGCGTCGCGGAGCTGCACCGAGGTGAAGTCGGCGACCACGTCGGGGTTGAAGTACGAGCGCGGGTCGAGCACCTCGTAGAGGAGCTGCTCCTTGACCGTGTCGAAGCAGACGCGCCCGCCGGTTCCGGCCGGTTTCGTCAACAACGCGGTGCCGTCCTGGCGCACCTCGCAGACCGGGTAGCCGGCGCGGTCGAGGTCGGGCACGTTCCACCAGTCGCCGCTGAAGTTGCCGCCGGTGGACTGGGCGCTGCACTCCATGAGGTGCCCGAGCACCGCGCCGGCGGCGAGCCGGTCCCAGTCGTCGAGCGACCAGCCCAGCTCGTGCACCATGGGCGCCACGAACAGCGAGGCGTCGGCGACGCGCCCCGTCACCACGACATCGGCGCCCATCTGCAACGCCTGCACGACCGGCGCGCAGCCCAGGTAGGCGACGCCGAACACGATGCGATCGCGGATCGCGGAGACGTCCTCGCCGGTGTCCATGTTGGCCAGTGCAGCGCCCGCTGCACGCAGCTCGTCGATACGAGAGGTGATGTCGTCGCCGACCACCACCCCGATGCGCAGGTCGTCCATCCCCAGCGTGCGCGCCACCGAGCGCACCGCCGCCGCCGCGCCGGCGGGATTGATCCCGCCCGCGTTGGTGATCAGCCGGATGCCCCGCGCCCGGCACTCGGGCAGCAGCGCCGTCATGAAGGCGGGCAGGTCGCGCGCGTACCCGGCGGCGGGATCGCGGAACCGATCCTTCTGCAGGATGGCCATGGTCAGCTCGGCGAGCGCGTCGAAGCAGATGTAGGACACCTCGCCGCCGCGGGCGACGTCGAGCGCGCCGTCGACGCTGTCGCCGTAGAACCCCTGGCCGGCGCCGATCCTCAGGCTGCGCACGGCGGCGCAGCATGAAGAAGCGTTGACGCCCGTGTCAAACTCCCACAGCGCAGATGGACCTCACCCTCACCGACGGCGAGCGCGCCTTCCAGCAGGAATGCCGGGAGTTCATGCAGGCGGAAGCGCCACGCGGGCGCGTGCCCTACGACGAGAGCGGCCGGTGGGTCGAGGAGTCGAAGCGCTGGCAGCGCACCCTGGCCGAGGGCCGCTGGGCCGTCCCCGGCTGGCCCGAGCAGTGGGGCGGCCGCAATGCCACGCCCGTCGAGCTGATGCTCTACGAGCACGAGCTGGCAGCCATCCACCCGCCGCGAGCCATCAACGTGATCGGCACCGGCTGGGGCGGCGCCGCGCTGCTGCGCCACGGCAGCGAGGCGCAGAAGCAGAAGTACCTGCCCCACATCCCCGCCGCCGACGAGGTCTGGTGCCAGCTCTTCAGCGAGCCCGACGCCGGCAGCGACCTGGCCGCCCTCAGCAGCAGGGCCACCAGGCAACCCGACGGCAGCTACCGGCTCGACGGCCAGAAGGTCTGGTCGAGCATCGCCATGCACGCCGACCGCGGCATCCTGCTGGCCCGCACCGACCCCGAGGCCAGGAAGCACCAGGGCATCTCCTGCTTCGTGCTCGACATGCACGCGCCCGGCATCACCATCCGCCCCATCAAGCAGATCACCGGCGAGAGCGACTTCAACGAGGTCTTCTTCGACGGCGTGCCCATCCCCGAGTCCGACCGCATCGGCCACGAGGGCGAGGGCTGGACGGTGGCCATCACCACCCTGATGGCCGAGCGCATCGGCCTGAGCGCCGGCGAGGGCACCCTCTGGGGCACCGGCCCCACCTGGCAGGACGTGCTCGACCTCTATCACCGCCGTCGCGACGCCGGCCTGCTCCCCGAAGGCGACCAGGGTGCCGTCCTGCGCGACGAGATGGCCCGCCTGCACGTGCAGTCCGAGGCGCTGCGGCTGACCGGCCTGCGGCTGCTCTCCAGCCTGGCCCACGGCGAGCTGCCCGCCGCGCACCAGGGGGGAAGGCTGGCGAATGCTGGCCTGGGGGGAGTCCCCTCGACCGCGCGCGCGAGCGCGCAGATAATGTCGGTGCGCAAGCTGGCCAGCGACATCTGGGGCCAGGACGTCCACGAGGCGGTCTGGCGGCTGCTCGGCCCCCACGCGCTGGCCTCGCGCGGCGAGCCCGAGGCGGTCGACGACGCCGCCTGGCAGCGCGCCTACCTCTTCGCCCGCGCGCTGACCATCGGCGGCGGCACCACCGAGGTGCAGAAGGACATCCTCGCCCGCCGCGTGCTCGGGCTCTAGAGACCCTGTGCGGGTTCGGTGCGCCGAGCTCGCCCGGATGTGAAGGGAGCGGCGGTCGACCGCCTGTCCTGTGAAGGTTTCCCGGCCCCAGGTCGCGGTTCGATGACACCCTGGCACGCGGGCGGTGACGCCTGGCAAGGTGTGCTTCTCGCACACGTCTGCGTGGACCGGCGCGGCACGGGTGGGACCACCAGGCAACCCCTCAGGCAGGAGACGTTCCGTTGAGCGCGATCGAATTCGGGCCGCTGGCCCCACTGCTCGATGACCACACCTTGACCGAGATCATGGTCAACGGCCATCGCGAGATCTACGTCGAACGGTCCGGGGTCATCGAGAACACCGACCTCCGCTTCGAGGACGAGCAGGAGCTCATCACCCTCATCGAGCAGATCGCGGCCTTCGTCGGCCGCCGGGTGTCGGCCTCCGACGCCATGCTGGACGCTCGCCTCCCCGACGGCTCCCGCGTCAACGTCATCCTGCCGCCGCTCAGCCTGAGCGGCCCCGTGGTCACCATCCGGCGCTTCGCCCAGGGCGGCATCACCGCCGACGACCTGGTCCGCAGCCAGAGCGCCACCCAGGCCTCCGTCGACTTCATGCACTCCTGCGTCGTGGCCCGGCGCAACATCCTGGTCAGCGGCCGCACCGGCGCCGGCAAGACCACCCTGCTCAACATCCTCAGCCGCTGGATCCCCGATCGCGAGCGGATCATCAGCATCGAGGACTCCGCCGAGCTGCAGCTCAGCCAGCCGCACTGGGTCCGCCTGGAGACCCGCCCGGCCGACATGAACGGCCGCAACGAGGCCACCCAGCGCCACCTGGTCCGCAACTCGCTGCGCATGCGGCCCGACCGCATCATCCTCGGCGAGGTCCGCGGTGGCGAGGCCCTCGACATGCTGCAGGCGATGAACACCGGCCACGACGGCTCGATGTCCACCGTCCACGCCAACAGCCCCCGCGACGCCCTCTACCGCCTGGAGACGCTGGTGCTCATGGCCGGCCTCGACCTTCCCCAGCGGGCCGTGCGCGACCAGATCGGCACCGCCGTCAACGTGCTCATCCACCTCGGCCGCACCGAGGCCGGAGTGCGCCGCGTCGAGCAGATCAGCGAGATCGTCGGCCGCGAGGGCGAGGTGGTGACCATGCAGGACATCTTCACCCTGCAGCGCCGCACCGAGGAGGACGGCAAGGTCGTCGAGCGCCTGCTGCCCACCCGGGTGCGCCCGCGGTCGCTGGACTCGATGGTCGCGGTCAAGGAGTCGCTCCCGCCGGGCCTGATGCGCGTCTTCCCCGACCCGCGCCTGGTGAACCACACCGCCGCCTGACCTCCGGTCACTCGCCCCGCCTGGTGCGAATGCATCAGGAGTCGGTAAAAAGTTCACCTACTTGTATTCCCAAGTGGGCTGGCTCGACGTACGATGCTTCGTGCCGCCCGACAATTTTGGTGAAGCAGCCCGGGGCGGGTTGGCGGCGCCGACAAGGGGGAGGGGGGTGAGGGAAACGCGCGACGCAGGTCCAGGACGCGTCGCGCGTCTCCCGCGCCCATCAGCGGCGCGGACCTCTGCTCGCTGCAAGACACGCCACCCCCGCGTGTCTTATCCCAACAGCGAGACACACACCACATCGGCCGGCCCGTCGGCGTGGTGAGGGGGTAGCGCGGGGCGACGCGGCCCGGCCGGACTGTCCGTCCAGTTGGAGGCACCCGTCGCATGCACCGACCGCACGCCCGCGTCGCCCGCCGCCTCGTCGCCGCCGCCGCGCCGCTGCTCCTGGCCGCCGCGTCCCTGCTCGCCGCGGCCCCGGCCGGAGCCCGCGCCGCCGGCTCGTGGACGCCCGAGGCGCCGAGCTGGGACATGGTCACCGAGAACAACGTGCCCGTCACCATGAGCGACGGCACCGTGCTGCGCGCCAACGTGGGCGTCCCGGTGCCCATGGGCTCAGGCGCCACCACTCCGGTGCCCGGCTTCAGCTTCCCGGTGCTGATCGAGCAGACGCCGTACCGCAAGGACGGCGGGCTGTTCACCGTCGACCCGTACTTCGTCACCCGCGGCTACGCGTTCGTGGTCGTCGACGTCAGGGGCACCGGCTCGTCGCAGGGCAACTGGCAGTCGTTCTACGGGCCCGAGCAGGCGGACGGCCCGCAGATCGTGCGCTGGGCGGCCCACCAGCCCTGGGCGAACGGCAAGGCCGGGCTGCTGGGCGCCTCCTACCTGGCCATCAACCAGCTGCTCACCATGGAGCAGCCCGACGCGCCCAGCGAGGTCAAGGCCATCTTCCCGGTGGTGCCGATGTCCGACGGGTATCGCGACGTCACCTACCACGGCGGCAACCTCGACTTCGCCTTCATCCCGCCCTGGCTCAGCCTGGTCACCGCGCTCGGCGCGCCGCCCGGCTCGCAGGCCGGCGACGGCGATCCCAACGACTTCGTCGACGGCGTCGGCGTGGCCGCGCAGCACATCGCCAACGTCGCCTCCTTCCAGGCGCCGACCGTGGTCGACTCCACCACCGGCGGCGCCAAGGCCTACGACGGCGCCTACTACGAGTCCATCTCGCCGCTCTGGCGCATCGGCCGGGTGAAGGTGCCGACCTTCATCGTCGGCGGCGAGTTCGACATCTTCCAGCGCGGCGAGCCGATGCTCTACAACGCGCTGAGCGTGCCCGCCAAGCGCCTCATCATCGGGCCCTGGATCCACCTCGAAGGCTCGACCGCGTCGACGCTGCCCGCCGACGGCATCCCCGACCTCAAGACGCTGCAGCTGCAGTGGTTCGACCAGTACCTGCGCGGCATGAACACGGGCGAGGCGCAGCAGCCGCGCGTCGAGCAGTACGAGCTCAAGGGCACCGACGCCAGCCACTTCGTGCCCTCGGCGTCCTACCCGATCGCGCCGGTGACGCCGCAGAACCTGTACCTCGAGCCGGGCACCTCGGGTTCGGCCAGCTCGCTCAACGACGGCGTGCTCGGCACCGCGCCGCCGACCGCGCCCGGCTCCGACACGCTGCCCTACGTGCCCACCGGCACACCGTGTTCGCGCACGACCTTCCAGTGGGGCGACGCCAGCGCCACCCAGGCGGGCATCGGCAACGCGCCCTGCGAGACCGACGAGCGTCCCAACGAGGTGCAGGAGCTGACCTACAGCACGCCGGCGCTGGCCAAGCCGGAGACGATCAACGGTCCCATCAACGTGCACCTCATCGCCGAGTCGCCGTTGCAGCGCAACGCGCCGTTCACGGTGCGCGTCACCGACGTGGCGCCCGACGGCACCTCGACGCAGATCAGCGCCGGCTGGCTGCTCGCCTCGCTGCGCGCCACCGAGGTGAGGTCGCCGGTGACGCTGAGCGTCGACGGCGTGCCGCTGCGCTTCTTCCATCCCTTCACGCCGGCCTCGGAGCAGCCGGTGCCCTCGACGCCGACCGCGTACGACATCGAGGTCTTCCCCACCTTCGCCACCTTCCAGGCGGGACATCGCATCCGCCTCGACGTCGGCAGCGGCGACATGCCGCACATGATGCTCAACGTTCCGCACGGCGCGCAGAGCGCGGGGACGGTCTTCCTGGTCGACCGCAACCCCGACAATCCCAGCTACGTGTCGCTGCCGCTGGTCAGCGCCACGCAGAGCAGCACCAAGGCGCTGTCGACGTCGTCGGTGGTCGAGCCGGCCTCGGCGAACCCCGCGTCGGTGGTGTCGCTGCCCAACACCTCGTCACTGCGCTCCGCAGCGTGGCCGGGATTCGCAGCCGTCGCTGCCGGACTCGTGATCACCACGCGCGTCCGGCGGCGTCGCGCGCGCGGCGCTCGCCAGGGAGGCAGGTAGGGAGTCAGGACCCGGCGAGCACCATGCGCAGCGACGACAGCGCGTCGCGCAGCTCGTCGGGTCCGTCGAGGGCGGCGGCGAGGTCGCCGCGGCCGCAGAGCGCGTCGACGGCGGTCGCCGCGTCACCGCGCAGGTGCGGGCCGAGATCGCCGGCGCCGGCGTCGACGACGCGCACCGACATGTCGCCGCCGCCGGCATCGAGCAGCAGCGTGCCCTCCCAGGCGCCGTGCAGCCGCAGCGGCACGTGGACGTCGCGCTGGAAGAGCTGCGCGAAGAAGCCGATCATGCGCAGCGAGTAGAGGGCAGCCAGGCGAACCTCGTCCGCGACTTCGGGCAGCGCCTGTCCCAGGGGCAGGAAGATGTCGCGCTCGTGCAGCCAGGTGTCCCAGAGCAGGTGCGTGGTCGACACGGCCATGGGCTGGCGACCCAGCGGCGTCTCCATCGGGACCTCGGCGCTGTCCGCCAGCGAGTCGATGCCGGCCAGCATGGTCTCCAGGGATTCGAGCAGGCGCCGCCGCGCCACCGCCGGGTTGCGGTCGGCCGCGTCGAGAAGCCGCTGCGGCGTGGTGCGCGGGTCGAAGCCGTCGAAGGCGCTGGTGCGCTCCCCGCTCATCCCGGCGACGATCACCGACACGGCCAGGCCGTTCATGTCGGCGATGTGGTTGACCACGTCGACGGCGCGCCACTCGCTGCAGCGCGAGGGATGCTCCCAATCGGCGTCGGGAAGCGCCTCGACGGCGCGGGCCAGGCGGCTCCACATGCGGGAGAGCGCGGTGGACACGTCGGCGGGCACCAGGTCGACGGCGTTGGAGCCGCGTCCGCTGCTCCAGCGCATGGTTCCTTCGACGGGTTCGACAGGCATGAGACCGCGCAGCGTACTTCGGCGGGCGCTCGTGCCGCTCGTTCGCCGGACCTTCGCCGCTCGTTCTCCCCATGCTGATGGGTCGCATACGCACGCGCCGGTCATCGATGACACACTGGGCACCGACGCCACCCCCCTGGCATCGGAGGGATGCCGTGACCGCCGACACGCTGCGCGCCCGGCTGCCGCGATGGGTCGCCCACGCGGGACTGGGCATCCGTCGCCCCGGCGGCGCTCCCGACGCCACCACGCTCAACCGGGCGCTCCGGCTGCGCGTCGACCGCGTCGAGCTGGACGTCTGCGCCACCGCTGACCGCCGCCTGGTGCTGCGCCACGACGAGTGCGTCGGCGAGGTGCCCATCGCCACCCTGCCGCTGGCCGAGCTGCGCTGGCTGGAGCCGCAACTGCTCACCCTCGACGAGGGCATGGAGCACCTCGGCGACCTGCCGCTGCTGCTCGACGTCAAGACCGCCGCCACCGCGCCGGTGCTGGCCTCCTGGCTGCGCGGCCGCCCCGACCTCTCGCGCTTCGCGGTGTGCTCCGAGAGCCGTGCCGCGCTGCTCGCCTTGCGCCGCGCCGCGCCGCGCGTCGAGCGCTGGCGGTCCTTTCCAGACCTCGGGCTGCGCCGCCGCGAGCATGTCGCGCGCGTCTGCGGTGCGCTGCTGGGGCACCGCCGTCCGGGCCATGCCGCCTTCGTGGCGCGCGAGCTGGTGGCCAGCGCGCGTGACGTCTTCGCGCGGCGCGACGAGGGCATCGCCCGCGCGGGCGGCGTGCCCTGGCGGCGCCTGCTGCCGCTGCACCTCGGCAACCTCAGCCGCGAGGTGACCGCGACGGGCATCTGCGTGCACCACTGGCTGCTCACCCCGCACCTCGTCGAGGCGGCCGCCGCGCTGCGCCTGCCGGTGTCGACGTGGACGGTCAACGACACCCCGGCGCTGCGCCGCATCGCGCGCTGCGGCGGCATCGAGATGGTCACCACCGACGACGTCGCCGCCATGCGCGCCGCGTGGGCGGCGCTGCCGGCGGGGGTCTGAGTCCACTTCGCCAACCTGACAGGCTTCCCGCCGCGCTCGGCGGGCGCATCAGCGTGTGCCGGCTGGACGATCACCTGCCCTGGTCGTAGAAGGCCAGAGAAAGCGGATGGCCAATGCGGCCGCGATTGCGCCGAGTGCCTGCATGAGCACGAAGGCGGGCACCGATGCAGGCGCGATGCCCGCGAAGGTGTCGCTCAATGAGCGGGCGACGGTGACGGCGGGATTGGCGAAGCTGGTCGACGAGGTGAAGAAGTAGGCGCCGGCGATGTAGGCGCCGACGGCGAAGGGTGCGGCGCCGCTGCGTCCCGCGCGCGTCACGCCCGCGATGACCAGCAGCAACCCGAAGGTGGCCACGCATTCCGCGAGAAGCACGCCCGCGCCGCCGCGCGCGTGGTGTGACACGGTGACCGGCACCAGACCGTACATGGCGTTGGCCACCACCGTCCCGGCGATGCCGCCGCACAGCTGCGCGGCGCAGTACACGCCCAGCTCACGCGCGCGCAGGCCGCCGAGGGCGGCGTCGACCGCGCTCACCGCGCAGTTGAGATGCGCGCCGGAGATGGGGCCGAGGGCCAGGATGATCGCCACCAGCGCGGCGCCGGTCGCGATGGCGTTCTCCAGCAGGGCGAGACCGGTGTCGTGCGGGCTGAGCCGCTGCGCCGCGATGCCGGAGCCGACCACCGCGATGAGCAGGAAGGCGGTGCCCAGCGCCTCGGCGACGGCGCGGCGCGCCAGGGAGGGCGAGGGCACGCCGACGGCGATGTCGGGAGCCGGGTGCATCGGCGTTGCCGCCAGGTCTGTCGTCAACTCGCGGGCAGCTCGTCGAGCAGTGCGCGCACGCGGCGCTCGATCTCGTCGCGGATGGGCCGCACCGCGGCGAGGTCACGGCCGGCGGGGTCGTCGAGCTGCCAGTCGAGGTAGCGCTTGCCGGGGAACACCGGGCAGGCGTCGCCGCAGCCCATGGTGACCACCACGTCGGCCTCGCGCGCCATCGCGGTGTCGAGCAGCTGCGGCACGGCAGCGGTGATGTCGACGCCCACCTCGGCCATGGCGGCGACCACCGCGGGGTTGAGCGCCCCGGCGGGCTCGGAGCCGGCGGAGAGCACGCGCACGCGGTCGCCGCCGAGGGTGCGCAGGAAGCCCGCGGCCATCTGCGACCGTCCCGCGTTGTGCACGCAGACGAAGAGCACGGTGGGGGTCATGGTCAGGCGCACCGGGCCGTACCCGAGCCGCGCGGGCCGAGCAGCAGGGTGAGCAGCGCGGCGGTCGGCTCGTCGAGATCGGCGGCGGGGTGGTAGTAGATCCAGCGCCCCTCGCGCCGCGGCTCCACCAGCCCGGCGCGGCGCAGCGCGGCCAGGTGGTGGGAGGCGAGGTTGGGCGCGGGTGCGCCGCAGGCGTCGCGCAGGTCGCAGACGCAGCGCTCCGACTCCCAGATCGCGGCCATCAGCGCCAGCCGGGTGGGGTCGGCGAGCGCCCGGCACATCGCCACGGCGCGGTCCGGCGCCATCGCAGGTGCAACCCCAGCAACATTATTCAACACGTGTTGAAGTGTAGCCGAGCGCCGTGTCCGGGCACGCGCCACGCAGACCTGTCCCCGCTGTATGCGGTGCTGCCTATAAGCTGGCGGCGCGGCGGAGCGCCGGGCCGGGTCGGGGACAGCAAGGCCCGGAAGGCCGCGGGAGACGCGATGGAGGACGAGGCGGCGAGAGGGGAGCCCTTCCGGGCCCCGGAGCCGGCTGCGGGTGGGGGAACCGGTTCGGCGCGCCCCGAGGAGGCACCCGCCGAGCGGCACCTCGAAGCGCTGCTGCGCAGCAGTGAGCCCCTGCAGTTCCTCACCGACCCCGACTCGGTGGCCCGCCTCGCCGCCGAGCACGGCGCCGCGCTCATCCCCGGCATCGAGTGCGCCGTCGTCCTCATCGAACCCGGCGACGAGAACCTGCTCCGCGTCGCCGGCGCGCACGGGGCGCTCTTCACCACCCTGGTCGGCACCACCATGAAGCTGGAGGGCAGCCTGGCCCAGCGTGCCCTGCGCACCGCCTCCGCCGTGGAGACCGCGCACGCCACCGCCGACAGCCCGGTGGCGGCGAGCCTCGAGGGTGCGCTGAACACGGCCCGGCTGGTGCCGCTGCGGGTCACCGAGATCGGCGGCCAGACGGTCACCCTCGGCATCATCGGCTACTACCGCGACAGCACCGAGGGCTTCAGCCCCTCGGAGCGCCGCCTGCTCGACGAGTACGCCATGCGGGTTGCCGTGGCCCTGCAGCGGGCCCACCTCTTCGGCCAGGTCGACGCCGCCCGGGTGCGCACCGCGCAGCTCGCCGAGCGCCTGGCCATCGGCGTGCAGGCGGCCATGGAGCTGGGCCGCGAGCTCGATCCGCGGCACGTCATCCGCAGCCTCATCGAGCAGGTCGCCAGCGCGGTGGGCGCCGACCGGGCCTCCTTCGGGCGCATCGACAGCGACGCCGTGGTCATCGAGGACTCGGTGGCTGTGGGCAGTCCGCCGCTGGTGCCGGGCACGCGACTCGACGTCGACGCCAACGAGCTGATGCGCATCGCCGTGCGCGAGCGCCGCCCCGCGCAGGCCAGCCGCGCCTCGGCAACACCCGCGGTGCGCGAGCAGCTCATGGGCGGCGTCGAGCACGTGGTCATCGTGCCGCTGCTCGCCCTGGGGCGGACGGTGGCCATCATCAGTGTCGGCCGGGTGCGCGACGAGCCCTTCGACGAGGAGGCGCTTGCCGTGCTGCAGCAGGTGGGCACCATCGCCGTGCTGGCGCTGCGCAACGCACGGCTCTTCGAGGCCCGTCGCGACTTCATGAACATGGCCGCGCACGAGTTGCGCACGCCGCTGACGGTGCTCAACGGCTACATCTCGATGCTGCGCGACGGCACCTTCGGACCGCCCTCGGAACGCTGGCTGCATCCCGTCGAGGTGATGGCGGGCAAGGTCGCCGACCTGGGGCGGCTGGTCGACGACCTGCTCATCGGCGCCCGGCTGGAACGCGGCGTGGTGCGTGCGGAGAGGGAGCGCGTCGACCTGGTGGCGCTGGTGGGTGAGGCGGTGGAGCGGGCCATGCCGCGCGCCGCGCTGCTCGGCGGTGAGATCCGCTTCGACGCCGCCGGGGCGCCGCCCGCGCCCGTCGACGTCGATGTGGACAACGCCGGCAGGATCATCGACAACCTGCTCAACAACGCGCTGACCTACACGCTGGGAGCGCCCCACGTCGGGGTGCGCGTCAGCGCGCAGGAGGGCGACGTCGCCGTCGTCGAGGTCGAGGATCGCGGCCGCGGCATCCCCGAGTCGATGCACGAGCGTGTTTTCGAGCAGTTCTTCCGCATCGAGGACCGCCGGCTCGGCTACCCGTTGGGGACCGGGCTGGGCCTCTACATCTCCCGCCAGCTGGCCGAGGCGCACGGCGGGCGCCTGCGCATCTCCCGCAGCGCGCCCGGCGAGGGCAGCGTCTTCGTGCTCGAGCTGCCGCTCGCCGGGTGAACCGGTACCCTCGGTGGCCATGAGCACGGTCGCGGTGGTCTCGGGAGGGCTCGACTCCTCGGTGATGGCCTACCTGCTGCGCGCCCAGGGGCATTCCCTGCACCTGCTCTCCTTCGACTACGGGCAGCGGCATCGCAAAGAGCTCGACTACGCGCGCGGGCTGGCCGCGGATCTCGGTGCGCCCTGGGAGCTGTGTGACCTGCACGCCGCAGGGATGACGCGCTTCCTGCGCGGCTCGGCGCTGACCGACTCGTCCGTCGAGGTGCCGGAGGGGCACTATGCGGACGAGTCGATGCGCGCCACCGTGGTGCCCAACCGCAACGCGGTGATGCTGTCCATCGCCTGCTCGCTGGCGGGTTCGATCGGCGCCGGCGCGGTAGCCTTCGCTGTGCACGGCGGCGACCATCCCATCTATCCCGACTGCCGTCCCGCGTTCGTGGCGGCCTTCGAGGCCATGGAGAAGCTGGCCATGGAGGGGATGGCGGATCTTCGTGTGCTGGCGCCGTTCGTCGAGGTGACCAAGGACGCCATCGTGCGCATCGGCGCGGAGCACGGCGTGCCCTTCGAGCGCACCTGGTCCTGCTACAACGGGCGTGCGCTGCACTGCGGTCGCTGCGGAACCTGCTACGAGCGGCGCGAGGCCTTCGCCCTGGCGGGTGTCGACGATCCCACCTCGTATGAGGTCGCGGCGTGATGGCGCACTTCACGATTCGCAAGCGATTCACCTTCGAGGCGGCGCACGTGCTGCCGCGGCATGCGGGCAAGTGCGCGCGCATGCACGGCCACTCCTGGGTGGGCTGGGTCGAGGTCGAGGGCGGGGCGCTGCAGGAGAGCGGTCCGAGCACCGGGATGGTGATGGACTTCGCGGACATCTCCGCCCTGGTCTCACCCATGGTCGACGAGCACCTCGACCACTACGTGCTCAACGAGTCGCTCGACATGGAGTCGCCCACCTCGGAAACGGTGGCGCAGTGGGTCTACCGCTACCTGCGGGCGCGCGGCCTGCCGCTCGCGGCGGTGACCATCGAGGAGACCTGCACCAGTGTCTGCACCTATCGCGAGTGAGGTCGCGGTGCGGCTGGCGGTGTCGGAGATCTTCGGGCCGACCTTCCAGGGCGAGGGGCCGTCGATGGGGCGGCGCTGCGCCTTCCTGCGCCTGTCGGGCTGCAACCTGCGCTGCTCCTGGTGCGACACGCCGTACACCTGGGACTGGACGGGCGTCAACGGCGTCGCCTACTCGGTGGCGGAGGAGCGGCGCATGCTCTCGGTCGACGAGGTGCTGGCGCAGCTCGACGGGATCGGCACCGACATGGTGGTGGTCAGCGGCGGCGAGCCGCTGCTGCAGCAGCGCAGGTTGCTGCCGCTGCTGGTCGCGCTGCGCTCGCGCGACCTGCGCGTCGAGGTGGAGACGGCGGGAACCATCGCTCCGGCGGCGGACGTGGTCGCGTGCGTCGCGCAGTTCAACGTGTCACCGAAGCTGGCGAACTCGGGCAATGTGGAGTCGCGCCGCTACCGTCCCGCCGCGCTCGACGCGCTGCAGGCGACCGGCAAGGCGGCGTGGAAGTTCGTCGCCGTGTCCGCGGAGGATCTCGACGAGCTCGGCGAGCTGGTCGCGCGCCATGGACTCGCGCCCGTCTACGTGATGCCCGAGGGCACCACCGCCGAGGTGATCGCCGAGCGCTCGCGGCGGCTCGCCGATGCTGTGCTGGCGCGCGGCTGGAACCTGACCACGCGCCTGCACGTGCTGCTCTACGGCAACCGCCGCGGGGTGTAGCTGCATCTCGCGCTGCTCAGGGGAAGTACGCTGCACGGCGATGAGCGAATCGACCGTCGACCACTACGCCCGCTCGGGGCGCCGATGGGCCGCGGGCCCGATGCGTGTCTACGGACCGATCGCCACTGAGCTGGTGGCCATGTGCCCGCACCCGCTCGCCGGTCGCACCGTGCTCGACGCCGGCGCGGGCACGGGTGCGGCCAGCGCGGCACTCGCCGCCGCGGGCGCCAGGGTGATCGCCAGCGACCTTTCACCCGACATGCTCGCTTGGAACGCGCTCTCGCGCCCGCCCGCCGTGGTGGCGGACGTCCGCTCGCTGCCCTTTGCGGACGCCTGCGTCGACGACGTTGTGGCCGCCTTCGTCCTCAACCACCTGGTCGATCCGCAGCCTGCGCTGGCTGAGCTGAGACGCGTCTGCCGCGGCGGCGGTGCACTGCTCGCCGCGGTGTTCAGCAACGCCAGCCGCAGCGCGGTGCGCGACCGGCTCGACGAGCTGGTGCGGGCCGAGGGCTGGGCCTGCCCCGACTGGTACCTCGACATCAAGGCCACCGCCGCCCCGGTGCTCGGCGACGCCGCGGCCATGGAGACCGCTTTGCGCGCCGCGGGTCTGCGCGACATCGTGGTCGACGAGCGCCCCGTCGACGTCGGCGTCACCAGTGCCGAGCACCTCGTCGAGTACCGCCTCGGCCAGGCGCAGTTCGCGGCCTGGCTCGACGAGATCGGTGAGACGCGCGCAGCGGAGACGGCGCAACGCCTCGCGGACGGGATTCGCGCGTCCATGGAACCGTACCGCCCCATCGTCGTCTTCGCGCGCGCCACCTTGCCGTAGCCGGCGCGACGCTACTCGTCGACGATCAGGGCTCCACTGTGAACTCTTTCCCCTCCAACCGTTTCAGCGCCTCGAGCTCGTCCGCCGTCTCGACGTCCTTCGGCCGCCCCGCAGCTCGCTTCATGGCGATGAGATCCTCGATCGAGATGAGCCGCACCATTTCCCCGGCGATCTCCACATTCTCGGCCCCGCCGACGACCCGCTCGTACGTCCACTCGCCCTTGCCGACCTCGAGGATGTCGACTTCCCCAACGATCGTGTCGAAGGTGATCAGCTCCATGCCCATGAGGATGGATGGATCGATCGGCATCGGCGGACGCGGGCTACCCTTGACCCGGGCCTCCAACTCGGTGAGCACGGCAGCCAACCTGGTCAGGTTCTCCGGGGAGCGGTCCACGAGCACATCCAGGTCAGTCGTTTCGCGGAGCGAACCCCGCATTGCGGCCGCGATGCCTCCCACCACGACGAACGCAACGCCGCGCTCGGCGAGGAGCGCGAGTGCCCGCCGCGGTCGGAATTCCATCAGGGGCGTGCCTGTGACCGCGATCGTGCCAGGTCCTGCCGTAGCTGCTGCACGTCCTCGATGAACTCCTCGAGATGGCGGAGGCGCTCATCCGGCGACATGCGGAGCCGGCCGAGCAGCTGGCGCCAGTCCACGCCGCTGCGCTCCAACTCGGCGATGATCGGGTCGTGGGCCACGGGCCGCCTGCCGGTCATCGGCCCATGGTACGGCGCCTCGACGGGCCCGACACGGCTCGACGCCGCCAAGCTCACCTCGCCCAGCGTGTCATCCCGCCGGCGGCCAGCGGGCGTCGAGCCAGGCCACCAGGTCGTCCATGACGCGGTCCTTCTCGGGCTCGTTGAGGATCTCGTGGTAGAGCCCGTCGTAGACGAGCAGCGTCTTGTCGGCGGAGGAGGCGCGCTCGTGCACCATGCGCCCGCCTGCGGGTGGCACCAGGCGGTCGGCGGAGCCCAGCATGACCAGCAGGGGCACGCTGACGGCGGGCGTCTCGGCGGGGAAGCGGCTGACGGTGGCGGCAAGCTGGGCGATGGTGCGCGCGGGCAGTTTGCCGTGGAAGACCAGCGGGTCCTCGACGTAGGCGCGCACCACGTCGGGATCGCGGCTGACCAGCTTCGGGTCGACGGCAAGCAATCCCAGGCGCGGTGCGATGGCGGACAGCGCCTGGGCGGCCAGCCGCTGCATCGGTGAGGCCGCCGCCAGCGCGGCCAGCGGGCCGCTGAGCACCAGCGCGTCGATGTCGTCCTGCCCGGCGATGGCGTAGGCGAGGGCAATCAGGCCGCCCATGCTGTGGCCGAGCAGCACCAGCGGCTGTCCGGGGTGGCGCGCCCGCACGCTGCGAATGAATGTGCCGAGATCGGCCACAACATCGCCCATGTTGTCGATGTACATGCGCCGCCCGGCCGAGCGGCCGTGGCCGCGGTGGTCGAGGGCATGCACCGCATAGCCGGAGCCGGCCAGCCGTGCGCCCACGTGGGCGTAGCGCCCGGAGTGTTCGCCCGCGCCGTGCGCCAGCACCACCGCGGAGTGCGCCTGGGCAGGCTGCCACGACTGCCAGTAGATCTCGATGTCGCCGGCGCCGCGCATCGATCCCTCGTCGTGGGTCACCACCGCCTGCATCATCGGGAGGCGCGGGCCCGCGGCCGGGAAGTCTTCGCGCTGCGTGTGGTCTTCGCGGCACGTGCGCTGGTCCGGCGCGGTGTCACGCCGGTGCGCAGCTCCTCCAGCTCCTTCTCCAGCCAGGGCATCAGCCTGTCGAGGTCGGGCACCAGCTCGCGGTCGGCCACGATGCCCAGGAAGAGGCGGCCGTCGTAGCTCATCAGGGTGATGTTGAGTCCCATGCCGTCGGTGACCACCGACACCGGGTAGATGGCCTCCAGCCTCGCGCCTGCGCAGTAGAGCGGGAACTGCGGTCCGGGGACGTTGGAGATGACCAGGTTCCAGGTCGGTCGCATGTGCCGATTGCGCGAGAGCGCGAAGGTGAGCCGCGCGGCGCGCGAGAAGACGGCGGGCGGGATGAAGTGGTTGGCGTCCTGCAGGAGGTCGGCCGGCAGCGCACGATGGCGCTCCTTCATGCCCGCCAGCGACTCGTGGGTGCGCCGCAGCCGGACCACCGGGTCGGGCTCGTCGGTGTAGAGCGGCGCGCTCATCAGCAGGATGCGGTTGCCGAAGGTGCCCTGCTGCTCGCTGGTGCGCACCGACACCGGGATCTGCGCCACCAGCGGCTCGTCGGGCAGCTCGCGGTGCGTGACCAGCCAGCGGCGCACCGCGCCCGCGCAGATCGACACCACCACGTCGTTGACCGTGCAGCCGTGCGCGTTCTTGACTTCCTTGACCAGATCAAGGGGCAGCTCGCCGAAGACCACCCGCCGGTGCGCCGACACCCGTCCGTTGAACGAGGTGCGCGGCGGCACCAGCCGCTCGCGGTGCACGTCGACGACGTCGGAGTTGCGATCGACGATGCGGCGCACGCCGCGGGCCACCCGGCCCACCAGCGAGGCGCCGGGCAGGGCGGCGTAGACGCCGACGTCCTCGAGGTTGGGCAGCGTGGTGGGCACCGAGCGCAGCGCGCGCACCGGGTAGCGGGCCAGGCCGCTGAGACCGCGCAGCAGCATCTCCAGCTCGCCGGGCGCCCGCCCGTCGCCGTTGCTGCTGCTGAGCGGCGCGGGGACCTCGCGTCCCTCCGGGCTGATGTCGAGCAGCACGCCGAGGATCTCCGCGCCCGACATTCCGTCGATGACCGCGTGGTGGATCTTGGTGAGCAGTCCCACCCGACCGCCCTGCAACCCCTGCACCAGGTACAGCTCCCAGAGCGGCCGGGTACGGTCGAGCGGCCGCGCGAAGATGCGGGCCACCTGCTCGCTGAGCTGGGCCATGCTGCCCGGCGCGGGCAGGGCCAGCTCGCGGACGTGGAAGTCGATGTCGAAGTCCGGGTCGTCGATCCAGTAGGGATAGTCGAGCCCGAAGGGGATCTCGGCCAGGCGCCAGCGGAACGGCGGCAGCAGGGGCAGTCGCTCGACGATGAGCTGCTGGATGTCGGCCAGGTCGATGCGGCCGCCCGACGCCGTGGAGGGGTCGAGCACGGCCAGCCCAGAGGTGTGGCCGTACTGGCGCGGCGTCTCCAGGGCCAGGAACTGGGCGTCGAGGCTGGTCAGCTGTCGCATCTGGGGTCTCCGGGTAGCCGCGGCCGGCGCCGCACCGGCGGGCCCCGCATTATGCGGTGCGCAGACGGGGACGCCTCATCCCCTGCCAGTCGCCCACCTCGCCACAGGCGTCACAGAGAAGGCCCGTCCCCCGTTGCTACGATTGGTGCCGGAAACACGAAACCCCGTGCGGCGGGTTCGGGAATGCGAATTCTCCTGAGGTCGCCAATGCCTCGACCCGACATCGACGCACGCCTGGTCGCTCGTCTTGCCGACTGGCTGGAAGTCCCCGTGGAGATGGTGGCCGCGCTGCCGGGTGAGGTGCGCGAGGCGATTCGCACCCGCATGGAGGCCCAGATCGCCATCGAGTTGCAGGACGAGCTGGTCGGGCACCTAGTGGGAGCGCTCGGTCGCTCCGTGGATGCGGCGCGCACCGACGCGCTCACCGGCCTGCTCAACCGCCGCGGCCTCGCCGAGCAGTTGCTCGAGCTGGGCCGGCGCTGGACGCTGGCGGTCATGATGGCCGACGTCGACAATTTCAAGGGGATCAACGACCGCTTCGGCCACACCGTCGGTGACATCGCGCTGCAGCAGGTCGGCGCACGCCTGCGCGGTGCGGTGCGACAGCGCGACCTGGTGGCCCGCTGGGGCGGGGATGAGTTCCTCGTCGTCTGTCCCGACATCGCGGCCCCGGCGGTCAGTCAGGTCGCGGAGAAGCTGCTCGGCACGGTGTGCGGCGAGCCGATGATGGTGGACGGCATCGCCGTGCCGGTCGGGCTCAGCATCGGCTGGGCGCTGGCCGAAGACGGGCAGGCGGCCGAGCATCTCGTCGAGATGGCGGACGAGGCGATGTACCGCGCCAAGGCGGCCGGCGGGAGCCGGGTCGCCGGCGGGGTCGGCTGAGCCAGCCCTTACAGACGCCAGGTCAGCGGTTTGCCGGCTGCCGCCCGGGCGTGCCTGGCGCCCAGCTCCGCGGCCGGGCCGGTGAACGCGGGGTCGAAGTACAGATAGCTGAGCAGGTCGCCGTGGTCGACGGCAGAACCCCCGATGAGTCGCGAGAGGAACCACAGGCCAGGGTTGCGCACGGCGGCACCGAAGCCGTGGAGCTGCGTGTCGAAGGCGGTCTCAGCGACCTTCGCGATGGCGTTGCGCTCATCCTCCGAAGGTCCCGCGAAGAGGAATCGGACGCGCCTGTATGGTGCGTGCGCGCCCTGCGCCATAAGGCGGTTGACGGTCTGCAGAGTGTGCAGATCCTCGATCATGCTGTCGCTGAGTGCGGCCCGGAGCAGGTGCGCGGCCGCCGACGCGATGTCGGGCTCGGAGCCGCCCCTGTGAGTCGCGGCCGGATACGTGTCGGGGTGAGTGCACACCACGGCGACGCGGTCGGCGCCGAAGGCCAGCGCCGGCTTGATCGGCACGTTGAGGCGCGTGCCGCCGTCCAGGTACCAGCCCTGCTGCGTCGCAGGCGTGGTCACCTCCACGGCGCGGAACGCGACGGGGATCGCCGACGAGGCGAGCAGGTGTTCCACGTTCAGCTCGGTCTCGACGTACACGATGTCGCGCGCGGTGTCCGGTGGGGGGAGCGGGACCGACGCCTTCTTCTCGACGAACACCACCGTCCCCTGCGTCGCCGCCGACGTTGTCGCCACCGCCACCGCGTCGACGGGACCGTTGCGCACGTTGTCGTGGAGCTGCGCCCACGGGATGAGCGGCTCGACGGTCCTGGCCAGGCGTCGGGTGTCCAGCAGGCTGCGCACCTTGGGATGGCCGCCGAAGAGCAGCCCGAGAGTCTGCACGCCGTCGCCGATCAGGCTCTTCGGCACCGACGCGACCTGGTTGAGCTTCACCGACCTCCACAGGTCGATGAGTTTGCCCGTGGCCACCTCCGGCGTCTCGTTGGCGAACGCGGCCAGAGCGGCGACGTTGAGCGCACCTGCGCTGGTGCCGAACAGCAGCGTCGGTGTCGCGCCGTCCCTGGCCATCGCCGGCAGCAGCGTCGACAGGGCTCCCGCCTCGTACGCACCGCGGGCACCCGCACCTGCCACCACCAGGGCGGTCCGTTCCGCCATCTCGACCACCTCCCACCGTCTGTCCAAGCCGCATACAGTGACACACGAAACGGCCGCCGCGACGGAGAGTCGACGGCTACCGTGGCAATGTCACCGGCGCCCGTCCGATTCCGAATCCGACCTGCGCCCGACTGTCCGGGCTTGGTCCGTAGACGCTTGATATGACGCCGAGGCTTGGCCTTCAGGCGATCAAGCACCCGGCCAGAGGTTGATGTGCTACGGAACCAGTCAGTCTGCCAGGAGGTGTAGACGGTCATCATGTCTGCGCTCGACGGACAGAAAGGCTGCACCTCCCGCGTGGCAGGAACGTACCGTGTCATGCCATGGCCGTCAATCCGAAACTCGCGGGCCTGGCGTGAGCCTGAAGGTCCGGCGCCAGATCGAGTGCGCCGCACCTGCCTGGTCGCTGTCTGACCCTGAGTCCCAGCGCTCAATCCGTGCGGTCAAGCCGAGGAGTGCGTACGGAACGTCGCGCCTCGCGTCCCGAGCATCTACAGTTGCTTCAAGAGCTGGAGGGCCTGGGCAAGCGTGTCCGAGGGATCACCAATGCGCCAACCGACGATCACGGCAGGTACGCCCATGAGCGTCGGCGACCCAACCGGGTCGCGAGGTGAATCAACGACGATCAGCAGTCCGTCGATCCCGGACACGCCGAGCGTCTGCGCAATGGCGTCCTGAATGCGACGGCCAAGAAACCTCTCGCTCGCAGCCGTCTTTGTTTCAACGAGGAATCGCTTGCTTCCGTCCTCGATCATGGCGTCCCACTCGGTGCCCTGACTCCCCATAGCCGGCATCCGGACATGTCGACGGATCGATGCTGACGGGAATTCCCGCCGCAGCGCATCCAAGACGGCGAGTTCGTACGCGACACCCCTGATGGCCGGGCGATCGCTGCTTCGTGCGAGCTCCGCCGCTTGCGTCGCCAACTCCTGAGCCTGTTCAGGCTGTGTCGTCGCGAGCCGTTCGGCAATACGACCAATCTGAAGCGCGATCTTGTCACGTGTGACTTCCAACCCAATGATGGGAAGGCCTGTCACGGCCATGAGGCCGAAGACAGCCGCGATCACGAGACTCGCAGTTGCGGCGGCCTCGTTTGATGTGCGGAAGACCGCTGCTACACCCAGCGCAAGGAGCGCCACAGCGGCGACTCCAGCCAAAGTGCGGTCCTGTTTCGTCATGCCAGGCAATACCCCAACTGCCATCGCCCATTGGAGCATTGCATGAAGGCCGCATGGTTGCTAAGGACGACGGCGACGGCTGGCGGAGTTATCATCGCGCCAGCAGCGAGCTCAGCTTCCGTGAGGGGGAAGCGTGAGCTCGCCAAAATTCGCGCAAGTCGCTCCACGGATGTCGGGGGACGTGCCGCCTCGCGATGGTGCTGTGCTAGGAACCCGACGGCTTCGGCATAGCGACTCTGGAAGTGCCCAATGACAGATACGGTTCTGCGTACTGCGAACTCCGCACCACGCAGGACCGGAGCCGCCGGCACCGACTTTGCGGTGAGCACGTTAGTGGCCCAGATCCAACCTTACCCGATACCTCAGCAGCGCCAGGGGCCTGGCCGCCACGCGACCAAGCCCCCGGCCAGAGGGTGATGTGCTACGGAATCAGCTGCAACCGCTGGTGGCGCCGCAGTTGAGGCACTTGTAGCAGGCGCCCGAGCGCACCATGAGCGACCCGCAGTCGCTGCACGAAGGTGCGTCCTCCTGGTTGAGGAACGCGGTGGGCGCGGCGCGCTGCACGACGGGCACGGGCGTGAGCTGTGCAGCCTCGGTCGGCGCGGCGGCGGGAGCCGCAGAGCCACGCGGGGCGGCAATCGCGACGCGCGTGTCGACAGCGGGCTCCTGTCCCGCCTCGGTGCCGTCGCGGCGGATGATGCCGAGGCGGTCGCGCTCCTCCCAGGGCAGGAAGCGCGAGGCGAGCCAGCGGAAGATGTAGTCCATGATCGACTTGGCGATCGGGATCTCGGGGTTGCCGGTGAAGCCCGAGGGCTCGAAGCGCGAGTGGGCGAACTTGTCGACCAGCGCCTGCAGCGGCACGCCGTACTGCAGCGACATGGACACCACGGTGGCGAAGGAGTCCATCAGACCCGACACTGTCGAGCCTTCCTTGGCCATCTTGAGGAAGATCTCGCCGGGCGAGCCGTCCTCGTAGAGGCCGACGGTGATGTAGCCCTCGTGGCCCTGGATGGCGAACTTGTGGGTGAGCGCCTGGCGCTCCTCGGGCAGGCGCCGGCGCAGCGGCCGCTCGACGATCACCGTCTGCTGGGCGACGCGCGCACCGGTGGTCTTGTCCATGGTGGTGGCCATCGGCTGCGAGCGCTTCGAGCCGTCGCGGTAGATGGCCAGCGCCTTCAGCCCCATCTTCCAGCCGTCGATGTACGCCTGCTCGACGTCGTCGACGCTGGAATCCGACGGCATGTTGACCGTCTTGGAGATGGCGCCACTGAGGAACGGCTGCACCGCGCCCATCATGCGCACGTGCCCCTGCCAGGCGATGGAGCGCTTGCCCTTGGCCGGCTGGAACGCGCAGTCGAAGACGGCGAGGTCCTCCTCGCGCAGGTGCGGCGCGCCCTCGATGGTGTCGTTGGCGTCGATGTAGGCGACGATGTCGTTGACCACCGCCTCGCCATAGCCGAGGCGCTGCAGTGCCAGCGGCACGGTGCCGTTGACGATCTTCAGCATGCCGCCGCCGACCAGCTTCTTGTACTTGACCAGCGCGATGTCGGGCTCGACGCCGGTGGTGTCGCAGTCCATCATGAAGCCGATGGTCCCGGTCGGCGCCAGCACGGTGGCCTGGCCGTTGCGGTAGCCGTGCACCGCGCCGAGCTCGTGCGCCTCGTCCCAGCCGCGCCGTGCCGCCTGCACCAGCGGCTGCTCGACGTTCTCGGTGGAGATGCGGTACGCCGCCTCGCGATGCTTGCCGATCACCCGCAGCATGGGCTGGCGGTTGACGGCGAAGCCCTCGAAGGGCCCGATCTCCCGGGCGATGCGCGCCGACTGCGCGTACGCCTCGCCGGTCATGATCGCGGTGACGCAGGCGGCGATGTCGCGGCCCAGCGGCGAGTCGTAGGGCGCGCCGCGCGCCATCAGCAGGGCGCCGAGGTTGGCGTAGCCGAGGCCCAGCGGCCGGAACTTCTCGCTGTTCTCGGCGATCTTCGGCGTCGGGTAGGAGGCGTTGCCGACCAGGATCTCCTGCGCGGTGATGGTCATGTGCACCGCGTGGCGGAAGCCGTCGACGTCGAAAGCGCCGTCCTCGCCGAGGAACTTCATCAGGTTCAGCGAGGCCAGGTTGCACGCCGAGTCGTCGAGGTACATGTACTCGGAGCAGGGGTTGGAGGCGTTGATGCGCCCGCTGTTCGCCGAGGTGTGCCAGTCGTTCACCGTGGTGTCGTACTGGATGCCCGGGTCACCGCATTGCCAGGCGCACTCGGCCATGGAGCGCATCAGCTCGCTCGCGCGCACCGTCTTGAGGATGCGGTCGTGATCGGTGACGGCGTGCAGGTGCCACTCCTTGTCCTCGAGCACCGCGCGCATGAAGTCGTCGGTGACGCGCACCGAGTTGTTGGAGTTCTGGAAGAAGATGGAGCCGTAGGCCTCGCCGGTGAAGGAGCCGTCGTAGCCGGCGTCGATGAGCGCCCAGGCCTTGCGCTCCTCGGTCACCTTGCAGGAGATGAACTCCTCGACGTCGGGATGGTCGACGTTGAGGATGACCATCTTGGCGGCGCGCCGGGTGGTGCCGCCGCTCTTGATCACGCCGGCGAAGGCGTCGAAGCCGCGCATGAAGGACACCGGGCCGCTGGCCGTGCCGCCGCCGGCGAGGTTCTCCTGCGAGGAGCGGATCGGCGACAGGTTGGTGCCGGTCCCGCTGCCGTACTTGAAGAGCATGCCCTCGGTCTTGGCCAGGGTGAGGATCGACTCCATGGTGTCGTCGACGCTGTTGATGAAGCACGCCGACGCCTGCGGCCGGGTCCCGGGAACGCCGACGTTGAACCACACCGGCGAGTTGAAGCTCATCTTCTGGTGCAGCACCAGGTGGGTGAGCTCGTCCTGGAAGGCCTGCGCGTCCTCGTCGGAGGCGAAGTAGCCGCCCTCGCGGCCCCACTGCGCGATGGTGTCGCAGACGCGCGAGATCACCTGCCTGACCGACGTCTCGCGACGCGGCGAGTCGAGCGGGCCGCGGAAGTACTTGGAGACGACCACGTTGGTGGCCATCTGCGACCACGAGGTGGGGATCTCGCAGTCCTTCTGCTCGAAGACCACCTCGCCCTTCTCGTTGGAGATGACGGCCGAGCGCTTCTCCCACTGCACCTCGTCGAAGGGGTGCACGCCAGACGTGGTGAAGCGCCGCTCGACGACCAGGCCGCGGCCGAGCTTGACCTCGCCACGCGACGCCGCGGGCCGTCGTGAGCGGCGCGCCGTGGCGCGTCCGTTCTCGGCGGCGGGCTGGGATTCGTCCGAGGAGGAGGAGAAGGGGACTGGACTATCCACAGGAGGCCCTCGTACTGGGTTGGGAGGATGCTGTTCCGGGAGGGGCGGGTTACCCCCAGGTTACCCACAGGTTACCCCCGGCGTATCCCCAATTTTCCCACATCTAGGGCCCGTCGACGCCGTGAGCCCCTACATATTGGGTCCGACGGCCTCCAGCGTCAAGGTGTCGCAGCCAACCCGGGGCTCCCCGCCCGCGCGCGTCTCAGGTGGTCAGGTAGACGTCGATGCCGGCCGGGTTGGTGCCGGTGAGGGCGTAGACCGCCGAGAGGGTGGCGCTGCTCGGGCAGAGGCCCCCGCCCATGGTGATCGGGGCGTTCCTGAACTCGATCGCCGTGGTCTGCGGGTGGGGGGAGTGGACGTTCCCCTTGTTGTAGAAGTTGGCCACGGGACTCCCCGTCGCGGAGCAGATGAGGCCGTTGCTCAGCTTGATGCTGAGGTTGAGGTTGTTCACGGTGAAGGTGCCGTCGCACCCGGTCGCGCCTCCCTGGCACGCCCCGCTCAGCACCACGGTGAAGCCATACGGCAGGTTGTTCACGGTGAAGGTGGCGGTCGGGCTGCCGAAGAAGGTGGTCGTGCAGGGCGTCGTCATGCTGGTGCCGGAGAAGGCCAGGCTCGTGATCGAGCTGCTCGAGGTGTCGGAGTTGGACTGGGCGCCGAACGTCGAGGCCATGCAGTCGATGTCGCCGAGGTTGGTGTGGAGGATGGCGCTGCCGGAGAGAGTGCCCGACAGCTTGTCGGCGGCGTTGATGTCGATGCCGTAGAGGTCCCCGGTCGGGCATGGCGAGATGTTCGCCGTGCAGAAATGCTGCGACGTGGCCGCCGCGTCGCGCACGGACAGCGGGACCGAGACGGCTGTGGCCAGGGCGACGCCGAGGACGGCGGTGACGGGAGCTCGCTTCACTGGTTCTTCCCTTGATGCCTCGGGTGCGGAAAGAAAAAGGAGCCGCGCCACGCGGCGCGGCTCCTCGACGGGGTCCTAGCTGGTCAGGTAGAGGTCGGTGTTGGCAGGGTTGGTGCCCACGTTGTAGTAGACGGCCGACTCGGTGCCGCTGCTGGGGCAGAAGGAGCCGCTCACGGTCACGGAGGCGTTCTTGTACTCGATCTCCGAGTGCGCGGCGCCCGAGCCACCGACCGGCGCGTTGGCGTTGCCCTTGTTGTAGAGGTTGGCGACCGGGCTGCCGGTGGTGGTGCAGGTGATGCCGTTGCTCAGCCTGATGGTGATGTTGATGCTGTTGGTGGTCAGGGTGCCGTCACAGCCTGTGGCACCACCCTGGCACGCCGCACCGCGGGCCACCGTCGCCGTGTATGGGAGGTTGTTCACGGTGATCGTCGCCGACGGGTTGCCGAAGAAGGTGGTGGTGCAGGGCGTGGTGCCGCCGTTGTTGAAGGCGAGCGCGGTCACCGAGCCGTTGCTGGTGTCCGAGTTGGACTGGGCGCTGACCGTGGAGTTGGTGCAGTCGATGTCGCCCAGGCTGGTGTGCAGCACGGCGTGCGCCGAGGCGAGGCTGGCCGACTGCTTGTCGGCGCTGTTGATGTTGAGGCCGTAGAGGTTGCCGCTCGGGCACGGCGAGGTGTTGACGGTGCAGACATTCTGCGTCACCGCCGCCACGTTGCGCACGGACAGGGGCACGGACACGGCGGCCGCCAGGGCAACGCCCAGCGTGGTGATGATGATTCGCTTCACGGATTCTTCCCTTTCCTGGCTTGAACTCTCGCAATGAAATGCGGAGGGACTACGGAATGCTCACTTCGCTGAACCCTCCAAGGGCACCGCCTCCCAACCAGGTTCGATCCACTCCATGAACCATAACCATCAGTGTTTCTGAAAGTCAAGTGCGCGGCCGGAGGCCGAGGAAATCGTTGCTGCACAGTCCCGAGCCGCACCGGCGCGAGCGCCGGCGGGCGCCGACTCAGACCAGCTCGAGCCGGGCCCGCGGGCAGCCGACAAGGGGCGCCAGCAGGAAGTAGGCGAGCGCGGAGCGCAGCTCCGGCAGCGAGTCGATCTGCCCGTCGCGCACGCGACGCGCGACGATGCCGTAGATGCCGCCGACGGTCGCCTCCGACACCAGCGCGCTGGGGCCGCCCGCCGGGTCGCGCAGTGCCAGCTGCCGCGCGGCGAGGAAGCTGGCGAAGCTGCGCAGTGCGATGTCGCGGTTGGCCAGCGCCTCCGGTCCGGCCATCAGCGCTTCGACGAGAAACGCGCGCGCCTC
>Ga0070709_10000155_pt1 | contig 44996 bp, 35 predicted proteins | sample LARL51metaG_FD_65449 | JGI IMG/M metagenome (GOLD analysis project Ga0070709, IMG submission 65449) | Corn, switchgrass and miscanthus rhizosphere microbial communities from Kellogg Biological Station, Michigan, USA - LAR L5-1 metaG | ecosystem: Host-associated > Plants > Roots > Rhizosphere ... | reverse complement strand
TGCATGAAGGGCGACCGCAAGCCGCCGTTCACGATCGGCTGGGCCGACATCTATTCGGTGCCGACCTGGATGAAGGAGACGCAGGGGACGATCGAGAAGGAAGTCGACGAGCTCAAGAAACAGGGCCTCGTCTCCAAGCTCGTGGTGACGGACGCCCAGGGCGACGCCAACACCCAGATTCAGCAGATCCAGTCGATGATCGATTCCAATGTCGATGCGATCATCCTGATTGCCGGCTCGTCCACGGCACCCGGCCGCGTGATTGCCGATGCCTGTGCCAAGGGCATTGCCGTGATCAATTTCGACAGCCTCGTCGATACCGATGAGGTCACCGCCAAGATCAACACCGATTCGGCGCAATGGGGCGCGAGCGCGGCAAAATTCCTCGTCGACGCGATCGGCGGCAAGGGCAAGATCCTCGTGCTGAACGGGCCGGCCGGCATCTCCGTCAGCGACGACCGCCGCAAGGGCGCCGAGCCGGTGCTGAAAGCCAATCCGAACGTAACCATCCTCGCCGAGACCAACACCGCCTATAACGTGGCGCCGGCCCAGGAAGCGGTGACCAACCTGCTGTTCGCGCATCCCGACATCGACGGCATCCTGTCGCTCGGCGGCGCGCTCTCGGCCGGCGCGGTGCTCGCCTTCGACAAGCAGGGCCGCGCGCAGGTTCCGATCACGGGCGAGAATGCGCGCCAGTTCCTCGAACTGTGGAAGGCGAAGAACCTCAAGGCCTGGGCGACGATGCAGCCGAACTGGCTCGGCGCGTTTGCCACCTACGCGGCCGTGCAGGCGCTGTCCGGCAAGGATGTGCCGGCGTTCGTCAAGATTCCGCTGCCGGTGATCGACAATTCGAACATCGACCAGTATCTCGCCAAGGCAAAAGACTTCCCGGCTGACGGCTACATCTATTCGCCCTACGATCAGAAACTGTTCGACGAGCTTCTGGCCCAGAAGTGAGGAACAAGCGGGAACGGTCGCAACGATGACGCCTGCTCCGACCCTCGCCGCGCGCGGCGTGTCAAAATCGTTCTTCGGCAACAGCGTGCTGCGCGATGTCTCAATCGCGCTGCAGCCGGGACGGATTCACGCGCTGCTCGGCGAGAACGGAGCGGGCAAGTCGACGCTGATCAACGTCCTGTCGGGAGCGCTGCTCCCCGACGCGGGCGTCGTGGAGATCGACGGCCGCGCGTTTCGCGGCCTCACCCCCCGTGATGCCCATCGCGCAGGGATCGCGGTGGTGCAACAGGAGCTCGGCCTCACCAGCGAACTCTCGATCGCGGAAAATATCGGCCTTGGCGCGCTGCCGCGTGCCTACGGATTGATCGACTATCGCGGCCTTGCTAGGCGCGCGCGAGCGGCGATGGACCTTGTCGGATTGGAAAAGAATCCGGCAACGCCGGTCGGCGACCTGCCGCTCGGCCGGCGCCAGATGGTGGAGATCGCCAGGGCGCTGTTTCGCGAGCCGCGCGTGCTCATTCTCGACGAGCCGACGTCGTCCCTGTCCGCGCACGAGGTCGAGACGCTGACGGCCCTGCTCGACCGCCTGCGCGCGCAGGGCACGGCGATTCTCTACATCTCGCATCGGCTCAACGAGGTGATGCGGCTGTGCCAGCACGTCACCGTGCTGAAGGATGGTATCGTGACCGCGGACCGCTCGCTCGAGGGCGTTGAGGCCGCGGACCTGGTGCGACTGATGGTCGGCCGCGACACCGGCCATCTCTTCCCTGCCTGGACACAATCGGCCGATCGCGAGCCGATCGTACAGGTCTCCGGTCTTTCCTCCGACGTCTTGCGCGACATCGACATGTCGATCAGGCGCGGCGAGGTTTTGGGCATCGGAGGACTGGTCGGACAGGGCCAGGAGGAGCTGCTGCTCAGTCTCTATGGCGCCCTGCCCGCCTCCGCCCGCAGCGCTGACGTCAATGGGCGGCGAAGCCTTCCCTCGTCCGTGCGCAAGGCCAATGCGCTCGGCCTCGCTTATGTGCCGGCGGATCGCAAACGCGAAGGCCTTCATCTCATTCACGCCATCGGCTGGAACCTGATGCTGCCGAGCCTCGCACGTGCTTTCGGCTTGTCGCTTCGCGACCGCGCGAAGGAACGCGCGCTAGCCGGTAGCCTCGCCGACCGTTTTGCGATCAAGGGCGATCTCACCCGGCAGGTGCAGGCTCTCTCAGGCGGCAATCAGCAGAAGGTGGCGCTGGCGAAATGGACGCCGGCCGAGCCAAGCGTCTGGCTGCTGAACGATCCGACGCGCGGCGTGGATGTCGAGACCAAGCGTGAAATCTACGCGCTGCTGCGCCGTCTCGCCGGCGAGGGCAAGGCGATCGTGCTGTCGAGCTCCGATACGCCGGAGCTCGTCCATCTCTGCGACCGCGTCGCCGTGATGCGCGAGGGACGGATCGTCGCCACCCTCGAGCGGGAGGCGCTGAGCGAACAGGCGATCGTCGCCGCCGCGATGGGCGCAGACCCGATGAGGACCGCGGCATGAGCGCGACCGAGAGCGCAAGCCCAAAACTCTATTGGCCGGCGCAGCGACAGCGCAACCGCGGTGCGGGCGGCCTGCTGATCGTGGTCGCCGCGTTTCTCGTTCTCTACGCCTATCTGTTCCCCGGCCTGCTCAGCGCCGGCGGCGTCGCAAAGTTTGCGCAGAGCTGGCTTCCGCTCGCGCTGGTGTCGATGGCGCAGGCGATCCTCATGCTCGCCGGCGGCGTCAGCCTGGCGATCGGCGCGATGGTCAGCCTCGGCGCCGTCATTGCCGCAACGACCATGGCTGGACCGCTCGGCGTTTTGGGCGGCACGGCTTTGGTGATGGTCGCGGGGCTTTGCGTCGGCGCGGCCTGCGGCGTCATCGTCGTGCGCCTTGGCCTGCCCGCCATCGTCGTCACGCTCGCCGCCTCCTTCATCGTCGGCGGCGCCGCGCTCCTGATCCTGCCAAGGCCCGGCGGCACCATCCCCGCCTGGCTGTCGGACTGGCTCGCCGGCGACACCCCCGTCGCCGCGCTGCTGGCCATCGTCGCCGTCGTGTTCTGGAAACTCTATCTCGCGACCCCGCTTGGTCTCAGCCTCTACGCAGCCGGAGAAAATCCCGATGCGGCCTACCGCGCGGGCGTCCCCGTCGACGCCGCGCGGATCACCGCCTACGCCGTCAGCGGCCTGCTCACGACCTGCGCGGGGCTGTTCGTCGCTGCCAAGACAGGCTCGGGCGATCCGGTGATCGGCGAAGCCTTTACGCTCAATTCGATCGCGGCCGCAGTGCTCGGCGGCGTCGGCTTTCTCGGCGGCAAGGGCGCGATGCGCGGCGCGCTCGCCGGCAGTCTGCTGCTCAGCGTGATGATCAATGTGATGTACTTTCTCGGCTTCCCGCCGGTCGCACACTACATCGCGCAAGGCCTGATCATCATCGGCGCCGTGGCGCTGCCGGAATTTTCTGCACGCAGAAGGTCGCCATGAATTCCAGCGAGGCGGTCCGCTTTCCAAAATTCCGCTCGCGCGCACTGCTGACGAGCCGTCCGTTCCTGACCGTTCTGATCGTCGCGGCGGTTTGGATCGCCGCATCCTTCGCCAAACCTGGTTTTGGCGCCTACGGCCATCTTCGTTATCTCGTCGAGCTCGGCGCCGTCGTCGGCCTCGCCGCCATCGGACAGACTTTTGTCGTCATTGCCGGCGGCATCGACCTCTCGGTCGGCGCCATCATCACGGTCAGCGCAGTCGGCGCGCCTCTTGTTACATTTGCTTTTGATGAAAGCGGCGCTTTCGCCGCACTCATCACCCTGGTGGCTGCGACCGTGATCGGCGTCCTCAACGGGCTCGGCGTCGCCTTCCTGCGCGCGCATCCCATGATCATGACCCTGGCCATGGCGACGTTCCTGCAGGGCCTCCTGATCCTGCTTGCCGGCGGCAGCGCGATCTCGGCGCAAAGCCCGTTGCTCGCATGGCTCGGCTCCGCCCGGCCGGGCGGTGTCCCTGCCGGCGTGCTCGTCTGGGCTATCGCATCGGCGCTCTCGCTCCTGGCACTGCATGCAACACCCTTCGGCGCGCGCGTCTTCGCACTCGGCGCCAATCCGCTAGCGGCTACCCTCTCCGGCATCAATGTCGCGGCAACCACCGTTGCCGTCTACGCGATCAGCGGCCTGACCGCTGGGATGACGGGCCTGCTCCTGCTCGGCATGAACGGGCAAGGCTACGTCGGGATCGGCGATCCCTACCTTCTGGCATCGATCGCCGCGGTCGTGCTCGGCGGCACCTCGATCCTCGGCGGCTCCGGCACCTACGCCGGCTCCATTCCAGGCGCTGTGCTTCTGGTCACGATTACCGCCCTCATCACCGTGGTCAACGCCTCGCCGGGCTGGCGCAGCATCCTGTTCGGATCGCTGATTCTTGCGCTTCTCCTGATCTCAGGTCGCGAGACGCGCCGACGATGAGAGGTCATCGAACCGATAGATGCGGGCCGCATTGGCGAAGAACAGCGCGGTTTGCTCGTCCGCCGAAAGCTGGGAGGCGATGGCCTTGAAGGCGTCGTACACCTCATCGAACGACGCATGCAGCCCCGCGACCGGAAAATCGCTGGCGAACATCGCGCGCGCTGAGCCGAAGCATTTCAGGCAGTGCAGGACCACTTCGGCGAGACTGTCGAGCGTCCAGTGATGATCATAGGCCACGAGATCGGAAATCTTGATCGACACATTGGGTGCACGGCCGAGCCGCGCGAGCCCCTCGCGCCAGCGGCGCATGCCCTCATGATCGCGGTCGATCGGGCTGCCGCAATGGTTGAGAACGAAGAGCTGGTTCGGAAAGTCCTGCGCCAGTCTTGCCGCCTGCGCAAGCTGGTTCGGAAAGACCATGAGATCGAAGACGAGGTCGTGAGCCTCCAATCGCGCCAGGCCGGCGCGCCATTGCGGATCGTCCATCAAATCGCCGCGCGCAGCAAAACGGCGCGCCGGGTCTTCGCTCCAGCTCAAGACGTCGCGCACGCCGACCACGCGGGAAAAGCGCGCCTGCGCCTCAATCAGGGCCGGCGCCTCTCCGCTCGCCAGGGGAACGCGAGCGACATAGCGCTCCGCGACGCCAGCGGTCTTGTCGAGCCTTTCCAGCCAGCGTGTTTCACCGAGAGGGTCGTCATCGGCCCAGCCGGCCTCCACATGAACGCTAGCGACGATGTTTTGCCGCGCGGCATCGCTGAGGTAAGCTTCAGGCAAATAGTTGCGTCGGAGCGGTGCAAGGTCGCCGAGAGCGCCGCGCACGCCGGCGCCGGCGGCAAGCCATCGATGCCGACCGAGGCTCAGGTCCCAAAGATGGTGATGGGCGTCAATGGCGGGACCGTCATACGTCGTCACGCTGCACTCCTTGAAAGGCGGCGTCGTCGGTCGCATGCACCTCGCTTATCCCACCTCATTATTCGGCTAGATCGAACCAATTGTCTAACCTCACACAGCTACGAGAGTTTTCGATGATGAAACACTACCAGGTTGGCCCGCGCATGGCGCAGGCGGTGACGTATAATGGCGCGGTTCATATCGCCGGCCAAGTCGCCGAGAACCGCAAGGCGGGAATCGAAGATCAAACGCGCGACGTCCTCGCCAAGATCGACGCGCTGTTGGCCGAGGCCGGAACGAGCAAGTCAAAACTCGTCGCGATAAACATCTTCCTGCCGCATATTACCGACTTCGAGGCGATGAACCGCGTCTATGATGTGTGGATCGATCCCGAAAGACCTCCGGCGCGGGCCTGCGTCGAAGCACGGCTCGCCGACCCTGATCTGCGCATCGAGATCACCGCCATCGCCGCATTGTAGGCGCTCAATGCACACCGGTCTTTTTCACTCGCTCGATCTCGATCGCGACGGCAAGGTGCTCAGCCATCTTGGCCTGCCCTTCTCCGTCGATCGCTCGCCCTATTTCCAGATCAAAATTCCGATCTGCGTCATCCGCAACGGTGCCGGCCCGTCGGTGCTGCTGATGGCGGGAAATCACGGCGACGAATATGAAGGCGAGCTGTCGCTGGCGCGGCTGATCCGCAGGCTCGATCCGGCTCGCATGCGCGGGCGCGTCACCATCCTGCCGCTCGCCAATACGCCGGCCGTGATGGCGGCGCGCCGCTGCTCGCCGCTCGACGGCGGCAATCTTAATCGGGCATTCCCCGGCGATGGTGGCGGCACGCCGACGCAGCGGCTCGCGCATTTCCTCGAGACGGAACTTTTGCCGCGTCATGACGTCGTGTTCGACATTCATGCCGGCGGAACGTCGATGGCGCATCTGCTATGCGCGCTGATCGAAACGAATGCCGACACATCACGCCACGAGGCCGCGTTGTCATTGATGCGGCGGCTGGGGCTGCCGTTCGGTTTCGTCGCCGACAACGGTCTTGGCGCGCCGACCTCGATGGGCGCGGCCAGGCGCGCCGGCGTGATCGGCCTCAGCGGCGAATTCGGCGGCGGCGGGACGACCACGCCGGCGAGCATGGCGGCGACCGAAAGCGCGATCGATAATCTGCTCCTGACGCTAGGCGTGACCGAGACGCCAATTTTTCAGCGGCCGCCGACGCCGGCAGCGCCGATGCGCCTGCTCGGGCTGTCGCGGCAAAGCCAGGCGATCTACGCGCTCCGGCGGGGATGGTTCGAGCCGGCAAAGCCGCTCGGCGCGCTGGTGGCGGCCGGCGACGTCGCCGGCTTCATGCATGATCTCGAGCGCCTTGACGCACCAGAGGAAGAGCTTCGTTTCGCCGAAGGCGGCGTCGTGCTGTCGCATCGTCTGCATACGATGTGCGAAGCCGGCGATTGCCTCGTTCAGGTCGCCGAGCTCCTCGCGTGAGCAGCCCCGACCTTTGCAGGCGCGTTCGCCACAAACTGATACGCTGAAAGGCCGCCGATGCATCGCTCAATGTGGACCTACGCCTGGGACATCCTTGACCTCGGCTTCGATCGCGTGCTTGACGAACTGCGCGACCGCGCCGGCATGACCTGCGTCAGTCTGGCGACCTCGTATCACGCCGGCCGCTTCCTGCAGCCGCGCAGCCCGGTCCGAAAAGCCTATTTTCCCGAAGACGGCACGATCTACTTTCATCCGACGCCGTCGCGCTGGGATGGGTTCGCGATCCAGCCGAAAGTCGCAGACGTAATCGTGGAAGGCGGGGACGTCCTGCGCGAGCTCGTGCGTCGCCGCGACGCCGGTGGCCTAAGAGTCTGTTGCTGGACGGTCTGCCTTCACAACACGAGGCTTGGCCTGCTTCATCCCGGCGCAGTGACGCGCAACGCGTTCGGCGATCCGAATCTCTACAATCTCTGCCCATCCAATCCCGACGCGCGCGCCTATGTCTGCGCATTGGTCGAGGACGTCACGCATGCCTATCGTCCCGATATCGTCGAGCTCGAGAGCCCTTCCTTCATGGGTTTCGCGCATGAATTCCATCACGAAAAGGACGGCGTCGGCCTGACGGCCGAGGATGATTTCCTGCTGTCGCTGTGTTTCTGCGAGTCCTGTCGCGCCCGCGCTGCCGCTGCTGGCGTCGATGTCGAGGCCGCGCGGCGCCTGGTCGCGCAATGGATCGTCGAGGCCTGCGAGCGCGAGATGCCAGAACCGCGTTTTCCAAAATTTCCCGCCAGCGGTCTCGACACCTTTTGTGAGTTTCCGGCGCTCCATGAGTTCCTGCTCTGGCGAAGGGAGCCGGTGACAAGCCTCATTGCCGAGATCAGGGCGCGCGCGCATGCGGACTGTCGCATCGTCCTGATCGATATTGCCGACGCATGGCTCGGCGGCTGCGATCTCCAGGCAATCGGCACCGTCTGCGACGGCGCGATCCTTTGTGTCTATGGCCGCTCGCCGCAAGAGTCCGCGGCGATCCTGGCCCAGGGCAAGGCGGCGCTCGGGCCCGAAAAATTTCTGGGCGCCGGCCTGCGCGTCTTCCCGCATGACGTCGATGGCGCCGAAGCTCTGGCACGACAAGCCGCCGCATGCGTGAAGGCTGGCGCAAAAGGATTCAATTTTTACAACTACGGTCTCGTTCCAGCACCCCGGCTGGACTGGATCCGCCGGACGCTCGAACGCACCGTCGGCGCGTGAGCCGATTGCTTTTTCCGTCTTCTCCTATCGGCGAGGAAATTCGCCAGGTCGATGGACGTCACGCTGTATCATCTCCCGCGCGCGCCACCGGACCGGGCAGACCGCCGTCCTTTCGAGCGTGCACCGCTGTTGTCATCTCGTCCTGGCCCGGACCGGAGATCACCGAGATACGCCACAAGCGCGGCGACAAAGTTTTCTGCCGCCGGCGGAAGCGTGCGGCGGCGCTTGCGAACCACGGCAATCGGCCGCACGAAATGCGGATCGTCAATGGCGCGGGCGACGAGATCCGGTTCGGCCCGGATCTCGTGGGCCGACGCCGGCAGGATCGTGATACCAAGACCGGCACGGACCATACCGACCGCGGTCATCATATAGGTGACCTCGCAGGCGGCTTCGACACGACGGCCGGCCGCCGCAAGCGCCGCGTCGACGGTCGCGCGCACGCTGGTCGCCGGGTCCATCAGGATCAGCGGAAACTTCACCAGCTCTTCGACGCCGACGCGTTTCGTTTGCGCCAGGGCATGACGCGCCGGAAAGATCACGTTGAGGCGATCCTCGGCGCGGTGGATCACCTCGAGATCGGCATGATCGGGCGCTCCGCCCATCACGCCGAGGTCCACCTCCTCTGACAGCACGAGGTCCATCACGCGACTGGCGATCGCATCCTTGATGGTCAGTGCGACGCGCGGATAGCGGGCGCGGAATCGCACGATGACGTCGGGCAGGATGCCCGCCGCGAACGACGGCAATGCACCGAGCCGGACCGAACCGCCGCCATGACGGGCGATGTCGCGCACGCCCATGACAATCTCGTCGAACTCGCGCAAAATCCGCTGGAACACGGGCACGAGCTCGCGACCCAATCGTGTCAATGCGACGGAGCGGCTGCTGCGGTCGAACAGTTTGATGCCGAGCTGCTGTTCCAGCGTGCGGATCTGCACTGTCAGCGCGGGCTGCGACAGGTTGGTCTCGGCGGCTGCCCGGGTAAAACTCAGCGTGCGGGCGACGGCGAGGTAGGCCCTGATCTGGCGAAGCGAGAGATCCATAACGGGATCGTATCACTGCAATCCGATAAATTCATTATACTAATTGATCGGCCCGGTGTTTATTGTGCCTCAGCCGGACCGTCGAAGTCCGGACAGGGAGACGGACCAGGGCATGCGCAGCATCAGGCTCGGAGCGGGAGCGGGCTACTCCGGCGATCGCATCGAACCGGCGGTCGACCTCGCCGCGTCCGGCAAGCTCGATTACCTCGTCTTCGAATGCCTCGCCGAGCGCACTATCGCGCTCGCCCAGGGCGCACGCCAGGCCGACCCCGATACCGGTTACGATCCGCTGCTGGAGCAGCGCATCCGCGCGGTGCTGCCGGTGGCATCCCGCAGCCGCACCCGCATCATTTCCAACATGGGCGCGGCCAATCCGCTCGCTGCGGCCCGCCACATCGCCGGCATCGCCAGGGAGTTTGGCCTCGCGCTGAGGGTGGCCGCCGTGACGGGTGACGACGTGCTCGACGTCATCACGTCCAGAGACTGGCCGATCGAGGAGACCGGCGGGCGCATTTCGGATCTCGGCGACCGCCTGCTCTCCGCCAATGCCTATCTCGGTGCTGCGCCCATCGTCGAAGCCCTTGCCGCGGGGGCCGATGTCGTGATCACCGGTCGCGTCGCCGACCCTGCGCTGTTCCTCGCGCCGATGATCCATGAATTCGGCTGGCCCTTAAATGACTGGGACCGGCTCGGCCAGGGCACGCTGATCGGCCACCTCATGGAATGCGCCGGCCAGGTGACCGGCGGCTATTTCGCCGACCCCGGCAGGAAGGACGTATCAAACCTCGCCCGCCTCGGTTTCCCGATCGCCGAAATCCGCGCCGATGGCGAGGCGGTCATCACCAAACTCCCAGGCACCGGCGGCGCGGTCACCGCCGCCACCTGCAAGGAGCAGCTTCTCTACGAGATCCACGACCCCGCGGCGTATTTTCAGCCTGACCTCACCGCCGACTTCAGCGATGCCTCGGTCGAGGAGATCGCGCCCGACAGAGTGCGGATTCTTGGCGGTCGCGGCCGCCGGCACAACGGGTCCCTGAAGGTTTCGGTCGGTTATCTCGACGGCTGGATCGGCGAGGGCGAGATCTCCTATGCGGGGCCGGGCGCGGTCGCGCGTGGACGCCTGGCGATCGAGATCGTCCGCGAGCGGCTCGCAATCACAAAAGTTGGCTTGAGTGAAATCCGCGCCGACCTGATCGGGCTCAATTCCCTCTATCCCGGTGCATCACAAGCCGAGCCGCCGGAGGTCAGGCTCCGGATCGCCGGACGCGCCGAGAGCCAGGCTGAGGCGCTGCGCATCGGCAACGAAGTGGAGACCCTCTACACCAACGGACCGGCCGGCGGCGGCGGCGCATCGAAGACAGTCCGCCGCACGATCGGCGTAGTGTCGGTTCTCATTCCGCGCGAACTGGCGCGGCCGCGCGTCGGAATCCTGGAGACGACATCATGAAGCTGCGCGATGTGGCTCATTCGCGGACCGGCGACAAGGGCAACACCTCGAATATTTCCGTCATCGCCTATCGCGCGGAGGATTTTCCGCGCATCCGCGAACTGGTCACGGCCGAGCGGGTTCGCGCGCAACTGGCGGGCCTCACGCCGAGCCAGGTGACCCGCTATGAGATGCCTCAACTCGGCGCACTCAATTTTGTGATCATGGGCGCCCTCGGCGGCGGCGTGACCCGGTCGCTGGCGCTCGATGCGCACGGCAAGGCGCTGAGCTCCATTCTGCTCGACATGGATCTTTGAGCCCCGAGGGCAAAGGGAACCGACTGCACGGGAAAGACGAGACGCCGGCGAGGACCGGGCGTCCATCGACAGGAGAAACGCTCATGAGATCCATCTTCAGGCGCGCGGCCAGCCTGCTGCTCTCGGCGCTCGCGATATCAGCCGTTCACGGCGGCCCGGCCAATGCGGCGGATCTGCGCATTGTCGTCCCGCAACTCCCGGCCGCGCTGGACCCGACCATTACGACGCTCGGGACCAACTGGCTGGTCGCCGCCAATGCCTGCGAGGGGCTGACCGGTCTCGACGACAATTGGCAGCCGCAGCCGATGCTGGCCGATAGCTGGACCTATGATGACAAGGCCCTCACGCTGACCTTCAAGCTCAGGCCGGGCATGAAATTCCATTCGGGCGCGACCATGACATCGGATGACGTGGTCGCTTCGCTAAGACGCTATCGCGACAGCGCCGGCACCGGCGCCGTGCTGAAGAACCTGACGTCGGACGTCACTGCGGACGGTTCAGATACGGTCGTCCTCAAGCTCACAGGCCCGACCGGCATCATTCCAGGTCTTCTGACGCTGACGCCGGCCGTGATCATGTCCAAGGCGGCATTGGCCGGCAAGAGCGCGACCCAGGCCGTCGACACGATCGACTGCACCGGCCCGTACAAGGTCACCGAGTTTCAGGCCGACCGGCAGGCCGTGCTGACCCGCTCTGCGGATTACAAGCCGCGTGCCGAGGCGACATCCGGCTCGGCCGGCGCGAAAAAAGCTCCGGCCGACCGGCTGATCTTCCTGCCGCAGGCAGAGCCCTCTGTGCGCCGCGACAACGTGCTCACAGGCGGGGCCGACATTGCGACGACGCTGCCGTTCGACTTCTACGCCGACTTGAAAGCGAATGCGGCCGTGCAGCCTGTCGTCATCAATGACAACCAGTCATTGACCGCCGTCTTCAACACCATGAAGGGTCCGATGGCCAATGTGGCCCTGCGGCGCGCGATCTATCATGCGCTCGAGATGGATCCGATCATGCTGGCCGCTGAAGGCGATCAGGCTTTCTATGTCATCGATCCGAGCTGGGTGCCGGACCGCAAATCGGTCTGGTACAGCAAGGCCGGCGCCGACGGGTTCGGGACTCCGAACAAGGACCTCGTCAAGAAGCTGCTCGCCGAAGCCGGCTACAAGGGCGAAGCCCTGCGCTGGCTGACCTCGAAGGATTTCTATCAGGGCCACTATTTGCCCGCGCTCACTGCGCAGCAGCAACTGGAGGAATACGGCATCAAGATCGACCTCCAGGTCATGCCGGCCGCGACCTACATTCAGACCCGGTCGGATGCCGACAAGTTCGACATCTTCTCGTCATTCCTGCCGACCTATGTCGATCCCGTCGTCATTCCCTATCTCAATGCCACCTATCCCGGCTTCTGGAGCGATCCGAAGAAGGAGGAGCTGGTGAAGAAGCTGGCGACGACCAGCGACCAGGCGGCGCGCGTCGCGATCTGGGCGGACATCCAGAAACTCGTCTACGACCAGGTGCCGTACATCAAGTTTGGCACCGAGGCCTCGTTCTCCATCGCGCGCAAGGGTGTCGGAGACCTGACCACGAGCCCGGCCAACACCCAGGTCTTCTACAACGTCGTGCCTGTTGCCAAGTGACGGGGGAATAGCGGGTGACGATGTCAGCGACAGAGACGATGCTCGACGCGCCGCCCGCGCCGGCGGGGCCGTGGCGGCGGTTGCTGCGCAACCGCACGGCGGTGTTCGCCCTCGTCGTCCTTGCTGCTCTTGTCGCGCTTGCGCTGGCCGCGCCCTATCTCACCAACGCGCAGCCCCTGCGCATATCGCCCGGCATCCGCCTCAAGCCGCCGCGGCCGCAAAACTGGTTCGGCACCGACCATCTCGGGCGCGACATGTTTGCGCTGGTTCTGTTCGGCGGCCGGACGTCGCTGCTGGTCGGCCTTGTCGTCACCTCGATCGCGATGTCGGTGGCGATCGTGCTGGGGCTAGCCGCGGGCTTCTACCGCCGCGTCGACCTGGTGCTGATGCGCCTGGTCGACGGCTTGATGGCCTTTCCCTCCATCGTGCTCGCCACCGCCGCCGCGGGCTATCTTGGCCCGAGCGTTACCACCGTCATCGTCGCACTATCGATCGTGCTCGTCGCACCGGTGCTGCGGGTCGTGCGCGGCCAGATCCTGGTGCTGCGCGAACTGCCGATGATCGAGGCGGCACGGGCCGTCGGCGTCCCCGACCGGCGCATCTTGTCGCGCTATTTGCTGCCGGCCATCATGTCCCCACTGCTGGTGCAGGCGTCCTTCATCTTCTCGGCGGCCGTGCTCGGCGAGGCGGCGCTCTCCTTCATCGGGCTCGGGGTCGGTGCCAGGGACGTGAGCTGGGGCAGCGCGCTGGCCGAGGCCCGCAACTACATCCAGAACGCCTGGTGGATCGTGGTGTTTCCCGGCGCGGCGCTGGTGCTCACCATTTTGTCGCTCAATCTGCTCGGCGACGCCTTGCGCGACAGTCTCGATCCACGCCTCGCGGGAAGATGAGCATGCTGCGCTTCCTCGGCCAACGCCTGCTTCTGATGATTCCGACCGTGGTCGTCCCGCTGGTCCTGGTGTTTCTGCTGCTGCGCCTCGCCCCCGGCGACCCGGCGGCGCAGATTCTCGGCGATCAGGCGACGCCGGAACAGGTCGCTACCCTCCGCGCGGAGATGGGCCTCGACCTGCCGCTGCCGGTGCAGTTCGTGCTCTGGACAAAGAATGTGGTGACGCTCAAGCTCGGCACCTCGTTCTTTTTCAAGCAGCCCGTCGTCGATCTCCTGCCGCAATATGCGCTCGTGACCCTGCAAACGGCGCTGGCGGCGCTGTTCCTGGCGGTGGCGCTCGGCAGCCTGCTTGGCGTGATCGCCGCCATCAACCGCGACACGATCATCGATCGCGGGCTCGTTGGGATCGCCGTGCTGGGGATTTCGCTGCCCGAGTTCTGGCTGGCACTGCTGCTCATCTTTTTGTTTGCCGTGACGCTAAAATGGTTTCCGGTCTCCGGCTACATTCCGCCGACCGACGGACTGCTTGCATCGGCTGCGACTATCGCGTTGCCGGCGCTCGCGCTTGGCATCCGCCAGTCGGCCTTGATCACGCGGATGATGCGCTCGTCCATGCTCGATGTGCTCGGCGAGCCCTATATCGTCACGGCCCGAGCCCAGGGCCTTCCCGAAGCTGTCGTGATCGGCCGCTACGCAGTCCGGACGGCCGCGATCCCCGTGGTGACCGTTGCCGGGCTCTCGGCCAGCTATTTGCTGTCCGGCGCGGTCAGCATCGAGCTGATCTTCTCGCTGCCGGGCCTCGGCAAGCTTCTGATCGACGCGGTCGCCCGGCGCGACTATCCGGTCGTGGAAGGCGCGGTGCTGCTGATTGCCCTGACGCTCGCGGCGCTGAACCTCGTCATCGACATCATCTACGCGCTGCTCGATCCCCGCGTGAGGCTCGGATGATCGCAGGGCCGCCCATCCTCGAGGTGCAAAACCTCTCGGTCGCCCTGCCGATCTCGGGCCGCATGGTGCCCGTCGTCACCGATCTGTCGCTGTCGATCGCGCCGGGCGAAGCGGTGGCGCTGGTCGGCGAGAGCGGCTGCGGCAAATCGATGACCGCCCGCGCGATCATCGGCCTGCCGCCGCCAGGCGCCGCCGTCTCCGGCTCGATCAGGCTGGACGGCCGCGAGTTGACGACACTGGCGCCCCGCGAGCGCCGGCGCGTCGGCGGCCGCGGCATCGGCTTCATCTTTCAAGAGCCGATGACCTCGCTGCATCCGACGCTCTCGATCGGCCAGCAGATGACCGACTCGCTGCGCTACAATCTCGGCCTCTCGGCCCGTGCCGCACGGGACCGCGCCCGGGAGTTGCTCGCGCGGGTAGGGCTGCCGAAAGAGCGCGATCTTCTCAATGCCTATGTTCACGAACTCTCGGGCGGCATGCGGCAGCGGGTGATGATCGCGATTGCGGTGTCCTGCGATCCGAAGCTGATCATCGCCGACGAGCCGACGACCGCGCTCGACGTTACGATCCAGGCCCAGGTGCTCGATCTTCTGATCGCGATGCGGGCCGAGAGCGGCCTCGCCATGCTCTACATCAGCCACGACCTCGAAGTGGTGGCCGAGTTCTGCGACCGCGCCATCGTCATGTACGCCGGAGACCAGATGGAGGCCGGCACGCCGGTCGCGTGCCTGAAGACGCCGCACCATCCCTATACGCGCGGCCTCGTTGACGCCATTCCCCATGCCGGCGAGACTCGTGCCCGGCTGTCGCCGATCCCCGGGCAGGTGCCGGCGCTGGGATTTTGGCCGGGCGGCTGCCGTTTCCAGCCACGCTGCCCGCGGCAGGACCAGCGCTGCGCGACGCGGCCGGACCTCGCCGGCGTGGCGCATGCGGAGGTTCGATGCTGGCACCCCCTGGTGGGAGACGCATCGTGACCGCGACGCTTCTCGAAGTGGCCGGGCTTTCCAAAAGCTTTCATCTGGTGCACGCGGTCCGTGACGTCAGTTTTGCGATCGGCCGGGGCGAGACCTTTGGCATCGTCGGCGAAAGCGGTTCGGGAAAATCCACCACGGCCCGCCTGGTGCTGCGGCTGGTTGAACCGACGACGGGGCTCATTCGCTTTCGCGGCCAGGATCTGGCGACGCTCTCGAAGGGAGCGCTGAGGCGCGAGCGCCGGCACATGCAGATGATCTTTCAGGATCCCTACGGCTCGCTCAACGGCCGCATGACCATCGAGCAACTGATCACGGAGCCGATGGAGGTCCATGACATCGGCGATGCAGCCGAACGGCGCCGCCGGGTCGGACAGTTGCTCGGCGAGGTCGGGCTGCCGGAGGCGGCACGGCATCGGTTTCCTCACGAGTTTTCCGGCGGCCAGCGTCAGCGCATCGCGATTGCGCGTGCGCTTGCCACCGAGCCTCAACTGATCGTCGCCGATGAGCCGGTTTCCGCACTCGATGTCTCGGTGCAGGCCCAGGTGCTGAACCTTCTGCTCGACCTGCAGCAACGCCACGGTCTGGCGCTTCTGTTCATTTCCCACGATCTGCGGGTCGTGGAGTTCCTGTGCGACCGCATCGCGGTCATGTATCTCGGCAATATCGTCGAGGAAGGGCCGAAAACCACGATCTACGCCGCTCCGCGCCATCCCTACACCAGGGCGCTTCTGGATTCCGCACCCGGCCGCGCCCGCAAGGGCGCAGCTTTGAAGGGCGATATTCCGAGTGCACGGAATCTGCCTGTCGGCTGCGTGTTCCGCTCGCGCTGTCCCCTGGCGTTCGATCGCTGCGCCCATGAAGCCCCAAAGCATCGCATGGTCGCGCCGTTGCACCGGGTCGCATGCCATCTCGCCGAGGAGTGATCATGCAAAGGCGCACACCGTATGGACTCCTGGTTGGGCGACAGACGCCGCAGGGCGTTGCGTTTCTCGGCATCCCCTATGCCGAGCCGCCGCTCGGTCCGCTCCGGTTCTGCAAGCCGGTCCCGCGCCGGCGCGCGGCCGGCACGGTCGACGCCACCCTGCCGCGCGCGGCACCGCTGCAGGCCAAGGGCGAGAGCCTGGGTCTGCTCGGCGACACCTCCCCAAAAACAGTCTCCGAAGATTGCCTCTTTCTCAACGTCTGGACGCCGGCCGCCGACGAGGCGCGACGGCCGGTCCTCGTCCATCTGTTCGGCGGCGGTTTTCAGCGCGGCAGCGCCACCGACGGGGTCGAGGATGCAGGTGCGCTCTCGACGCGCGGCGACTGCGTCATCGTCCGCATCGGCTTTCGCGTCGGCGTGCTCGGGTTTTTGCATCTGGGCGATGTGTGGGGCGCGCCCTATGAGGCCGGCAATGTCGGACTGCTGGATGTCGTTGCAGCGCTGGACTGGGTGGCCGAGAACATCGGTGCGCTCGGCGGCGACTCGGACAATGTCACCGTGTTCGGCCTGTCCTCCGGCGCTTTCATGGCGGCGGCGCTGTTCGCGGTGCCTGCCGCCCGGCCGCTGTTCCATCGTGCGTTCCTGCAATCCGGCTCCGCCTCGCGCGTGTTCGACCGGGCGAGCGCTGCGGAGCGGGCCCGGGAGTTCTTGGCGGCCGCCGGCGTTGCGACAGGCGATCGCCGCGCGCTGGAGGCGCTGCCGGCGGATCGCATCCTTGACGCCGAGGCCAGCATTCTCGTCAGCGATCTCGGTGCGCGCAACGCGCCGGGCGGCCGCGCGCTCGGCATCGTCGCGGACGGCACCACCGTTGTCGAACATCCGCTCGAGGTGTTTCGCCGCGGTCTGTGCCGCGACAAGCCGGTCGTGCTCGGCTCGACGCGGGATGAGTCGCGGATGTGGTTCTCGCTCGGCGTCATGGCGATCCCCGAGAACATCGATGCCCTCGCGGCCGAGATGGACCGGTTCTTTCCGGGCAAGGGAGGCGCGATACTCGCTTCATACACTGCACACCGCGGCGATCTCGATCTGGCAAGACTGCGCGAACATTTTTTGACCGACGCGGTCTATCGCCTGCCTGCGGTCCGCACCGCGCTGGCGCACGCGCAATCCGGCGGCGCGGCCCATCTCTTTCGCTTCGACTGGACGCCGGCCGGCGACATCGGCCGCTTTGGCGCCGCCCACGGTTTTGACGAACCCTTCGTCTGGGGCGTCCAGCCGTCGGAGCGTCTGCCGCTGATGGCGGGATCGCCTGATGCGGCCGTCGTGTCGCGACAGATGTCGGGGGCGCTCATCGCTTTCGCGCGAAACGGTGACCCCGGCTGGCCGGCGGTGACGACGCCGTCGCCCCTCTCGCGGGTTTTTGGCGGCGACGCAGAGATCGCCGCGGTCGACGATCTCTTGCTCGCAGCCTTCGAGGGCGCGGATCGGCGCTAAGGCCGCGCCCTGCTCTTCCGCCGCCCTGGCCATCGCCTTGCATGGAACAGCTGCATCGCGCCAGGCCACCGCCTCCTTACTTCTTGTTTCCGAGCAGTGCGCCGAGGTCGATCGAATCGGCCATAGCGACATAGCCGGCGTCGTTCGGATGCAGGTGATCGCCGGAATCGAACTCCGCCTTGAGGTGCTTGGGATTGGCGGGATCGCGGACGACCGCGTCGAAATCGGCCACGGCGTCATAAGCGCCGCTTTCGCGAATCCACGTGTTCACCGCCTGGCGCAGCTTTTCCTTCTCCTCGCTGTAATAGCCAAACAGCGGCGTGCCATGGAACGTATCCTCGAACGGCGTCAGCGTCGCGCCGATGATCCGCAGGTGATGGAGATGGGCACGGGCGATGATCTGCTGATGGCCGGCAATGACCTGGTCGGCGGTCGACATCTTGTCCGCCGGCGCGAGCACGCTGTCAGGCCAGCCGATATCGTTGATCCCCATCATCATCGTGACCACATCGGCATGCGGTTGATCAAGAACGTCACGCTCGAAACGCGCCAGCGCGTTCACGCCCATCCGGTCGGAAAGAACTTTTGCGCCCGAAATGCCCTCGTTCAGGACCGCGATCTTGCGGTCGGACAGGCGCCTGGCGAGATTGTCCGGCCAGCGGGTATTGGCGTCGACGGTCGATCCGTCGCCGTCGGTGATCGAATCGCCGAACGTCACCACGGCGCGCGCGCCCGGTTGGGCGTCGACGAAGATTTCGCTCAGGAAGACCTTTGCCGTCATCGTCGAATCCGGCTTGATATCCTGCTCCGCGGCCTTGTCGCCGGCGACGATGTAGGCGGTCTGCCGACCCTCCCAATGCATTGTTTCGATCGGCGTCACCCCGGGGACGAAAATGCTCACCGCCACATCGGACAAGGGCGGTACGACAAGATCGATTGGATCGCTCAGCGCGGGCGCGCCCGGCGGAATCGTGACCTGCGGCTTGCCGCCGAAAGTAACCGTGCGATCGGACGCGGGAACGATGGCGGCGCCCTTGTCCGAGATCGCCGCATGGACCGAGCCGAGCGTGACCGGATAGTTCGTGTACTCATTGGTCAGCAGTAGGCGAATCTTCGATCCGCCGATCGAGACATGCGCGAGTTCGCGCACCGTTTGGTTCCAGAGATTGCGCGGAACCTTTGGTGGCGCCAGAAAATCAGGCGCCCAAACCGGTTGCGGGCTCGCGGTCCAGGTCCCAACCCAATCGTCGGTGTCCTGTGCCACCGCGACGCCCGTGCAGAAGCAAAGCCCAAGGGCGAAGCCAGCGGACAGCAGCGCACGCCGACCCATGTCAACACTCATTTGTCCCTCCCTGTTGCACGATGTGTCGAGCCAGGGGCGCCTTGAGCGCCTGCTGGCGCAATTCACAACGTTCGCGAGCTTATCAAATGCCCGGCAACGTCGTCGAGCAAAAGCCTGGCGCGGACATTCGCAATGAGTACAGAAGCCAATCCGGCGGTTTGCAGTTTCCTGCCTGCGCGGCCGCCGGCCCGGCGGAGCAAGCGCGCTAAGCGCCTACGCGTATCGGAGCTCTCAATGCGAGCCGGCGTATTGCCCCGGCCTGCGCAAGGCCGCATCGAACGGATTGATCTTCGGCGCCAGCGCCTCGGCCTCACGGCGGAGCACCTGGACTACAATCGGGAGCCGCTCGGCGTTGAGCCGTTCGACCGTCGAGCCGATGCTGATTGCGGCAAGCGGCCGCCGCTCGCGATCGAGAATCGCCACGGCAACACCGGCCATGCCCGGCAGCAGTCCGGTGCCACGCGCGGCGTAACCGCTTTCCAGCACCCGCTCGATCTCATGGCGGAAGAACACTTCGTCGAACAGGCCGAAATGAAGCAGGCGCGGCAGGTTGAAGCGGATCACCTCCTCGCGTTCCGCGTCCGGCAGGTGAGCGAGGATGGCCATGCTGCCCTGCCCGACTCCGAGGATCACCTTGCCCCCGATATCGCCAGTGAAAGAGCGGATCGGCACCGGGCCCTCGCAGCGATCGAGACAGACCGCGTCATATCCGCTGCGGACCAGCAGGAAGACCGTGTCCCCCAGCGCCGCCGACAGCCTGAGCAACACGGGCCGGCAGACCTCGCGCAGATTGCCGGGATTGCCACCCCGCGCGGCAAGCGAAAAGAACTCGATGCTGAGCCGATAATATTTGCTGCGTACATCCTGCTCCACCAGGCCTTCATCGACCAGCATGCGCAGCAGCCTGTGTGCAGAGGCCGGCGTCAGTCCGGCCGCCCCGGCCAGGTTCGTCAGCCGCATCCCCTCGCCACCAGCGGAGGCCAGCGCACGCAGCAAGGCCACGGCGCGCGGCAGACTTCCGGAAGGCCCGCTGGAGAGATTATCCATCAGATGAAAATATGCTCTGTTTGATCGCCCTTAGTTTACACATACCGGAAAAGCTGCACCAGCTATTTGCATATGTTGGAATATGGCATTGACACGACGCACGGCAAAGACCTGAATGGAAGGTAACGTCCTCGCCCTGGCAGTGCGGCCTCATGCGCGAACCGGTATTGCGTGTCGAAGATCTTCGGACCGAATTTCGCATTCGTGCGGAGTGGTATCCGGCCGTCGACGGCATCTCGTTCTCGCTCGACCGCAACGAGACGCTCGCTTTGGTCGGCGAGTCCGGCTGTGGAAAGTCGGTCACCGCCCTCTCCATCATGGGTCTCGTGCCGCAGAAGCAGGGGCGCGTGGCGACGGGCCGCATCCTCCTCGATGGTCGAGATCTGCGAACGCTTGATGAGAAGGAACTCGAGCTTGTGCGCGGCGACCGCATCGCGATGATTTTTCAGGAACCGATGACGAGCCTCAATCCGGTGATGAGCATCGGAGCACAGGTCGCCGAGGCGCTGCGCGTCCATCGCAGCCTGTCGCGGGCGGAGGCGGAGGCGAAGGCGCTCGCCGTTCTGGACGAGGTGAAGATTCCATCCGCCAGGCAGCGCTTCCACGATTACCCGCATCAATTTTCGGGCGGCATGCGCCAGCGCGTGATGATCGCGATGGCGCTGGCGTGCGAGCCGACGCTGCTGCTTGCCGACGAGCCGACGACCGCGCTCGACGTCACCATCCAGGCGCAGGTGCTTGCCCTGCTCGCCGACCTCAAGGCGCGACACGGCATGGCGATGCTGTTCATCACCCATAATCTCGGCGTCGTTGCCCAGATCGCCGATCGCGTTGCGGTCATGTATGCGGGCCAGATCGTCGAAGAAGCGCCTGTGCACGAGATTTTCACAAGACCTGCTCACCCCTATACGCGCGCGCTCTTCTCGGCGATCCCGCGCATGGATCGCGAGGGGCAGACGCTCGCCGCCATTCCGGGCCGGGTGCCGCCCCTCGACAACATGCCAAGGGGATGCCGCTTCGCGCCGCGCTGCCCGTTGCGCCGCGAGGGGTGCGAGGCGCCGCAGGTTCTGGCGGCTGCGGCTCCCGGGCATCGTGCCCGATGCCATGTTGCAACCAACATGCTCGCCGGGGAGCTTGCCGGTGCTTGAAGCGGCGGGCCGGGTCATCATGGTTTCCGGTGCCTCGCGCGGGATCGGCCGCGCCGTGACGGAGCGCCTGATCGCGGGCGGCTATCGGGTCTCCGCTGGCGTGCGCGATTCGCGTGGACTCGCCGGATCCGACCAGCTGATGCTGCAGCGTTACGACGCGGAGCAGCTGGCCTCGGCGGAAGCATGGGTCGCGGCGACGATCGACCGTTTCGGCCGGCTCGACGGTCTTATCAACGCCGCCGGGATCAATCCGGAAGCCGATCTCACCGATCCCGACGAGGCGGCGCTCGATGCCATGATGCTGATCAACGTCAAGGCGCCGATGCGGCTCATTCGCCTCGCGCTCCCGCATCTGGCCAAAAGCGGCGAAGGGCGCGTGATCAACGTCGCCTCGATGTCCGGCAAGCGGGTCCGCAATCCCAATGCCGGTTATGCCATGAGCAAGTTTGCGCTCGTCGCGCTCACCCATGCCGTGCGGCAGTACGGCTGGGACCGCGGCATCCGCGCGACCACGATCTGCCCGAGCTTTGTCGCGACCGACATGACCGCGCATGTCACCAAATGGCCGCGCGACAAAATGAGCGACCCGCGCGACATCGCCGAGCTGATCGCGACGGTCCTGCGACTGCCGAACACGGCTGCTATCGCCGAGCTGCTGGTCAATTGCCGGCTGGAGGACATGTTATGAGATTGCGACGCCTGGCCGAGATGGACCGGCCGGCCGTGTCATTCATGCTCGACGGGGTGCCTGCGGACGCACTCGCGGGCGACACGCTGCTCACGGCGATTCTTGCGCAAGACGGCTACCTGCGCGCGAGCGAATTCGGCGATGGTCTGCGTGCCGGCTTCTGCCTGATGGGAGCATGCCAGGATTGCTGGGTGACCATCGACGGAGGTGGCCGCGTGCGCGCCTGTACCACGGCGATCGAAGAAGGCATGCGCGTGGCGCGCGGGCGGTCGCAGCCATGAGCATCGTCATCGTCGGCGCCGGTCCGGCCGGCACACGCGCGGCCGAGGTGCTTGTCGGCGCGGGCCTGCGCCCGATCGTGATCGATGAAGCGCCTGACAATGGCGGGCGCATCTATCAGCGCCAGCCCGCTGGATTCCGCCGTGGCCCGCGCGCACTTTACGGCTTCGAAGCTAAAAAGGCGCAATCTGTTCATGGCCTCTTCGACCGGCTGCGCTCCTCAATCGACTTCCGTCCGCGCACCCTGGCATGGAATCTACGACCCGGACTCATCGACACGATCTGCGATGGCAAGGCGAGCGCGGTGCCTTTCGCGCAGACCATCCTGTGTACCGGCGCAATGGATCGCGTGATCCCGCTGCCGGGCTGGACGCTGCCGGGCGTCTTCACGCTGGGCGGATCGCAGATTGCCTTGAAGGCTCAGGGCTGCGCCGTCGGCGCGCGCGTCGCCTTTGTTGGAACCGGGCCCCTGCTCTATCTGGTCGCCTATCAATATGCCCGCGCCGGCGCACAAATTGTCTCCGTGCTCGACACAACACCGTTCACCACCAAGGCGGCACAGGCGTTCGGACTCATGCGAGGCGGAGCAACCTTCGCCAAAGGCCTGTATTACATCGCCTGGCTGCGCGCGCATGGCATTCCGGTCGCTGAGGGCGTCAGCGCGCTCGCGGTCAAGGGCAACGGTCAGGCCGAAAAGCTGAGCTGGCGTGATGCGCACGGCATTAGGCACGAAGCGGCCGTCGATGCCGTCGCGCTCGGCTTTGGACTGAAGCCGGAGGCGCAACTCGCCGATCTCGCCGGCGTACCATTCGACTTCGATCCCGTGCAGCACAATTGGGTGCCGCGCAAGGATGCCGCCGGGCGAACATCCGTCGAAGGCGTGTTTCTGGCCGGCGACGGCGGTGGCATCCAAGGTGCGGATCTCGCCGAGGCGGCCGGCGCACGTGCCGCCTGGGCTGTGCTGGCGTCGCGCGGCCTCACCCTTGACGCGCGCGCGATCGCGCGCCTCGATGCAAGGCTCGCGGCCAGCAGCGCCTTTCGCGCGGCATTGGAGCGCGCGTTTCCATTTCCGGCAAAACTCGCAGCAAGCATGGCCGACGATACGGTGCTCTGCCGCTGCGAGGCGATCACGGCCGGCGAACTGCGCGCAGCCGCGAACGAGGCATTGGCGACGCTGCCGCCGTCGGAGGTCAATCGGGCAAAAGCCCTGACCCGCGTCGGCATGGGCCGTTGCCAGGGACGCGTCTGCGGCGCGGCCGCGGCCGAGGTGCTGGCGGCCTCGCTGTCCTGCCCGGTGGAGCACGTCGGCCGCCTGCGCGGACAGCCGCCGGTCAAGCCGATCCCGATTCTTCCCGCGGAGGCCGCATGAGCACGACGGCGACCGATGTGTTGATCGTCGGCGGCGGCGGCGCCGGCTGCTCCACCGCCCTGCATCTCGCAAAACGCGGCGCGCGATGCATTCTGCTCGAGCGCGGCCAGGTCGGCGGACAGGCCAGCGGCGTCAATTACGGCGGCGTGCGCCAGCAGGGACGGCATCCGGCCGAATTGCCACTCGCCCGGCGCTCTCGCGAAATCTGGGCGAAGCTGCCGGACCTCATCGGCACCGATTGCGAGTTCGAAGTGACTGGTCACCTAAAGCTCGCGCGCAACCAGGCCGAGGAAGCCGAACTCATCGCCTATCTCGACGTCGCCAGGAGCAACGGACTTCCGCTGAGCATGATCGGGGGCAACGCCATCCACCAGCAATATCCGTGGCTCGGCCCCGACGTCGTCGCAGGTTCGTTCGCGCCGGACGACGGCGCCGCCAATCCGCGCCTCCTCTGCCCCGCGCTGGCGCGCGCGGCGCGCAGTGCGGGCGCTGCTATCAGCGAGTTCGCGCCGGTCAGCAGTCTCCTGCACGACGGCGCGGAGTTCATCGTGACGTCAGGCGAGCATGAATTTCGTGCCCGCTATCTCGTCAACACGGCCGGCTATTGGGGCGGCGCGATCGCCAGGGCATTCGGAGAACAGGTTCCAGTGTCGCCGCTCAACCCCAACATGCTGGTGACCGAGCCGCTGCCCTACTTCATTGCGCCCAATCTGGGCGTCGTCGGCGGCGACGTCTACTTGCGTCAGATCCGGCGCGGCAACGTCATCTTCGGCGGCGGCCGCGGACGTTCCGATCCGGATGTTCCGTCATCGCGGCCGTCGCCCGAGGCAAGCTATGCCGTCATGGCGAAGGCGCTGCAGCTCGTGCCGCAGCTCGCGGGCATCCAGGTGATCCGCAGCTGGACCGGCATCGACGGCGAGACGCCGGACGACATTCCGGTCATCGGGCCGAGCCGCACGACACCTGGCCTGTTTCATGCATTCGGATTCTCCGGCCACGGTTTTCAGCTCGGCCCGGCCATCGGGGCCATTATGAGCGAGCTGGTGCTCGACGGACACACGGATGTCCCGCTCGAGCCGTTCCGGATCGATCGCTTTGCAGGGCACCCATCGTTCAACCAGCAGGGACAGAGACATGAAGCTTCGCATCACGCTTAGTGGGCTACTTGCGGCTGCCACCCTCATTGCGGTGCCGGCTCTTGCGGCGCCAAAGACCGAGCTGAAAGTCGGCATGGCGGCCCAGGATGTCGGTCAGCTCGATCCGCATCGTGCGGTCAGCACGATCGACCGCACGGTGGTGGCCTGGATGTACAATGGCCTGGTGCGCTTCAAACCGGGCACGATGGATCCTGCGCAGATCGAGCCGGACCTCGCGGAGAAGTGGGAATCGAGTGCCGACAAGCTCGATTGGACGTTCCATCTGCGTCATGGCGTCAAGTTTCACGGCGAGTTTGGCGAGCTCGCCGCGGATGACGTCGTCTTCAGCCTGAAGCGAGCCAGCGATGCCAAGACGTCGGCGTTCTCCGCCGACTTCGCCGCGTTCAAGACCATCGAGGCGACGGATCCCTCCACGGTCCACATCGTCCTGGCGCGGCCGGTGCCGAGCCTGCTCGGGCTGCTGACCAATTATTCCGGCGGCTACATCGTCAGCCACAAGGCGGTCGAAAAATACGGCGCGGATTTTACGCGCAATCCGGTCGGCACCGGCCCCTTTGCCTTCGTTTCCGACACCCCGAACGAGTCGCTCGAGCTCGCAGCGTTCGACGGCTACTTCCGGGGCAAGCCAAAACTCGCGCAGGTCAGCTATCGCTACATTCCATCCGATTCCTCGCGCGACCTCGCGTTCCAGAACGGCGAGATCGATCTCATCTACGGCAAGCAGGATCAGGCCTGGATCAACCGCATTCGAACACTGCCGGATGCGGTCGTCGACATCTTCGAGCCCGGCGAGCTTGCCAATCTCAATCTCAACGTCACGGCAAAACCGCTCGACGACATCCGCGTGCGGCAGGCGATCGCCTACGCTGTCAACCGGCCGGAGCTCGTCAAATTTCAGGGCGCCGACACCGCGCGACCGGGCCAGAGCGTGATTCCGGCAGGCTATCTCGGATCCTCTGGCGATGTCGGTCTCGTCGGCAACGACGTCGCCAAGGCCAAGGCGCTGCTCAAGGACGCCGGCTATCCGGACGGCGTGACGATCAAGGTCATTCACACGCAGTTGCCGCAGATGCTCGGCAGCATGCAGGTGGTGCAGGCGCAATTGCGCAAGGCAGGCATCAATCTCGACATCCAGGTCGTCGATCATGCCACCTTCCACCAGCAGATCCGCAAGGATCTCAGTCCGATCGTCTATTACGCGGCGGCGCGATTCCCGGTCGCGGACATCTACCTGACCCAGTTCTTCCACTCGGCGAGCATCGTCGGAAAGCCGACGGCGGTCACCAATTTCAGCCACTGCGAGGTGGCGGACAAGGAGATCGACGCCGCCAAGACCGAGACCGACACGGCAAAGCAGGTTGCACTCTGGGTCGAGGCCCAGAAGAAGATCGTCGCGGCCGTCTGCGCCGTTCCGCTGGCCGAGGCCCTGCAAATCTGGGCGCATCGCGCCGACCTCGACTACGGCTACGAACTGAAGGCCTCGCTCTCGCTCGGTCCGCTGCTGACCGAAGCCACGCAGTTCAAGTGAGGTCGGCAGGCGCAAGCCAGGGGATCGCCCGGTGATCGGCTTCATCATCCGCAGGCTGCTGGCCTCGATACCGACGCTGCTCGCGGTCTTGACGCTCGTCTTTGTGCTGGTGCGCGTGGTTCCCGGCGATCCGGCCATCGCCATCCTCGGCGATCGGGCGACCCCGGAAACGCTCGCGACCCTGCGCGCCGAACTCGGCCTCGATCGCTGGATCGGCGCGCAATATGTCGAGTTCCTCGGCCATGCCCTGCGCGGCGATCTCGGCACCAGCATGGTCACGCACCGCGCGGTCTGGACCGAGATTGCCGCGGCCTTGCCGCACACCATCGTGTTGACGCTGGCGGCGATGACGATCGGCTGCCTGATCGGCATCCCCGCGGGCATCTGGGCGGCCCTCAATCGCAACGGCCCGATCGATGTGCTGGCACGGCTGTTGTCATTGCTCGGGCTGTCTTTCCCCGTCTTCGTTTCCGGTATTTTCCTGCTGATCGTGTTCGCGCTGCGGCTGCACCTCTTTCCGGTGATCGGCAATCCGCGCCCCGGCGACTGGATCGACGGCCTGCACAAGCTCGTGCTCCCCGCGATCACCCTCGGCATCGTGATGGCTGCCTATGTCGTCCGCGTGACCCGCAGCTCGATGCTGCAGGTTCTCGGCGAGGACTACATCCGCACCGCGCGTGCCAAGGGCGTGCCGCGGCGCGCCATCATCTGGCGCCATGGCCTGTCCAACGCCTTGATCCCGGTGGTCACCGTGGTCGGGCTCTATGTCGGCATCCTCATCGGCAATTCGGTGCTGACCGAAATCGTCTTCAACCGCCCCGGCCTCGGCAAGGTGATCGTCAGCGCGCTGACCCAGCGCGACTACACCATGCTGCAGGGCATGATGGTGATTTATTGCTTCCTGATCGTCGTCGTGAACCTGATCACCGACATCAGCTATGGCTTCATCGATCCGAGGGTCAAGCAATGACCGATGTGGCCCTTTCCGCAACCTCTTCGTCATGGCGTGTGATGGCCGGGCGGCTCCTCAGCGACCCCACGACCCTGGCCGGCGTCATCCTCTGCACGATCGTCGTGGCCGGCGCGCTGCTGGCGCCATGGCTTGCGCCGCGCGATCCGCTCGAACAGAACATCCTCGACCGCCTGGCGGGACCCTCTTCCGACTATCTGCTCGGCGCCGACCAGTTCGGCCGAGACGTGCTGTCACGGCTGCTGTGGGGCGCGCGGGTGTCCCTGCTGGTGTCCTTTCTGTCCATCGCCGGTGCCGTCGTCGTCGGCGGGGCGATCGGCATGGTCAGCGGCTATATCGGCGGCCGGTTCGATCTCGCGACCATGCAGGTGATGGACGTCCTGCTATCGTTCCCGAGCCTGATCCTCGGCATGATCATGGTGGCGCTGCTTGGCTCGAGTGTCGCTAATCTCGTCATCGCGATTGCGCTCACCGCGATTGCACCGTTCGCGCGCATTGCACGCGCACCGGTTCTGGTGCTCAAGGAACGCGCCTTCATCGAGGCCGGCCGCGCGCTCGGCTTCTCGCATCTGCGAATCCTGCTCGTGCATGTGCTGCCCAACATCGTCACCGATCTGCTGGTCATGGGCACGCTCTGGATGGCGACCGCTGTCCGCACCGAAGCCTCACTCTCCTTCATCGGGCTCGGCGTCAAGCCGCCGACGCCGACCTGGGGCGGCATGATGCGGGACGGTTTTGAGAACATTCTCGACCAGGCATGGCTGTGCATATGGCCGGGCCTCGCCATTCTTGTGCTGGTCCTGGGACTGAACCTCGTCGGTGACGGGCTTTGCGACGTGACCGATCCGAAGGCGGAGGCACAATGACCGCGTCCGAGGCCCTGCTCGAGGTTCGCGACCTCGCCAAGCATTTTGCGGTGACCAGGGGCTTCCCCCGCCCGATCACAACGACGGTCCGAGCCGTGGACGGCGTCAGTTTTGCGGTGATGCGCGGCGAGGCGTTCGGCCTCGTCGGCGAATCCGGCTGCGGCAAGTCGACCGCCGCGCGCGCCGTGCTGCGCCTTACTCCACCGGATTCAGGCCAGGTGCGCTTCGCCGACATCGACGTGGCGAAGGCCGAAGGACCCGCGCTGCAGCGGCTGCGCCGCCGCATGCAGATCATATTCCAGGATCCCTATTCGTCGCTCAATCCGCGACGCACCATCGGCCAGACATTGACCGAGCCGCTCGGCGTGCACGGTCTTGCCCGCGGCCGTGCCGCGCGCGAACGCACCATCGCATTGCTGGAAGAGGTCGGTCTGCCGCCGTCCGCATACGACCGCCACCCGCACGAATTTTCCGGCGGCCAGCGTCAGCGTGTCGGGATCGCGCGCGCGCTGTCCGTCGAACCCGAACTGATCGTCGCCGACGAGCCGGTTTCCGCGCTCGACGTCTCCGTCCAGGCCCAGGTGCTTCTGCTGCTGAAGGACCTGCAGATGCGGCGTGGCCTGACCTTCGTGTTCGTCAGTCACGATCTCGGGGTCATCAGATGGTTCTGTTCGCGCGTCGCGGTGATGTATCTGGGACGCATTGTGGAGGACGGCCCGGTGGCCCGCGTGTTCGGCGCACCGCGCCATCCCTATACGCGCATGCTGCGCGATGCTTCGCCCATCCCCGACCCGGGCATCCGAGGCCAACTGCCGCGCATCGTCGGCGAAATTCCCTCCGCCGCCAACCCGCCGGCAGGATGCCACTTTCACCCCCGCTGCCCCCGCGCCTCCGATGTGTGCCGCTCTGTCTATCCGCAATGGCGGGCTGATGGTCATGGCGGCGTCGCCTGCCACCATCCTGAGGACTGATCGGCCGCGGCCATCGTGGCAGAGCAGCACCCGCCTGCGGCCCTTCGCCGAAATCCCGCGACCCGCATTCGCCCTCATCTCTTTCGCGCGGGCGGCAGGGTCATGGCTTGGGGCAGCCGCTCGACGCAGGTGCCGGGATAAGGGCTGAGAACTCACGGCCCGTGGTATAGTGCTTCGAACGCGCGTCGCGCCGCTCGCAGGCGTGCCAATCCGGCGAGCCGACTACGGCTCGGAACCGCGCTTGGGCGCAGCTTGGTTAATCGACATGAACCTTTCATCGTTCATGGGCGCGGGCTGGGCCGGTGGCCCGCAGGTGCTGTCGGATAACGAAGGCATTCTGTTGTGCCGAGCCTGCCGCGAAGGCGTCAAGCGAGAGGTTGTGCTGGCCGTGATTCCGGCCACAGAGCATCCAACTCCGCAAAGTCTCGACCGGCTTGCACACGAATATCAATTGAGGGAGGAACTGGACGGCGCATGGGCGGCGAGGCCGCTGGAGCTTATGCAGGACTCCACCCGGACCATTCTCGTGCTCGAAGATCTTGGCGGCGAGCCGCTCACGTGGGCGGTGGGTGCCCCGATGGAGATCGGAAGCTTTCTGCCCCTCACCATCCAGATCGCGGCAAGCCTGGGCAAGGTCCATCAGTGCGGTCTCGTGCACAAGGATGTCAAACCAGCAAACATCCTGGTGAACCGCACCAACGGAAAGGTGCAACTCACGGGATTCGGCTTCGCGTCGCGCCGTCCGCGCGAACGGATATCGCCGGCGACGCCAGAGTCGATCGCAGGCACACTCGCTTATATGGCACCCGAGCAGACCGGGCGCATGAACCGTTCGATCGACTCCCGAAGCGACCTCTATTCACTCGGTGTCACGTTCTACCAGATGCTCACGGGCTCGCTTCCGTTTACGGCGTCCGATCCCATGGAACTGGTTCACTGTCACCTGGCGAGGCAACCGGTGCCACCGAGCGAACGGGCGCAGAACGTACCGGCACCGGTCTCCAAGATTGTCATGAAGCTGCTCGCCAAGACGGCCGAGGAGCGCTACCAGACCGCGGCGGGCCTGGAGCACGATCTTTGGTGCTGTCTCAAGGAATGGGAGGCTGGCTTCCGTATCGACGACTTCCGGCTTGGCGAACACGACACCCCAGACCGGTTGCTGATCCCTGAGAAACTGTACGGTCGCACGCACGAGGTCGGGATCCTGCTCGCCTCCTTCGACCGCGTCGTCAAGAGCGGCACGCCGGAGCTTGTCCTGGTCTCGGGCTATTCCGGCATCGGCAAATCCTCGGTCGTCAACGAATTGCAAAAGGTGCTGGTGGCGCCACGAGGACTGTTTGCTTCAGGCAAGTTCGACCAGTACAAACGCGACGTCCCTTATTCGACGCTGGTGCAGGCGTTTCAGAGCCTCGTACGATCTCTTCTCAGCAAGAGGGACGCCGAACTGGCGATCTGGCGAGAGGCCCTCCTGGAGGCGCTGGGGCCGAACGCGCGGCTCATGATCGATCTCGTCCCCGAGTTGAAGCTCATCATTGGAGAGCAGCCACCCGTCCCTGAACTTCCACCGCAACAGGCACAAAGCCGTTTCCAGCTCGTGTTCCGGCGCTTCATCAGCGTCTTCGCCAGGCCGGAGCATCCGCTGGCGCTATTTCTTGATGATCTTCAGTGGCTCGACGCGGCGACGCTCGACTTGCTTGCGGACCTTTTGCTGCAGCCCGACGTGGAGCAATTGATCCTGATTGGCGCCTACCGCGACAACGAAGTCGATTCCAGCCATCCGCTGATGCGCAGGGTTGCGGCAATCCGGCAAGCCGGAGTGTCAATCGGAGACATCAAGCTTGCGTCGCTCACCTGCGACGACCTCGGACAATTGATTGCAGACTCTCTTCGCTGCGACCATGAGCGCGCCGCTCCGCTGGCGCAGATGGTGCACCAGAAGACCGCGGGAAATCCCTTTTTCGCGATTCAGTTCATTTCCACCCTGGCCGAGGAGGGATTGCTCACCTTCGATCATGACGGTACGCGCTGGTCTTGGGATCTCGATCGCATTCGTGCCAAGGGGTATACCGACAACGTGGTGGACCTCATGCTCGGAAAGCTGACCCGCCTGCCTGCCGCAACCCAGCGGGCGCTGCAGCAGTTCGCCTGCTTGGGAAACGCCGCCGAGATCAACGCGCTTGCCATGGTCCAGGGGACATCGGATGAGGCGGTGCACGCCGATCTTTGGGAGGCCGCTCGCCTGGGGCTGATCGAGTATCTGGAGACCTCCTACCGGTTCGTGCACGACCGTGTCCAGGAAGCTGCCTACCTGTTTGTTCCGGAGACATTGCGCGCCCAAACGCATCTGCGAATTGGACGGTTGCTGTTGGCGCACACGCCGCCGGGGAAGCAGGACGAGGCAATCTTCGAGATTGTCAACCAGCTGAACCGCGCCGCCGATTTGATCACTTCGAGAGACGAGCGTGAGCAGCTCGCAGAGCTCAACCTGATCGCGGGCAAGCGCGCCAAGGCCGCTTCGGCCTATGCCTCAGCGCTCAAATATGTGATCGCGGGCGCGCGATTGCTACCCGATGATGGCTGGCAGCGCCGGCATGAGCTAATATTCCAGCTAGAGCTGCATCGCGCAGAATGCGAGTTCCTGAGTGGCGAGCCGGCCGCCGCGGAGCAGCGCCTCGCCGCATTGTCCATCCGGTCCGCAGACACCGTCGAACAAGCCAGCGTCACCTGCCTTCGCATGGACGTGTACATGACGCTTGATCGCAGCGATCGCGCCATCGACGTCGCCCTGGACTATTTCCGACAAGAGGGAATCGAATGGACGGCGCATCCGACCGAGGACGAGGTCAGAGGCGAGTACGACCGGATCTGGTCGCTGCTCGGGAGCCGAACCATTGCGGAGCTCGCTCAACTGCCACTGATGACCGACCGGGCATCGGTCGCGAGCATGGATGTGCTGACGAAGCTCGTCCCGCCCGCATTGTTCACGGATGTGAACCTGTTTTCGCTCGCCGTCTGCCGAGCCGCGAACCTCAGCCTCACAAGAGGCAATACGCATGGTTCCTGCATCGCCTATGTATGCCTCGGCATGATCGCCGGCCCGCGCTTCGGCAACTACGATGCCGGATTTCGCTTCGGGCAGGTCGGCTATGAGCTCGTCGAGCTACGCGGGCTGCGGCACTTCCAGGCCGGGACCTATTTCATCTTCGGAAACGTCGTCATGCCATGGACTAAGCACGTCCGGGCTGGCCGTGATTTGGTGCGCCGCGCCTTCGATGTCGCCAACAGGATCGGCGATCTGACCTACGCCGCCTACAGTGCCAACAACCTGATCTCGAACATGCTTGCGGCCGGCGACCCGCTCGCCGAGGTGCAGCCGAACGCCGAGAGTTCGCTGGAGTTCGCGAAGAAGACGCGATTCGGCCTGGTTGTTTGCTCGGTGACCGTGCAGCTCAAGCTGATCCGCATGCTTCGCGGCCTGACGTCGAGGTTCGGCTGCCTTGACGATCAAGAGTCCGATGAACATGAGTTCGAGCGCCTGCTGGCAAGCCGGCGGGCACTCGAGGCGGCCGAAGTCAAGTATTGGGTCCGCAAGCTGCAAGCCCGATATTACTGCGGCGACTATGCTTCGGCCATCCAGGCCGAGTCGAGGGCGAAAGTCCTGCTGGGCGCATCGCCGCCACAGCTCGAAACGGCGGAATATCACTTTTTTGGCGCGCTATCACGGAGCGCGTCCTGGGATTCCGCTTCGGCCGGCGAGCGGCAGCAGCATGTCGAAGCACTCGCTGCGCATCGGCGGCAGCTGGAAACCTGGGCGGAGCACTGTCCCGACAATTTCGCGAACCGTACCGCGCTCGTAGGCGCGGAGATCGCGCGGATCGAAGGCCGCGCGCTCGACGCGGAGCAGCTCTACGAAGAGTCCATCCGCTCGGCCGGCGCGAACGGCTTCGTCCACAATGAGGCGCTCGCCAATGAGCTTGCTGCACGTTTTTACGCGGAGCGTGGGTTGGAGAAGATCTCCTACACCTATCTGAGGGACGCCCGCTACGGCTATCTGCGCTGGGGTGCCGATGGCAAGGTCAGGCAGCTCGATCAGCTCTATCCCCGCCTGCACGTGGAAAGCGGCCATTCTCCCATCGCGGCGGAGACCTCGATTCAACAGATGGATGTGGCCACGGTGGTCAAGGCCTCGCAGGCGGTGTCGAGCGAGATCATGCTGCCGAGGTTGATCGAGACATTGATGACGATCGCATTGCAAAGCGCCGGCGCGGACCGCGGTTTGCTGATTCTGTCACGCCACAACGACTTTTGGATCGAAGCGGAGGGCCGCGCGAGCGCCGAGGCATTCGAGGTCGCGCTGTGCCATAGGCCGCTCTCCGGTCCCGATTGCCCCGAGGTGCTCCTGCGCTATGTCATTCGCACGAAAAAAACCCTCATCCTCGACGACGTCTCGCGACAAAATCCGCTTTGCGACGAGGACTATGTGCACCGCCGGCATCCCAGATCGATCCTCTGCCTACCCCTGATGAAGCAGGCCAAGCTGGCCGGGCTGCTGTATCTTGAGAATACCCTGACGACGCACGCCTTCGTGACAGACCGGGTCCTGGTGCTGGAGCTGCTGGCAGCTCAGGCGGCGATCTCGCTGGAGAACACCCTGCTCTACGCCGATCTGCAGGAACGCGAGGCCCGCATCAGACGGCTCGTTGATTCCAACATCATCGGAATATTGCTCTGGGATGCACAGGGCGACATCGGTTACGCGAACGATGCCTTCTTGAGCATGACCGGCTACAGCAGGCAGGAGGTGATTTCGGGAGCGGTCAGCTGGAAGGACATGACGCCGGCGGACCATCACGCTGACGACGAGCAGCGGGTCGATCAACTGCGGTTGTCGGGGCAACTGCCGCCTCGCGAGAAGGAGTTCTACAGAAAAGACGGCAGCAGGATTCCCGTGCTGATCGGCTCGGCCTTGCTCGCCGGGTCTCCCGACCAAGGCATCTCCTTCGTTCTCGACCTGACGGAACGCAATCGGGCAGAAGCCGAAGCGCGCGAGAGCGAGCGACGCTATCAGGAAATGCAGCTTGGGCTGGCGCACGCGAACCGGGTCGCCACTATGGGCCAACTAACCTCCTCGATCGCCCACGAGGTCAACCAGCCGATCAGCGCCATTGCAATCAATGCCAGTGCGGCACTGAGCTGGCTCGGCCGGAAGCCGCCTGATCTCGACAAGGCACGACTCTCACTGGAGCAAATAGCGGAGGATGCTCATCGCAGTGGTGAAGTGATTGGCCGAATTCGTCAGCTCTTCAAAAAGGCGCCGCCGCACAAGGAGCGCCTGGATCTCAACGAGGCGGTCCGCGAAGTGATCGCTCTGACCGAGGGCGAAGCCCTGAAAAGCGCGACTTCGGTGAAGACGCAACTTGCGGACGGGTTAACGCTCATCAAGGGCGATCGTGTGCAGTTACAACAGGTTCTGCTCAACCTCGTCATCAACGCGATCCAGGCCATGGCGGCCACGGCGGACGAAGGGCGAGAACTGCTCATCACCACCGCCCCGGTCGGGTCGAATGTCGTAGTCGTCCGGGTGGCTGATTCCGGACCCGGACTCGATCCACAAGCGCTCGAGCAAGTTTTCGATCCATATTACACCACCAAGCAAGACGGCTTGGGCATGGGCCTCGCAATCTGCCGTTCGATCATCGATGCCCACAACGGACGCTTGTGGGCGAGCCTCCACCAGCCCCGCGGCGCCGTGTTTCAGTTCACGTTACCCGCCGACCCCACGGTGGAGGCTCATGGAACAGACCGAGACGTGCAAGACGATCCCGCGCCGTCCGTCGTGCGCCCGGCCTGAGCAATTTCAACGCGAGACGCAGGCTTATGGCGCGCCCGGAAGTCGAATGCAGCTGAACGACGGCCCGGCCGCAGCAATTGCTGCGCGCCCGCATCAGTCGCCTCGCCCTCGACCAGCCAGGGCACTGCGCCCCGCTTCGTCTAAGTCCGGACGAGTTGTTCGGGCTTGTCCCGCCCGACCGCTGCCAGACACTCCCGCAAAACGCCGGTCGCGTAGCCGCGCGTGACATGGGCGTTGGCGCGGTAGGTCTCGTCCCGCATCAGCGCCGCACGGAGCTTTGGCAGGTTATGGAACGGCACGCCCGGAAACAGATGATGCTCCAGGTGAAGGTTGATGTTGTGAGGAGCGAAGAACCACCGCTCCCAGAAATAGGGGATGACGGTGCGTGTGCTGTCGAGTTCGTCTTCATAGTCCATGCTGCCGAAATGCTCGGCGACGCCGCGAACATAGAAGAACAGGGGAAACATCGTCAGAAAGGGCACGATCCAGTAGAGCAGAAAGCCTTTCCAGACGCCAAGCAGCGTCATGAGCGTCGCGGCACCGAGATAGTATGCAAGACGCGCCAGCCTGTAGCGAGGTGTTTGCTCCGCCCGCGCTAGCCTTGGCAGGATATGGGCCAGATCGCGCAGCGAGTTGATGGCGACCAGGTAGCCGAGGAAGTTCAGGATCATGACCCACGCATCTTGTGGGAAGGTGTAGGCGGCCTTGCCGAGTTTGACGACCCAGTCAGGGTCCTTGTCCGTGTTGGTATGCTGGTGATGCGCCAGATGATTCTGACGATAGCCATCGACCGTCGCCATGATCGGCCAGGCGACGAAAAGATCGCCAATCACGTCGGCCATTTGCCGATCCCTGAGGAAACGGAAATGCGCCGCCTCATGCATCAAGACACCCAAGCCGTGCATCCGACCGGCAATGGCCGCGACCGCCAGGAGATACAGCCAGACCCCGTCAAAATGGCTGCTGACCGCGATGGACGCAGCGATCACCGCCCAATCGAGGGCCATCGCCGCCATCGTGCGCCAAGGCTGCAGCACCGACAGCTTCTTCAGTTCGTCTGAATCGATCGATGCCTCGTAAACTTTCATGGTGTCCGCCGGTTGGCTCGATACGCGCTCGTCAGCTTCTCAGTTCGGGCCTGCGAATGTCCGCGGTAGCTGTCGCGTCCCATGGTGTGAGCGACCAGGGAAGCGAGGTATTTCCTTTTGATGATTGGCCCGATGCAGGTTCGTCTACGAGGAGCTGGCAAGGCGCATCTGCCCGATAGCACCATTCTTCTTCGTCTCTGCGGCACCTGGCAGGACGCTACACGGCTTTCCGGCTGGGCTCAATGGCGCGACGATCTTGAATGGCTGTCAGGGTTAGCATTCAGAAAACGACGTTTCTCATGTGCGACGTGCGGCTTCGGAAATATCCGGTTTTGTCCCGATCACACTCGAACCATCCTCAACCATCAGCGACTGCGCTACGCTCCGCTCAAGGCCTGCACGATGTCGGCAATGAGATCGGACGGGTGCTCGATACCGATTGACAGGCGAATTGTGGACTCGAGAACGCCGATCTTTTCCCGCATTTCTGCGGGGACGCCGGAGTGGGTCATGGTTGCCGGCAGGCTGGCAAGCGACTCGGTGCCTCCCAGGCTTACCGCCAGCTTAAAGATTTGCAGCGCATTCAGGAATCTTGCTGCGGCCTGCTGACCGCCGACGATGTCGAACGAAAATGTGGATCCCGCTCCGCTGCATTGCTTGGCGAACAGGCGTCCGGCCGGAGACGCCTCCGCATGATGCCCAAGGTAATGGACCCTGGCCACCTTGGGATGATCACGCAAATAGTCCGCGACGAGCCGTGCGTTGCTGTCGGCTCTTTCCATGCGCAGGCTCAGGGTTTCCAGCGAGCGACCGAGCATCCAGCAGGAATGCGGATCGAGCTGGGTGCCGATGGCGCTGCGCAGCGCCTTGACGTCCTTCATAAGCGCCCTCGAGCCGAGCGCAGCGCCTGCAATCAGATCGGAATGCCCGCCGACATATTTGGTCAGCGAATACAGCGAGAGATCCGCGCCGTGCTCGATCGGCCGCTGAAACACCGGCCCGAGCAAGGTGTTGTCACATGCGATGATCGGCGTGTGGCCCTGCGCCTTGCCGATCGCATCGGCGATGCGGCGGATCATTGCGATATCGACCAGCCCATTGGTGGGATTGGCGGGGGTTTCGATGAGGATCATCGCAACCCGCCCCTTTCCCTTCGCCTCGTCAGCCGCCTGCCGGACGGCCGTTTCATCAAGACCGTCGGCGAAGCCGACGGCGCCGATCGAGAAACCCGCCAGCGTCTTCGCCAGCAAGGTTTCCGTTCCGCCATAGAGCGGCTGGGAGTGCAGAATGACATCGCCTGGCCGGACGAAGGCGAGGATGACAGTCGAAATCGCCGCCATGCCGGACGAGAACAATGCGCAGCTTTCCGCGCGCTCATAGACCGAGAGCCTGTCCTCGACGATCTCGCTGTTGGGATGATTGAAGCGCGAATAGACCAGACCGGCGCCCATGCCTTCCGGCGGCTCGCGGCGGCCCGAGACAAAATCAAAAAAATCCTTGCCATCTTCGGCGGTCCTGAAGACGAAAGTCGAGGTCAGGAACACCGGTGGCTTGACGGCGCCTTCCGACAATTGCGGATCGTAGCCATAGTTCAGCATCAGCGTTTCGGGATGCAGCGTGTGATTGCCGATCTGTGTTTTCGATGGAAATGGTTTTACCATGGCTGTCTCGCTGTCTCGAGGAACGACGAATCCGGTACGCCCGATGGCAATCTAGGTTCTGCCGTGTGCTATAACGCCAGACTGGGCAGATCGAGCCCGCTCGCGCGTGCACATTCAACGGCACTTTCATAGCCGGCATCGGCATGACGCATGACGCCGCTCGCCGGATCATTCCACAATACGCGTTCGAGCCGGCGCGCCGCCTCCAAACTTCCGTCGGCGACAATCACCATGCCGGCATGCTGCGAATAGCCGATGCCAACGCCGCCGCCGTGATGCAGTGAGACCCAGGTGGCCCCGCTCGCACAATTGAGCAGCGCGTTGAGGAGTGGCCAGTCGGACACCGCGTCGGAGCCATCGCGCATCGCTTCGGTCTCGCGGTTCGGACTTGCAACCGAGCCGCTGTCCAGATGGTCGCGGCCGATCACGATCGGCGCCTTCAGTTCGCCGCGCGCCACCATCTCGTTGAAGGCGAGGCCCAGCCGGTGACGATCGCCGAGCCCGACCCAGCAGATGCGTGCCGGCAGCCCCTGGAACTTGATCCGTTGTCTCGCCATGTCGAGCCAGTTGTGAAGGTGCTTGTCGTGCGGCATCAGCTCCTTCACCTTGGCGTCCGTGCGGAAGATATCCTCCGGCTCCCCTGATAGCGCCGCCCAGCGGAACGGTCCGACGCCCCGGCAGAACAGCGGGCGAATATAGGCCGGAACGAAACCGGGAAAATCGAAGGCGTTTTGAAGCCCCATGTCCTTGGCCATCTGGCGGATGTTGTTGCCGTAGTCGAGCGTGGGCACGCCTTGGGCATGAAAATCCAGCATCGCCTGGACGTGATCGACCATCGAGGTCTTGGCGGCGCGTTCGACGGCCTTCGGATCGGCGGCACGTTTCACCTCCCATTCAGCGAGCGTCCATCCTTTCGGCAGGTAGCCGTTGATGGGGTCGTGCGCGCTGGTCTGGTCGGTGACGATGTCGGGCCGCACGCCGCGCCGCACCAGTTCGGGAAAGATCTCGGCGGCATTGCCGAGCAGGCCGACTGAAACCGGCGTCCGGCTCTCAGCACTCGCCGCCATGATCGCCAGCGCCTCGTCGAGCGTGCTCGCCTGACGATCGAGGTAGCCGGTGCGCAGCCGCATCTCGATGCGGCTTGGCTGGCACTCCACCGCGAGCAGCGAAGCGCCCGCCATTGTCGCCGCGAGCGGCTGGGCGCCGCCCATGCCGCCAAGGCCCGCCGTCAGGATCCACTTGGCCGCCAGGCTGCCGCCATAGTGGCGCCGTCCCACTTCGACGAACGTCTCATAGGTCCCCTGCACGATCCCCTGGCTGCCGATGTAGATCCAGGACCCCGCAGTCATCTGCCCGAACATCATCAGGCCCTGCCGGTCGAGCTCGTTGAAATGATCGAGCGTCGCCCAATGCGGCACGAGATTGGAGTTCGCGATCAGGACGCGCGGCGCATCCGCATGGGTGCGGAAAATGCCAACCGGCTTGCCCGATTGAACCAAAAGCGTCTGGTCGCCTTCGAGCTTGCGGAGCGAGGCAACGATGCGGTCAAAACTCTCCCAGTCGCGCGCCGCTCGGCCAATTCCGCCGTACACCACAAGCTCGCTCGGTCGCTCGGCGACGTCAGGATCGAGATTGTTCATCAGCATGCGGAGCGGCGCCTCCGTCAGCCAGCTCTTCGCGCTGATGTCAGGGCCGCGGGGGGCTCGGATCGAACGGTCGTTGTCAAGTCGTCGGTTCATCAGGAAACCCTTCAGGCAGGCAGCGTCAGGCAAGTGTCGGAAACGGGTTCTTGGCGAGCACGGCGATGGCAGCGGCAGGCAGTTGCCCCTCCTCGACCAGCGTCTTTGCCTTTGCCAGGTCATCGGCCATATACCGATCTGTGCCGAGCGCCGGGACCTGCTCGCGCAGCGTCGCAATGACGGCCGCGAGCGCCGGGCTGGTCAAATGCGGCGAGCGCAGCTCGATGCCCTGCGCTGCGACCAGCAGCTCGATGCCGAGAATGGCGGCGAGATTGTCAGCCATGTCGCACAGCCGGCGCGCGGCGTGCGCGGCCATCGAGACGTGATCCTCCTGGTTCGCGCTGGTCGGCGTCGAATCGATCGAGCAGGGCGCGGCGCGCTGCTTGTTCTCGGCGTAGAGGGCGGCTGCCGTCACCTCGGCGATCATGAAACCGGAGTTGAGGCCGGGATCGGGCGTGAGAAACGGCGGCAGGCCGAAATTCAGTGCGGGGTCGACGAGGGTTGCGGTGCGCCGCTCGCTGATCGCGCCGATCTCCGACAATGCCAGGGCGATCTGGTCCGCGGCAAAGGCGACCGGCTCCGCGTGAAAATTGCCGCCCGAGACGATCTCTCCGCTCTCCACCAGGACCAGCGGATTGTCCGTCACGGCATTGGCTTCTGTTGTCAGCGTACGCGCTGCCTGCGCGAGCAGATCGAGCGCCGCGCCCATGACCTGCGGCTGGCAGCGCAGGCAATAAGGATCCTGCACGCGCTCATCGCCTTCCAGATGCGACTGCCTGATATCGCTTCCCTCCAAAAGGGACGTAAGCGCCGCGCCGGCCGCGATCTGTCCCGCGTGCCCGCGCAGCGCGTGAAGCTCGGGCCGGAACGGCGCCGTCGACGCCATCGCCGCGTCGACCGACAAGGCGCCCGTCACCAGCGCCGCGCAGGCCAGGTGATGGGCGCGCGAGAGGCCGGCGATGGCATAGGCGGTTGAGAACTGGGTACCGTTGATGAGCGCGAGACCCTCCTTCGGCCCCAGCGTCAATGGCGTCAGTCCGACGGCCGAGAGCGACTCACGGCCCGGCACGGTTCGGCCGCCGACACGCGCCTGCCCTTCCCCGATCATGACCGCCGTCATATGCGCAAGCGGCGCCAGATCGCCGGAGGCGCCGACCGAGCCCTGTTGCGGCACCAGCGGACAGACACCGCGGATGATCATGGCCTGCAACTGCTCGATGACCTCGCGCCGCACGCCCGAAGCACCTCGCCCGAGCGAGATGATTTTCAGCGCCATCATCAGGCGAACGATCGGCTCGGGTGTCGGCGGTCCGACGCCGCAGCAATGCGACACGATGAGGTTGCGCTGAAGCAGCGTCGTCTGGTCGGCGGCGATACGCGCCGAGGCCAGCTTTCCAAAACCGGTATTGATGCCGTAGGCCGGAACATCGCCGCGGGCCGCTTTCGCGACAATATTCGCGGCCGCCTCGATGCGCGGCCAGAAGGACGCATCGAGCATGACGGCTCGCCCTGCGAGCAGGTGCGTCAGGTCGTCGAGCGTGACCTGTCCGGGCGCAACGACAATCGGGGCATCCCGATCGTTCATCGTCCCCTCCATACGCGGCTGTGCAACGAGTTGAAACCGATCCGATAGACGAGCTCCGCCGGACGCGCGATGTCCCAGATCGCGAGATCGCACCACTTGCCAGCCTCCAGCGTGCCGGTCTCAGCCAGCAGACCCAGCGCGCGGGCGCTTTCCCGCGTGATGCCAAGGAGGCATTCGGCCACCGTCATTCGGAACAGCGTTGCGCCCATGTTCATGGCGAGCAGCAGCGAGGTGAGCGGCGAGCTGCCCGGGTTGCAGTCGGTGGCGAGCGCCATGTTGACGCCGTGGGCCCGGAACAGTTCGACCGGAGGCTTTTGCGTTTCGCGGATGAAGTAGAAGGCACCGGGCAACAGGACGGCGACGGTGCCCGCCCGCGCCATCGCCAAAACGCCTTCCTCGTCGGTGTGCTCGAGATGGTCGGCCGAGAGGGCGGAGAATTCCGCGGCGAGCGCGGCTCCGCCGAGGTTCGACAACTGGTCGGCATGGAGTTTGACCGGAAGTCCGAGCGCTCGCGCTGCGGCGAACACACGCGCCGTCTGCGCCCGCGAGAACGCAATACCTTCCATGAAGGCATCGACGGCGTCCGCGAGCCCGGCTTGCGCGACAACCGGCAGCATTTTTTGGCAGACGAGATCGATGTAGCGATCCTTATCGCCTTCTTCGGGCGGCAACGCATGGGCGCCAAGGAAAGACGTACGGACCGTAACCGGCCGGCTGCGGCCGAGACCGCGCGCGGCCTTGAGCTGCCGCATCTCGGTATCCGTATCGAGGCCGTAGCCGGACTTGATCTCGATCGTCGTCACGCCCTCGCCGATCAGCGCGTCCAGTCGTGGCAATGCACTGGCGACGAGGTCCGCCTCATCAGCCTGTCGTGTCGCCGCCACCGTGGAGACGATGCCGCCGCCGGCACGCGCGATCTCCTCGTAGCTTGCGCCTTTCAGCCGCAACTCGAATTCATGGGCGCGGCTTCCGCCATAGACGAGATGGGTATGGCAGTCGATCAGTCCGGGGGTGATCCATCGCTCTTCACAGTCGATCCGTTCGACCGCATCGGCCGTTGACGGAAAGTCGGCGCGCGCACCGGCGAAGACGATGCGGCCGTCGCGCGCCGCGATGAGGCCGTCTTCGACCACGCCAAGGTCGGGCCTGTCCCGATGCATCGTGGCGAGCTGCGCATTGTGCCAGATACGATCGAAGCGCTCGGCCATGCAGCCTTCTCCCGACTCTGGAAGCTTGACTTATATGTCTAGACATATAATCGTGTCGCGGTTCTGTCCAGCCGGCTGGAAACATGACACGACTGCATTTTGCATCCGCGCTCTTGCCCTCTGGGTGGCGCGATGACGTGCAGGTGATCATGACCGACGGGACCATCACCGCCGTCACGGCCGGTGCCACGCCGCCAAACGGCGACGAGCGCCACCGGCTGGCAATCCCTGGACTGGCGAGCCTGCACAGCCACGCGTTCCAGCGCGGCATGGCGGGGCTCGCCGAGATGCGCGGCGACACGGCCGATACGTTCTGGACCTGGCGCGAGACGATGTACCGCTTCGCGCTGAGGATGACGCCCGATGACCTCGAGAGCGTCGCGACCCTGCTCTATGCCGAGATGCTCGAGCGCGGCTTTACGCGCGTCGGCGAATTCCACTATCTCCACCATGATCCAGACGGCGCGCCCTACAGCAACCCCGCGGAAATGGCCGCGCACATTGCACAGGCTGCCGAAACAACCGGCATCGGACTAACGCTGCTGCCGAGTTTTTACGCGCACGGCTCCTTCGGCGGAGCAGCGCCGCATGCCGGCCAGCGGCGCTTCGTCTCGTCGATCGATCAGTTTGCCGAGTTGATGGCCGCCTCGCGAAAGACGCTGAGCCCCTTGCGCGGCGCCAATGTCGGCATTGCACCGCATAGCCTGCGTGCCGTAACGCCCGACGAGCTGAGGGCGATTGTACCGCTCGCCGAGGGCGGGCCGGTCCACATCCATGCGGCCGAACAGATCAGGGAAGTCGAGGACTGCGTGGCCTGGTCGGGCCGGCGTCCGGTCGCGTGGCTGCTCGATCATGCTCCCGTCGATCGGCGCTGGTGCCTCATCCACGCAACCCACATGACCGCGACGGAGACCACTGCACTTGCGGCAAGCGGCGCCGTGGCCGGTCTTTGCCCGCTGACCGAAGCAAGTCTTGGTGATGGCATTTTTTCCGCGCGTGAATATTGCGAGGCCGGCGGCCGCTTCGGCGTCGGCACTGACTCCAACATCCTGGTCGGCGTCGCCGACGAACTGCGTCAGCTCGAATATGGCCAGCGACTGAAGCATCGCGAGCGCAATGTGCTGTCGCGCGGTCCGGGCGTCTCGACCGGGCGCGCGCTGTTCGATGCGGCGCTTGCGGGCGGCACGCAGGCCCTCGCGCAGGCATGCGGCGGGATAGAGCAAGGCGCACGCGCCGACATCGTGTCGCTCGACACCACGCATCCGTCACTGGCCGGACGACGCGGTGATGCCATTCTCGATGGCTTCATCTTTGCAGCGGGCGCGGATGCCATCGATTGCGTCTGGGCGGGCGGCAACAAGGTTGTCGAAGGCGGACGTCACAGGCTGCGCGAAAAAGCCCGCGACCGGTTCAACGCGACCATCCGGAGCCTCGTCGCATGAACCTCTCTGCCGATCGCGACAGGGCGGCCGAGAAGCCGACGCTCTACAAGCAGATCCGCAGCGACATCGAGCGCCGGATCCTGACCGGGGAATGGCCGCCCGGCCACCGTATTCCGTTCGAGCACCAATTGATGACGCGCTATGGCTGCTCGCGAATGACAGTGAACAAGGCGCTGTCGGAACTGGCGCAAGCCGATCTGATCGAGCGGCGCCGGCGGGCCGGTACGTTCGTGCGCCGCCCGCAACATTTGTCGGCGGTCCTGCAGATTGCCGACATTCGTGCCGAGATATCCGCGCTCGGCCGCAATTACGGCTACGAACTGATCCACGCCACCCGCCGCACCGCAAATGGCGCCGATCGCACCCGCCTCGGTGTGCGGAAGGCCGGCAAGGTGATCGCGATCGCCTGCCGCCACAGCGCCGACAACGTACCCTTCGCGGTGGAAGACCGTCTGATCGATCTCGAGACCGTGCCCGAGGCTGCGAGGGCCGATTTTGCGGTGGAGCCGCCGGGCTCATGGCTGTTGCACCATGTGCCGTGGACAGAAGCCGAGCATACGATCAGCGCTGTCGTCGCCGACGCCTCGGCCGCGGCTGCGCTCGCCATCGCGGTCGGCGCACCCTGCCTCGTGATCGACCGCCATACCTGGCGCAGCGCGCGGACCGTCACCGCAGTGCGCCTGCTCTATCCGGGCGACTCGCACCGCCTCGTTGCTCGCTTCAAGGGCGGCTGAGATGGACGCGGCACAATTCATGCAACCCGTTCGACCGCAGGCAAGTGAGTAAGCCAACTGAAGGCAATCAATTCGATCGGAAGAGGAAGACAATCATGCGTAGCTCGAAATTATTTGCGACCATCGTTGCTGTTCTCACGTGCACGCCGGCGCTCGCGGACGACGTCAAGGTCGGCATCGGGATCTCCGGATGGACCGGCTTTGCGCCGCTGACGCTCGCAAAGGAGTCCGGCATCTTCAAGAAGAACGGCCTCGACGTCACGCTGAAGAAGATCCCGCAGAAGGACCGCCATCTGGCCATTGCGTCGGGCGACATCCAGTGCGCGGCAACCACGGTCGAAACCTGGATCTCCTGGAATGCCAGCGGCGTTGCGACCAAGCAGATTTTTCAGCTCGACAAGAGTTTTGGCGCCGACGGCATGGCCGTGCGGAGCGACATCGCCTCGATCAAGGATCTGAAGGGCAAGACGGTCGCGGCGTCTGCGCCGGGGACCTCGCCCTATTTCGCACTGGCCTGGATGCTCAAGAAGAATGGCTTGTCGGTCAAGGATGTCACGGTCGTGAACCTCGAGCCGGCCGCCGCCGCGCAGGCCTTCGTCTCCGGCCAGAACGATGCGGC
>Ga0070709_10000154_pt1 | contig 45206 bp, 43 predicted proteins | sample LARL51metaG_FD_65449 | JGI IMG/M metagenome (GOLD analysis project Ga0070709, IMG submission 65449) | Corn, switchgrass and miscanthus rhizosphere microbial communities from Kellogg Biological Station, Michigan, USA - LAR L5-1 metaG | ecosystem: Host-associated > Plants > Roots > Rhizosphere ... | reverse complement strand
AACGGCATGTGCGTGCTGCATGTCACCCACGGTCGCGCACCACCCCGGCTTGGTCATCCCGGCAGGCGGCCAACTGCCCTACCGGCTAGCAGCAAGCCCCAGGAGGGTCCCAGCCGCTCCCGGCAAGGACAGCCGCCGCCGCAGAAGGCGGACCGCGGGCTGCGTGGCCGGCCGGTCTGTGCCGATCGGGCCGGCGGGCGGCAGATCGCTGACCAGCGGGCCGCCCCGGCCTGTTGCTGGTGGCAGGAAGGCCGGGATTCCTGCCAGCCGGGCGGGAGGTTGGGGGCTGGCCGCGATGGCACCAGGCCGCTGACGCGGCATCGTCGCTGTCAGGCCCGGCTCGTCAGCGCCCCCGCCCACGGTGGCGCGACAGGCACCGGCCGGGAGCAGCAGCACCACAGGGAGAAACAATGACCAGGTCTCTTACCCGGCTGAAAGAACTCAACCGCCACCCCCGGATGCTGCTGGCGCTGCCAGCCGCCGCGGTCGCGGTGACACTCGCGGCGTGCGGCTCGTCCGGCGGCCTACCCGCGCACCCCGCCGCGCCGAAGCCAGCCGGGGTGGCGCACAGCCACGCCCATTCCGCGCCGCCGCACGCCGCGGCCGCCGCGCCGTCGAAGCAGGCCCGCGCGGCGCACCATCACGCCCACCCCGCGCCGCCGCCCGCCGCGGCCACCCCGCCTCCCGCGCCGCCGGCCACTCCACCCGCCCCTACCGCCAACCCGATTCCGCAGGGCAACGGCGGCGACCAGGATGCCGACAACAACGGCGGCCCCAGCGATGGCGACGGCAACATCTAGCCGCCGCCCGCCGCCCGCCGCCGCGGTCGCGCCCCCAGCAGTACCCGCCGGCCGGGGATGAGGGGCGAGCAGTGAGCGCCCGCACCGCGCGGCGCGGCGGGTACGCGCTGGCCGCGATCGCGGTCGCGATCGCCGTCTCGATCCTCGCGTTCGCCCTGCCAGGGCGCCCGCCTGGGCGGGCGTTCCCCACGCTGCACCCCGCGGCGGCGCCGCCCGGGTGGCCGCACCTGTCGTTGCCGAACGGCACCGCGGTGTTGTCCTACCCGCCCTCGCTGCGGCGGCTCGCCGGGGACACCGACGCCGTCACCGCCGCCCGGCTGGGCCCGGGCGGCGCGTTCCAGCTCTACCTCAACGCCACCCCCCGGCAAGGCAGCGAGCGGCCGCAGGGCTGGGCCGCGTTCCGGCTCAGGCTGCTCCGCTCCGATGACGCGGCGTCGGCCCGCCAGGACGCCGCCGCCCAGGGAGTCAGATTCCGCGGCGGCACCGGCTCGTGCGTCATCGACGACTACGTCACCCGGATCGGCGGCCACCACTACCAGGAGATCGCCTGCCTGGTCCAGGGACCAACCAGCGCCAGCGTCATCGTCGCGGCCGCCCCGGCCGCCCGGTGGGCCCGGGCCCGCCCGCTCCTGCTGCGCGCAGTGGCCGCCTATCTCGTCCGCTGACCACAGCTGGCGGGCGTGAACCCGCAACACCAGACCGGGCCTGACAGGGCGCGGCTCACACTCCCATCCCTGAGCCACTTCACCTGCGCGAAAGGACATGAGCATGACCAAACACATCGCGTCCCGGCTGCGCCGGCTCGCCTCGCCTCGCCGCGCCGCGCCACAGCAGCGAGCCCGGGCGCCCGGGCCGCCGCGCTGGTGCTGCGCCCGGGCTGTACAGCCTTGCTGGCCTGGATCGGATACATCCACCTGCACCTGTGGCTGGAGGGCTACCGCCACATCCCGACCAACGGGCCGCTGTTCCTGCTCGACGCGGTGGCCGGGTTCATCCTCGCCGCCGTAGTGCTGGTCTGGCCCCGGCCGCTGGCCGGGCTGCTCGCGGCCGGTTACACCGCCGCCACCCTCGTCGCCCTGCTCATCAGCCTCGCCGTGGGCCTGTTCGGCTTCCGGGAGTCGATCTCGGCGTCCTACGTCACCCAGTCACTGACCATCGAGGCAATCACCGCGCTCGCCCTCATCACGTGGACCGTCCTAGTGACAGCCACCCCCCCAGGGGGCCCGCCGCCCCGCGGTCGGCCGCCCGGCAGCCGGACCGCAGCCCCGCCCGCCAATGCGGAGCAGATCGAGGGGAGTCGGCGACCTTAGCCGCGTTCGCCCGCAAATCAGAGCCACCGGCGGGTCGCTTCCAACATCCGGACAGGGCATCTCGACAAGAGAGGTAGTCAAATGTCAGTGTCTCTCATCCCGTCCGTGGTCAGCCTGCCCCAGTCTCCTTTCCCGCCCCTTGCTGTGGGATTCATGGGTCTCGGGACGGGCTACCTGATCTATGGCATACAGGAGCTTTTCGGCTATCCGGCCCGCGATGACCGCGTTGACTTCGCCACCGGCATGTGGGGCATCTGGATGCCCGGTTTCATGCAGTTCATCGCTGGTGTATACCTGTTCCTCGGCCTGACCTTGTTCGGTACGTTCAGGACGCCCGCGCTTTATATGGCGGCGCTGGCGTTCACCTCCTATGGCGTGCACTGGTTCGCGCTCGGCTGGAACCGGCTGCGCGGGACCGACCCGCGTGTCAACGTGGGAATGACCATCGCGTTCCTCCTTATCTCGATCCTTGGGGTCATCATCTTCTTTAAGGTCGGCGATGCCCCGGTGGGTGGCGTGTTCATCGGCCTGGTCTGCGTGTATGCCGTCGACTTCTTCGCGAGTCTCAAGCCTGACCTGCCGAAGCTCGGCGGCCTGGCGGAGCGGGCGGTGGGCTTCTTCCGTCTCGGTACGGGATTCTGGCTTATGTATCTGGTATTTGCCGTGGCGCTGAACTTCATACTCAAGTACACGCTGCCGCTCTGACAGCCGTGCGTAACTGGCCGGACGCTGAGCGCCGGGCGCCGGGCGGGACGCACGCCGACGCCGCGGTCAGGCCACGGAGAGCTGCCAGATTCCTGCTAGCGGCAATGCGCGACCGGAGCCGCCGAGGGAGCCTGGTGGCTGGAGGCTGGCGTGCGTCGCGCGATCAGCGCTCAGCCGGATTCCCGCGGCAACCAGGCCGCTTAGTCCGGCAACGCGCCGAGGAAGGACTTGGGATGCCGGGACATCTGCAGAAGATCCTCTACACCGCCGAGGCGGTCGTGGAGGGCGGACGGGAAGGCCACGCCCGTTCCATGGACGGACGGCTTGTCGTGGATCTGGCGGTCCCCGAGGCGATGGGCGGCAGCGGGGAGCCTGGCACCAACCCCGAGCAGTTGTTCGCCGTCGGCTACGCGGCCTGCTTCCAGTCAGCGTTGTTCGCGGTCGCGGCCGGCCGGAAGCTGGACGCGTCCGAGTCACAGATCATCTGCCGGGTCGGGTTCGGCCCGACCGGGCACGGCGGCTTCGGGCTGGCGGTGGCGCTGGACCTGCATGCGCCGTTCCTGACGCGCGAGCAGGGCGCAGATCTGATGGCCCGGGCGCATGAGCGCTGCCCCTACTCCAATGCCACCCGCGGAAACGTCGATGTCGCCCTCTCCGTCGACGGGATGCCGCTGGCCGCCGCGGCGAAGGTACCGTCCTAGGAGGCACAGCATCTGGGCCAAGCTCATCGACGCTGCCGGCTGCGCTCAGTGGGCCTCGAGGAAGGTGATGACGGCGAGGACGCGGCGGTGGTCGTCGTCGGCCTCGGGCAGGTTCAGCTTGGTGAGGATGGCGCGGACGTGTTTTTCGACGGTGCCCTCGGTGACCCACAGCCGGCGGGCGATGCCGGCGTTGGACCGGCCTTCGGCCATCAGGGCGAGTACCTCGCGTTCGCGGGCGCTGAGCGCGTCGAGCGGGTCGTCGCGGCGGCGGACGGTCACCAGCTCCTGCACCAGCGCAGGGTCCACGACCGAGCCGCCCTCGGCGATCCGCCTGAGGGTGTCGAGGAACTCGTCCACGTCGGTGACGCGGCTCTTGAGCAGGTAGCCGATCCCGCGGCCGTTGGCCAGCAGCTCCAGCGCGTGCTCGACCTCGGCGTAGGCGGACAGCACCAAGATGGCGGTACCAGGCAGCTCCTGGCGGATGACGCGGGCCGCTTCCAGCCCCTCGGTGCTGTGCGTGGGCGGCATCCGGATGTCGGTCACCACCAGCTTGGGCACGGCCTCGCGGGCCAGCGCAAGCAGGTGGGGGCCGTCACCGGCCTGGCCTGCTACCTCGAAACCGGACCGCTCGAGCAGGCTGGCCAGGCCCTCCCGGAGCAGCACATCGTCCTCGCCCAGAACCACCCGCAGCCCGGTCATGGCGGGCCCGTCACCCGTCGCCTCGGGACCGGCCCGGCCAGACTCGGCGCTGCCCGTCATGACCTGCATTATCGGCCATCCCCGGCCGGATCGGGGCACGGGCGACATGCGATGCAAGCAGTAGATGCCAGCAGTAAGGGATGGGTCGGTGCCGGGGGAGGCCCGTCACGGAACCGCCAGCGCCGCTGTTGCGGGCTACTGCCTGCGGTGACAGTCTCGATTCATGGCGGCGGCCTTTCACCCCGCTTCGCCGGACGCCACAAGCCGCCTCCGCAGGCGGGTGCGTGCCGTGGCCTCCTGGCCGCGCGGGCGGTTCGGGGGGCCACGGGGCCTATCCGCGGACGAGCTGGCGGCGCTGCACCGGGTGGCGACGCTGGTTGCCCGCCAGCCCGCGCCGGCGGAGGTGTTCGCGGCGGTGACCGAGGAGGCCGGAAAGCTCCTTCACCTCGATAGCGCGCACCTGGTGGTCTTTGAGCCGGATGCGACCGCGATGGTGGTCGGGGCCTGGAACCTGCGAGGGCCGCCGGCTCCGATCGGCACGCGGGTCCCGCTGGACGGGGACAACATCGTTGTCCGCGTGTTCCGCACGCATCGGCCGGTCCGCATCGACGACTACAGCGACGCCAGAGGCCCAATCGCCGGGTACGCCCGCTCCATGGGGATCCGCGCCGCGGTCGGTGCTCCCGTCCTGGTCGGGGGACGGGTCTGGGGGGCCATGGCCGTCGGGTCCTCCCGGCCGGAGCCGCTGCCCGCAGGAACAGAGTTCCGTATCGGGGCGTTCACCGATCTGGTCGCCATGGCGATCGCGAACACCGAGGCGCGCCGAGAACTGGAACGAGTCGCCGCCGAGCAGGCGGCGAGGGGCCGGGTCGCGACGCTGGTGGCCGAGGCCGTCCCGCCGGGCGACGTCTTCACCGCGGTCGCCGTCGAGGTCGCGGGGCTGTTCGGCGTTCCGCTCGTCGGGCTGTTCCGCTACGAGAGGGAAGGCGTTGTGACGGTAGTCGCGGCGACCGGCAAGCTCTCCCCCTACCTGGGCCGGCGCTGGGCCTTCCCGGCCGATGATCCGAGCGTTGTCGCATCACTGCAGAGGACGGGCCGGCCGGTCAGAGTCGACGACCACGCACGGCGCACGGGCACCGGTACGGACACCGCCAGGGAGCTCGGTGTCGGCGCGGCGGTCGGCGTTCCCGTCATCGTCGACGGCCGGGCCTGGGGCGCGGTGACCCTGGGCGTCGCGAAAGATCGACCGCCGCTGCCCACGGACACGGTGGACCGCCTCACAGCCTTCACCGACCTTGTCGCCACGGCGATCGCGAACGCCGAGGCACGGACCGAGATCGGGCGGCTGGCGGAGGAACAAGCCGCTCTGCGACGGGTGGCAACGCTCGTGGCCAAGGGCACCCATCCGGACGAGGTCTTCGCCGCCGTGGCCGAAGAGATCGGACGGATCCTGGACGCCGAGGTGACGTGCGTCCTGCGCTACGAAGCGGATGTAACCGGGACTGTCATGGCCACTTGGGGCGACGCCAGTTTCTGGCCAGCCGGCTCGAACTGGGCACTCGAAGACCTCGGCGCACAGGTGTTCCGTACCCGTCGCACGGTCCGCATCGATAGCCGCAGGCAACTCGCCGGCGAGGACAGCGAAATGGCTGAACAGATCGCATCGCGGGTCGCTGCACCGATCATCATCGATGACCGGCTGTGGGGTGCCGCGGTGGCGCTGAACTTCGCATCCGGTTGTGCCCTGCCCGCCGCCGCCGAGGAACGCATCGCGAACTTCGCCGACCTGATAACGACCGCGATGTCGAACGCGCAGACCCGGTCCGAGCTCATCGCGTCCAGGGCGCGGATCGTCGCCGCCGCGGACCAGACCCGGCGGCGGCTGGAACGTGACCTGCACGACGGCATCCAGCAGCGCCTCGTCTCGCTCGCGCTGAAGGCCCGCGCAACCGGAGCGATGACCGCCCAGCCCGCGGACCCGATCCGGGGCGAGCTGTCGCTGCTGGCCGACGGGCTGGGCACCGCGCTGGATGAGCTGCGGGAGATCTCACGCGGCATCCACCCGGCCGTGTTGTCCGAGGCCGGGCTCGGCCCGGCGCTCAAAGCGCTCGCCCGGCGCTCTGCCGTGCCGGTCGAACTCAACCTGAACCTCGGCCCTCGGCTCGCGGGACCCCTTGAGGCGGCCGGCTACTACGTCGCGTCCGAGGCGCTCGCCAACGCCGCCAAGCATGCCCGGGCATCGGTCATCGAAGTGCGCGCGGACGGCCGCGACGGCGCCCTCGCCCTCTCCATCCGCGACGACGGCATCGGCGGCGCCGACCCCGGCCGCGGCTCGGGCATCATCGGCCTCAAAGACCGGGTCGAGGCGCTCGGCGGAACCATCTCGGTGCTCAGTCCGCCCGGCCACGGAACGACCCTGCACGTCCAGCTTCCCGCCCACCCGGGCACCACAGCCACGCTGCCGCGCGATACCCCGTAACCGCTGGCGTGGCGCCCGGCGGCAAGCCATGGGGATGGCGCGGGGCGGACCGCTGAGCAGCGGCCCGCCCCGGCCTATTGCTGCTAGCAGGCAGGCCGCGATTCCTGCCAGCGGGGTGGTGGCCTGGGGGCTGGCCGCGATGCGCCAGGACCGCGGGCGCGGCATCGTCGGTGTCACGGCGGGCTCGCCGCCGTCCCCCTGGCGCAGGGGCCACGGGCGGGTCCAGGGAGCAAAGGAGAACGTAATGATCAGCTCACTGGCCCGGCCCGACGCGCGTAACCGCCGGCTGCGGATGCTGCTGGTGCTGCCGGCCGCCGCGGCGGCCGCGGCGGTGGTGGCAGCGTGCAGTTCGTCCGGCACCCCCTCCGCCGCCTCCGCCTCCGGCAGCAGCAGCGGCCACGTGGCGGCGGCCGCGGTCGGCCTGAAGACCGCGAAGGTCGGCGGCGTGACGGTGCTGACCAACGCCAAGGGGTTCACGCTGTACTCGTTCGCGCCCGACACGTCCACCGCGTCGAAGTGCAACGGGACGTGTGCGCAGAACTGGCCGCCGGTCAAGCCGGGGACCGCTTCGGGGGTCAAGGGCGCGTTCGCCACGATCAAGCGATCCGACGGGTCGCCACAGCTCACCTTCCACGGCCATCCGCTGTACACCTTCGTGGGCGACAAGTCCCCCGGGCAGGCCAGCGGCAACGGCATCACCGCATTCGGCGGACTGTGGCACGAAGCCCCCGCCTCCGGCGGCGCGGCGCCCGCCGGCAACTCCTCATCGGGCTCCGGCGGAGGCTTCGGGTACTGACCCGGACCGCACCAGGTTCACAAGGAGAGACTGACAGATGACACAGCGGCACAGCATGACCAGGCTGGGACCGGCAAGGAGCGCGGGGCGGGCGGCGCGGGAGCACGCCCAACGGCCGACGCCCGGCTGGCCCGCAGTCATCCTGCGCGTGGCGGGTTCGGGTCTGCTGATCGCCACCGCGGCGATCCATCTCGACCTGTACCTGACCGGCTACCGGACGATCCCCACGATCGGCTGGCTTTTCCTGCTGCAAGTGATCGCCGCCTTCGGCCTCGGGCTGGCGGTGCTGGCCATCCCCCGGCGGCTCGTCCTCCCCGGCCGGCTGGCCGCCGCGGCAGGAGCCGGCTTCGCCCTGGCTACCCTCGGCGGCTACCTCCTGTCGGTCTGGATCGGGCTGTTCGGATTCAAGGAGGTCCGCACCGCCGCCGGTATCGCCGCCGGTCTGGTGGAGGTGGCCGCTTTCGCGGTACTGGCCGCGCTCGCGCTTGCTCCCGCCCCGGCGAAGGCCACCACGGACCAGGCCGCGGCGGTCCCGGCCAGGTTCCCCGCCCAGATCCCCCCAGCGGCCGCCAGGGCGGCCGGAATGACCGCCGCAGGCCTGGCGGTTGCCGCACTGGTGCTGTTTGGGCTGGTGCTTGCCGGGGCCAACCCTCCGGCACTCACGGCCACGAGCACGAGCCTGAAGACCACGACGATCGGCGGGACGACGGTACTGACCAACGCGAAGGGCTTTACGCTCTATTCGTTCGCCCCTGACACCGCCGCCACATCCAAGTGCTACGGCAGCTGCGCCGCGTACTGGCCCCCGGTAACCGGCACCGCCGCGGTCAGCCCCGGCCTGCCAGGCCGGGTTGGCACGATCAAGCGAACCGACGGCTCTGCGCAGCTCACCTACAACGGGCATCCGCTGTACACCTACGTCGGTGACACCGCTCCCGGCCAGGCCCGGGGCAACAACCTCAACCTCAACGGCGGACTGTGGCATGAGATCCGCGTCTCCCGGTGAGGGGTGCGCTGTCTCCCGGTACGAGGTCCAGTCGCCCAGCTCCCCGCCGCCGCGTGGTGGGCTTGTGCTTCCGGTGTAGGTGTATCCGTCTGATGTTCGGCTCTCGCAGGCGGGTGACGCCCTCCCGGGACAGGTACCCTTGGGTTAGTGAAACACCGTCGTGCTGCCCCTGTCCCGCTGTGCCCGTGGTGCCGCAAGTCAACCGCCCGCTATGGTGCCAAGTTCGTCACCCACATGACCACCCACCTCACCCTGAGCGGTGGCGCGGTGTGCCCTGGTAGCGGGAAGAGGCCCGAGCAGTACGCGAGCTATCATCCGCATCCGTTAGCCCGAGCCAGCCGAACATCTACTGACAAGTCCCGAGCCTGCAGCCCGTTTTCGAGGTGCCAGCCGAGGCAGTCCAGGCCCTGAAGCCAGTTTCCCCGGATAAGTCGGACTGACAAGTCCGATATACCTCGGACATACCTCGATATCGACAGCTGCTCGTGTCACCGCACGGGGGGCGGCCTGCCCTCGGCGCTGGCGGCCAGCCCGGTGTCCCATCCGCACACCACGCAGGCGTGGCGGAACGCGGAACGGGCGAATTCCAGGGCCGCGGCCCGGGGATCGGGGGCGGCGCGGACGTCATCCCAGTCCAGGATGTACTCGCCCAGGGCCTGGTCCCAGCGGGCACCGGCCGGGGACAAGCTGGCGTCGGCGAACCCGGACGGCGCCGGGGATGCGAAGGCGAAGAACGCCGCCTTCGGGTAGCGGGCATCCCCCGGCCACCAGCCGACCTCGAACAGCTGGGCGTCTGCCGCGTTGCGCATGATGAAATCATCGGCCGGCGCGTCGGCGGGCTGGCCGGAGAACAAGAACACCGCCAGGTCGAACGACCCCCACCACGCGTTCACCGGCGATGACCGGCCCCGGTAGGGTGCCCGGAACGCGGCCAGCACCAGCGCCACCTGGGTGGCCGCGGCGAAATAGTCACCGACCTGGGCAGGGTCGTAGCGGGCGTGCTCGTAGTCTTCGTCCAGCGGCACGCTCCAGGGCACCTCTTGCGGCCGCGGATTGATCTGCACCGCACCACCCACCCGGCCGACCGCGTCCAGCACCTGCCGGGTGACCTCGCCGACCGGCCGGTCCGGGCCCAGCGGCACCCGCTGGGCAGGCCGGCTGCTGTGCTCGACCACCGCCTCATGCGAGCGCAGGTCCAGCGCCACCACCAGCGCTCCGGAACCATCCGGCGCAGGCAACGGCATCGTCTCCCAGCCCCGCGCGGTCAGCCGAAGCGCCGCATGCTGGAGCTCCGGCTCCGGCGGGGCCAGCCTGACCGCCAGCTTTCCCAGCAGCTGGGTATGCGCGTGCAGCGTGTCACACGTCGCAGCCCACTGCTCGTACGAAGCTGCTGGCCAGCCTGAAGGCATGACCGAACGCTAACCGGTCGTGGCCACCGCTCTCAACCCGGCCGCCCACCGGGACGAACCCGGCCTCGGGCGCTAGATCTCCCGGGCCTGGTACGCGCCGGGGGTGTTTCGCAGGCTGTCCACGCGGGTCTGGGCATAATTGCACTCGGCGACGATAGCGGCGACGCGCCGGCCGAAGCGTGCCAGTGGACCCTGTGTCGCGTTATGGTTCATGGTTCCTCCTCGGTTTCCGGCCATCTCCTGGCCGGTCATCACCGAGTTTCGCCGTAAGGCCCTCCCCGGCGCGTCGGAGGAAAGCCCTATTTCGCCTGCTGGGATACGTCTTAGCCGGGCCTGAAACGGCTTACTCCCGGATGGTTCCGAGGCCTTCGGCCATCCGGTGCCGGGACCGCGCTACTGGGGGCTTGCGGGCGCGCGCCTGGCGTCGTTGCTGATGGCCAGCTCGCCGTGTTTCATGACGCCGCGCCGCTGGGCGAGGCGGGCAATGGCGCTGTCGTGGGTGACCAGCACCATGGTGAGGTGCTGGTCGCGCCAGAGTCCTTCCAGCAGGGCGATGATGTCGTCCCGGGTGTCCTCGTCGAGGTTGCCGGTGGGCTCGTCGGCCAGCAGGACCTTGGGCTGCTTAACCAGCGCCCGGGCAATGGCGACTCGCTGCTGCTGCCCGCCGGACAGTTCCGACGGCAGGTGGCTCGCGCGGTCCGCGAGGCCGACGTCGGCGAGCGCACGCGCCGCCCTGGCACGGCGCTCGGCCGACGGGGTGCGCAGCGGGACGAGTGCGGTCTCAACGTTTTCCTGCGCGCTGAGGGTGGGCACCAGGTTGAAGGTCTGGAAGATGAACCCGATGGAGGTGGCCCGGACCCTGGTGACTTCGCCCTCGCGGAGCCGGGCCAGGTCATCACCGCCGAGCAGGATGCTGCCGGAGGTGGGCCGGTCCAGGCCGCCGAGCATCTGGAGCAGGGTGGTCTTGCCGTGCCCGGTGGGGCCCTGGATGGCCAGCCACTCGCCGTCGGCGACCTCAACGTCGACGCCCCGCAGCGCCTGAACGACCCCGCGGCCCTTGGGGTAGTCCTTGGTCACGCCCGTCAGCTTGTACATCACGCCTCTTCCCTCATGCCGTATGCATGTCCTGCCCCGGCCACCGCCCGCCGGTTCATTCGACCCTCGTCAGCGCCGCTTCCGTCATGCCGTCCGGAGGCCATGCCCTGCTGCTTGCCCGCCGGTTCATTCGACCCTCGTCAGTGCCGCTTCCGTCATGCCGTCCGGAGGCCATGCCCTGCTGCTTGCCCGCCGGTTTCATTCGACCCTCGTCAGTGCCGCCGCGGGCCGGAGCCGGGCCGCCCGCCAGCCGCCGAACGCGCCCGCGAGCAGGCCGCCGACGATCGCCAGCCCTACGGCCGCCGCGACCGCGCCGATGGTGACCGTCGCGGTCAGCGGCACGTGCACCGTGGTTGTGGCGGCTGAGGCCAGCCGCGACGTTCCGGGGAGCCCGCCGCCGCCACCGGAACCGCCCGGGGGACCGAAGAACCTCGCGCCGCCCGGGGTCGCACTGCCGGTGGTCTGCCCGACCGATGCGCTCAGCGTGGGGGCGAACGCTCCGACCAGCGCGGAACCCGCGAACCCGAGCCCGATCCCGACTAGGCCGCCGATCACGCCGATCACCAGCGACTCGCCGACTACCTGCCGGACGATGCGGCGGCTGGTCCAGCCCAGTGCCTTCAGCGTGCCGAACTCCCGCACCCGGCGCGAGACCGCCGCCGTGGTCATCAAGACGGCCAGCACGAACGCCGCTGCCAGCACCGCGATGGCCAGCCAACGGCCCAGGTTGGACGCCAGGCTGGAGGCGCTGGACACCGACCCGGTGAGCTGCTTGGCCAGGTCATTCTGGTTGGTCACCGTGGCGCCAGGCAGGTTCGCGGAGATCTCCTTCGAAACGGTGGTGATGTCGGTGGCGCTGCCCGCCGCGACGTAGATGGTGTTGACCTTGTCCTTCAGGCTCTTGCCCTGCGCCGTGCCCAGCGCCTGCGCACGCGTCAGCGGGATGTACACGTCGGTGCTGTTGCTCGACCCCGCCGAGACCACCCCGACGACCCTGAAGCTGGTCTTGGCCAGCGTGACCGTGGATCCCGTCTTGAGCTTGTGGGCGGTCGCATAGTTGGAACTCACGAGCGCCACGTCCGAGCGGGCGTCGGAGGCCGTCAGCGTGCGGCCCGATACCAGCTTGGCCGCGCTCAGCGGCCCCAGCGCGGCGGCGTGGCCGGACAGGTCCACCCCGTTGACGCTGATCGGGGTGGGGAAGTGCCCGGAGCCGAACCCGCCGCCTGAGCTACCGCCCCCACCGCCTGGGCTACCATCCCCACCGCCAAAGCCACCGGACCCCCCGCCCGAACTCTGGCTGGGGATGGTGAAGGTGACCTTGGTGTCGTTCAGCGTCAGCCCGCCCGCCGCCGCGGCCACCCCGTTCAGCCGGGCCACCGAGGCCACATCGCTCGCCGGGACGGCGCTGAGCGCCGTGCTGGTAAGGCTGTCCACGCTGACCTTGGACCCAGCCTTCGGTCGTGACCCGCTGCCGCCGGTGCGGAACCGGAACCCCCCGGGGCCGCCGCTGCCGGACGACGGAGCCTTGGTGACCGTGATCGCGGTGTCCTGCCCGTACAGCGAGTGCAGCACATCTGCCTGCGCCCGGTTCACTCCGCGGGACAGGGCGGTCACGGTGACCACCAGGCCGATGCCCAGCGCCAGGCCGAGCGCGATGATCGTCGCCTGCCGCCACCGGTGCCGCAGCTCCCGCCGCAGGTAGGTGAAGAACATGGACTCCCCTTCGTATGCGATTGCTCTGGTTGGCGCCCGCTCGTAGCGCGACGCACTGGCGGGCGCGACGCGCCGGGCGGCTGGCGGCGAACGCCCCGGTGCCACCGAGGCGGGCGCACCACTAACCAGCGTGGCCCGCATTCGTTGGCGAATACTGAACGCCGGCTCAGGGTTGCCGGTCACCGGTGCGGGCTGGCGCTGATAGGCAGCCGGCGGGGGTGTTCAGCCGGGACCGACGGTAACCAGAGCGGACATGCAGCGTGCGGTCAGCGACCCGCAATGTTGACCCGCCATGGTGAGGGGGTGAGACTCGCGCCCGGATCCGGGCCCGGGCATGCCCGTGTCCTGGTGGTAGACGACGAGGCCACGATCCGGGATCTGCTGTCGGGCTCGTTGCGTTTCGCCGGCTTCGAGGTGGTGACCGCGGCCAGCGGCGCCGAGGCGGTGCGCGCGGCCGCACGTTCCCGGCCGGACCTCATCCTGCTTGACGTGATGATGCCGGACGGCGACGGCTTCGAGGTGGCCCGCCGCCTGCGCGCCGACCCCGGCGGCATCCCCACGGTCTTCCTGACCGCCCGCGATGAGGTGACCGACCGGGTCGCCGGGCTGAACCTGGGGGCCGATGACTACGTCACCAAGCCGTTCAGCCTGGACGAGGTGCTGGCCCGGGTCCAGGCGGTGCTCAAGCGCACCCGGCACGCGGCGCCCCGCTCCCGGTCGCGTGTCGCCGACCTGGAACTGGACGACGACGGGCACGAGGTCAGGCGGGCTGGTGAGGTTATCGCGCTGACACCGACGGAGTTCCGGCTGCTGCGATTTTTCATGGCCAACGCCGGGCGGGTGCTGAGCAAGGCGCAGATCCGCGACCATGTCTGGGATCACGTCCCGGCCGGCGAGGGCAACCTGGTCGAGTCGTGCGTCAGCTACCTGCGGAGCAAGGCCGACCAGCGGGAACCGCGGCTCATCCACACCATCCGCGGATACGGCTACGTGCTGCGGATCCCGCCGTGAGCGCGGCCTGGTCACGACGCCCCACGGCCGGCCGGCTGCACGCGGTCCTGCGGGGAGCCTCGCTGCGCGTGCGGATAATGGCCGCAGCAGCCCTGCTGGTCGCCGCGACGTGCCTGGTGACCGGGGTGGTGGGCGCTACACTTCTGCGCGGTTACCTGCTGGGCAGGTCCGACGCGCAGCTGCGTGGTTTCGCCCATGTCACGGCGCGCATCGCCGGCCGCGCGCACCCGCCGCCACCCCCGCGGGCACAGCGAGGGCAGGCACTGCCGGTGCAGTTCCTCGTGGAACTGGTCGCCGCCGATGGCCGGGTGCGGCTGCTCGGCGTGCCGGTGCACACAGCCGTCGCGCCCCGGCTGCCGGTGGCCCAGCTCAACCAGGTCGGGACGCCTTTCACGGTCCCGGCCACCGGTGGGGCCGGGCCAGCCTGGCGCGTCTTCGTCCAGCGGCTCCCCGGCGGGGAGCACGAGGTCGTCGCCTACAGCCTCGGCGACCTCGACAGCACGGTCACCCGGCTGGAGATAGCCGATACCGTGGCCGGGGCGTTCGCGGTCGTGCTGCTGGCGGCGATCGGCCTGCCGCTGGTGCGCGCCAGCCTGTCGCCGCTGGCGGAGATCGAGGTGACCGCCGCCGCCATCGCGGACGGTGACCTGTCCCAGCGCATCGATCACCCGTCGGGAAAGACCGAGGTCGGGCGCCTTGCTCTCGCGCTGGACACCATGCTCGCCACCATTGAGTCCGCTTACCGGGCGCGCGCCAGCGGGGAACAACTGGCCCAGCGCTCCGAGGCCAGGATGCGCCAGTTCGCCGCGGACGCCAGCCACGAGCTGCGCACCCCCCTCACCTCGGTCCGCGGACTCGCCGAATACGGTTTGCAGCAAGGCGATCACGCCAGCCCGGACGAACTGCTGCGACTCATGAGCATGATCCAGCGCGAAGCCAGCCGCATGACCCGGCTCGTCGAAGAACTGCTCCTGCTTGCGCGTCACGACACCGGACGCCCGCTCGACCTGGTACCCATAGACCTGGCCAGCATCGCGGCCGAAGCCAGCCAGCACGCCCGCGCCGCCCACCCCGGACGCGTGGTCACTCTGGAAGCCGATGAGCCCGCGGTGGTGATGGCCGACGCCGAGCGGATACGCCAGGTCATCGACAACCTGATCGGCAACGCCATCCAGCACACCCCGCCAGAATCACCGGTGACCATCACCGTGACCACGGTCCCCGGCGGCGTCCAGCTCTCCGTCGCCGACCAGGGCCCGGGTATGACCGCCGAACAGGCCGCCCACGTATTCGAGCGCTTCTACCGCACCGACGACGCCCGGACCCGCGCCCGCGGCGGCACCGGGCTCGGCCTGGCGATCGCGGCCTCCCTGACCGGCGCCCACGGCGGCCAGATCACCCTCGACACCCAGCCCGGCCACGGCGCTGTCTTCCAGCTCTGGCTCCCGACCGCCGACAGCCACGAACAACAGCCAGCGGCCAGCGCCCCAGCCTCATAGCCCACGGCCCGGCTGGTTCACTCTCGACGTCATCCCGCCGCGGGCGGTGGCGCCGGCGCGGGCGTGCTGCCGCCCGCGGACGCGCGTGCTCCGGCAGCCTGCTCCGGGGTGCTGGGCTGCGCCTGCTGACCGGGCGGGATGAGCGGTCCGGTGCGGAACAAGGCCACCGCGACGAGCGCGCCGCCGGCGAAGATCGCGGCGGACACCCAGAAGGCAACCGTGTAGCCGTGGATCAGGGCCAGCCCGGTCAGCTGCGGGCTGGGACGGCCACTGGCCGCGGTGGCGGGGGTGAGATGGGCGGCGATGTAGCTGGCGACGGCGCTCGCGAAGATCGTGTTGAGCAGGGAGGTACCGATCGAGCCGCCGAGCTGCTGTCCGGTGTTGACCGTGGCGGAGGCCACGCCGGCGTCGCGGGGCGCGACGCCGAAGGTGCCGGTGTTGAACACCGGCGCGAACACCAAGCCGAGGGCCAAGCCGATCAGCAGCAACGGGGGCAGCACGGTGGTGGCGTAGCTGGAGTGCACGCCGATCCCGGTCAGCCAGGCCAGGCCGCCCGCGGCCATCAGCATTCCGGTCGGTGCCAGCGGCCGGGGCCCGACCCGGGGCATGAGCACGATGTTGGACGTGGTCGAGGTGACCATGATGCAGGCCACCATCGGCAGGAACGCCAGGCCGGTGACCACCGGCGAGAAGCCCAGGGTCTGCTGCATGTAGTAGGTGAGGAACAAGAAGATCCCGAACAGCCCCACGGAGGCGATCAGCATAGTCAGGTAGGCGCCGCCGCGGTTGCGGTCCAGCACGACCCGGGGCGGCAGCAGCGGCTGCGGCGCGCGGGTCTGCCGCCAGGCGAACAGCACGAGCAGGACGCCGCCGGCCGCGAGGAACCCCCAGGTGGAGAGGGCGTGCCAGCCGTGCAGGGCGGCGTTAGAGCAGCCGTAGACGATGCAGAACATGCCGCCGGAGACCAGCGCGGCGCCGGGCAGGTCCAGCTTCGGCTTCCCCGGCTCGGGCTGGCGGGGCAGCAGCGCGATCGCGCCGGCGGCGGCGATGCCGGCGAAGATCAGGTTGACGTACAGGCACCACCGCCAGGACAGGTACTCGGTGAGTACCCCGCCCAGCAGCAGCCCGACCGCGCCGCCTGCCCCGGCGACCGCGCCGTAGACCGCGAATGCCTTGCCGCGCTCCTCCGGGTCGGTGAACGTGACGGTGAGCAACGACAGCGCCGCTGGGGCGAGCAACGCCCCGAACGCGCCCTGGCAGGCCCGCGCCGCCACCAGCATGCCGAAGCTCACCGAGGCCCCGCCGACCGCGGACGCGGCGGCGAAGCCGATCAGGCCGACCAGGAACGTCACCTTCCGGCCGAGCAGGTCAGACAGCTTGCCGCCCAGCAGCAGCAGGCTGCCGAACGCCAGCGCGTACGCGGTGACCACCCACTGCCGGTCCACGACGGAGAAGCCCAGCGACTTCTGCGCCGACGGCAGCGCGATGTTCATGATCGTGGCATCGAGAATGATCATGAGCTGCGCGAGGGCGATCACGCCCAGGATCAGCCACCGGTGGTCTGGCCCGGCGGCCCGGGCCTCGGGAAGCGCTGCCCCGTGCGGCGCGTCAGCGGGCTGGGTCACGGCCTGACCTCCCCTGGCGAAGACCTGTAATACACGTTACGGGGAGCGCTGCCGCGTCCCGCTAGCGAGGGGCGGGTGAGGGCGCTCGGCTTGCGGGCCTGGGTCAGCTGGTGATGTCACCGCTGGTGAAGCGGGCCCACGCGATGGAGCCGAAGATCAGCAGGTAGACGCCGAACGACAACAGGCCGTGCAGCAGGGTGGTGGTGTCGATCGGCGTGCGGAGCAGCGAGTCGAACGACGTCCACCAGTGCGTGGGCAGGTACGGATGGACGGCCCCGAACTGCGGTACGTTGTCGGCCACGTCGCTGGCCACCACGATCACCGCCAGGGCGGCGACTGCGCCGATAGCGTGCTCGGTGAACGTGGAGATGGCCACGCCTATCGCGCCGAACGCGGCCATCGCACCGGCCACGTACAAGGTCACGAACAGCACCCGCAGCAGGCCCTCGGCCAACGGCACCGTGGTACCGGACAGCAGCGTCACCGGGCCGACCGGGAACAGCAAGGCTCCGCAGATCAGCGAGACGGCCGAGATCAGCAGGGCCGCGCACAGGCCGAACGCCACCACCGACAGGTACTTGATGACGAGCAGCCTGGTCCGCCCGGCGGGCACCGCGAGCAGGTAGCGCAGCGTGCCATAGCCCGCCTCGCCGGCGATGCTGTCGCCGGACACCACGGATACGACCAGCGGCAGCACCAGGGTGAGCAAGATGGTCAGGGCGAGGAAGGTGAGGAACACCCCGTTGCCCGCCACCTGGTCCAGGAACGGCGGACCCCCGCCGTTGTTGCTGGTCGCCCCGGCGCCGGCCAGTCGCAGCGCGATCCCGATGATGACGGGGATCACCGCGACCACGGCCAGCAGGGCCAGGTTGCGCCGGCGCCGGAAGACGAGGAGCAGCTCGGAGCCCAGCAGCCGGAGCCAGGCCCGGGCAGGCGCCGGCGGCCCGGCCGCAACGCCCGGGCCGCGTACCTCGAGATCAGCCGTCGACATCGAAGCCCTCCCCGGTGAGCCCGACGAACAAGTCCTCCAGGCTGGGCCGCACCGTGGCCAGGCCGCGGACCGGCACGCCCGCGTGCACGAGGTCGGCACAGAGCCGTTCGGGCTGGAAATCACCGAGCTGGGCGGAGACCTCGGCCCCTTCCACCCGGGTATCTTCCAGGCCGATTTTGCCGAGCAGCTCGGCGGCGGCCTGCGGATCGGTGGTCTCCACCCGGATCCGGGCCGCGCCGGTGCGGCGCAGGTCGTCCAGGGGGCCCTGGAAGACGAGCCGACCGGTACGCATCACGCCTACGTGGGTGCAGATCTGCTCGACCTCGGCGAGCAGGTGGGAGGAGACGAACACGGTGGTGCCCTCGGTGGCGATCTCGCGGACCAGGGTCCGCACTTCCCGGGTGCCTTGCGGGTCCAGGCCGTTGGTCGGTTCGTCCAGGATGATCAGCTCGCGGGGCTGCAGCAGGCCGGCCGCGATCGCCAGCCGCTGCTTCATGCCGAGCGAGTAGGCGCGGTAGCGCTTCTTCGCGGCGGCCAGCAGCCCCACCCGGTCCAGCGCGCTGTCGATCCGCTGCCGCGCGGTGCGCGCGTCGGCGGTGCGGTCGGCGGCGTCGCAGCGGGCCAGGTTCTGCTGGCCGTTCAGGAACGGGTAGAAGGCCGGCCCCTCGACCAGCGAGCCGACCCGGGGCAGGACGCGCACCGCGCCGTCCGGCATCGGCGTGCCGAGCAGCTCGTGGCGGCCGCTGGTGGGGTAGATCAGGCCGAGCAGCATCCGGATGGTGGTGGTCTTGCCGGAGCCGTTCGGGCCGAGGAACCCGTAGACGCTGCCGCGCGGCACCTCCAGGTCGACGTTGTCCACCGCGAGCTGGCCGCCGCGGAATCGCTTGGACAGGCCGGCCGACGTGATGGCCGGCCCGGCGAGCTCTCCCGCCGGGCTGGCCGCTTCCGCCGTGGCCGGGCTGCTCACGAGGACCGTGCGGCGTCGGCGTAGAGCACCGAGGGGGTGACCGCGCCGACGAGAACCCGCCCGTTGTTGGTGATCAGGATGGACAGCAGGCTGGTGTGCAGCAGCCGTCCGCTCCCCCAGGCGCCATGCACATTGGTGCCCGATCGCATCGCCGCGCCGAACAGCGCGGATCCCGATATGCCGCCCGACGAGCCGCCCGGGTTGCTACCCGCGGCGGACCGCGCCGCCGATCCCGCGACGCCAGCGGCGGAGCCTGCCCCGCCGGACATCTCGGACAGCGCCGAGGCCGGCAGCACGGCCACCGTCAGCCAGTCCTGGCCCATCACTCTGGGCTTGACCGCAGGGGCCTTCCGGGTGGAGGGAGCCTGTCCGGACCAGCCGGCCGGCAGAAGCGTGGCCGTCTTCACCTTCGCGGCGGGCGGCGGGGTGAAGTTGAAGTTCGAGGCCGCGGGCCGCACGAACGAGATCGAGGTGTAACCGACCTGGAACGCGGGGCTCTGCGCGCCCCGGGCGAAAATCTGCACGCGCAGCGGCACGTTATGGGTGGCATCGATGGCGATCCGCACCTGGCCGATGAGCGAGCTGGCGCTCCGCGGCGCGAGCACCAGCTGGTAGGCCGCCTCGCCGGCCACCGTGACGTTGTTCTGCACGGTGACCCGCGTGCTCGGACCCACCGCGGCCAGGGCCTGCCGGGCGGCCTGCTGCGGGGTGAGGGCCATGGCCGGCCCGGGCCCGTGCTCGGCCGGATGGTCCCCTGCGGGCAGCACATAGCGGGTCACCGAGTTCGTGGTGCTCTGCCAGTACCAGGCGGTGCTGCCGTTCACGATGAGATCGCTCTCACTCGCCATCCCCGGCATCGCGAGCCGGAAGTGACGCCCGTCGGCGTACCAGATCCGGACCGTGTGCGAGCCGGTGAGCAGCGTTGTGATCGAGCTCGGGTTGTCGATCCCGGGCAGGTCGGGCAGGCCGAGCGCCGCGCTCTCCACCACGGTGCCGGTCAGCGGGGGCAGCGGTCCGGTGCGCCCGGCCACGGCCGCCAGCAGCTGCGCGGGCGTGCGCGCGGGCAGGGTCGGGCTGGCCTGGGCTGTGCCGATAAGCGCCCCGGCCATGACGGCGCCCACGGCGGCTAGCGCGCCGGCCGGCACGGCCCATCGGGCGCGGGGGGAGAATTTCATGACACCTCGCCTGCTGTCAGGGTAGCTCGCGCATTGAACTGCGGAACCGTTAAGAGCATCCTGCCGAACGGCGCCTGAGCCGACCCTGTGAGGAGCTGAGACCGCTCTCAGCCAAGGGCCCCCCGGATGCGCGAGACTGACTAGACAAGCTGACAGGCTCAGCGAGGGAGACCCATGCGCGTGCTGCTGGTGGAAGACGAACGGAGGCTGGCGACCGCGGTCAAGCTCGGGCTGCAGGCCGAGGGCTTCGTCGTCGATCTGGCGCACAACGGCGAGGACGGCCTGCACCTGGCCCGCGAGGGCGGCTACGACGCCGTGGTCCTGGACATCATGCTGCCCCGGCTGTCCGGCTACAAGGTGTGCGAGCGGCTGCGCGCCGAAGACAACTGGGTGCCGATCCTCATCCTGTCGGCCAAGGACGGCGAGTACGACCAGGCCGACGGGCTCGACCTCGGCGCGGACGACTACCTGACCAAGCCGTTCTCCTACGTCGTGCTGGCCGCCCGGCTGCGCGCGCTGCTGCGCCGCGGCGCGGCACCGCGGCCTGCCGTGCTGCGGGCCGGCGACCTGTCGCTGGACCCGGCCAGCCGGGCGGTGCACCGGGGCCAGACCGGCATCGAGCTGACACCGCGGGAGTTCGCGCTGCTGGAGTACCTGATGCGGCGGGCCGGACAGGTGGTGCCCAAGACCGAGATCCTGGAGCACGTGTGGGACGCCTATGACGCGGCCGAGCTCAACGTGGTCGAGGTGTACGCCGGCTACCTGCGACGCAAGATCGACGCGCCGTTCGGGCGGGGTGCGCTGCAGACGGTGCGCGGCGCCGGCTACCGATTGGCCGCTGATGGCGGGTGACACGGGGTTGAGATGGTGGCGGCGGCTGGGGCTGCGCGCGCGGCTGACCCTGATCGCGTCCGCCGGGCTGGCCGTGGCTCTCACGGTCGCCGCGCTGCTGCTGCTGGGCGAGCTGCAGTCGTCGCTGACCCGCGAGGTGGACAGCAACGCCAGGCAGGCCGCTACGGAGATCGCGAACCTGGCCGATGCGCGCGAGCTGCCCCGCCTGCTGCCGTTCGGGGCCGGGACGCTCAGCGTGCAGGTGCTCGACGCGCAAGGCCGCGTCACCAGGGCCTCGGCACAGGGCGACCGGCTGGTCCCGCTGCTGCCTGCGGCGGTAGCCCGCTCGATCGCCCGCAGCGGCCGGGTCGTGCAGATGCCCGGCGGGCCGATCGGCATCGCGGCGCCGCTGCGGGTGGTGGCCGTGCCCGCGATCAACCACCAGATCGTGGTCGCGGCGGTTTCCTACGCGCAGGTGAGCGACAGCCTGGCCGCGGTGACCCGGGAGGTCGTGTTCGGCGCGCCGCTGCTGTTCCTGCTGCTGGCCACCGCGACCTGGCTGGTCGCCGGGGCGGCGTTGCGGCCGATCGAGAAGCTGCGGCGCGGCGCGCAGGAGATCAGCGACACGGCCATCGCCCGCACGCTGCCCGTCCCCGAATCGCGGGATGAGGTGCGCAGCCTGGCGGTGACGCTGAACGACATGCTGGCCAGGCTGGAGGCGGCCCAGCGGCGCCAGCGCGCCCTGGTCTCTGACGCCGCGCACGAACTGCGCAGCCCGATCGCCAGCATCCGCGCCCAGCTCGAGGTGGCGATCGACCACCCCGAGGCGGTGGACTGGCAGCCGACGGCGGCCGACGTGCTGGCCGACACGCTCCGCCTGGCCCGGCTGGCCGAGGACCTGCTGGCCCTGGCCCGGCTGGACGAGCAGGCGGACCGGCCGCGCCGCGGCAGGCCGGTCGACCTGGCCGCGCTGGCCGAGGAGGTCTGCGCGCGCTATACGGAGGCACCGGTGAGCGTGACGGCGCTGGCGTCCGGGCCGGGCACGGTTCTGGGTGATCTCGGCGGCTTGGACCGAATGCTGGTGAACCTCGTAGACAACGCGGTGCGGTACGCGCGCGGCCGGGTGATGGTGACCGTCCGGGCCGACGGCACCTGGGTGCTGCTCTCGGTGTCAGATGACGGCCCGGGCATCCCGGAAGAAGATGCCGAACGGGTCTTCGACCGGTTCACCCGGCTGGACGACGCGCGCAGCCGTGACCCGGCGACCGGCGACGGCTCGGGGCTCGGCCTGGCCATCGTCCGCGCGACCGCCACCGCGCACGGCGGCCAGGCCTGGCTGGAGGATGCCGGGCCCGGCCTGCGGGCGATGATCCGGCTACCAGCGGCCCCAGGGCAGCAGCGCGGTGACCGCGATCACGGCGAACAGCAGGGTCAGGTAGGCGATCGACAGGTGGAACAGCCGCATCGGAGCGCCCGGGCCTGAAGCCGACCGCGGGGCCGAGGCGGAGCCTGACCGGGCCTGGCGGTCCAGCCGGTACGCCTCAGTCAGGAACCAGCCGCCGAGCCCGGCTGCGCAGACCGCGTAGATCCACCCCGCGGAGGGAGCGAGGGCGAGCGTGGCCGCCACCATCGCGTAGGAGTAGAGAAGGATCTTGCGGGCCACAGCCTGCGGGGTCGCCACCACGGGCAGCATCGGCACGTTGGCCGCCGCGTAGTCGTCGCGGAATCGCATGGCCAGCGCCCAGAAGTGCGGCGGCGTCCACAGGAAGATCACCGCGAACAGCGCCGCGGCCGGCCAGGCGACGGTGCCGGTGACGGCGGCCCAGCCGACCAGCACGGGGAAGCAGCCGGCCGCCCCGCCGATGACGATGTTGGACGCGGTACGCCGCTTCAGGCCGAGCGTGTACACGAACACGTAGAACAGGATCGCGCCCGCGGCCAGGAACGCCGCCAGCCAGTTGACCACGAGCCCGAGCAGCAGCGTGGCCGCCGCGCCGAGTACGATGCCCGAGGCCAGGGCCTCGCCTGGCTTGACGCTGCCGCGGCCGGCCTTGGCCACGAGCGGGCGATGCGCGGTGCGCCGCATTACCGCATCGATGTCACGGTCCAGGTAGCAGTTGAGGGTGTTGGCGCTCGCGGCCGCGAGCGTGCCGCCGATCAGGGTCACCGCGAACACCCGGAGCGAGGGCAGCCCGCGCTGGGCCAGCAGCATGGTGGGGATGGTCGTGACCAGCAGCAGCTCGATGATGCGCGGCTTGGTCAGCTGGAACAGTGACCGGGCGACGGCGCCCGGCTTGCGCGGCGGCGCGGCCGGGCCGCCAGGCCCCTGGCTGCTTGGTGCGGGCAGCGCTGTGGCGGCAGACGTCACTCCGGTGCCTCAGGGTTCCCCGGACGCGCGGCCGGATTCTCCGGGGCGGCAGCCCGGCCTCCTGCGCCGGCCTGACCGGCCTGAGACGGGAACGCGTAGTGCGGACCCGCAGGCGTCTGCCCCGAGGCCTGCTGCCCCGGGCTGGGCATCCTGGCCACCGGGGTCCACCCGATGGGGCGTGCGATCGTCTGCTCGCGGTGACCGGGCACCACGCTCGGCTTGGTGTAGACCACATACAGCGATGTGGCCACCACCAAAAACAAGATCATCGGGAACAGGAACGACAGAATGGAGCCGCCGTAGCTCCACGCACTCCCGGTCGACGCCGCTATGACTCCGGGCATTCCAGCCTCCCGCAGCAAATCATTTCCATGGTCACCTCAGGCCGGGCCGGGATGGCCAGGCCGATGCCCGCGGCTTGAGCAAACGATCGAAACCCGCATTCAGAGCCTCGGATTCTTCCGCAGCCAGCCATCTGATGCACAGCGCCACCCCCACGACGATGAGTGGTGGCAGCGCCACCGCGAACAAGACCGACCCACCGACCTGCTGGTCAGACACCACGCTGAGAACGCGATGCGCAGGCCCAGCGTATCGGTGATACAGCACCGCGTTGTCGAACATCAGCACCATGGCGAGCACGGACGTGGCAAAGACCGTGGCGGCCACGAGCATGAACCGCGACATCGGCGGGAACCGCGGCGTGAGCGGCCTCGATCCGATCAGCTGGAGCCAGAACGCGATTCCGAGGCCGAGGTAGGCGATGACCTCCGCCGCGCCCGCCGCCGGGTACCGCAACACGGCGTCGTAAGGGCCGGGCAGGTGCCAGCCGAGCCAGACCGCGTTGAACGCAACGGTCACCACCACAGGCCACGCCAGCCATGACCGCTCCGTCCGAGCGGGGCTGCCGGGCCCGTCGTGCCCGGCGCGGCCGTGCCCCGCGCCCGGCTCCGTGGCAGCCACCCGCGCTGGCCGTAGGCATGACGCGCCGCGGGCCAGCACGAGCCACGGTGCACCCAGGACGATCAGGCCGGGGGCGATCACCGCGAGCAAGACGTCCTGCAGCGAGCGGACCCAGATGAAGTGCCCCGCCCAGTACGCCAGCGGGGACACCAGCGCGACCAGCACGGCGCACAGCCCGCAGTAGAACGCGACCGCCTGCGCCCCGGCGCCGGCCGGCCGCGGCTGGCCGAGCCGCTTCGCCTCCGCGGACATGAACCGCGTCCCGAGCAGGTGCAGCACCAATACCGCACCGATGGCGACCAGCACCACGGCGTCAGCCGACCAGTGCGATACGACCTTGCTCATCGCGGTCGCGGCCTCCAGTCGGTCAACATCGCCTGCCGGACCGGCCGCTCATCCCTTCCCTTGGTCACGTGCACTTCAGATCACGTAGAACAAGAACCAGAACAATAGTGCCATCGCCGCCAGGAAGTTCCAGACGAGGGCGAAGGAGCTCAGCGACGCCTGGAAGCGCTGGACGGCGAAGGCATGCTCGTAGGTGGGCGGCTGCTCGACGAAGGAGATCTCGGGGATGAACCGCGACCTGGCGAGCAGGGTTTCCAGCCATACCATCGCGGCCAGCAGAATGGTCAGGAATACCGGGTAGAACCCCACGAACACGCTCGAGAAGCCCGAGCTGCCCGGCCAGAACGGCAGGTAAAACAGCTCGCTGATCTGCAGCGCGACCGCCACGAGCCCCATGACCAGGGCGACCAGGCCCGCGATCTGCCACAGCTTCTTGTGGCCCGCCTTGATCTGCTGCAGCCCGGCGTAGTGAACGCCCGCGCTCACCAGCACCAAGAGCATGATCACGGTTCCCCAGATCAGGGAGGGCGGGTGATACCCGGGGCCGTGCCACCTGCCCTCCGAGTTCAGTGACCGCAGGTAGAAGTAGGCGAAGACGAACGCGCCGAACAGGAAGGCCAGCCCGCCGATGGCCAGGCGCGTGCCTGTCCACGTCGCGTTGATCGCGGACTCGTGGTAAAAACCCGTGTCCTCGGCAGCGGGGTCCTGCCCGGAAGCAGGCGACTCGACCGTCTCGGCCATCGGTTATACCTCCGCTCCGGTTCCCGCTCCGGGTCCCGTCGTGGCCACGCCGGCGTAGGCCGCAGCCACCACTCCGGGCGGCGGGTTCAGGTCGGCCACGGGCGGCGCGTCCTTGACGCCGTACTCATACGGATCGGAGAGAATCACCGGCACCCGCTCGAAGTTCCCGGGCGGCGGTGGCGACGATACCTGCCATTCCAGGCTCCGCGACCGCCAGGGGTTGGCGGGCGCCGGCACCCGCCAGAACAGCGTGGACATGACGAAGTTGATCAGGAAGATCAATATCGAACCGCCGAGCAGGAACGACGAGATCGACGACCACTGGTTGATGCCAGCCAGGTTGTCCGCGTACTCGAACACGCGGCGCGGCATGCCCAGCAGCCCCACCGCGAACAGCGGCAGGAAGGTCGAGTTGAAGAAGATGAACATCGTCCAGAAGTGGACCTTGCCGAGCGTCTCGTTGAGAGAGATCCCCAGCATCTTGGGCATCCAGTAGTAGAGGCCGGCGAAGAACGCGAAGATCAGGCCACCCATGATCGTGTAGTGGAAGTGGGCCATCACGAAGAAGCTGCCGTGCTCGGTGACGTCCGCGGGGACGTCCGAGAGGAACACGCCGCTGATCCCGCCGATCAGGAAGTTGAAGTAGAAGGCCAGCGCGAACAGCATCGGAACCGAGAACCGGATCTTTGCCTTCCAGAAGGTGCCCAATCCCACCAGGAAGATGAAGCCGGTCGGGATCGAGATGAGCTCGGTGGTGAGCATGAACAGCGGCCGCATGTCCGGGTTGATGCCGCTGACGAACAGGTGATGCTGCCAGACGAAGAAGCTGAGCAGCCCCACTCCGACCATCCCGGCCGCGGCGACCTTGTAGGCGAAGAGCGGTTTGCGGCAGAACGTCGCGACGATCTCCGAGATCACGCCGAAGCCGGGCAGCGCCAGGATGTACACCTCGGGATGGCCGAAGAACCAGAACAGGTTCTGCCACAGATAGCTGCTGCCGCCGAGCTGGTTGGCGAAGAACGCGGTCTGGAAGGTCCGGTCCATGAGCCCCATGTAGCACGCGGCGACGAGCACGGGCACCGCGAGCACCTGCAGGAACGAGACGACGAACATCGACCAGACGAACATGGGCAGCCTGCTCCACCGCATGCCGGGCGCCCGGTAGTTGATGATGGTCACGATCATGTTGAAGCCGGCGCAGATCATGGACAGGCCCATCAGGCCGAACGCGAAGTAGTAGGCGTCCATGCCCTGCTTGGCCTGCAAGGCCAGCGGTTCGTACCCGGTCCAGCCGGTGGGGAAGCCGCCGAACAGGATGCCCGACAGCAGGATGAAATAGGCGGCCGGGGTGAGCCAGAATCCGAGCGCCTCGAGCCGGGGGAAGGCCATCCGCTTCGACCCGATCAGCAGCGGGGCGAAATACTGCCCGAGCGGGCCCAGGATGACCGACGACATCATCATGATCATCATCGTGCTGTGCTCGCCCACCACCATGAGGTACTGTTCCGGGCCCATGATGTGGTAGCTGGGTGACAGCAGCTCGGTCCTGATCGCCATGGCGAACAGCCCGCCAGTGAGGAAGTACGCGATCATGCCGTACAGGTACTGGATGCCCACGATCTTGTGGTTGAGCGTGAACCTGAAGTACTTGGCAAAGCCCCGCTCGCCCCCGTCTTCCTCCTGGTGCACGTCGCGCAGCGGTTTCCCGGTGGTCGTGCGCAGCAGGTCGTTGAACACGCCGAGCCCGGCCAGCCACCCGATGGTGGCAAACGCGTAGCCGAGCACGATCGGGACGTCGTTGGAGTCAGAGAGCAGGTTCTGCGCGTACCCGCTGGACAGGAAGTTGCCGAGCAGGTGGCCCAGGAAGTAGCCGATCACCGCTCCGATCAGGCCGGTATGCACGGCCGGCCGCCGCCACCAGGACTTCTCCGGCCTCGGCTCTGCGGGACCGGCTCCGGACGGCTGCGCCTTCTCCGGCTGGGTCTCTATGGCCATCCCGTCACCTCTTCATCCGCGTTCGTGCCGGTTGCTGCCTCGTTCGGGGCGGTCACGTAATGTTCCCGGCCCCGGCGGGGTCACGGTGACACCGGGTCACCGTGCGGCGTGCCCGCCTGCGGCCCCGGGTAGTAGTAGCCGTTGGCCCCGGTGATACCCGCCACCTTGACGATGTCGCGCCCGAGCTGCGGGATCACGGTCGGGTCATAGGTCAGGGCGTAAGGCGGCAGCGCCGCGAGCACCCCGGCTCTCAGCTCCTTGAGCTGAAGGCTCCTCGCCCAGCCCTGGAACGCCGTCGGGGTCACGACCCGGCCGTAGTTGAACATGGCGGCGTGCCAGAATCCGCACAGCTCGTTACAGCGCACGACGAAGCTGCCGAGCTGGTGGGGCTTGACGTAGGCGATGTTGTCGACCTGGGGATTGGCGTCGGCCTTCACGCCGAGCTGGTAGGCCCAGAAGCTGTGGATGACGTCCAGCGACGTCACGTGGAACTCGACCGGCATGTTGTTCGGTAGCTCCAGCATGGTGCTCTCCATACCGCCGAACTGGGGGAACCGGTAGGTAAACGCCCACTGCTGGCCGATCACCTGTACCTGCAGCATGTCGTTGCTCGACGGCGACCAGGCCGTGGTCTGTGCGCCGTGCAGCGGCCAGATCGGCGACGGTCCCTGGCCGCCGCCGGCGCCGCCCGGCTGGGCCAGCTGGTAGGTGCCGAACGCGAACGCCCACAGCACGACCAGCGAGGTGATGATGATCCACCAGGCCTGGACCTTCGTGTGCCCGTGAATGGGCGGCCCGTCGCCCTCGTCGCCTGGCCGGGCCCGCCACACCACGATGGCATAGATCATGTAGAGCAGGACGCCGATCACGACGGGGGCCGCGGTCACCGCCAGCACCGCGATGTCGAACTGCTGGCCGGAGGCCGCGTCGCTCATGCGACCAGGCGGCAGGTGCGGGTACCACACAAACCAGATGATGAGGATGGCGGCCGCCGACAACGGGATCCACATCAGCAGCAGGCGCAGGCCGTGCCGGGGCTCCGCGCCGCCGCTAGCTGCCGCGTGGCCTCCCGCGCCTGGGTCGGTCGCCGCCGGGTTCTGCGCCATCAGGACACCACCTGCATCTCGCCCATCATGTAGCCGAGGGTCCCCATCGGGCCGTTATTGCCGTCGATAAAGCCGCCGCCGCACGGGACGAAGCACTGCCACCGAAAGGTCCCGCCGTGGGACGGGCTGGTGAAGCTGAACTTCACCAGCGAGTACGGGCCCGAGGAGGGCGTGCAGGGCGACGAACCGCAGAGGGTGGCAGAGGCATTGGGCGAGGCGACCGGCACGAACAGGCCCAGGCTCGGGATCGCGAACGTGTGCCCCACCGAGCAGTGCGCCCAGGAGTTGATCACCGACACGTTGCGCGCGGGCCCCAGCGGCCTGCCCTTGTTGAACTGCTGCACGTTGATCGTGCCGCCGTCCGTGCCCTGAACACGGCTCCAGAAGTTGTTGCGCAGGGGGGTGCAGCCGTCGTACCCGTAGATCGTCACGTTCACCTTCACGTGCGCGGGTATCGAGAACAGCGTGGTGTGGATGAAGTGGTGCGTCTTCGGATCCTGCACGAAGTAGCTGACCCAGTCCGGCTTGCTCGACGAGTTGTTCTGCGGGTCCTCTTGCAGGACGACGTTTACCTGGCCGTTGGACGCCGTGTAAGCCACATTCGTCAGCTGACTCTTGCTGCCGACGTAGTAGACGGCCACGAATATCCCGACACCGACGACGACCAAGACGGCCACCGACAGGGCCGCCGCCCGGGCTAGCACAGACACCGGTCACCACCTCGATTCCCTGTGGCGCACCCAGCGCACGCAGCTATAGCAGTTCGTGTTCACAGGAATCACGACCTGAAGCCTGCTAATGCTCTCGATCTTGCCGGCACCAGGCTGGGGACGGCAACAGGCACGACGACGAATGACGAAATTGTCATGATCGTCCCGCCTGGCCCCGCCGGGCCGGCGGACCCTCCGTCCACCGGCCGCGGCCGCGGTCTACCCCCGGTCAAGGCGGGTCGGACGGCCCGCGACACGCGACAGGAGCGCGATCCGGCACGCGGCCGCGTGAGCACGATCTGGCTCTGAGTGACGACGGCGGCCGCACGGCGCCCGTTCGGGCTAATCATGTCCCGCCCGGGGATTCCCGTCGGCACCCGGACCAGCCCCTATGATGACCCGAGTGAGCGTACGCGCACCCGGCGGCGATGCCCGGGTCAGGATGCGGCCATCCGGGTGGCCCGTGCGGCGGACCCCCCGCTGGCTCATCGTGATCGGGGCCGTACTCGTCGCCGGAATGGTGCTGGCCGCCATTTCGCACCGGCCGTCTACCGCTCAGCGCGCTGCTGACCTCCGAGGCTTCGTCCACGACATGAACACGGACATCCAGTCATGCGCGGGCGGGGTGCGGGAATCGTTCACGGCGCTGCACGCCATCCAGGTCGGCACCAGCCACGAGCTGAAGACGGCGATCGGCATCGCCACCTACGGCGCGTCCAACTGCTCGCCGGCCAACAGCATGCCGCTTGATGACCTGGTTCAGTACCAGGTGACCGAGTCGCTGTACAAGTTCCATCTCGAAGTGGCGGTAAACGACCTGGTCACGTGGGCTTTCCCGCTCGCGCAGCAGGTGCAGGCCGACGTGGCCAGGGAGCTGGGTGCCGGTAGCGCATCGGCCAGGGCGGCGGCCGCCGCGCAGCTAAGGCACGACCAGCTAGCGCTCGATCGAGAACGTGCCACCATCGACAAGATCATCTCGTCGGCTGACCGGTCGCTGTCCGCCCATGTAGCGCCGCCGAGCCTGCCTAGCTGACCCCGGGCGCCCCCGGCTGCCCCAAATGACTTCATTGGCTCACGGAGCAGACTGACTTACGAGCCTCACGCGCGTGACACGCTCCGGTATGCCCCGAGAGCGGCACGATGTTCATCGTGGACGATGTCACCCGGATCGCGCGCCGGGCCCGCGCGGCGGACGCTGCCATCCCCGCACCCCGACCCTGGCGCTGGCATCGGGGAATGCCTGCGTGAACTCTTTGCCGATGTCGTCACTGTCCTTCAGCCAGGAAAACAAGCCGGCGAAGATGACCGGCACGAAGCAGACGCCGGCCACCCCCCATACCAGGAAGACGGCAATCTCCTGGTCAGCGACGATGCCTAGTCCGCTGTCGCCGGCATACGCGTGCACCAGGGGCTGGCTGGAGAAGCCGAGCGCGTAGGCGGCGATCCACGTGGACCACATGGCCAGCGCCGCGATGGCGGCGCGTTGCCCCCCGGAGAGCGGGGGGGCCGACGAAGGCGACCGGACAAGCCAGAGCCAGAGCCCGATTCCGGCCGCCAGAAGCGTTATGGCCTCGGCCCCGACAAGCCCGGGGTGGCGGGCCAGAGCGTCGAGCACCGGCGGCACCCGCCACGCGAGGCTCACGCCGATGAACACGACGAGGAACACCCCGCCGCGCAGGAACGCAGGCCAGCGATCCAGGCTCGCCGCCAGGCCGGGGGCCAGCCGTGGCAGAGCTCCGGACTTCCGCCGCGGCGTGTCGTCCCCCCGACGCGCCCGGCGCAGCCGGCGCCAGGGCGCTCCCAGCACGATCAGCGCGGGACAGACCATCGCGAGCAAGCTGAACTGGACGGACTCGACGAACAGGTACCGCCTGGCCAGCGTCGACAGCGGGGGCACCAGGATCGCGACCACGAGCGCCGCGCCGACCACCGGGAGCCAGCGCCGCAGGTCCGCGCCTGAAGGCGAATCAGCCACGCTGCGAGGCTCCGGACAGCCGCCTGGGCCGCCCGCATCACCCACCGCTTGTCACCCCTTATCAATCCATGCTGGTCATCGTGCGCTGACCGCGGTGACCACCGCCAGAAGGAAGGTAGTCAAGGCGGCCGCCCCATGGCCGGCCGGGATGAGTGGCGCCAGGTGCTCACGGTGCTTCCGTGCTGGCCTTGACGGGTCGAACGATACACGGGCGAGCACTTCGTCGGTCAGCCTGCGGGCTAGCGCCTCGTCGGTGAGCGCGCGGGCGAACACCTCGTCGGTCAGCCTGCCGGCGACCGCGTCCTCGGCCGGCGCGGTGAGGATACCGCCCACGTCGGTGCCGCCGCCGGATGATCCTGCCCCGAGGACCGGATAGGGAGTCCACACGGTCACCATCGCGGCGCCAAGTCCGATCACCGGCATAAGCATGCAGGCGCCGCACCAGGCCAGAGCGGCCAAGCCTGACACCACATAGCTGATCCAGACCGCGAGCCCGGTGAGGGCCAAGCCGGCGTGCCCGTAGACCACTATGGGGGGAAGGCGGTCACCGGCGGCCCGCCGCATCCGCGGGCCACCGCGGACGATCCACGTGCGCAGCATGTACGCGCCGATGGCAGCGGTGAGCAGCCAGCTGGCGAGCGTGGCAATGCCCATGGTGCCTCTCCCCGGCGCGAGGGTGACCGGGTCCCTCCCCGGCGCCCAGAAGCGTGCCAGCAGCGTAACGCCGCACGATGGTATGCGCCAGGCCACCGCGACATGGCCGACGGCGGTGCTCGCCAAGGCCGGTGGGGCAGCGCCGCGAAACGCGACTCCCCGGCGGCGGGCCAGGCTCAATGCAATCGTTTGGGGCACTGCGCGAGAGCGCGGGAATTGACCGGACGTGGGGCGTAGAGTGGTCGCGAGCAGAGAGCCTGGGCCAGGTCGGGGCGCCGGGTTCGTACCCGCCTCATGCTGGGCGGGTTAGGTGGATTGTCGAGTGTGTATGACCACTCTCCGAGCAGAGGCTGCACGCAGACCCCGGGTCGAGGAGTCACCCAGGCGCCTCATTCTCCTCATTGAAGACGAGCCGGCAATCAGTTCGCTGATCGCCCGGGCCTTGTTGGCGGCCGGTTATGCCGTTGACCGCGTCGACACCGGGATGGACGGCCTGAAGCACGCGGCCTCGCACGACTATGATCTTGTCCTCCTCGACCTGGTCATGCCCGACGTGGACGGCCGCGTGGTCCTGCAGCGGCTGCTCGAAATCCGCCCGGAGCAGGCCGTGGTCGTGCTGTCCTGCGTGGCGGACGTGACCGCCAAGGTCGAATGCCTGGATCTCGGCGCGCGGGACTATCTCACGAAGCCGTTCGCGCTGGACGAACTGATCGCCCGGGTGCGGGTGCAACTGCGGAGCAATTCCCGGATGCATGCGGAGACGATCACGAACGGCGACCTCACCCTGGATCTCTGGCGATTGCAGGCGGACAACGGGCACGGTCGCGTTCCGCTGACCCGGCTGGAGTTCCTGCTGCTCAGGGAGCTGATGGAGCACACGGGAGAGTCGGTACCCAAGGGGGAGCTGCTGTCGTCGGTGTGGGGGTACGACTTCGATCCGGGATCGAACGTGGTGGACGTTTGCGTCTGGCGGCTGCGTGCCAAGCTCGGTTACGAGCTGATTAAGACGGTGCGCGGTGAGGGTTACCGGCTGGCCTCCGGCTAAGCCCGTATCGGATGGGTACGACAATACGGCGAACGACACGCCGGAGATTCCGAACGCGCCAGGACCAACGCTCCGCGGCATTCGTGATCAAGCGCAGCGAGATGTTGACCTTGGTGTCTGCGCCCTGGCCGCAGTCAGTCCTTGACGGGCACCGGGAGCCGAGGAGAACGCAACCCGTGGTTGCCGCCGGGCCGGCGGGCGGAAAGTAGCGCCGGGCAGATCAGCCGTGACGGCGACGCGCCCCGCCGACCGTCCCGGCCAGGCCGGTCAGCGCGAACGTGCCGGCACCGTGCCAGGCCGCGCTGAACACGCTGGCGAACACCCCGCCGCCGAGCACGACGGACAGGACGAACGCGATCGCGGCCACGGCGATGCCGGGCACCAGGGCGAATCGCCAGGGGTTGCTGCGAGCCCAGCGCAGCGCCCGGCCGGAACGTGAACTCAGCAGCGCACCGGCGGCAGCGACGACAAAGAACGCTACGGCCCCGAGGGACACCGAACCGGTGAGCGCGTGCAACCCGATGCTGCCGCCGATCAGGTGCAGTCCGAGGTCGCCGAGCGTGACGACGCCGCCGGTCACGGCGGCGGCGGTCCAGGGGGCGCTGGACATCGCGGCGGTGGACACCGACATCTCTTCCCGCCTGGACAGGCCGGGCTCGACGCTAGTTGGTGCGGGCATTACCACTCCTGTCAGAATCTTGGTGGCCTGCGCACCGGGTTGCCTCCCGACGGCCGGCCATCCAACTCCGGCACTCACGTTATATCGTGAATATACCCTAGGTAACGGGCTCGGGAGAGTAGGGATAACCCCCGCATTTCCCGGTGTCGAGCCGGCTCGCGGTGCGGGTGACCTAGGTCACCTTGGGCAATCCTCAGGGCGCGTTCAGGGTAAGTCCAGCCAGGTGGGTTAACTAAGGGAGAGACCGGGTCTGGTACGGCGATTTTGGCCTGGGGAGTGAGCGGACCTGAACGGGAATTACGCTAGTTCCGGGCAAGGGTGATGGAGATGCACGAAGACCGCAGCGGCAGCGAGCAGCAGCCACCGGAGTACCAGAGCGCCTGGCCAGCGTCCCACGACGGATCCGACGACTACGTCGCACCGTCAGACGGTGATCCAGACCAGGCGCGGCACGACGTTGCGTCTGCGGCTTCCGGCGACCAGTCCACGCAGCCCGCCGAAGCAGGTCCTCTCCCGGCCGGGCAGGCGAGTGGCCCCCAGGCGGGACCCCTGGCCGGGGCGGACCAGCCCCCGGCGGGCAGCACGGACCAGCCCGCGGCGGCGGACCAACCTGCGGCGGGCGTTACGGACCAGCCTGCGGCGGCGGATCAACCCTTGGCGAGCGGCGCCGGCCAGCCCGGGGCGGGCGGCTACGAGAACCCGACGATGATCTACGCACCCCCTGGTTCGTATCCGGCGGGCTCGGGCGATCCTGGCACCCAGGGCGGGTACGGCCCCGGCGGCAGCGGCCACGAGGCCAGCGGCTACGAGGCCAGCGGTTACGGTCCCGGCTACGGCGGCGAGCCCGGATACGGCGGCGGGGCCGGGTACGGCGGCGAGCCTGGGTACGGCGGATCCGGCTACGGCGGGTCGGCCTACGGCGGCGGCGGGTCAGCCTACGGCGGCGAGCCCGGCTACGGCGGCGAGCCCGGCTACGGCGGCGTTTCGGCCTATGGCGGCGGCTACGGCGGGTCCGGGTACCAGGGCGGCTATGGCTACGGGCCCAGCGGATATGGCCCGGGCGGGTACGGGCCCGGCGGCGGTTACCCGCCCGGCGGCACCGGCTACGGGACGCCTGGAGGGTATGGCCCCGACGACGTCATCGGCTACCGTGATCGCCCGCCCAAGCGGGGATCCAGGATTGTCACCTACGTGGTCGTCGCCGCGCTGGCGGCCGGCGTAGGGGCCGGGACGGTGCTGGCGCTCAACCACAACTCGGGCAACTCCTCACCGAACATCGCCGCGCCCAACCCCGGATTCGGCGGGGCTGGCGGCGGGCCCGGCGGCGGATTCGGCGGGGCCGGCGCTCCGACGGGTGGCGGTAACGGCATCTCCAACGCTAAGGTCGCGGCCGCCGCCAGCAAGGTGAGCCCGGGGATCGTCGACATCATCTCCCGCCCCAAATATCAGAGCGGGACGCTGGAAGGCACCGGCATGATTCTGAACAGCACCGGGCTGGTGCTGACGAACAACCATGTCGTACAGGGAACGTCGAAGTGGGTCGTGAAGATCGCCGACACGGGCCGCACCTACAAGAACGTCACCGTGCTCGGCACCGACGCGACCGACGATGTCGCGCTGCTGCAACTGAACGGCGCTTCCGGCCTGCATCCGATCCCGCACGCCAACTCGGATTCGGTCCATAAGGGCGACCAGGTCGTGGCTCTGGGCAATGCGGAGGGTCGGGGCGGAAAGCCGAACGTGGTCGCGGGCAGGGTGACCGCCCTGAACCAGTCGATCAAGGCGACCGACCAGGGTGCAGGCACCACTGAGAACTTGCACGGGATGCTGGAGACCAACGCGCCGATCATCTCCGGTGACTCCGGCGGGGCGCTGGCCAACATGCAGGGCCAGGTCATCGGGATGAACACCGCCGCGAACAGCTCGGCGAGCATCGGCGGCGGGCAGAGCGGCGCGAGCATGGGGTTCGCAATTCCCATCAACACGGCGCTGTCGATCGCGACTCTGATCGACCAGAGAAAACTGAGCCCCAAGATCCAGATCGGGCTGCCCGCGTTCCTGGGCGTGACAGTGGCCAGCCAAAAGTCGGGACCGAGCACGTCCGCCGACCCGAAGGTGCAACAGCACCAACTGCGTATGGCCAACCGGCAGAGCGGAGGATTCGGCGGCTTCGGCGGTGGTGCCCCGTCCGGCGGCGGCAGCAGCAGCAGCAACAGTTGCCTGAACGTCAACGCCCAGACCTCGGTGCCCACCCGCATCGCCCCGGTCAGCTCGGGCACTCTGGTCAGCGGCGTGCTGTGCGGCACGCCGGTCGATCAGGTCGGCATGACCGCCGGGGCCGTCATCACCAGCATCAACGGCCAGGCGATCGCCTCGCCCGCCTCGCTGACTCAGAACCTGACCCAGTACCATCCGGGTGCCACGATCTCGGTTCAGTGGGTGGCCCCGAACGGCCAGCATCACACCTCGTCGCTGAAGCTGGCAGCCGGCCCGGCGAAGTAGAGGAGGCGCGGCCTCGAGCACCGCTGATCGGGGCGGGCCGGTGCGAGAGCCCGGCCCGCCCCGATTGGCTGCGCCGGAGCTGACCGGGCCGTGCCACGGGCTAACCGGCCGTGCCGGAGCTGGCCGCGCCGCGCCGGAGCTGACCGTGCCGTGCCGGAGCTGATCGTGCCGTGCCGGAGTTACCCGGGCAGCACCGGGCTAATCCGCCAGCCAGGCCCGCATCCTGGCCTCACACTCGGTAATCTTCGGGATCTCGACGTACTCGCCGCGAGAGTGCGCCACCTCCGGCTCCCCAGGTCCGTAGTTGACCGCCGGGATGCCGAGTTCGGCGAAGCGCGCGACGTCGGTCCAGCCGAGCTTGGCCCGGGGCTCGCCACCGACGGCGGCGACGAACGAGGCCGCCGCCGGGCTGCCGAGGCCGGGCCTGGCCGCCTGCGCCACGTCGAGCACCGTGACCGGCCAGCCGTCGAACACCTCGCGCAGGTGGTCGGCCGCCTGCCCGGCGGTGCGGTCCGGCGCGAACCTGAAGTTCACCGTGACGACGCAGCGGTCCGGGATCACGTTGCCCGCGATGCCGCCGCTGATCGCGACCGCGTTCAGGCCCTCGCGGTAGGTCAGCCCATCCACATCCGGGGTGCGCGCCTGGTAGACCCGCAGCACGTCCAGGATGCCTGCCGCCTCGTGGATCGCGTTCGTGCCCATCCAGGCTCTGGCGCTGTGTGCCCGCTCCCCCGCCGCAGTGACGTCGGCCCGCAGCGTGCCCTGGCAGCCGCCCTCGACCACGCCGCCGGTCGGCTCGAGCAGGACGGCGAAGTCCCCGGCCAGCAACTCGGGCCGATCGCGGCCGATCCTGGCCAGCCCGTTGCGCTCGGCCTCGACCTCCTCGCAGTCGTAGAACACGTAGGTCACGTCCCTGACCGGGCTGGCCAGCGCCGCGGCCAGGCGGAGCTGGACGGCCACCCCGGACTTCATGTCCGCGGTTCCGCAACCGTAGAGGCGGAGCCGTTCGGTATGGGAAGGAAGATTGCCGGCCACCGGGACGGTATCGATGTGCCCGGCCAGGATCACCCGCTGCGCCCGGCCCAGCGTGGTGCGCGCCACCACGGCTGCGCCGTCGGTGTGCACGGTCAGGTGCGGCAGCGAGCGCAGCGCCGCCGCGATCTCCCCCGCCAGCCGCCGCTCCGAGCCGCTGACGGACTCGATATCGGCCAGCGCCGCGGTCAGGGCCGCGCCGTCGGCGGAAAGGTCAAGGCCCATCGGCGGCGGCCTCGGCGGGCGGCGATCCGGCAGCCGGGGCGGGCGCGGACACGGCAGCCGCCGCGGGCGGCGACGCGGCGGGCTTGGTGAGCAGTGACCCGGCGGCCGCGGCGCCGGCCACGGCGGCACCGCCCGCCGACATGGCCACCAGCCACCGGCCGACCCGCGGCAGCTCGTCCCAGGCGGCCACGGTGGCCAGCACGTCCATGGCATCCGACAGCGCCCCGACGCCGATCCATATCCCCGGGTGGCCCGCGGACCGGGACCCGGTCGGCGGTCGCTGAAGCGCCGCGAGCGCGCCGAGGCCGAGCGCGAGATCCCGGCCGCCCAGCGCCCGGCCGAGTACCCGGACCGCCGGGCCGCGGTCTGGGCCTAGCCAGGGCCGGGTGACCAGGGTCGGCGCCGCGAGCGCGACCACGCCTATCGCGGTGCGGGCGGCCGCTAGCGCGGTGCCCCCGCCACGTGCCCAGTCCGCAGCCCCGCCGCGGAGCCAGTCCGCGGTCCCGCCGCGTAGCCAGCCCGCAGGCTCGCCTCTTACCCAGTCTGAGGTCGTCATCGCGCCACGGTACCTGGCGGCACCGCGGGCTACCGCGACCGGTCCGGGATCCGGCGGGGCAGCGCGAGCACGAGCACCAGGGCCACCACCACCAGCCCGACATTGGCCAGCAGGGCCAGCTGCGCGCTGTGGCTGAACGCCGCGGCCACGGCGTCCGGCCCGGGCAGCACGTGCAGCGTGCCGAACAGCACGGTCCCGATGATCGCGATGCCGACCGCGCTGCCGATCCGCTGCGAGGCGCCGAGCACGGCGCTGGCCGTCCCCGCGTCACGCCGCGGTACCTGAGCCAGCACGAAGTCCTGGTTCGGGGCGATCACCATCCCGCTGCCGAGCCCGGCCAGCAGCAGCGGCGCGGCCAGCGACCAGCCGTCCGGGCTCGGGGCGGTGAGGTGCACCACGAGTGTGACCAGGGCGAGCCCGACGGCGACCATCGTGCAGCCGGTGATCAGGACCATCCGGCCCAGCCGCGCCGACAGCTTGTCGCTGTTCGCCGCGGACACCAGGCTGCCGAGCGAGAACGGCAGCATGACCAGCCCGGTCACCAGCGCGCTGTGCGCCAGTCCGGCCTGCCACAGGATGGACAGCGTGAAGAAGACGCTGGTGAAGCCCGCGAAGTACACGATCGCGAAGACCGCCCCGGCGGAGAAGGAGGGCTGGCCGAGCAGGTCCGGCTTGAGCAGCGGATCCCCGCCGCGCCGCTGGGCGCGCCGCTCCCACCAGGCGAGCACCGCGAACACGAGCACGCAGCCGCCGAAGCACGCGAAGCACCAGGCCGGCCAGCCGGCGTGCTCGCCCTCCACCAGCGGGATGAGCAGCAGGAGCAGCCCGGCGGACAGCAGCGTCAGTCCCACCGGGTCGAAGCCGCGGCGGGTGCGCGACCTGGCTCGCGGCAGCAGCCAGCCGGCCAGCGGCAGCGCGACCGCGCCGATGAACAGGTTGACGAGGAACACCCACCGCCAGCCGTCCCGCTCGCCCGCGGCCGCGATGATCAGCCCGCCGAGCACCGGTCCGAGCGCGGTGGACACGCCGATCGTGGCGCCCAGCATGCCGAACGCCTTCGATCGCTGCGGCCCGGTGAACGTGAGCTGGATCGTGGCCGCGATCGCCGGATAGAAGGTGCCCGCTCCGAGGCCCTGAACGGCGCGCGCGGCCACGATCTCGCCCGGGCTGCGCGCCAGCCCGCAGGCCACGCTGGCCAGCGTGAAGATCGTCAGGCCGGTGAGGAACAGCGGCTTGTGGCCGAACCGGTCGCCGGCCCGGCCGGCCGGGACCAGCGCGAGACCGTAGGTCAGCGCGTACGCGGAGACCACCCACTCCAGGCTGGTGGGCGCCGCGTGCAGGGCGGTCCTGATGGTGGGCAGGGCGACGTTGACTATCGTCGTGTCGAGCAGGGCCATGAACGCCCCGACCAGCACGATCGAGACCGCCCGCCAGCCGGGCCCGGCTGGCGGGCTGGCCTGGCCGTCGCCGGCCTGGCGCGGCCGCCCTGCCCGCTCCGGCCGTCTCGTCATGATGGGCTTCAGGTTAACCGCGAGCCTGTCCGGCGGCGGCCGCGTTCTGCTAGGGCAGGCTCTCGGCCGCGGCGTGCAGCGCGGCGAGCGCGGCCGAAGTGGCCGGACGACGCACGCTCGATGCGCGCACCACCGCGTAGACATCCCTGGCCGGTACCGCACCCGGCAGCTCGCGCACGGCGACCCGGCCCGCCCCCGCGGCCAGCGCCAGCCGCGGCACGGCGGCGATCCCGATGCCCTGGGCTACCAGGCTGAGGATGGTGCCGAGGCCCTCGAACTCCCACGAGACCGGCGGCGCACCGCCCGCGTTCGCGAACAGGCGGTCCACCGCCTGCCTGGACGGCTCGCCTTCGGGGGTGACCATCCAGGCCTCATCGCGAAGCGCGCGCATCTGGATCCGCGACCGCCCGGCCACCGGGTGAGCGCGCGGCACCACGAGCACGAGCGGGTCGCGCAGCAGCCGGTGGAAGGCCAGCAAGCCCTGCTGGTTCTGCGGCTGCTGCCCGCGCAGGCGTCCCGACCAGTCGTCGACCAGGGCGATGTCGGCCTCGCCCGACCGGACCGGGCGCAGGCCCTCGGCGCGCTGCGTCTGCCGCAGCAGCAGGGTCAGCCCGGGATGAACCCGCAGGCTGTGCGCCAGGGCCGGCGCGAAGGCGGCGGCCGCGGTGGGGAACGCGGTCACCACCACCCGGCCCTGCGGCTCCTGCTCGCGCGCGGACAGGTCGGCCTCAGCGGCCTCGATCATGGCCAGGATGCGCCGCGCGTGCCCGACGAGTCGCCACCCGGCGTCGGTCAGTTCCGCGCTGCGGGCCGTCCGGTCCAGCAGCACCGCCCCGGCTTCCCGCTCGAGCGCGGTGAGTTGCTGGGAGACCGCCGAGGGCGTGTAGCCGAGCGCGGCGGCGGTCGCGGCGATGCTGCCGCGCTCGGCGAACTCGCTCAGCAGCCGGAGCCTGCGAGCGTCGAGCATCACATTAGCTTAGCCTCCCCTTCAGATTTAGCCGCTTGTGCTTATGCTTGCCGTCGGCGAGGCTGGAGAGTCGTTGAGCGGCCGCCAGGCCAGAGCCTGAAAGTGCCCGCACCCTCCCCCGCGCAAGGAGTGACCCTGAACGTGGCTGCCATGGCCATGACCGCCACCCCCGTCGCCTCCCGGATCCCCGTTACCGTGTCCGCCACCCTGGCCGCCAACGAGGCGCTCGCCGCCCGGCGCAGGCGCGGCGAGAGCGTGCTGCCGCTGGCCTTCGGCGAGGCGGGGCTGCCTGTCCACCCGGCGCTGCGGGCGGCGCTAGCCGAGGCCAGCGCCCGTAACGCCTACGGCCCGGTGGCCGGCCTGCCTTGCCTGCGCGAGGCGGCGGCCGGCTACTGGGACCGGCGCGGCCTGCCCACCGACCCTGCCGATGTCATCTGCGGCCCGGGCAGCAAGCCGCTGATCTACGGCTTGCTGCTCGCGCTGGACGCGGACGCGGCCGTGGCCCAGCCGAGCTGGGTGAGCTACGCCGCGCAGGCCGCCATGACCGGCGCCCGGGCGCACTTCGTGCCGACGCCGCCGGGGCAGGGCGGTGTCCCCGATCCGGCCCTGCTGGACCAGGCCGTCATGGCGGCCCGGGCCGACGGCAGGCGGATCGGCTCGGTGGTCGTCACGCTGCCCGACAACCCCACCGGGACACTGGCGTCACCGGCCACCGTCCAGGCGCTGTGCCAGGTCGCCGCCGAACACGACCTGGTCATCATCTCGGACGAGATCTACCGCGATCTGGTGCATCGCCCGGCTGCCTGGTTCAGCAGTCCCGCCGCGCTCGCTCCGGAGCGGACCGTCGTGACGACGGCGCTCAGCAAGAACCTCGCCGTGGGCGGCTGGCGGATCGGCGTGGCCCGGCTGCCCGGCGCGGCGGTGGCCGCGCACGCCGCGCCCTCGCTCGACGGGCTGCTCGAGCGACTGCTCAGCATCGGCAGTGAGATCTGGTCCGCGCCCTCCGGGCCGATCCAGCAGGCCGGCGCGTACGCGTTCGGCGAGCCGCCTGAGCTGGTCGAGCGGGTGGCCCGCAGCCGGCGCCTGCACGCCACCGTGGCCCGGGCGGTGGCCGCGCGGTTCTCCGCCGCCGGGGTCGCCGGGCCCGTCCCGCGGGCCGCCTTCTACCTGTACCCGGACTTCGACCCGTGGCGGGACAGGCTGCACGCCCGGCACGGGGTGAGCACCGGGCAGGACCTGGCCGCGCTGCTGCTGGACCGGTACGGAGCCGGAGTGCTGCCGGGTAGCGCGTTCGGCGAGGAGACCGCCTCGCTCAGGCTGCGGGTGGCCACCGGGCTGCTCTACGGCGGGCACGACGAGCAGCGCGAGGCCACGCTGGCCTCACCAGACCCGCTGGCGATGCCGTGGATCGAGTCCGCGCTGGCCAGGATCGAGGAGATCCTGGCCGACCTGGGTGGCTGAGCGGCCCGGCCGCGGGCGCGTCGGCTGATCCGGCCACAGGGCCGCCGACCCCGGCCACAGGCCTGCCAAGCCCGGTGAATCAGCTTCCTTCGGCCAGCGTGGCCAGGCCCGGGATGTCGAGCGGAAGCAGCTCGGCGCGCTTGGGCTGGACGCCGTCCCCCGAGGAAACCCCCCGCAGGCGCCGCCGCACCCAGGGTGCCGCGTACCTGCGCGCCCACCGGGCGTCCAGCTGCCGCGCGGCCAGCCAGCCGGTCATGGCCGGTGACAGCGCTCCGCCGAGCATCGGCAGTGGCTCGCGCCAGTCGCCAACCGGCGGCACGCCGACCGCCTCGCAGGCCCGCAGCGCGACCCGGCGATGACCCTCGGCCGTCAGGTGCAGCCGGTCGTCGCTCCAGGCCCGCCGGTCGCACAGCACCGGCATGGACCACAGATCCACGATCGCGCACCCGTGACGGTCGGCGATCGCCCGCAGGTGCATGTTGTAAATCGCGACCCGGCCGCGGATCCAGCGCAGGATGGGGAAGGTACGCGGGTCGAACCCGGTGAACAGGAGCACCTCGCTGCCGGCCTCGCGCAGCTCGGCCACCGCCGCCTCGAAGACGTCCGCCAGCTGGTCGGGATCGCCGCGCCGCAGCAGGTCGTTCCCGCCGGCCGCGATGCTGACCAGCTCGGGCGCCATCGCCACCGCCACCGGCAGCTGCTCGGAGACCACCTCGCCGAGCACCTTGCCGCGCACGGCCAGGTTGGCGTAGCGCAGGCCGGGATGGCGGGCGGCGAGGTGCTCGGCGAACCGGTCGGCCCAGCCGTAGTAACCGCCCTCCTGGCGGACGTCGGCCAGGCCTTCGGTGAAGCTGTCACCCAGTGCGATGAACGAGCCGATCGGGGCGGCCCTGACTGCAACCTCCATAGATCTATTGTGTCAGCCCGCGGCACCGCGAAGCCCGGAACGCGGCCTGGCGGCTATCGGGCAGACTGAAGCCATGAGGTTCCGGCCCGCGACGGCGCTGACCGCGGCCGCAGTGGTGGCGGCCTGCGGCTGCGCGTCCGCGAAGGCCCCCGATCACACGGCCCCCAGACAGCCGGCCACCGGCCCGCCCAGCGCCACACTCAGCCCCGACGGCACGACGCAGTCCGCCCCGGCCACCGCGACAGACTGGCCCGTCTACCACGCGAACGCGGCGCGCACCGGGTCGGTGTCCGGCCTGCCCAGGGCCGGGTCGCTCGGCATCGCGTGGACGCGCAAGCTCGACGGGGCCGTGTACGGGCAGCCACTGGTCATCGGCGGGCTGGTCGTCGCGGCCACGGAGAACGACTCGGTGTACGGGCTGGACCGGGCCAGCGGCGAGATCCGGTGGCGCCGGCACGTCGGCACCCCGGTACCGCTGTCCGCGCTGCCGTGCGGGAACATCGACCCCCTCGGCATCACCGGAACCCCCGCCTACGACCCCCGCACCCGGCTGGTCTACGCGGTGGCCGAACAGGCCGGCTTCAGGCACGTGCTGTACGGCTTCTCGCTCAGCGGCCAGGTCAAGGTCCGGCGCGACCTGCCGGCCCCGGACGGCCATCCCCGGTACGACCAGCAGCGGCCAGCGCTGGCGATCACTGCCGGCCAGGTCTACGTGGCCTTCGGGGGGTTGTTCGGCGACTGCGGCCCGTACATCGGCTCGGTGGTCGGCGTGCCGCTCTCCGGCCACGGGGCACTGACCTCCTACCGGGTGCCGACCACCCGGGAGGGCGCGATCTGGGGCACCGGCGGGCCCACCCTCGGCCCGCGCGGCGCGCTCTACGTCAGCGTCGGCAACGGCGCCGCGACCCGCGGGCGGTACGACGGCAGCGATTCGGTGCTCGCGCTGTCCCCCGGCCTGCGCCGGACCGGGTTCTTCGCCCCCAGCACCTGGGCGGCCGACAACGCGAACGACCTGGACCTGGGGTCGATGTCGCCGGCCGTGCTGGCCGACGGCTCGGTCGTGGCCGACGGCAAGCGGGGCACCGCGTACCTGCTGAACGGCGGGCAGCTGGGCGGGATCGGCGGGCAGCGGGCGCAGGCCCCGGTCTGCCCGGCCTTCGGCGGCCCCTCGGTGCACGGCACCGTCGCGTATATCCCCTGCGCGGAAGGTGGCATGGCCGCGGTGGACACGGCGGGCGGGCGGCTGCGGGTGCTGTGGCGCGGGCCGCCCGGCGCGGCGGGCTCGCCGGTGCTCGGCGGCGGCGCGGTCTGGGTGCCCGGCATCGACTCCGGGACCCTGTACGAGCTGGACCCGTCCACCGGGCGGGTCCGGCACCAGATCGGCCTGGGCTCGGCGCTTCCGCACTTCGCCTCGCCGTCGCTGTCCGGCGACCTGGTCTTCACCGGCACCCTCAACGGAATCACCGCGGTCCGCGGGGCCTGACTCCGCCGCCGGTCTTTTTCGTTCATCCCGAACGGCCCGAGGCGAGCGCCCACGCCTGGCGCCAGCCGTTCGGGACAATGGGCTGGTGACTTCGAACGTGCGCTATACGCCGCCACCGCCGCCCGCCTTTCTCTTCGACCTTGACGGCACGCTGATCGACAGCGTGTACCAGCACGTGATCGCGTGGCGGATGGCGCTGGCCGGCCTGGGCATCGACCTGTCGGTGTGGCGGGTGCACCGGCGGATCGGGATGAGCGGCGGGCTGTTCGTCTCGGCGCTGCTGCGGGAGACCGGCCGGTCGCTGTCCGGCGCGCAGATCGAGGAACTGCAGGCGGCGCACACGGCTGAGTACCTGAGCCGGGCCGATTCGGTCACCGCCTTGCCGGGCGCGACCGAACTGCTGGCCACGCTGACCGAGCGCGGCATCCGGTGGGCCATCGCGACCAGCGGGCTGGCGGCGTCCGCGCGGCCGGCGCTGAAGCTGCTCGGGCTGCCCGACGACGCCCCGCTGGTGACCAGGGACATGGTCGAGCACGCCAAGCCCGACCCGGACCTGTTCCTGGCCGCGGCGGCGCTGCTGGAGATCGAGCCCCGGTACGCGATGGTGGTGGGCGACAGCGTGTGGGACCTGCTCGCCGCGCGGCGCGCCGGGTCGCTCGGCATCGGCCTGCTGTCCGGCGGGTACGGCCGCGAGGAACTCGAGCGGGCCGGCGCGTACCGCGTGTACTCCGACCCGGCCGACCTGCTCAGCCGGATCTACGAGGTCGGGGTGCGCGGCCTGGACGGGTAGCCAGCGCCGCCCGCGCCCGCCGTACCGCTCCCCCGCCGCGGCGCCGCCAGCGCCCGCCGCGCCGCCTGCCCGCAGCGCCGCCAGCGCGCCCCGCGGCACCCGCATGGATTCTGTTAAGACACGCGGCCAGGCCGCATGGATCGCGTATGGACCGGATTCTCCTGGTCTTTACCGATGTATTACTGACCTGTCCGGCTCCGGAGAAGGGCCGGCCGGGGTTCGGCTATGCGTGGGAGGACCAATGGAGGACTTGGCCTACATCGGCCTGACCATCCTCGTGTTCGGCGTGCTCTGGCTCATCGTGAAGGGGGTCGAGCGCTTTGAGCGCTGAGAACTGGATCGGCCTGATCGGCGGCGTGCTGCTGACCATCTACCTGTT
>Ga0070709_10000152_pt1 | contig 45510 bp, 33 predicted proteins | sample LARL51metaG_FD_65449 | JGI IMG/M metagenome (GOLD analysis project Ga0070709, IMG submission 65449) | Corn, switchgrass and miscanthus rhizosphere microbial communities from Kellogg Biological Station, Michigan, USA - LAR L5-1 metaG | ecosystem: Host-associated > Plants > Roots > Rhizosphere ... | reverse complement strand
TCCGCGGCGCCTGCAGGCACCACGGCAAGCATCCCTACTTCGCGCTCGCTGTCCATCCCTGCTCCCTCCTCAGTCGCAGGAGGGGGGGAAAATTAGGTGATCGCACGGGGGGAATTTAGGGTGATCGGTGACACCTTCGCGCTCGGCGTCGGCATCCCCAAGGATGCCGGCGACACAGCTGGCCTTGAGGACACCGGCGCGGGAATAGCCCGGGTGCGCCCGGCGCTCATGAAAGCGAGCGCAGCCTTTCGGGGTCGAGGGACTCACGCAGGTCGGCCACCGCGCGATCGGTCGGCTTGATGTCGTACAGGCTCAGCACAAGGTCGAATGCGGTGACGAAATACCGCTGCTCGTTCCGGAAGTCGGCATAGACGCGACCGTGCAGGAGAGGCGGCAACGACGCTTGCTTCTCGCCGGCAAGGAGGACAGGCAACACCGTTTCCTTTTGCTTCTCCGTTCCCAGGAGCCGATTCGAGATCACGTCCACCTCGGCAGCCACCACGTAACCCGCATCGGCGTCCCGGTTCTCATATTTCCTGCGGTAGGACGGCGTGCCGACGACGATTACTCGGTCGGTTTTTTCGATTCTGTCGACGAAACGGGCGATGCTTGCACCCACTCGCGCGTTTTCCCATCGATCCAGCACCACGTCGATGCCCGCTTTCTGCAGGTCGGTTGCCAGCGATCTCTCCACCCAGCGTTGGTGTTCCGGCACGCCCCAGGCATAGCTGACGAAGCATTTGGGCGGCTCGATCCTCCGCTCGGTCACGTACGCCTGTACCCTGAAGATCGCCTGCTCGAAGCGGGTTCGATCGGCGGCGACGCTGCGCTGCGTTGCCATTTCGACCTCCTGCTCCCGCGTCAGCTGTATCGGCTCTTCCGTCGGTAGCGATAACCTCTCGCCGCATTCGTTACAAAAAGCGAAGGTCTTCTTATCCTTCAGCCGGTCACGCACCACAGAGCGCCCGAGCATGTGGCCCTTCGTGCAGCGCACCGCCTCATAGCGCATCACCGTCAGGTTGCGGCGCGCGAGGAAGCTCTCGAACAGGCTCTGAAAAAGCGTCCGCACCGGACGAGGGACAGTTGGGCCGAAGTCGAGGACGAAGTCCAGCTCGCCTTCGCGCTCGGCGTCTTGCCGGAAGCCGCACACCAGGCCGTCGCCAACTTCATAGCGGGCGTGATTCTGCCATTGGTTCGTGCGCGTGAAGGTATGTGTATAGCCAAGCAGCACCACCAGCGACGCGAACACGTTCTCGGTGGCCCCGCTCACGGTATAAGCCGCGGCATCCTCCGTCGGCTCGTCGTCGACGGTCGGCTTCTTGAGGTTGATCAGGTCCGGGAAGACCAAGTACGACTCCAGGCGCAATGGGTCGGTTTCGCGGAAGCAGACGTTGTGCTTCAGGAACAGCAGCGTCGCCGCGTCGAGGAGGGTGGCACGGTCCTCGGCAGGCAGCTCCGCCAACTCGGGGAATGCATAGCCTCCGCCGAGCAGGCTCCGCTCCTCGAGCGCACCTAGGCCCTTCGGGTTCCGCCGCGCCTCGAGCACCAATGACGATGCAAGGTTGTTAAGTAGCTCCGGTGCGAGCAGGACGCGCCGCTCGCCCTTCGAAGTGCGCAGCAACTTGACGTAGCCGTAGTTCTCCAGGTGTCCGACGGCGGTCAGCATCTCGTCATCGGTGAACTGCCAACTCGCGTCCGTCGCCAGCAGCCGCAGGCGCAGCTCGTCCGAACTGACGATGCCTGTCGGTTTCGTTCTCACCTCCTTCAGTCCCAACACGTAGTCCTTGATCCGTTTGAAGGTAGTCGTCGTAACCGTTGCCGGTTTGTCGTCCCAGAGGATCTGTTTCTTCATCTGCTCGACGAGCTCCGCGACGCCCTCGCCAGTGACTGCGCTCGTGCGCACGGGTCCTGCGATGCCGTGTTGGCGGCAGAACGCCTCAAGCTCCTCCCGCGTCAGGGTGGGAGTACCACGGTCCGCTTGCGCTCCCACGAGGATCACTGGGCAGCGACGCTCCCCGCTCTGGAGCTGTTTGAGCCAGAAACTCACCCCGTGCATCGGATCGCGGATGTTGGAGGCATCGAAGAGGACCAGGGCTAGGTCGGCGTCATCCACGAACAGCGCGTGGACGAGCCGATAGTCGGGCTGGCCCGCGAGATCCCAAACAATCGCCTCGCATTCGGTGCCGTCGGCGCGACGCCTGCCCAGCTCGGGGAACACCCAGAACTGCTGACCGTGGGTGGATGTTTGCTCTTTGAAATGGCCGTGGACCATCCGATAGCCGAGTCCCGACTTGCCTACGCTGTGATCACCCACCAAGACGATCTTGCCGGTCGTGTGATGGATCGCGTGGGACCGAGGAGCGGTGCCCGGCCTCTTGCCCAGGAGAGCACCCAGGTCCAGTTGCCACAGGTGGATTAGACGGTCGCCCTCCTCCGGGCCCGCCGTCGCCAGCAGCGGAAGAGCAGGATGGAAGGCCAGCGCCGGGCTCCAGCCTGACGTACCTTTAGCTGGAATCTTCGCCACCGGTTCCCAGGTGTCACAGCGCCAGAGCAGCACGGTGTGATCCTGGCTCCTCGAGGCCAGGAGGTCTCCCTTTAGGGAAAAGGCCACGGCATCGACTTCTCCTGTGTGCCCTTCGAGGGTGCGCAGCAGCTTGCCGCTCTCCGGATCCCACAGCTTGATAGTGTTGTCGGGGCTCCCACTGGCCAGAGTGCCTCCCGCAGGATCGAAGGCGACACTGTAAACAGCATCCTTGTGCTCTTTGAAGGTGCGTAGCAGCTTGCCGCTTCCCGGATCCCACAGCTTGATGGCTTTGTCCATACTGCCGCTGGCTAGGGTTCGTCCCGTTGGATCGAAAGCCAACCCTATGACAAACCCCTTGTGTGCGCCGAGGGTTCGTAGCAGCTTTCCGCTCTGCGGCTCCCACAACTTGACCCTGTTATCATCACCCCCAGTGGCCAGAGTGTCTCCAGTCGGAGCGAAGGTCACGATCCGGACGAAATCCTTATGGCCTCGGAGGGTCCGCAGCAGCTTTCCGCTGTGCGGCTCCCAAAGCTTGACTTCGCCGTTCTGGGCCCCACCTGCCAGGGTGCGCCCCGCTGTATCGAAAGCCACGCTAAATACACCCTTCGCACGGGGACTGAGGGTGCGCAGCAGTTCACCTGTGTGTAGATCCCACAGCTTAACCGTCCCGTCATCGCTACCGCTCGCCAGCAAGCGTCCCGCCGGCTCGAAGGCGAGGCTATAGACCCTGCCTTTGTGCCCCTCAAGAGTACGCAAGAGCCTTACGCCTGCCGGCAGCTCCAGTCCTGGAGCGTTAGCGCGAAGCTGCTGCGGTTTCTTCGACGGCATGGCCATATTCCCTTCTGGCATCGCCCGCGCAGTCAATTGGAGCTCCGCACGGCTGAAAGTGTCGCACAGAGCCATCGGTGGCGGATTCGGCACCCCGAGATCTGAGGCGGACTGCAGATGGCACCGGCTTTGGCCGCCTAGCTGAAAGAGCCCCGCGAGGTCGCCTGCGGCCCGCACTGGAAATATCGACGCTTTTGGGCAGGCGACGGTACCGCTCTCGACCTTGGACGGCCTGCTGGCGCACGCGATTTGACGAACGCTCCGCTCCGTCGTGGCAACGCTATCGGCTTCTCTTCAAAGCGCCAGCCTCGGAGGAAGCCTGCCTCCATAATAGGTCATTACGGCTCGTGATGCGAGAATCTGTATTCGGCTCTTGTTGCCATATTTTGGTAGTTGCCACGCGCTACGAAGTAGGTACCGGGCTTGATGATTACCCGAAGCCTTCGACGGATCAGATTTTCGACCTCTCCATAGAGCTGGGTGATGGATTGATCGGTTCCTCGAACCCGGACCACGCCTCTCTGGTGTAAGAGCAGCAGGTCGTATTCGTCGTTCTCGTGAAGATCTGCAGCACTCGCCGTGAGCTTGTCAATTCGGTGCTCCCTTGCCGCCGAGAGACCTACGCGGTGCTGCTTGACCACTTTATCAACATACGATGTCCTGCTGCCTGATGTCAAATAGATGCATGCAGATAAGGATAGAGATCCCCCTGGACCGTTCCTGGACGACAACCACCAGCAAATGCAAGCAGCCGAGCGCCCGGGGGGGGCCGTCTTTTGTTGAGGCGGCGGTGGCGCTCGCGAAGCGAACGGCCAAGCCGAGGCCGACCGAAGGGAGGCCGGTTGCTGTGCCAGCGAGCGCAGCGAGCGTGGCACAGCAACCCGGCTTGCTCCCCACCTGACCGGACATCGTTGCCGTAGCCGAGCACTGGCTCTCGCGGTCATTCTCGGCTCTCTCGGTGCCGTCGCCTGGCTTCGTCGTAGTCGAGGCCAAGACGTCCATCAGGTCGAGGACCTCGACTCGCGGATGTCTTGGGCTACCGGCACGCCACCTCTGACCGACTCCGACCGTTGCGAGGTCGCCATGCCGAGCCGCTCGCCCGGCGCCACAGCGCCCAAGCGGCGCTTAGCGCTCGCCGCTCACCGTCGGCCGGCGCGCACCCCGCCCCCGGGGAGTGCTCCACCTGCCGCCCTGCCGCCCCGTGCAGTTGACACAAATGTCAAGCAACGCCTACACTAGATCTGCCGTCGAGCGCCGTGTCCCCTCGTCGCCGGCGGTCTCCGCTCGGGAGCCGGGCGGTGGGAGACACGCCGGCGACGTAAGGGGCACGGCCCGTCACACGTGGGTTCGATCCCACGAGTCAAGGAGCCTTCCATGGCGAGGAAGCCGCGCACCGGTTTCAGGTTCGGCAACGCCCGTCCAGGTCCGGGAAAAGCACGCAGGTCGCGCAACCCGATCGCCGAAATCCCACTGCCGGCTCCGGCGCCGGACCCGCGACATCTGGTCCTGGATCTCAAGGAGATCGTGGACGGCGCCGAAATCACCGCCATCAACAATGCCAAGAAGCTCATCTTCCACACCGTCGGGGACACCGGCGGCATACGTGACGGCGCGGCCCAGCAGACGTTGATCGCCGAGGCAATGGAGGGTGATTTCACCGGCAACCGCGGCAATCAGCCGGCGTTTTTCTACCACCTGGGCGATGTTGTTTATTATAACAGCGAAGAAGAGCACTACACAACGCAGTACTTCAAACCATACCAGTACTACCCGGCGCCCATCCTTGCCATCCCCGGCAATCATGACAGTTCCCCCTCGACCACCGACACGCCCGGCGACCTTGCGCAGTTCATGAAGGTGTTCTGCGCCAAGACTCCCGGTCCTCTGGCGGCGGATTTCGATCGCACTTCTATGATTCAGCCGTATGTCTATTTCACGTTGGAGGCGCCGTTGGTCAAGATCATCGGGCTCTACTCGAACGACGGCGAGGGGCCGGGAGTCCTTGATCCCGGCGGCGACACGGCGCAGTTGGCATTCTTGGAAGCCGAGTTCCGCCGTGCCGCCAAGGCTCGCCCCGCCGACGGGCGTGCAGTGCTGGTGGCGGTGCATCACCCGATCTTTTCCATCGGGAAAGACCACGGCTCGTCGCCGACCATGCTTGACAAGGTCGATGCGCTCATGGACAAGACCGGTTTCATACCTGACGCCTTTCTGTCAGGCCATGTCCACGGCTTCGAACTATTCATTCGCGAATATCAGGGCCATGAGATTCCTTACGTGGTCTGCGGCACCGGGGGTTACAACGACGACGCGCACGTCAAGGAGAAGCTGAGCCTTCCCGCCCAGTTCGATCATGGGTTTTCGCTGGCTCAGTTCTTCGATTTCCAATACGGCTACATGCGGATGACCGTGGACAAGGACTGGCTCACGGCCGAGTACGTCGGCGTCAACAAGCGGCAAAGCGGCGCGGTGCCCGAGACCCGGGTTCTCGAATCCTTCAACGTGGACCTCAAGAAGCACGTGGTGAGCGCATTCTGAAGCGATATCCAACCCAGGTCGCCGGCCGGTGCCCTGGCAAGCCTCCCTCAGCAAGGCCCTAATCGTCCCAACCATCCGGCTGATCCCGGCCGCCATCGCCGGCGTCCTCTCGGACGGTCGCGCCGCCGGCATACGAATTTTTTCGGCTGCCTGCGCACGACTTCGTAGACGACCCGCCCGGCGCTATCGCGGTAGGGATATACCGCGACGACGTCGGAGAGCTTCCGACCGCCTGGCAGGCGCGTTTCCCGGGTGCAAACGCGCCGATGGGTGGCCCTACCTCTCGCTTGCCGCGGGTGCAGCCGCGAAGAAGCTCGGCTTCGCGGTGGTCGAGCGCCTCGCTGGCCTGCACCGCAAGGTCGAGGCCACCTTGAGCTCGCCCGCCGGCCAGGAGGCGCTCGCGAAGCTCGCGAGGCTTGCGAGGCTCCCTGCGGACCCCGCCGCAGAGTCGGTGCTGAGCGAGGAGCTGGCGAAGCAGCTCGCCAGCGATCCCGCTCTCAGTGTGGAGCTGAGGCGCCTCGTGGGAGGCATCCGTGCCGCGAGTACCCGAGCGGGCCTCCAAACCAGCGCGCAGGTAGGGGAGGGCCACGTAAACGTGCAGATCAGCGGCAGCGGTAACCAGGTGGGGGGCATGGTCAAGGCGCCCTGACTCGTCTCGGGGGGGCCTTACTGCTGGCGCAGCGAGGTGCGAAGCAGGGGCGGCAGGATCAGGCCGCGGGACCTACGACCCGCTGAAAGCTTGCGGAAGTCGATCCGATGGCGGGAAAGTTGTCCGTCCGTCGTCGTCTTCCGGCTAGACGGATGCCGAGCCGGACCGTTTTCTCCGCGACTGACCGCCAGAGCGCGTGCTTACGCACGCGATGGTGTAGAGACGCTCCGCTCCGCGGAGCGTGGACACGTCACGCCGGTAGACCGGAGGGTGAGGCGGAGATCGCGGGAAGGGCTCCCTACCCGCGCGTGGCGGGCCTTCCAACCGCGACCCAGGCGGCGGCAGCGGTGAGGGGCCTCCGGCGCGGCTCCGGCGGCGAGACCCGTACCGGAGCCGGAGGCACCCGGACGGAGGGCTCTCACTGGAGCGCCGGTCCGACGTAGGTCGTGTCGCCGGTGGCGGTGTTCTGCACCAGTCCGGCAGCGAGGAGGGTGCCCGCGATTGGGCGGATTCGAACGGTGAAGCCGCCGGGCACGCTCGCCGGGATCGGGTGATCGGTCGGACGCAGCCGGCCCATCTTACCGGGGCCGAGCTGGATGCCCCTCTTGGTGCCCAACACGTTGCCGTTGTTGTCGAGATACACCGCGTCGAACGTCGCGACGATCGGGTCGGTGTTGAAGATCCACAGCGTCGTCGAATGGGAGCCGTCCTGCTGCAGGTTGAGCAGCGTCAGATCGCTGGTCGATCCCGCGCCCTGGGCGGGGATGACGTTGCCAAGCCGGCTGGCCGGGCCAAGCCTAGTCAAATAGGACTCGCCCCGGATGATCGGGTAGATGCCGTCGGCCGCTGCCGGGCTGGTGAAGATCAGCGTTCCGATCGTGCTCTGGGTGATGTTCCACTGAGCGTGGAGGACATCGATGATCCGGGTGGTCGTGCCGGGTGCCAGGATGAGCGTAGCCGGCGAAGGCGAGGGCACTCTCACCAGGGTGTTGACGAAAGCCATCTGGACTTGCATGGGCACGTTGTCCGGATTGGCGAGCACCACGTCGGTGGCCACCGCTGTGGTGCCGCTGCCGCCGGTCCTCACGCCCAGCAGGTACTGCGTGGCAAGGTTGGTCGCCCCCGGCCAGACGTAGGACGGGTCCTGGGAGGTCACCGGCATCACAACGCCGTGGGCCGTGATCGGGCCGCCGGCAAGGGTATCGATGACGGCATACAGGTCTTCGCCGCTCACGCCGTAGGTCTGCTGCAACTGGGCGGCGGTGAGCTGGCGCTCGCCTTCCTGGCCGATCTCGAGAAAGAGCACCGGGGCGCCGACGGCATTGCCCGCGGCGTCGAAGAAATGGATGTTGACGAACGCGGGCTCGGAGAACGGGTCGCTCAGGGCCAGCGTCGTGATGCGGTTGGCGCTTTCGGCGAGCCCGATCAGGTAGAGCGGAGGCTGGCCGGCGACGACGGACCTGCTCGGGTCCTGCACCACCATCGTGGCGGCGATCGTCTGGCCGACGTCGGGCAGGGCGTTGCCACCGGTGTAGATGCCGCTCTCACCGCCGATCACCGGCACCGCACCGCTCGGCGAGCTCCAGGTGAACTCGAGGGAACCCGGGCCGTTGGTTACCCGCGGCGTGAACAGGCCCAGCGGGTCGGCCGACACAAAGGTCTGGAGCGGGGGAATGGTGACCGATTTGGTCGGCACTCTGCCATGCCGCAGGAACTGCACGGTCAGCGTCAAGGGGGTCGTGCCCGGATTGAAGGCGTAGAAATTGCGGGACATCACCCTCGTGCCGGTGCCGTTGACCGGCCAGATCCACGGCAGGACCTGCTCGTAGACAGGCGGAGCGTCGACCGTCATCGCCGCACTCGCAGAAGCGCTCTGCGCAGCGCCGCCGGTGACGGTGAGCGTCACCGTGTAGGGTCCCAGGGTGGACCAGGCATGACTGGTGGTCTCGCCGGAGGCGGTGGTGCCATCGCCGAAGTCCCAGGTCCAGCCCGTGGCGCCGCTGTTGCTGCCGCTGGCGAACGTGACGTTGTCGCCGGCCACGCTGGTGCAGGTCAACGTGGTGCCCGGTCCCTGGCACGCGGCCGACTCGATGACCGCTGTCACCGGCGGCGGCGGCGGCGGTGCGACGCTCACCGTCTGGGTGCTGGTCACCGTGCAGGTACCTTCTTGGTAGAGCCCGCCGACCGCGGTGCAATCCGTGGCGCTGGCGGACCTGGAGACGCTCAGCTGCACGGCAAAGGATCCAGCATTGGCGTAGGTGTGGCTGACGATCGCCCCGCTGCCATCGACGCCGCCATCGCCGAAGGCCCAGTAATACGAGGTTGGAGAGCCGGTCGAGGCGCTCCCGTCGAAGGTCACCGGGCTGCCCGCGATGGGCGACGCCGGGTTGTAGGCGAAGCTGGAGCCCAGGCTGCTCGGGCCGATGGCGATCGTGGCGCTTCCTGAGGCGCCGCTGCATGCACTGTTCGTCGCGCTCACCGTGTAGTTGCCCGTGGTCGCCCAGCTGATCGCGATCGAGCTGCCCGTCGAGGAGCCGCTGACGCTGCCGCCGGCAACGTTCCAGGTCCAAGTCGCGGCTGGCGCGCAGTTCACGGCCGAGGTGGTGAACGTGGAGGCAGTTCCCACCTGGCCTGACGCCGGTCCCGCAACGGCCAGGGTGGGCGGTCCGGATGACCGATCGACCTGCACCGTGAGCGCCTGGCTGGTGACCGATCCTGGGGTGCAGCTCGACACGGTCACGGTGACGTTGAAGGAGCCGCTGGTGCCGTAGGTGTGGGCCGGCGGGTTCGGACCGAGCGTGGGATCCGACGAGGTGTAGAGCGGCGTGCCGTCACCGAAGTCCCAGCTCCAGGTGGTGGCGCCGGTGCTGAGCACGTGGAACTGCACCGTGCCGCCGCTGAACGGATCGTAGGTCGGGGTCTCGACACCGAGCGCCGGGAGCGCCTGTAGAGTGAAGCTCGCCTGGGCGGTGGCACTGAGCTCGGTGTTCTGCGGGTTGGTCAGCGTGAGGCTGACCTCGTAGAACGCGGCATTGGCGTCCGCGTTGGTGCTCCAGGTCGGCGCCGCCAGCGTACTCGAAAACACGCTGACCCCGTCGCGAGTGACGTTCCAGGCATACTCGAGCGGCGGCTCGCCGGCGGCCCCTACCGCCGCGAACGACACCGCCTGGCAGATGGAGGGAGACGGCGGAGTGATCACGATGCTCGAGACGGCCGGTGCTGGACTCAGCACCTGGACGTACTGGCTGGCGACGTTCGACGATGGGCCGCTGACGTTGGAGGCCTGCAAGGTGACCTGCTGATTGCCGGTGCTGGTGAAGATCACGTTGCTCGGGTCCTCGACGCTCGCGGTTGCCGGGGACGCGTTCTGGAACGTCCAGCTCCAGGCGGTGGTGGGTTGACCGCTCGAGGTATCGATGAAGCTGACCGGGACTCCCTGGTAGACCGTGGCGGGGCTCCAGGTGAAGTTGGAGACGGGAACGCCGGGCAGCTGGCCGCCGCCGCTGAACAGGGTGTCGAAGATCGCGCTCGGATGGCCCGGTGGATAGCTGACGTAAACCAGGTCGAAGCGATCTTCGGTCGTCGGCACGTAGGAACTGCCGAGCTCGGGGCAAAGCTGCGCGATGCTCGCCGAGCTCGGCGGGACGTAGCGCTCGCCGACCAGCTCGCCGTATTCCTGCCCCTTGACGCCATAGCGGCCGGCAACGAACTTCGGATCGGTGTAAGGTGCGGTCGCATTGCCAGCGTCGTAGACGTCATCGAAGGCGCCGTACTGGTAGATCCCCGGCGCAGACAACCACACCGTCGTCACGCTGTACCGCGCGATGCAGGTGCCCAGGGTCGGGGTCTGTGCCTGGGCGGCGCTGACCACCGCGGCGCCGAGGAGGAGGCACCCGCCAGCGGCGAGCAGAACCGAGTGAGATCCGGAGGCGTCTATCCGCATGTAAGCTCTCATGACCCGACAACGAGGGCGGGTCGAAGCGCCGGCCGCCCTAGCAGCCTGACCGCAGTCTTTGGGTGGGCATTGTGGGCTCCCGCCGGACCGCGGTCAAGTGACGAACGTCACAATGGCAACGTGTCGATGAATCCCGGGGTGCGGTCAGCGGTGACGGCGAAGGCGAACTGCAAGGCTCGGCCGGCTGCGGACGGCGCTGCCGGCCGCACGCACAGGGCGCCGCCGCCTGGCGAAAGTGAGGCGGCATCCTACTTGACCCGGGACCATGGTCCATGGTTTATCTGGCCCTGGCGACGAGGAGACATGCCATGGCATCGCTTACCATCGGGCAAATGGCCCGGAAGGCCGGAGTCGGGATCGACACGGTCCGCTTCTACGAGCGCCAGGGCCTCCTCGCGGAACCACCCCGGCGCGCCTCGGGCTATCGCGACTACTCCTCCGAGAGCCTGCGCCGCCTGCACTTCATCGAGGCGCTGCTCGAACCGGCGGAGCGCCCGGAGGCAGCACGGTGAGAGTCGAGGTGCTGTACGTGGCGGATTGCCCATCGTATCCCCTGGCCGTGGCGATGCTCGCGGAGATCCTGGCCGAGGAGGGCATCGCGCCCGAGATCCGCCAGGTGCTGGTAGGCGACGAGGAGATGGCTCGCGAGCTCGCCTTTCGCGGCTCGCCGACGATCCGCATCGAGGGAGTGGACGTTGCATGCGACACGGCCGAGGCGCCGGCGTTCGCCGTCTGCTGCCGCCTGTATCACGATTCGCCGCAGCTCGGCGTTCCCCCTGCCGAGATCGTGCGGCGGGCGGTGCGGGCGGCATGCCGGGAGGGGACGGAGCCTTGAAAGTGGCGGCGACCGCTTCGGCTGCCCTGGGCGCGATCGCCAGTGCGTTGGCGTCGCTCAGCTGCTGCCTGCCCCTGGGCTTCGTCGCGGCGCTGGGCGCCGGCGCCTCGAGCGCCTTCCTGACCGCGCTGCGTCCCTGGCTGCTGGGCCTCGCGGTGGCGCTGCTGGGCGTCGGCTTCTGGCAGCAGCGCCGCGCCCGGCAGTGCCAGGCAAAGGGCCGCTGGCTGGGAACCCTGGTGCTCTGCCTTGCGGTGGCCGTCGTCGTGGCGATGCTGCTGCTGCCGCAGCAGGTCGCCGCCCTCGTGGCCGATCGGTTCTGGAGGGCAGGTCCATGAGGGCGAGAGCGGTGGCCGCCGTCGCGGCCCTGGCACTGGTCGTCCTGCTCCTGTTGGCAGCCCGCGCGTTCCTCCGTCCCGGGCTGGCCCCGGCAGGCCAACCGCCACTCGCGACGCTCTCGCCCGCGAGCGCCATCGCCTTCGGCGCTGCCTTCGATGCCCGCTCGGCGGCTCCCCGCCTGGTCCTGCTCCTCTCCCCGACGTGACCGGGCTGCCTGCGGGGGGCCTCCGCAGCCGCACAGCTTCTGGCTCGGTATCCGGTGCGCGACGTGGCGGTCCTCGTCGTGTGGGAGCCCATCCTGTTCACCGACTGGCGTCCGCCCAGCGGCAGCGCCATGGCACGCATCCCCGACGTCCGGGCGAGACAGTTCTGGGACCCGCAACACCTCGTCGCGCAAGACCTGAGCCGCATCGCCCGCCAGCGGCCGGCGCTGCCGGGGCCGTCCTGCTGCCTCCACGACGGCCTGCACTGGGACGAGGCCATTCTTTACCCGCCGGGGCCGCGCTGGAGCGAGGCGCCTGCGCCCACCGTCTGGGACGGGCCCGTGGCCGCGATCATCCCTCGCCTGGAACGGGCCCTGAGCGCCGGTGGGCGCTGATCACCGAGAGGCCGGCATCAGCCGATCTTGCCGGCCCGCTGATACGATGCTTGGCACAAGGCGGAGGAGGAAGAATGAAGGCTGCGGTTCTGCATGAGCTTGGGAAGGTGCCGCGATGCGAGGATTTTGCTGAACCGACAGCGGGCGAAGATGAAGCGGTTGTGCGCGTCCGCTCCGCGTCGCTCAAAGCCGTCGACAAGCAACTGGCCAGAGGCTCGCACTATGCCAGCCCCCGTGAATTGCCGGTGGTGTGCGGAACAGACGGAGTCGGGGATCTCGAGGATGGCACGCGGGTATTCTTCGGTGGACCGAGGTGGCCTTACGGCGCGATGGCGGAGCGCACCGTCGTGCCACGCGCGTTCTGTTTCCCCGTGCCGTCCGGCCTCGACGACGACAGGGCGGCGGCGCTGCCGAATCCGGGCGTTTCTGCTTGGCTGTCGCTCACGCAACGCGCGAAGCTTGCGCCGGGCGAGACTGTCCTCATCCTGGGCGCTACGGGGGTCACCGGACAGCTGGCCGTCCAGATCGCGAAGCTGCTCGGGGCGAGGCGCGTGATCGGCGCGGGACGCAATGAGAGCATGCTCGGCATGCTGAGCGAGCTGGGCGCGGACGCGACGATCCAGCTCGACCAGCCGCAGGACTCTCTCGAGCACGCATTCGCGCGCGCGGCGGGAGATCAAGGGTTCGACGTCATTCTCGACTACTTGTGGGGGCGGCCTACGGAGGCGCTGCTTGCGGCGATTACCAAATCGGAATTTGCGGCAGTCACGAAGGAGACGCGTCTCGTGCAAGCGGGCGAGAGCGCTGGGCCGACGATCTCGTTGCCGGCTGCGGTCCTGCGCAGCACGGCGTTGACGATTCTCGGTACCGCGGGGATACCGTCACGCGAGGTTTTGTTAGAGGCCATGCAACAGGTCATGGCGCGGGCGGCCCGCGGGGAGCTCCGTATCGAGACCGAGCGAGTTCCGCTGGCAGAAATCGCAAAGGTGTGGCAACGCCAGGGAGAATCCGGACGCAGAATCGTGGTGGCCCCCTGAGCTTGTACGGGTAAATACCGGAAGGTCAAAAACCGGTACTTCGGCACAATCAACGCTCTACGGCTTCAGAAGGTAGGCTCGTCCCATCGCACCGGCCCCAGCCAGGTACTTCCTGGCGCGGACCAGTTCCGCAATTTGGCGAATGTGACCGAGATCGTGTAGCGCCCATTCGTGCAGCATCTCGGACAGGGTGATGTCGCCATATTCCTGGTGCTTTGCGCCGCGCATCCCCGCCGCCTCCGGGAGCTCCCGCAGGTACTCCAGGTTGGCTTCGCGCTGCTCCTCAAAATGGTCGAAAGCGTCTTCAGGATTCGCGTCCCGGTACAACTCGAGGTACATCTGGGCGTCGTCAGGCTCGAACTCGGGGCGCTCCTCGCTCAGGAACCGGTCGACTCGCATGCGGTAGCAGTGTCCTTCGGAGTGCGAAAGGTGCGCCAGCACTTCGGCGACGGAAAAGCGATCCGACGCCGGCTTCCACCGTGCGTCCTCATCGGTCAGTTCCGCCATCAGCCCGCGCAGGATGTCCGGCGTGGCATCCAGGAGGTCGAGACAGGGAAGTCCATGGTCGTCCATGGTCTCATCGTAACACCTCGCCATACACCGCAGCTGAGACAGCGCGTCGGGATGCCACCGCCCCACCGCCCCCACGCTCTAGACCGCGGCAGCTTCCCATGTCATGATGCCATGAAGGTTTCGCATTTGGAGGACAGCTCATGGAGCGGCGCTTGCCGGATTCGCCTCGAGATGCCTGCTTGACGCCGCGATGGCGGCGGCGGCCACCGGCCTTGACTCTGCTGGCCGGCGTCTTGACCGCGCTCGCGTCCGCGGCTGCGGCGCTCGGCAGCCCGGCCACCGCTCCGGGCGGCGGCCCGGCGGCGGGCATGCGCGGCGACGACCGCGTGACGCTGCCGGGGCACGTCCATCCCCTCGCGCGGGCGGAGAGCGACGTCGGCCCGGCCGACCCGGACCTGGCCATGCGGCGCATCGTCCTGGTGCTGCGGCGGCGGCCAGGCGCCGAGGCCGAGCTGCGCCGCCTGCTCGAGGCGCAGCAGGACCCCGCATCGCCGAGCTATCACGCCTGGCTGACCCCTGAAGAGTTCGGCCGGCGCTTCGGCCTCGCGAGCGAGCAGGTCGGCGCGGTCGTGGACTGGATCCGGAGCGAGGGCTTCAGCGTGGACGAGGTGGCGCGCGGGCGCGGCTGGATCGAGTTCAGCGGCACGGTGCGCCAGGTGGAGCGGACCTTTCATACGGCGATCCGCCGCTTCCGCGTCGACGGGACGACGCACCATGCCAACTCCCTGGAGCCCTCGATTCCGCGTGCGCTCGCCCCCTTCGTCGCCGGGATCGCGTCGCTGCACGACTTCGTGCATACACCGCTGGCGCGGGTCTGGAAGCAGGTGACGCCGGCGGCCCAACTCGCCGGCCAGAACGTCCTGGGGCCCGGCGACTTCGCCACCATCTACAACGTCAACCCGCTCTATGCAGCCGGGATCCGCGGCGCCGGCGTGAAGATCGCGATCGCCGGCCGCAGCGATCTCGTCCTCGCCGACGTGCAGGCCTTCCGTAGCTACTTCGGCCTGCCCGCGAACGATCCGGTGATCGTGCACAACGGACCGCCGCCGGGCGATCTCGGGGGCAGCGAGGAGGTCGAGGCCGACCTCGACGTGCAGTGGTCCGGCGCGGTGGCGCCGCAAGCGACGGTCGAGTTCGTGGTCTCGGCCACGACGTTCCCGAGCGACGGTTTCGCGCTCTCGGCGGCGTACATCGTCGACAACGCCCTGGCGCCGATCCTGAGCGCCAGCTTCGCCGACTGCGAGCTGAGCGACACGGCGTCGAGCCTCGACTACTTCAATGGGCTGTGGGGCCAGGCCGCCGCCGAGGGGATCACCGTGCTGGTGGCCGCGGGCGACCTCGGAGCGCCGGAATGCTACGGGATGGCCTCCGTCTCCGGCCTCTGCTCGACGCCTTACGACGTCTGCGTCGGCGGCACCATGTTCGTCGACACGCCAGCCGCCACCTGGTGGTCGCCCAATCCCGACCCCGTGACCAAGGCCTCGGCCCTGTCCTACATCCCGGAGGCGACCTGGAACGAGCCCGGCTTCGGAGCGACCGGCGGGGGCGCGAGCGCGGTCTATCCCAAGCCCTGGTGGCAAGTCGCGCCCGGCGTCCCCGACGACGGCCGCCGCGACCTCCCCGACGTGTCGCTGGCGGCAGCCGGCCACGACGGCCATGTCGTCTTCGTCGGCAATGCCCCCATCGTGGTGGGCGGCACCTCCGCCTCGGCCCCGTGCTTCGCCGGCTTGCTGGCCCTGATCGTCCAGCAGACGGGCAGCGCGCAGGGCAATGCCAACCCCACCCTCTACCGGCTGGGCAACGACCAGTACGCCCACGGCGGCGCCGCCGTGTTCCACGACATCACCGCCGGCGACAACACCTTTGCCAACGCCTTCCTCGACGTGACCGGCTTCGCGAGCGGCCCGGGCTACGACCTGGCGACCGGTCTCGGATCGGTCGACGCCAGCGCGCTGGCCGCGGCCTGGACCACGCAGGCGCATCCCGACTTCGCCTTGTCCCTGGACTTTGCCGACGTCGACATGCGGCCCGGCGACAGCTTCTCGCGCACCGTCCGGCTCGCATCCTTCGGCGGCTTCCAGTCTCCCGTCGCCCTCTCCGTCGCCGGACTGCCGCCGGGTTTCACCGCCACCTTCAACCCGCCGGTCCTCTCGGGCACGGGCTCCGCGACGCTCCTGATCGCGTCCACGGCGCGCGCCGCGACCGGGTGGGTCCCGCTCGACCTGGTCGGCGTTGGCGGCGGGATCACGCATTCGCTGCCGATCTATGTCCTGTTGTTCTTCGCCGACGTCACGGACCACGTCCGCTCTCTGCCCCAGCCGCAGAACGGAGTGGTGAACGATCTCGCGAACGGCCCTGACGGTGCGATCTGGTGCACCATCCTGGGGCTCAACGGAGCCACCGACAGGATCGGCCGGGTCACCATGGCTGGCGCGCTGACGGAGTTCCCGCTCGACTCGTGCACGAACCTCCGGTGCTACCCCCTTCCCATCACTGCCGGTCCGGACGGCGCGCTCTGGTTCACCGAAGCCAATGGCTACAAGGTCGGCCGGATCACCACGGCCGGAGCCGTCTCCACGTTCTCACCGCCCGCCGCGCCCAACGTGCTGGGCGGCATCGTCTCCGGTCCGGACGGCGCGCTCTGGTTCGTCGAGATCGGGCAGGCGCCAAGGGTGGGGCGGGTCACCCCCGGAGGGGCCTTCTCGGTGTTCCCGCTGCCCGCTGCCGACCAGCGCCCCAACGGCTACAGCTTGTTCCCGAGCATCGCTGCCGGCTCGGATGGCGCGCTCTGGTTCACCCTTGACAGGTCCAACAAGATCGACCGCATCACACCCGCGGGAGCCATCACCGAGCTTTCCGTGCCGACTCCGGGGAGCGGCCCGGGGCCGATCGTCGCCGGTCCCGACGGCGCGCTCTGGTTCGGCGAGGCGCACCTGGGGAAGATCGGCCGCGTCACGACCGCGGGAGCGTTCGCCGAGCTCCCCACCGGCATGCCGTACTTCGTCGGTGTCGGCGGCGGCATCGTCGACCTGATCGTCGGGCCCGACGGCAACCTGTGGTTCCTCGCCGATCGCTTCAAGGGCGGGATCATCAGCAGCCTGCTGGGCCGCATGACGCTCGCCGGCAGCCTGAGCTGGTTCTTGTTCGGCGGGGCGGCGTACGACATGCAGACGGGCCCGGACGGCAATCTGTGGTTCATCGACTTCTCGGGAAGGATCGGCAGCGTGCCTTTTCCCACGCCGCCCACGGACTTCTACACCGTGACGCCCTGCCGGGTGCTCGATACCCGCCTGCCGTCAGGGCCGCTCGGCGGGCCGGCGCTGGCGGCCGGCGAGGTGCGGGACCTGCCCCTCGCCGGCAACTGCGGCATTCCCGCCGACGCCGAGGCGGTGGTGGCCAACCTCACGGTCGTCAACCCGAGCGCCCCGGGTTACTTCGAGCTCTCGGTCACCGGATCGTTCGGCCACACCTCCACGCTCAATTTCCGGGCCGGGCAGACGCGCGCCAACAACGCCGTCGTGCCGCTCTTCGGCAACGGGCATACCAAGGCGCACCTCGCCATGGCGACCGGCCAGGCCGACCTCGTCGTGGACGTGACCGGCTACTTCCGTTGAGGCGTGGACCTCTTGCCGCCGGAGGCATTGAGAGCGACGGCCGCGCGGATGAGAGCCTTGAACGCATTCGCGTCGATCTCCTCACCCTCGTGGATGTCGATGGCGCGCCGGACGTTCCCGTCGAGGCTCGAGTTGAAGAGCTTGGCAGGATCTTTCAAGGAAGCGCCCTTGAAGAAGGTCAGCTTCACGATCGACTTGTACGACTCTCCCGTGCAGATGCCCCCGTCATGGGACCATACCGGGGTCCCCATCCACTTCCACTCTTCCACGACCTCGGGGTCGGCCTCCCTGATGAGGGCGCGCATCCTTGCCAGCGTATCGCCTCTCCAGTCGCCCAGCTCGGCGATCCTGTCGCTGATCAGCTTGGAGGCCGGCTCGCCGACTGCCTTCGGTTGACTCTTCATCTTCCCACCTCCCTTGATCCTACCAGGCGGGATCAGTCCGAACGCAAGGCTTCAACGGCGTCCACTCGCGCCGCGCGTGCCGCGGGGAGTGCCGACGCGATCGCCGCGGCCGCCAGGATGACCGCGGCCGAGGCGAGCAAGGGCAGCGCTCCTGGTAATTGCGCTTCGGCAACGTAACTGCTCACGGCGCGTGCCAAGAGAAAACCTACGATGACACCCGTGGCCACGCCCAGGCTCGCGATGACCAGGCCCTCTGAAAGGACCTTGGAGAGGATGGTGGCCGGCCGAGCGCCCAGAGTCATGCGGATTCCGAACTCGCGCGTCCGTCCGCTGACCGAAAAGGCGAGCACGCCGGCCACCCCGACCACGGAGATCAACAGCGCCAGAGTCGCGAATCCGCCGAACACGATGGCGTTGAGGCGGTCCGGCGTCAGCACTTCGGCGCGGATGTCGTCCAGCGAGCTGGCGCGCTCCACCGGTTGGTCCGCCGACATCTCGCGGATCGTCCGGCCGATGGCGGGAACGAGCGCGTAGGGGTCGGTCTTCGCGCGCACGAACAAGCGGCTGCACCAGCCTTCCTGGTCGACCGGTTGATATACCGTCATGGCCGGCGCCGGTAGGATGTTCTCGTCGTCGACGTCCGGCACCACGCCGACGATGCGCCGGGGCTCGGTGCTGATGCCGATGAACTTCATGACGCCGTCGGTCCACCGCAGGTGACGATCGACGGCCTGGCGCCCGGGAAACAGCTGCCGCGCGACGCTCTGGCTGATGATGACCACGCGCTCGGAGCCGTCCCTGTCGGCATCCCTGAAATCGCGGCCCTCCAGCATCGGCACCCCCAACGTCTCGAAGTACCCGGGCCCAATCGTCCGGAAACGCGCTCGCCAATCATCCTGGCCGTTCTCGCGCCGCTCGCCGTCCACGGCAAATGCGAAGCTGATGTTCAGGGCCCTGCCGTCGCGCCAAGGTACCGTGAACCCCGTGGCCGCGTGGGCGACTCCCGGCAGCCCGCTCACCCGGCGTACGACCTGGCGATAAAAATCGTGCACCTGCTGCGGTGTGCGTCCTTCCGACACGACCGGCAAGTTCACCGCCAGGACGTGCGCGGTCTCGAACGGCGGCTGCGTCTTTTCCAGGACCAGCAGAGTCTTCAACAGCGCGCCTGCTCCGGCGAGCAGCAGGAACGACGCCGTGATCTGGGTGACGGCAAGGATACGGAGCCGCCGCTTGCTTCCTCCGGTCACGCGCGCGCCGCTGCTCGCGAGAGCGAGCCCGTGCGACGAGTCAGGCGAGGGCAGCCGTGGAACGAACGCCAGGAAGACGGCGGCGACCAGCGCCAGCGCAACGCCGATCCAGACCAGGCTGAAATCGAGCGTGAGGTCGAGGGCGCGCACCGAGAAGCGCGACGCATAACGCCCCAGCACGTTGACCATCGGGGCCGCGATGGCCACCCCGGCCAGGGCGCCGGTGCCGCACATCACCAGGCCCTCCGCCAGCAGTGCGCGGCGGAAGGCAGCCGAGGTTGCGCCCAGCGCGGAGCGGACGGCGAACTCCGGCTCGCGGCGCACCGCCCGCGCCAGGATCAGGTTGGCGACGTTCGAGCACGCGATCACGAACAACAAGCCGGATGCCGCGAGAAGAATCCAGAGGACAGCCCGGGCCTTGGAATTGATCTGGTCATGCATCCGCGTCACGTCGATTCGGTACCGGTCATGGGCCTTGTAGATCTCCGGGTGCGCGGACAGCATCCCCGCATAGACCGTACGCAGCTCCGCGCGGGCGGCGTCGAGCTGCGCGCCTCGGGAAAGCCGCGCGAAGACCTCGGTCATGCGATGCTCGCGCCCGGTCACCATGGTCGCCGACAGGTGATGCGGACTGGTGACCACGTTGGCGATCAGCTCGGTCTCGACCGGATACGGCACCGAGGGCTCGAGCACCCCGACGATCGTCGCCGTGCGCGTGCCCGCGAGGCTCCCCAGCCGGATCGTCTTGCCGATGACTCCGCGATCCGAATGCAAGGAGTGGGTCCAGAACCGATAGGTGAGCACGGCGGCGCCGGCCGCGTTGGGCCCGTCGTCACGGCGATTCAGCAAGCGTCCCAGCACGGGCCGCAACCCCATCACCTCGAAGTAATTGCCGTTCACGACACCCGCGCGGATCTCGCGGGGCTCGCCCAGTCCAAGCACGGTGAAATCGAGCGCTGAAAAGGTGCCGAGCTCCTGAATCGTCTTGAGGCCGGTGCCGACGTCGTCGATCTCCGGAATGGAGAAAGTGGAGTTCTCCTCGCCGCGGCCGGGAGCGCTCTGCCGGACGTACAGCAAGCGATCCTCGTCGCGGTTCGCGAGCGGCCGCAGCAGCACGCCGTGAACCACGCTGAAGATTGCCGCGTTCGCGCCGATACCGAGAGCCAAGGTGACGGCCACGGTGAACCACAACGTGCGCGCTCGCGCCAAGGAACGCATCGCAAGCTTCAGATCGCGAAGGAATGACATAAACGTCCTCCCCGGGGGCCTGCGTCAGGGAAATGACCCCCGCCTGCAAGACTTCGACTGCCTCCCCGGCAGAGCCGGCAAAGCCTCTGAGAATACGCTAGCACATCGCCGCGGCCTGGCGCCGGCGAGCGCTCGCGACTCGTCCCGCCCCCGCCGCCGGCCGGCCAACCAGCCGTGGCTTCGCGGTCATGCCCGCGCTTGCAGCTCCGCGGCCGGCGTGCCCTGGATGGCGGCGTCGAGGAGCTCGATCGTGTGCAGCACCGGCACCCGTCTGCCCGCGCGCTTCAGGCCGGAGGCGAGCTGCATCAGGCAGCCGGGGTTGGCGGAGACCACCAGCTCGGGGCGGGTCGAGAGGCAGTTGCTCACCTTGCGGTCGCCCAGCTCCTCGGCCGCCTCGGGCTGCACCAGGTTGTAGATGCCGGCCGAGCCGCAGCAGAGGGCGGCATCGGGGACCTCCAGCAGCTCCAGCCCGGGAATGGTGCCGAGCATCCGGCGCGGCTCGGCGCGCACTCCCTGGGCGTGCTGCAGGTGGCAGGCGTCATGGTAGGCGACGCGCAGAGACAGCGGATGCCGCACGGCGCGCGGCTCGAGGTCCGCCAGCACCTCGGAGACGTCCTTGCACCTGGCGGCGAAGGCGCGGGCGCGCTCGGCGTAGCGCGGGTCGTCGCGCAGCAGGTGGCCGTACTCCTTCATCGAGGAGCCGCAGCCGGCGGCGTTGGTGACGATCGTATCCACGCCGGCGCGCTCGAAGACGTCGATCAGCCGGCGCGCGAAGGCGCGGGCCTTCTCCTCGAGGCCGGCATGGACCATGAGCGCGCCGCAGCAGCCCTGCTCGCGCGGGACGATCACCTCGCAGCCCTCGGCGGCCAGCACGCGCACCGTGGCCGCGTTGACGCCGGAGAACAGCACGCGCTGCACGCACCCGGTCAGCAGGCCGACGCGCCGGCGCACCGCGCCCCGCGCCGGGACGCGCGCGGGCGGCGGGCGGGCGCCCAGCTCGCGCAGGGAGAGCGCCGGCAGCAGGGCCTCCATCGCGCGCAGCTTGCGGGGGAGCAGCTCGAGCAGCCGCGTGCCTCGCACCAGCGCGCGCAGCCCCGAGGCCTGGTACGCCCACGCCGGCAGCAGGGCCGCTCGCAACCGCCCGGGATACGGGAAGAGACGGAAGATCAAGCCGCGGTGGAGGGTCTCGCCGGGCGAGCGCCGGTAGCGCCGCTGGAGCTGGGCGCGCGTGGCTTCGATCAGCTGGTCGTATCTCACCCCGGAGGGGCAGGCCGTCACACAGGCCATGCAGCCCAGGCAGCGGTCGAAGTGCTGCACGAAGCTGTCGGTGAGATTGGCCTTGCCTTCGGCGCCGAGCTTCATCAGGTAAATGCGGCCGCGCGGCGAATCCATCTCTTCGCCCCACAGCGCGTAGGTGGGGCAGGTCGGCAGGCAGAAGCCGCAATGGACGCACTTCTTGTACAGCTCCGCGGCCGGCGGGTCGTGATCGTCGAAGGCCGGGACGGCGGGCGCCCGAGGGGTGACGTCGGCCGAGGCCATGCTCAGATCCCCCCGAGGAAGCGGCCCGGGCTCAACGTCCCGTCCGGATCGAAGCGCTGCTTGATGCGCCACATCAGCGGCTGGGCGTCGGCAACGGGCCCCCAGACGTCGAGGCCGCGCTTGACCGCGAGCGGGCAGCCGAGCGCCACGATCGTGCCGCCGCCGGGCTTCCCGCCGCCGCCAGACTTCGTGCCGCCGCCGCCGGCCAGCTCCTCGCGCAGCGCCAGGAGCGCCGCGCGCAGCGCCGGCTCGTCGCCGCCGTCTCCCTCCAGGCGCACGTAGCCGGCGCCGACGCCCTGCATCACCATCCGCCAGGCCAGCGACCGCGCCGCGGCCTCGCGCTCGATCAGCCCGCACACCGCGGCGATGCGCGAAGGCGGCACGCTGAGCTTGGCCACCAACCGCCGGGGCGCCGGGCCGGGGCCGTCCCAGATGGCCTGGTGCGAGGTCCAGACATCGTCCGGCGCGTCGGCGGGGGCCCCCGAGGAAGCGGCGGGAGCGGCCTGCCGGCGCAGCTGGTCGACCTGATCGACTTGCGCCAGGATGCCGGCCGCCGTGCCGGCGAAGCGGACGTCGAGCTGGGCGCCGCCGGGCGCCGCGCGCAGCTGCAAGCCGGTGGGAACCAACCTGGAGGCGAGGATCGAGAGCAGCAGCTGCTCGAGCGCCGCGGGCGTGCCGCTGAAGGTCAGGCTGCGGGTCTCCCTGGGCAGGGGGTGGAGCCGGAAGATCGCCTGCACGATGACGCCCAGCGTGCCCAGCGCGCCGGTGAAGAGCTTGGCCAGGTCGTAGCCCGCGACGTTCTTGACCACCCTGCCGCCGCTCCGGGCCAGCGTGCCGTCGGGCAGCGCGACGGTGATGCCGATGACGAGGTCGCGCAGCGAGCCGTAGCGGAGACGCAGCGTGCCGCTGTCGTTGGTCGAGAGGATGCCGCCGAGGGTCGCCCGTTCCGGCCACAGCGGGTCGAGGGCGAGGTGCTGGCCGTGCTCGGCGAGAGCCTGCTGCAGGTCGGCGACGCGGCATCCGGCCTCGGCGATGACCGTCATGTCGGCCCAGGCATGCTCGCCGACGCGGTCGAGACGCGCCGTCGAAAGGAGCAGATCGCAGGCGGCGGGCGGGTTGCCCCAGCCCAGCTTCGTGCCGCCGCCGCGCGGCGTCACCTTGAGGCCCGCGTCGCGGGCCCAGCGCAGGCAGCGCGCCAGGTCCTCGGCGGTGCCGGGCTCGGCGATCATCCGCGGCGCGACGCCGTCGACGGCATCGGCCGCGGTGGCTGGCCGCAGATGCTCCTGCCCCACGACCGCCGCCAGCTCCGGCCACGAGACCTGCTGCACGGCCGCCGGCGTCACCGGGTCTCCCGTTCCTAGAACCGTTCCGCCACGCCTGCGATCTCGAGCGGATGCGGCTCGTAGACGCCCGGTCTCTCGCCGCACAGGCGCGGCCGGGGAAAGATCTTGTCGGGATTCGACAGGTGCTCGGGATCGAAGGCGCACCGCACGAGCTGCATGGTCTCGAGGTCGGGCTCGGCGAACATCTCGGACATGAACGCCTTCTTCTCCTCACCGACGCCGTGCTCGCCGGTGATGGAGCCGCCGGCCTTGATGCACAGGCGCAGGATCTCGCCGGCCAGCTCCTCGGCCAGCTTGTCCTGCCCGGGCACCGCGTCGTCGTAGAGGACCAGGGGATGCAGGTTGCCGTCGCCGGCGTGGAAGACGTTGGCCACGCGCAGGCCCCTCTCGGAGCCGAGCCGGCTGATCTCGCTCATGACGAAGGGCAGCGCCGTCCGCGGGATGACGCCGTCCTGCACGATGTAGGCGGGCGAGATGCGTCCCACGGCAGCGAACGCGGCCTTCCGTCCGGTCCAGAAGCGGGCGCGCTCGGCATCCGACTGCGCGAGCCGGATCTCCCAGGCGCCGCACCTCTTGCAGGCCTCGACCACCTCCTCCATCAGGGTCTCGACCTCGGGCGCCGGGCCGTCGAGCTCGACCAGCAGCAGCCCGCCGCAGTCGGGATAGTTGGCGTGCACCGCGGCCTCGGCGGCCTGGATCGCCAGGTTGTCCATCATCTCGATGGCCGCCGGCAGCATCCCGGCGGCGATGATGGCGCTCACGGCCGCGCCCGCTTCATTGGTGGAATGGAAGGCCGCCAGCAGCACCTGGACGACCTCCGGCTTCTTCATGATGCGGAGGATGACCTTGGTGGCGATGCCGAGCGTGCCTTCCGAGCCGACGAAGACCCCGCACAGGTCGTAGCCGGGCCGGTCCACGGTCGTGTCGCCGAAGTGCGCCAGGGAGCCGTCGGGCAGCACCACCTCGAGCCCCATGACGTGGGTGGTGGTGAAGCCGTACTTCAGGCAGTGGGCGCCGCCCGAGTTCTCCGCGACGTTGCCGCCGATCGAGCAGACCTGCTGCGACGAGGGGTCGGGCGCGTAGAAGTAGCCGTCCGGCGCCACCCGCGCGGTGACGTTGAGGTTCATCACGCCGGGCTCGACGACCACCCGCTGGTTCGGCAGGTCCACCTCCAGGATGCGGTTCATGCGCGTGAGGCCGATGACGATGCCGTTGGCCGCCGGCAGCGCCCCGCCGCTCAGCCCCGTGCCCGAGCCGCGGGCCACGAACGGGATCTTCTCGCGGTGGCACACCCGCACGATCGCCTGCACCTCCGCGGTCGAGGTCGGCAGCAGCACCGCGAGCGGCAGCACCCGGAACACGGTCAGGCCGTCGCACTCGTAGGTGCTGAGCTGCTCGGGCTCGGTGATCAGGCCCGGCGCGCCGACGATGGCGCGGAGCTCGTCGAGGATCCTGGCTTCCATGGGGGTGCGCGCTCCGGGTTTTCCTCGACATCATAGTCGATCCGCGGGGCACCGGCGCGGCGACAGGCGCCGTGGCGCCGTGGCCTTGGGGTCATGCTAGGGGGGCTGAGCTTCGCGGAACTGTTCGACTCCGCGGCGGTCCCGGTCCCGGCCGACATGCTTGGCAGGTCAACCGTTGATCTGTAACATGGTGGCATGCCCCGACAACGCGCGAGTCCGGCGCGGCAGGATGTCAAGCGGCGGCGGCCGTTCCGCACGCCGGCGCAGGAGGTGTTCGTCGGCCTGCTGCGCACCGCCGACGTGGTCCGGCAGCGGGCGGCGGCGGAGCTCGCGTCGAGCGGCCTGACGCCGCAGCAGTACAACGTGCTGTGGATCCTGCGCAGCGCCGGCGAGGAAGGCATTCCCACCCTCGAGATCGGCGAGCGGATGATCGAGCGCGCGCCGGGGGTCACCCGTCTCCTCGACCGGCTGCAGAAGAAGGGGCTGGTGCGCCGCCGCCGCAGTCCCGAGGACCGCCGGCAGGTGCTCTGCTGGCCGACGCCGCGCGCGCTCAGGCTGCTGGCCGAGCTGGACCGGCCGATCGCGGAGAGCGACCGCGAGGCCATCCGGGCCCTCGGCCGGCGGGAGATCGACACCCTGATCGACCTGCTCGACCGGGTGCGCTCGGGCGGCGGGCGGCAGCCGGTGAGCAGCCGGCGGACGCGCCGGCCGCCCGCCGGCGGTCAGGCGTCGTAGCGCAGGGCGACGCTCGGCTCGACGTCCATCGCCCGCTGGCCCGGGAGCAGGCAGGCGAGCAGCGCGACCGCCGCCAGTCCCGCCGCCACGACGGTGAACACCGCCGGATCGCCGGCCCGCACGGGGAAGATCACGTCGGCCAGCAGCAGCGCCGCGCCCAGCGCCGCCGGCAGTCCGAACCCCAGGCCGAGCGCGAGCTGCAGGGCGCCCTGCCGCACCAGCATGCCCAGGACGTCGCGGCGGCGCGCGCCGAGCGCCATGCGCAGGCCGATCTCCTGGGTGCGCCGCTCGACCGAGAAGGCGACGACGCCGTAGATCCCGACCGCCGCGAGGACCAGGGCGCTGAGGCCGAAGACGGCGAACAACGAGCCGGACAGGTCGGGATAGAAGAGGTCGTCCGCGACCGCCTGCTGCATGGTCTTGACGAAGTAGATCGGCGCGTCCCTGTCGAGCGCCGCCACCTCGCGGCGCACCATGGCGGTGAGCGACAGCGGCGGCAGCGGGGTGCGGACGACGAAGCTCAGGCGGTCGGGCCCGACCTGCGACACCGGCCGGAAGCAGCCCGCGGGCTGCTTGTCGCCCTCGGCCCCGTAGAGGTACACGTCCGGCACCACGCCGACCACCGTCCGCCAGCTGCCGTCGTCCTGGGACCTGGCCAGGCGAAGGCGCTGGCCGAGCGCGCTCCGGCCCGGCCACAGCCGGCGCGCCAGGCTCTGGTTGACGATCGCCACCGGCTGCGACCCGAGGGTGTCGTGGGGCTCGAACTCGCGGCCGGCCAGCGGCTTGACGCCGAGGGCGGCGAAGAGGCCGGCCGAGACCGCGTCGCTGTGGGCCACCGGGTAGTCGGCGTCGGTCGGGTAGGCGCGGCCTTCGACGGCGAACGCGGCGGTCTCCGCGGCGGTGCTGGGCAGGCTGGTGGTGCCGCCCGCCGCCTGGACCTCGGGTCGGTCCCGCAGCCGCTCGAGCAGCCGCCGGTAGAAGGCGGCGCGCTCCGCCGGCCGCGGGTAGCTGGCCGGAGAGAGCGGCACCCGCCAGGTGAGCAGGTGGCCGGCCTGGAACCCGAGCGGCAGGGTGCGGCCGAGGACGATCCTCTTGACCATCAGGCCGGCGGGGACCAGCAGCGCGCAGGAGAGCGCCAGCTCGGCCACCACCACCATCCGGCTGAGCCGGCCCAGCCGCAGACCGGTCGTGGCGCGCCCCTCGTCCTTCAGCACCTCGCCGGGCCGCGTCCGCGAGACCTCGAACGCCGGCACGAGGCCCGAGACGGCCGCCGCGGCAAGGGTCGCGGCGAGCGCGAACAGCAGCGCCGGCGGGTCGATGGCGATGCGGATCCAGGCTGCCGGGTCCATGTCGACGATCGCCGCGTTGAAGAGAGCGACGCCCTCCCAGGCCAGGCCCAGGCCGGCCGCCGCCCCCAGCAGCGCCAGGATCAGGCTCTCGGTGAGGATCTGTCCGATCACCCGGCCGCGCCCCGCCCCCAGGGCGGTGCGGATCGCCATCTCGCGCGTGCGCTGGATGGCGCGGGACATGATCAGGCTGGCGACGTTGATGCACGCGATCAGCAGCACGCTGCAGACGGCGCCGAGCATGGCGGTGAAGGTCAGCCGCAGCGGCCTGCCCACGAAGCGGTCGACGAGCGGCTGCACGTGGGCGCCGAGGCCGCGGTTGGTGCGCGGGAGCTCGGCGGCCAGGGCATGGGCGATCGCCGCCATCTCGGCGTCCGCGCGGGCCGCCGTCACCCCCGGACGCAGGCGGCCGACGACCAGGAGCTGTTCGTCCTTGCCGCGCTCGCTCTTGCCGGGGTCGAGCGGCAGCGGCGTCCACAGCTTCTCGGTGTGCGGGAAGCGGAAGCTCGGCGGCATGATGCCGACGACGGTCGCCGGCCGGCCGTCGACCCGCACCGCCCGGCCGAGGATCCGCCGGTCGCCGCGGTAATGGTCCTGCCACAGCCGGTAGGAGAGCAGCACGACGGGAGCCGCGCCGGGGCGGTCCTCGCCGGGAAGGAAGCCGCGCCCGAGCAGCGGCCTGACCCGGAGGAGGTCGAGCGCGTCGGCGGTCAGCCTGGCGCCGGCCAGCCGCTCGGGCCTGTCGTCGCCGCTCACCGTCACGGTGTCCTCGTCGATGGCCGCCAGCCCCTCGAAGGAGGTCTGGCGCCGGCGCCAGTCGAGGTAGTCGTGAAGGCCGGCCGGCTGGTCGACGAGGTTGCGGGCGGCGTTCTCGGTGTCGACGCTCATCAGCCGGTCGGCCCGCGGGAAGGGGAGGCCGCGCCACATCAGGCCGTAGACGATGCTGAACACGGCGGTGGTCAGCCCGATGCCGAGGCCGAGGGCGACCGCCGCCGCCGCCGTATGCCCCGGTGCCTTGGCCAGCATGCGCCAGCCGTAGCGGACGTCGCGCCAGAACGAAGCCATCTCGAACCCTCCTTCCGCGCTGCCGCGCCGCGTGGCGCCGCGCGGCGGCGTGTTGCCGGGCCGTGCCGCGCGGCGCCGGCACCCGCCGGTTGCCCTCGCTCCACCGTCCCGGGGGGCCCCCCCCGCGGCGCCGGCCAGCCATCGCCCGCGGCCTGCTCGAGAGTACGCCGGCGCGCGGGGAAATGTTTGGCCGGCGGAGTGACGAGGTGACGGGCGGCCCGGCCCCGAGCCGGCCCGAGGTCAGTCGGCGGCCGACGGATCGCCGCGCTCGCTGACCGGCACGCGCCAGCGGACCTCGAAGCGGGGGACCGGCCGGTCGCATTGGCGCTCGAATCGCAGGTCGTGCCAGTCGCAGAGGTGGGCCAGGCGCTCGAGCAGGCGCCGGCCGCCGTAGGACTCGGCGGCGCGCTCGGCGTCCGGCGCCGTGTCCGCCGCGCCGTCCGGCAGCTCGTTCTCGACGGCGAAAAGCAGCTCGCGGCGGACCGGATCCAGGGTGATGGCGAGGCTGGGGACAGTGCCGGGGCGGCCGTGCCGCACGGCGTTGATCAGCACCTCGCCGAGGAAGAAGCCGAAGCCGCCGCGCACCGGCGAGGCGAACCAGTAGGCGTCCGGCCAGTCGATGCGCGCGTCGAGGACCTCCCGCGTGGCGGGCGACGGCTCCGCCAGGACGCCGTTGTCCCAGTGCAGGCGGGAGCGCAGGCGGGGATCGGCGCGCACCCGCGCGAAGACGGCGCGCCAGCTGTCCACCGTGGCCCGCGCCTGGGCGGCCTCGATCGAGCAGTCCGGCGGCAGCGGCGGCTGGGCGTCCCAGTGCTCGAGCAGCCACGAGGTGGCCAGGACGCGCCGCTCGAGGTAGCCGGCGAGCCAGCCGTTGAACTCGGCCTGCGCGGCGTCCGCCGGGCCGCCGCTCTCGAGGCAGTGGGCGAGGACCCGGGCGAGCGTGTCGACGCCGTGCGCGAGCAGGCCGGCGAGGCGGCGCCGCTCGTCGGCGCGCGTCGCCGCGACCAGCTCGCCGCTCCACAGCGCCAGGTCGGTCGCCGGCTCGAGCAGGAACAGCACTCCCAGGCGATGGCGTTGATCGGCGCGCAGGGCGGCGATGGGCGCGGTGACCGCCACCGAGCGGACGATGGCGTGGCGGGTCTCGAGGGCGCCCGACTCGCCGCGGACGCGCAGCGGCACCCCGTAGGCGCGCCGGGCGTTCGCCATGCCGGTCTCGGCGGTCTGCATGCGGGCGTAGTGCGCGCGCGCCCGCGGCTCGTCGACGACCATGTCGCCGGCGCGGGTGCCCGCGGCGATGCCGAGGCTGGCAGCGGCCTGGTTGCCGTAGATCACCTCGTCGGTGTTCGGATCGACCACCATGAGCGGGACCTGCATGGTGTTGAGGAGGTTCTGCTTCTCGGCCAGCGCCAGCTCGGCGGCGAGCTGCGCGCCCTCGGTCCGCCGCCGGCTGGCCTCGAAGGCGCCGAGCAGCAGCACGACGAGCAGGCCGAGGAGCGCCGCCGGCAGGAGCGCGAAGCTCGACCGCGTCGCCGGGAAGAGGGTCACCAGCCAGGTGGTGGCCGCCACCTGCAGGGCGGCGACCGCGCCGCGGCCCTCGACCGTCCCGTGGTAGAGATAGAAAGGATGGACCGGCCGGCCCGTCCTCGCCTCCGTCGCCGCCAGCGCCGCCACCGTGGCGCGGAGCTCGCCGGGCGCCGCGGCAGGTCCCTGCGCCGCCATCGCCGCCCAGGGGCGCCAGGGCTCGCGCGCCGGCGCCCGCAGCCGCACGACCTCGGCGCTCATCGGCGGCTCGACGTGCGCCGCGAACGCCTGCCAGTCGAAGTCGAAGCCGAGGTCGGCCGCGAGCGTTCCCCGGTAGCCGCTGCCGGCGTCGCGGATCGGGGCGAGCAGCGTCGCGACCACCCCCTGGCCGCCGAGGTCGAGGTAGAGGCCGGACCAGTAGACGCGCGCCTGCGGCGCCTCGGGATCGAAACGGAAGACGAACTCGTTCGGCACGAAGTTCGGCAGCTCGGGGAGCTTGCGGAACTCGCGCCCCTCGCCGAGGGCCGCCGCCTTACGCGCGGCCGGGTCCGCCCGGTTGTTCGCGTCGGCCGGGTTGTTCGCGTCGGCCGGGTTGCCCGGGTCGTCCGGGCCGGGGGCCAGCGGCGCCGAGACCAGCGTGCCGTCCTCGGAGACGGCGTAGACCCGCACCAGCCACGGCGGGCGGCGGCCGGGGACCGGCGGCAGCGGATGGCGGCCCAGCTCGGCCCGCAGGGCGTCGCTCACCGCCAGCAGGTGGTGCGTCGCCGCCAGCAGGAAGCGGTTCGACGGCGCCTCGAGGTCGCCGAGGTCCTCGCGGTCGAGGGTGCGGCGCCGGGTCAGCGCGAACCAGCGGCCGTGCAGCTCGACCCACCGCTGGACGCGCATCCGGGGCCGCGGCTCGTCCTCGCCGGGCAGCCCGCCGAGGGCGGCCGCCGGCAGGGGCCGCGGGACGTCGCCGGCCGGCGGCCGCGGCGGCGGCAGCACGAGGGCTTCGCGCAAGCCGGCGAGGAAGGGCGGCAGGCTGGCGTCGTCGTGCCAGTCGGCGATCTCGCCGTAGCGGCGCGCGGTTGCCGGGTCGGCGATGGTCTGCCGGAAGCGCTTCAGCTCGAGATGCAGCCAGGCGGTGACGCCCGGGGTCTCGGTCGGGCGGCTGGGAACCGTGTCCTCGACCAGCTCGAAGATGGTCTGGCCGCGGCTCTGGCCGATGCGCCGCTGCCACTCGCGGCGCAGCGAGACGAAGGCGACCGCCGCGACCGCCGCGACCAGCAGCACGGCGAGGTAGAGCAGCCAGGGGCGGCGCCGGCGTGGCGCGGCGGGCGGACGCGGGAGCCGGTAAGATCGTCCCATGTCGTCCTGGGTGCTGGAGGCGGGTTTCGCGAAGCGGCCGCTGGTGGTCGTGGAGGATCATTTGTACCACATGACCGAGCTGCTCGACGGGCTCGGCAGGGCGCCCGAGCTGCTCGGGCAGCTGACGGTGGTGTGCCTGGATCGGCCGGGTCCCGACACCCGGCGGACGGTGGCGGCGTGGCTGGCGGAGCATCCCGCCCTGCAGGTGGTCGCGGCGGTGGACCCGCCTGAGCTGCCCGCCGGGGCGGCCAGGGCGGCCGGGGCGGCGGGAGACGGGGCGAGCGGGGCCGGGGAGGAGCCGGCCGGACGCGGTCCGCTCGGCGCCGGCCGCCTGCGGCCCCTGCCGGCGGCCGCCTTCACCAGCGCCAGCCGCTTCTGCCAGGCCGTCGCCGGCGCCCTGCGGCCGGGCGGCCTGCTGCTGCAGGACGTCCAGCTCTCGACGCTGGCCTTCATCCCCGCCGACCGCTGGTGGGAGTCGATCTACCTGGCGAGCACGGTGCGCGGGATGTTCGCCGAGCGCCCGCCGGCGTGCCGCTTCGTGTCCAACAAGCGCGGCTACGAGGCGACCTTCGGCCGCGACCTGCTCGACGCCGGCTTCGATCCGCGCGACGTCATCGACAAGGCGGAGATCGCCCGCTCGGTGGTGCCGGTGGTGCGGGCCTTCCTCGAGCGGTCCTTTCCCATGGCGCTGCGCCTCGCCGCCCCGGGGCGGCCGCCCTGGGAGCTGCGGGTGGCGCGCCTCGAGAGCGAGCGCGAGGAGGTCGAGCGCGCGGTGGACCTGCTGCTCTGGAGCGGCGGCGACGGCGCCGTCGAGCTCGGCGGCCACGCCGTCGCGGAGCGCGAGCCGGGGCGCCGGCGGCTCGCGCTCAAGGCCGTCCACCAGGAGGCGGTCACCTGGAACGAGCTGGTGGCGGACCGCCTGGCGGGGGGGCCCGGCCTCGCCGTCCTCGACGTCGGCCGCCGTGTCGCGCCGCCGGACGCCGGCCGGGCCGAGCTCACCAACGCCGCCGCCCGGCACGTGCACGCGCTGCGCTCCCGCCTCGACGATCCGGCGGCCATCGTCACCGCCGGGCATCGCTATCGCCTCGGCGAGCATTTGACCATCGGATGCGCCCGGCCGGCCGGAGATCCGCCCGTCGCGGCAGCCTGAAGCGCGTCCTTCGCGACGGCATCCTGAAGCCTCCCCTGCCTCGTCGTCCGCCTCCTCCGCCCTCCGGCGTGCTTCGCGCCGAGCCGGAAGGTCGGGGGAGGTCGTGGCATAGAGAGCACCGGCGCGCGCTCCCTAGACTCCCGCCACGGTTCTCGACCCATCGACCGATCGACCGGCCGATGGACGAGGACCAGGACGAGGAGGAGGCGCGATGCCGGGTCCATCGAGCTCGCTGTTCACCACCAAGCCGCTGGCGCAGCTGCTGGCGGAGGCCGAGCGGGGAGGCGAGCGGCTGCGCAGGGTGCTCGGCCCGCTGCAGCTGACCGCCCTGGGGATCGGCGCGGTGATCGGCTCCGGGATCTTCGTCAGCACCGGCGCCATCGCGCGCCAGACGACCGGCCCGGCGCTGATGCTGTCGTACGTGGTCGCCGGCCTGGCCTGCCTCTTCGCCGGCCTGTGCTACTGCGAGTTCGCCGGCATGGTGCCGGTGGCGGGATCGGCCTACACCTACGCCTACGCCACCCTGGGCGAGCTGTTCGCGTGGGTGATCGGCTGGGACCTGACGCTCGAGTACGCGGTGAGCGCGGCCACGGTGGCGGACGGCTGGTCCGGCTACTTCCAGAACGTCCTCGGCATCTTCGGCGTGGCGCTGCCGGCCAGCATGAACGGGCCGGTGGTCGTGCCCGGGCCGGCGGGAGCGCTGGTCGCGACCGGCTCGCTGATCAACCTGCCGGCGCTCGGCATCGTCCTGGTGGTCACGGTAGTCCTCGTCGCCGGCATCCGCGAGAGCGCGCGGATCAACACGACGCTGGTCGTGGTCAAGGTCACGGCGGTGCTGTTCGTGATCGTCGCCGGCGCGTTCTACGTCAAGACCGCCAACTGGCATCCCTTCGCGCCCTTCGGCTTCGCCGGCCTGAACCTCTTCGGCCACACCCTGGGTGGGCGCGCCAACGCCGCCGGCCAGCCGGTCGGCATGCTGGCGGGGGCGGCGCTGGCGTTCTTCGCCTACATCGGCTTCGATTCGGTGAGCACGCAGACCGAGGAGGCGAAGCATCCGCAGCGCGACGTGCCGCTCGCCATCCTCGGCTCGCTGCTCATCTGCACCGCGCTCTACATCGGGGTGGTCGCGGTGCTCACCGGCATGGTGCCGTACTCCGAGCTCGACGTCGCCGCGCCGGTGGCCGACGCCTTCCGACGGGTCGGCCTGCGCTGGGCGCAGTTCGTCATCGCCCTGGCGGGCATCGCCGGCATCACCTCGGTCCTGCTGGTGACGATGCTCGGCCAGACGCGGGTGCTGCTCGCCATCGCCCGCGACGGCCTGCTGCCGCCGCGCTTCTTCGCGGCGGTGCACGCCCGCTTCCGCACGCCCTGGAAGTCGACCCTGGCGACCGGCGCTTTCGTCGCGCTGCTCGCCTCCTTCCTGCCGATCTCCGTGCTGCTGCTGCTGGTCAACATGGGCACGCTGCTCGCCTTCGTGCTCGTCTGCGGCGCCGTCCTGGTGATGCGCCGCACCCATCCCAGCGCCGCCCGCCCCTTCCGAGTCCCGCTCGTGCCGCTGGTGCCGCTCCTCGGCATCGGCTCCTGCCTGCTGCTCATGTTCTCGCTTCCCGCCGTGAACTGGATCCGCCTCTTTGCCTGGCTGGGCGTCGGCCTGCTCATCTACTTCACCTACGGCCGGACCCACAGCCACCTCGCCGGCCGGTAGCCCCGCAGCCCGCCGTCACGGCCGCCGCCCGCACGCGCGCACCACGGCTCGTCTCTTCCGCATCGCGCGCTATCGAATGCCGCTGGTTACAGTACGATGGGTGCAGTACGCTCGCGGCTGGATCGAGCGAGGCGGCCAGGGTGTCGGAACAGACCGAGCGACAGCTGCAGGAGGCGCTGGGCGACGGCTACCGGGTCGAGCACGAGCTGGGCGCCGGCGGCATGGGGACGGTGTTCCTCGCCGAGGACCTGCGGCACGGCCGCAGAGTCGCCGTCAAGGTCTTGCGGCCCGAGATCGCCGCCTCGATGGGCACCGAGCGGTTTCACCGCGAGATCCGCATCGCGGCCCGCCTGCAGCATCCCAACATCCTGAGCCTCATCGACTCCGGCGCGGCCGGCCGGCTCCTGTACTACGTGATGCCGTACGTCGAGGGGAGCACCCTGCGCGTTCGCCTGGTGCGCGACGGCGAGCTGCCCATCGAAGAAGCGCTGCGGATCCTGCGCGAGATCGCCGAGGCGCTCGCCTACGCGCACGGCCGCGCCGTCGTTCATCGCGACCTCAAGCCGGAGAACGTGCTCTTCATGGCGAGCCATGCGCAGCTCGCCGACTTCGGCATCGCCAAGGCGCTGGGCGATCTCGGCGCCGGCGGCGAGGTCACCGGGGGCGGCGTCGCCGTGGGGAGCCCGGGGTACATGGCGCCGGAAGCGGTCGCCGGCGCCGCCGCCGCCGATCATCGAGTCGACGTCTACGCTTTCGGAGTGCTGGCCTACGAGGTCCTTGCCGGCCAGCATCCGTTCCCTGGCCTCGAGGCCGGGCAGATGATCCTCGCGCACCTGACGCGCGAGCCGCAGCCGTTGGGGGGGCTGCGGCCGAGCGTCTCGGCGGAGCTGAACCGCCTGGTCATGCGCTGCCTGGAGAAGAGGCCCGCCGACCGGTGGCAGTCGGCGGAGGAGATCGCGCGCCGCCTCGACGCGATGCTGGCGGGCCTCGGCGGCACCGCCGCCGCGGCGGAGCGCAGGCACGACCTGACGGTCGGGCGCTTCCGGCTCACCGAGGGCGTATGCCGGAAGCTGCGCCGGTCGTCCTTCAGCCCCAGGATGATCGGCGACGAGATGGAGTACCTCGACAACGGCGCGAGGTCCGACGTCCTGGTGTGCTTCATGAACGCCTTCGGACTGGACGGAGCGGACTTCGAGCCCCACCTCCGATCGCTGCCGTACCGCGGCATCGCCCCCTCGCTCTACGGCTTCGAGCCGGCGCGCGGGCGGCGGTTCACGCTGCCGCTCGACGACCACCTCGTCTTGCTGCGCGAGCTGCTTGCCGACGTCGCCGCGCGCTTCGCCCCGTCGAAGATCCTGGTCGCCGGGTTCTCGTCGGGAGCCGACGTCGCCCTGCGGCTGGCGGCCGAGGCCCCGTCCGAACCGGCGGGACGCGTCGACGCGGTGCTGGCGCTCGGCTGCAACCTCGGGCTCGAGACCTGCTTCGTGACGCGGATCCTGGCGCGCCTCGAGGCCGGCAACGGCGCGGCGCTGGTCAAGGACCTGCGCGCCCTCGGCGACGCGATCGACGGTCTCGACGAGTGGCTGAGCGTGCATGCCTACCTGGTTCGCCTGCTGCGGAAGTTCCAGCTGCAGGTCGAGCCGCTGCGCGACTTCGCCCGCGACATCGTCCGCCCCTTCGAGGAGGACGGGCAGGAGCAGTTCGTTCGCATGTACCGCGGGGCGAGCGCGGGCGGGAGGCCGGTCCGTTGCCTGTTCGAGGACAGCGAGACCTGCAACCGCCTGGTGGGCGAGGTGCAGCTCCGGAACCTCGATTCAGGCGTGCTCGGCGCGCGTTACCGGGAGGGCTCGCTGGTCGTCGAGCCGGACACCAACCACTTCGATCTCATGCGCCCCGATCTCGTCGCGCGGCATCTCGCTTCCCTGGTCGAGATGCTCGGTGGCAGGGCAGACGCGGATGCCGACGAGAGGACCCCCTTGCTGCCGAGGATCTCGATGGGACCGCCCTCTGAGAACGCGTAAGAGTCCCGGTCCAGGCGAGCTGGCTGGGAGTGGGGCTAGTCCCCGCCGTCCGCAGGCCCCGTGCCTTCCCGCGCCACCTGCAGGATGCGTCGATAGACCTGGCGGCGGTCGAGGGCGAAGACGTGGGTGACGATGGCCTGCACCCGGCTCGGGGCCAGCCCTTCGGCGAGCAGCCGCTCGACGGCCCGCTCCGCGGCCTCGGGCCAGGCCTCCTCGTCGGCCGCCTCCGCCCCGGCCACGACCAGGGTGATCTCGCCGGCCACGAAGTCGAGACCCGCCAGGGCCGCGTGCAGCTCCGACAGGCTGCCCCGCAGCACCGTCTCGTGCTCCTTGGTCAGGTTCCGTGCCAGCACGGCGCGGCGGTCGCCGAGGATCTCCTGCAGGTCCGCGAGCGCCGCGAGGATGCGGTGCGGGGCCTCGAAGAACACCTGGGTCGCCGTCTCGCGGCGCAGCTCCTCGAGCGCCGCGCGCCGCCTGGCGGCGCGGCGCGGCAGGAAGCCCAGGACGAGGAAGCGATCGGTCGGCAGGCCCGCGATCGAGAGTGCCGCGATGGCGGCGGAGGGGCCGGGGACCGCGGCGATACGGAACCCCGCCGCCGCCGCCGCCCGCACCAGGCGGAACCCCGGATCGCTGACCAGGGGCGTCCCGGCCTCGCTGACCAGGGCGACGTTGATGCCGTCGCCGAGGCGGCGGAGGATGCCGGCCGTCCGTTGCGCCTCGTTGTGGTCGTGGAAGCTCAGCAGGGGCTTGCCGAAGCCCAGCCGCGCCAGCAGGCGGCCGGTGGTGCGGGTGTCCTCCGCCGCGATCAGGTCGACATCGCGCAGGGTCCGCTCGGCGCGCGGTGACAGGTCCTCCGGGTTGCCGATCGGCGTCGCCACCACGTAGAGGGTGCCGGCGGACGCCGAGCGCCCGGCCTCTGGCGCCATCTCGAGCTCCCCGCGATCCATCGCACGCAGGGGGCGGCGGAGGAGCCGCTCCCGCGTCCTTCAGATCCGCTGGCAAGGTCCGGCCATGCAGCCTACCAGACGCGGCAAGGCCGGCAAAGCCGCTCGCTGAGCTCTACGACGACGGGCCGACGATCCTCACCTGGCCGGTCAGCGTGGTCGCCGTGCCGTTGAGGGTGAAGCTCAGGGTCACCTTGTGCATTTCGCCCGGCATGGGGTTGTTCAGGAGCGCGATGACGTCCTCCATGGCGAAGCGCGCGACCACGTGGTGGCCTTCTCGCCTGACGTTCACCGGGCTCAGCGGCGCGGCGGTGGACAGGTCGCCGGTGAGCTGGATCGACTTGAGGTCGATCATGTTGACGTCGGCGCCGGTGATGAAGAAGGCCACCGTCCCCTCGGCGTGGCTGAAGTTGGTGTTCCAGACGTCCGGCGCGATCCGCAGCTGCAGGCTGCCGCCGCCGCCGCCCGAGGGTCCGCCCGGACCGACGATCCGCACGGTGTCCGTGAGCTGCATGCTGGTGCCCTTGACCGTGAAGCTCAGCGTCAGCGTGTGGGTCTCGCCCGGCTTCGGGTTCGCGAACAGGGCGATCGCTGCCGCCATGGTGAACCGTGCGACCGCGTGATGGTCCTCCTGCCGGGTCGACGCGGGGGCCAGCGCCGCAGCCGTGGCGGAGTCGCCGCTGAGCATGATCGAGCCGAGGTCGACGTTGGCGGCGTCCGCGCCGATGATGAAGGCCTCGACGAAGCCATGCGAGTGCGTGAAGTTGGTGTTCCAGACGTCGGGGCGCATCTGGAAGGTCAGCTGTCCGCCGCCGGGACGGCCGTGCGAATGTCCACGCATGTCCGTCGCGCCCGGCGCCTGGGCGGCAGTGACCGGCCCTGCCGGCTGAGCGCTCTTCGTCGCCGCCATAGCGTTCATCGACATGTCCGGAGAGGTCGGGCCGGCATGGTCGCCGCACGCCAGCGCGAGGAGAGCGGTGAGCGCCAGCGCGAGGAAGCCACCCCATGCCGCGAGGCGCGGCAAGCGGTCGAGGGAATGATTACGCATGATGCAGCTCCTTCTTGGAAAATCTGCCTCCATGGACTCAACGCAGGACCCGCTGCTCGGTGGAGCAACGAGCGAGGACCCTGGGCGGAGGGTACATCTGCCGCACACCAATCTTGTGTGCATTGCGTCACACTGCACCCTTCGAGGATTCATGCAATCAGCAGGCCGGCGGAGCAGGGGCGGCGGCGGCTCAGTGGGGCTCGGGCGGCGGTGCAGAGGCCCACGGCTGCGAGGTCATGAGCTGGGCGATCTGCTTCGCCACCCTCTTCGCCATGCGGGAGGCGTCGGCTTCCACGGTCGCCGCGGTGTCCAGGACGCCGCCCGCCCCGACCCCGGCCGCGGCCGAGGGCGCGCTCACCGTGCCCATGGTCGCGGCGCCCGCGCCGACGGTGGCGGCGGCCCCGGGCTTCTTGCCACTCTGCGACTTGACGTTGAACTCGAGGAGCGCGACGGGCTCTTGCTCGCTCGCCAGCGAGACGGTGACGTGCGCCTGCACGTCGCTCGCGCCCTTGCCGAAGCCGATCAAGATCCGCTTCGTCTTGTTCCCCTGGTCGATCGCTGTGAAGTCTCCCTTCACCAGGAGGGAATGCGGCGGCGGGGTGTCCGCCCCGGCGGCTGCTTCGGCGGGCACGGAGGCTTGCTGCAGCTCCCGCACCAGCGCCTTCGAGAAGGCGGCCTGGACCTGGCGGGCCAGCGCCTCCGGCGAGCCGGCGGCCTCGGCCGCGGCGCGCCGGCGGTGCACGCGGGCCGCGGGGGACGTGTCGACCGAGACGACCTCGGGAGGCACCTCGAAGTCATAGACCAGGGCCTTCTCCGGCTTCGGCAGCGGGTCGCCCTGGTACTTGGCGACGACGTCGACCTTGGTGTCGCCGACGAGCAGCTTCTTCGCGGCATTCTGCGCATGCAGGGCCGCGGCCAGGGCGGCGGCGACGGCGACGATCCAGGCGGCGGCCCTGGCTGGCGGCTTGTTCGTCTTCCTGAGCATGGAATGGAGTCCTGCAAGGCCCGCGCCCAGGCGGCGCCGGGTTCCTGGCGCACGGCGGTATGCTCATGGGCACCTGGAGAGGGTGAAGACCGCGGGAGGAGATCCGCTTCCCGCGGAGCGCCGGTCGGGAGAGAGTGAGCGCGAGGTTGCCGAAGCCCATGCTCGTCGTCGGCCTGGTCGCCGCGGGGTTGCTCGCCGGCTACTGGATCCTGCTCTTCCTGGCGCAGCGCGCGCTGCTGTTCCCCGCTCCGGCGGTCGCGGGAGCGCCGGCGCGGCCCGTCGATGCCGAACAGGTCTGGCTCGCGGCCGCGGCCGGACCCACGGAGGCCTGGTTCCTTCCGGCCAGGACGCCGTCCGTCGGGCCGCGCCCGCTCCTCGTCTTCACCCACGGCAACGGCGAGCTGATCGATTACTGGCCGGAGGCGTTCGACGAGCCGCGGCGCTGGGGAGCCGCGGTCCTGCTGGTCGAATACCCGGGCTACGGCCGTTCGCCGGGCCAGGCCTCGGAGGCGACGATCACGGCAGCCGTGCTGGCGGCCTACGACTGGGCCCGGGCGCGTCCGGACGTCGATCCGGGCCGCATCGTGGCGTACGGCCGTTCGGTCGGCGGCGGACCGGCTTGCCAGCTCGCGGCGCGGCGGCCGGTGTCGGCCCTCATCCTGGAATCGGCCTTCACCAGCGTCCGCGCGTTCGCACGGGGCTTCGGCGCGCCGGCCTTCTTGGTGCGCGATCCCTTCGACAACCTCGCCGTCGTCCGCGAGTATCGCGGGCCCCTCCTGCTGCTGCACGGCAGCCGCGACGACATCATCCCCCCCGGCCACAGCCAGGCTCTCGCCGCGGCGGCGCCACAGGCCGAGCTCCACCTGCTGCCCTGCGGCCACAACGACTGTCCACGGCAGTGGCCCCTGGTGCGCGCCTTCCTCGAGCGGCACGGGCTGCTGCCGGCGGCGGGGCCATAGGCCGTACCTGCCTCTGGCGAGGGGGAAAGAGGGGCGGAGAAGGGAGAAGGGCATCCCCGCCTGCAGCGTGTCAAGCCACCATCTTGCCGAACCGTGCGATCGTGCTCACATAGCCGAGCAACTCGACGACAGCGGTGGCCGACATCAGCTTCGTAATCAGCAGTGGAGTATCGCGGGGGAATTTCACCCCCGCGCCCTCACGGAACCGGACGTGAGGCTCTCGCCTCATCCAGCTCTTACGATCCGGCCTCCGGCAGCGCCCCGAGGGTCCACAGCACGAATAGCGTCGGGTTCCGCCGCGCGATGCGCCCCAGCCAGTGGGCTGAAGCACGCCGACGACGTCGCAGCCGTTTGTACTTCCTCCGCGCCCAGGCGGCCAGCTGCCCATGCGCTTGCGCTTATTCTCTATAGATGCTATCATGTCGTTCAACTATTGCTGCGTAGCTGGAGGAGGGGATCTCAGCGATGTCCCACGTACAGTGCGTGCCAGGTGGCCACTCGGCTTCGTTGTCAAGCGCATACTGGTGTCAGACGTGCAACTACTATATCTGCTACGGTCATCTCCTGAAAGGCACTTTCACCAACACTGTTAAGTGTCCGAAAGGGCACAACGTGACACGCGCTCGATGACGACAGAGCCCATTGTCGAGAGTCACAATTTCAGGCGCACCTGCGGTCTACGGGACTTATGCAAGAGATTCAGGGCAGGACCGAGAGATTTGGGGCTTGACCTTCGATCTTGGCGCACTCGTCGTGCCAGAGCGGGCAGAAGGAGATTAGCATGGACTGGATAGATCAGCATCAGAAGGAGGAAGCTGCGAAGAAGGCAGCCGAGGAACAGGCCCGCGCTGCAAGTGCTGCAAGAGACAAAGCAGGCCAGAGCTGGATTTCAGCTCTTCTCGAATCTCGACTTCGGCACTCTATCGAACAAGTTAACCAGCGACTCGGAAGAAATCTTAACCTCACGCATGCCGAGCATGGGTACGGCTTCCGCGTGTTCGAGCGGAGGTCTAGTCGCACATTCCCAGAGTACGACTGGTTCGAAGTCTCCTGCTGGGCGAAAGATGCTAACGAGATTCGTGTGAGCGGAAACAAGGGGCGGGATCCGCGCGCAATGCCGGACTCTTTTGACGGCTCTCCAAACGATTGGCACGGAAAACAGTGGGACTTGAAGGTGCGACCGCGTGGGCCACAGCTTCTCGGTGACGAGGACATTGACGTGCTTTTCAGATGGCTCATTGAAGAGACGGGTCCCCAGGTTCCTCAGCTAACCTTAGAGAGCACAGAGCCGCGGAAGGCGGGTTGCTTCGTTGCTACGGCGGTCTACGGTAGTTCAGATGTTCCCCAGCTCAAAACGCTTAGGTTCTTCCGTGACCACTTGCTGCTGCCCACCTCGCTGGGACGGATCCTTGTCAATGCTTATTACTGGGTTGGGCCGCCGATATCTCGGCTAATTGAGAGGTCCAGAGGCGCTAGGTTAGTAGCACGGCTTCTCATCGTAGCGCCGGCAGTGCTTGTCGCAAGATGTATGGCAACCATTTACTTATCAGTGAAACATCGTTAACCGCTTCGGACGCTTAGGACGACCTTCCCTTCTACTATGACCTTGCGACGGGTGCCATTGACCTTGCGCTGACGTCAGATGGCGGGGCCCTACGAGTGGCCCTAGGAGAGCCTCGAACCCTGCGCCGCATATTTGACGGCGCTAGGCAATGACTCCGTCGTTTGTGCAGTGTCCTCACTGGTGCCGGACGGAGGACTGGTGGAGCGGAAAAGCTTGTACCTGTCCCGGCGTGGACCTGCCCCGGTTCGGTGGACAGTAGACGGCTTGGGTTTGGAGAACCTCAGGCAGCGCACGGAACGCCAGCACTAAGGCCCTACGGAAACGCTTAGCGCGCCCGCCACTTGGCATCAAGTCATGGGCAGCGTTTTTGCGCTGCCGAACTCGTCCGGGCCGGAACGACGCGCCAGGAGGGCCTACAAGCCACTACAGCGCCCCTGGGCTGCCCAGCCGCTGCCCCCACAGCTCCGCGCTGGCGCGGATCTCGGTATCCACGGAGGCCTTGTGGCGGAAGTAGTAGGAGAGAGCTGCATGGACCTGGGCAAAGTCGAGATCGATTGCGCGGAGAGCTGATCTGGAGTCAGGCCGGCAAGGACATCGTATGGGGCCAGGTCGGAGACCCGCAGCGAGGTACCGGCGACGAGCGGGCTGCCGCTGCGAATCTCTGAATCGCTCTCCATCAATTCGATGGGTAGGATCTGCGCCGCCATGTCTTCTCCCCGATCACGCTAGCCTGTCGCATTCGGGCGGCGGGACGATCAGATTCGGGCGACCTCAGCGGCCGCGCCTCAGAGCGGCAAGACGCAGATTCGGTTGACCCATTCCTCCGGGTTGCTGGCTGCCCAGACCAGAACGAGCTCTTCGACTGCTTCTGGAACCGGCACATGCTGGGGAAGCAGCAGAACGCCGGCGCTGACGTTCGATTGCACGAAGTCCGCAAAGTGCGTGGGCATCGTCTTGAAGTCGTGGGTCACCAAGATCCTTCCATCCTTGGCCGAGGCTGCCAGGACCTCGAGGTCCGGGATACCCGCGAGGTCCGCCTGAACGGCACTGCGAAAGTCCATCGTTGGTTCCCGGCGGACTGCGGCGAGGAGGATCGTGTGGTTGAGGTCAGCGTCCGCCTGGAATCGAACTCTCACGTCTGATGTTGCCGTGCGCTGGCGAGCTTCTGGTAAAACGCCGGATCCGCCTCGTGAGCTGCTGCGCGGAGGCGCTCGTAATCCGCACGCCCTTCGCGTAGATACGCGTCGACGTCGGCCCGGTTCGCCAGGTAGAAGGTGATCGCCCCATAGACCTGCTCGAGATCCAGTACCGGAAAGGACTGGGCGATGCTCTCCGCAGTCTCACCATTGAGGAAGGCATAGACGATCGAGTCGAGGGAAACTCGACTGCCGGCCACCCAATAGGCGCCTTCGCGCTGCGACACGTACGCTTCGTTGCTGATCGTCATCTTCATCGTCCCAGCATCATACCGAACTTGCCGGTGAGGTCGATGGTTCAGCGCCGGATGCTGGGCTTAGTCCAGGCTCCAGGCGAGCAGCAGGCCCTGGCCGCGGCCGTTCTTCGGCGCGGTGAGGAGCAGGCGGGGGAGGAGGCGCGAGCCGGTCCCTTCCTCGCGCTCGTGGGCCCGCAGCACGGCGTTGGTCAGGTAGAGGCTCGAGCCGCCCCCCAGGAGGACGTTCCAGGCGAAGTGCTGGTCGGAGCGCATGCGCTCCCAGCCGGTGATCGCCGGGAGGCTGTAGAGACCGACGCGCGCCAGGATCCGGGCGAGACGGGCGCCGCGTCCCGGGCCGCCGAGATGGTCGAGCCGGCGGTCGAGGACGCGCGCGACCGCCATGGTGTTGGTGACGTGGATCGAGGCGCTGCTGCCGCCGGTGCGGAAGTAGCTCAGCTTGCCGCCGGCCTCGGGACGGCGCTCCGAGAAGACGAAGTTGAGGATGGAGGTGCCCGCCTGCGCCACCAGCAGCGATTCGCCCAGCTCGAGGCCAGTCTGCCGCACCGCCGGCGCGTGCGCGAAGAGGCCGCCGCCGTAGAGCAGGGCGGTGAGCCCCTCCGAGTACTTCCCCATCCCTGCCTGGCCGGCGAAGTCGGTCCAGGCGCTGTGGCGATAGAACGAGGAGCGGAGAACGTCGCGCCGGATCTCTTCCTTGTGCGCCTCGAGGGCCGCCGCCGCGCCGGCCAGGGCGGCGAGGTAGATCCACTGGCCGCGCCGCCGCGGCGGCGCCTCGACGCGCGCCGTGCGCCACAGGGTCTTTCCCGCGCCGCGCAGGTCGCCCCAGAACGTCGCCGCCAATCCGGGCGCTGCGGCTGCCGGCTCGGGCTCGGCGGCCGTGGCGGCCGGCCCTGCCGCGGCGCGCAGGGGCGTGGCGCTCAGCAGCGTCGAGAGCGCCGCCAATGCCGCCAGCGCCGCCGGTGCCGCCGGTGCCGCTCCGCCGCCCCTTCTCGCCGTCATGAATCGCCCCCCGCCGAATGGCCGCCGAATGCCGCCGAATGGCCGCCGGCGCCTGTCCGCGCTTCGATGATGCGCCATGCGTGAGTTGAATGGAAGCAGCTGGCCATGAGTGAAAGTCACCACCGGCATCCGCGACGGGACGCTGGACTGGAGTCGGAGCGGTCGCGGCCTGCGCCCGCGGGGGTTGCGACTACAATGGCGCTGGCCAAGATCCTTATGACGGGCGAGGCGCGCAAGCTGGAATGGGGGGCGGCTGCGCTGCTCGGGCTGCTGGCGCTCTGGGAGCACGGCCTGCGGTTCGTGCACGCGGGCGGCCTGTGGCGGGACGAGGCGGCGCTGGCGCACCTGGCCACCGTCCCCTCGCTGGGCGATGTGTGGCGCCTGCTGCCGCGCGATTCGATGCCGATCCTGGCGCCGCTCGCCATCCGGATGTACGCGGGGATCGCCGGCGCGGGCGACCAGGCCCTGCGCGGTTTCGGGCTGGTCGTGGGCCTCGCCGTCACGGGAGCGCTCTGGCAGGCGGCGCGGTCGAGCGGGCGCTCCCTGCCGCTGCTGTCGCTGGCGCTGGTCGGCGCCAATGCCGCCTTCTTGGTGTTCGGGGATGCGCTCCGCGGCTACGGCCTGGGCAGCCTGTTCGTCCTGCTGAGCTTCGCGGCGCTGGCCCGGCTGCTGGCGCATCCCGGTCCGGTGACGGCGGCCGCCGCCCTGCTCGCGGCGCTGGGCGCCGTGCACAGCCTGTTCGGCAATGCGGTGCTGGTCGGAGCGCTGTGCTCCGCGGCGGCGATCGCGGCGATCTGGGAAGGGCGCCGGCGAGTCGCGGCGGCGGCGCTCGGGGTCGGGATCGCGGCGGGGCTGTCGCTGCTGCCGTATGCGGCGACCCTGAAGGAGGCCCGTTCCGCGAGCCTGCTGATGAGCCATCCCGTCCCGCCGTGGCTGATCGGGCGGGTGCTGGCGGCGACCCTCGGACCGGTGGCGGCGGCCTGGCTGGTCCTGCTGGTGCTCGGCCTGGCCGGCGTGGCCTGGCGGCTCGCCCGCCGGCGCCGCGCCGCCGCCGGTCCAGCCGCCGCGCCGGCGGCGTCGGAGGCACTGGACGCGCGCGAGCCGGCGGCGCCGCGGGAGGCTCGGGAGCCCCCGGAGTCCCGGGACGACGCGCTGCGGCTGTTCAGCGCGCTGGCCGTCGTGCTGGGCGTCGCGGCCCAGCTGCTGTTCCTGGCGCTCCTCAGGTTCACGCCGCGCGCCTGGTACGACCTGCCGCTGATCGCCCTCGCCGGCGGCGCGCTCGAGCCGCTGGTCGCGGGCCTCTGCCGCACGCCGTGGACGCGACTGGCGCGAGTGGTGCTGGCGCTGGCGCTCGCGGCCACGCAACTCCCCGCGGCTCTGCCGCGGCTGCGGATGCGGATGACCAACGCCGACCTGGTGGCGCGCCGGCTGGCGGTCGCGGCAGCCGGCGACGACCTGGTGGTGGTGTCGCCGTGGCACTTCGGCATCAGCTTCGATCGCTACTACCGCGGTCCGGCAAGCTGGATGACGCTGCCGCAGGTGGCCGACCACCAGATGCATCGGCACGACCTGCTGAAGGCGAGGCTGGCCGACCTCCATCCGATCGACGACGTGCTGCAGGCCGTGCGGCGGACGCTCGCCGGCGGCCACCGCGTCTGGCTGGTCGGCGAGCTGCGGCTCCCGCCCCCGGGCCGGCAGCCGCCGATCCTGCCCCCGGCTCCCGGCACCGCCTGGGGTTGGGACGATCTGCCCTACGGCATCTCGTGGCAGTTGCAGCTCGGCGTGCTGCTGCGCGATCGCGCGACGTCGCTCCGGCCGGTGCCGGTGCCCGCCACCGACCCCATCAGTCCCCTCGAGCACATGCCGCTCGCGGTCGCGGACGGCTGGCGCGGCTGAGCGCTCCGCGAAGTCGACCTGGTGACCGGCGCTACGGCAGCCTG